>Ga0070741_10000872_pt1 | contig 100452 bp, 74 predicted proteins | sample Coa_R1_4_FD_66440 | JGI IMG/M metagenome (GOLD analysis project Ga0070741, IMG submission 66440) | Surface soil microbial communities from Centralia Pennsylvania, which are recovering from an underground coalmine fire - Coalmine... | ecosystem: Environmental > Terrestrial > Soil > Unclassified... | reverse complement strand
GATCTCAAGGCCGCATGCATCTGGATGGATGGCAAGCGCGCGAATCGCAAGCCCGAGCCAGTCGCGGTACCGATCTACGGCGACATGGCGAAATTCATCGAGATGCAACCACGTCGAAGCGAATTTCTATTCGCCCGCGGCTCTAAACCCATCAAGAGTTTCCGTGAAAGCTGGGCCTTGGCCTGTGCGCGAGCCGGAGTACCCGGCCTGCTGTTTCACGATTTGCGCCGAACCGCTGTTCGCAATCTCCGGCGGGCCGGTGTTGCCGAATCCGTGATCATGAAGATTACCGGCCACCGCACTCGCACGGTTTTCGAACGCTACAACATCACCGACCAGAGCGATACGCAAGAGGCGGGCCGGATCGCCGAGAAGTTCCTGTCAAGGGAACACAACGAGAGATTGGCACAAACAACGTCACACAGACGGGAAAGGATAAACTGACCGAAAACGTTAAGTCGTTTGTTTTGTTTGGTGCGGATGAGAGGACTTGAACCTCCACGCCGTTGCCGGCACTAGAACCTGAATCTAGCGCGTCTGCCAATTCCGCCACATCCGCACACTTCGGAGGTATAGTCTCATTCTTTCAGCAGCCAAGCCTGGAAGTCAAATCGACAGAAAGCGCCGCCGCTTTGAATCTCTCCACCTGTTGCGTAATGGCAGTTTCCGTGGGCAGCCTTTCGATCGAAGAGGCGCCGAAGAAACCGGCAACACCTCGCGTCTGCCGCAAGACGTATGCCGCATCTTCGGGTTCGGAGATCGGTCCCCCATGGCAGATAACCAGAATGTCCGGGCGAACGGCTTTGCCCGCGTCCGCGATCCGCTGAACCAGGCCCGCGGCTTCGTCAAGCGTCATGGCAGTTCGTGCCCCGATCGCACCTTTCGTGGTCAAACCGGCGTGTGCAACCAGCACGTCCGCCCGGGCGTGTGCCATTTTGTAGGCATCCTCCTCATTGAACACGTAGGGCGTGGTCAGGAGGTCCATCTGCGATGCCTGCGCGATCATTTCCACCTCCAGGTCATAGCTCATGCCGGTCTCTTCTAGATTTAAGCGGAACATGCCATCGATCAAGCCGACTGTGGGGAAGTTCTGAACGCCAGCGAATCCCATCTGTTTCAGTTGAGCCAGAAAGGTCTCCATGATCCGGAATGGGTCGGTGCCGCAGACGCCGGCCAGCACGGGGGTGTGCTTCACGATTGGAAGTACTTCCCGAGCCATTTCAGTTACGATCTGGTTGGCATCGCCGTACGGCATAAGGCCGGCCAGCGATCCGCGTCCAGCCATTCGGTAGCGGCCGGAGTTGTAGACGACGATCAAGTCGGCGCCGCCTGCCTCCGCGCACTTCGCACTGAGACCCGTGCCGGCGCCTGCTCCGACGAGCGGCTGGCCGGCATCCAGTGTTTTTCGCAACCGCCGGACGCATTCTTCCCTGCCGTAAATCATGCTTTACTCCTCAAGGCGCTTTCATTAAGCATCCATGAAAGCTCTTCAACAGCGCGATCTGCGAATTCCGGGTCGTTTATATTGCAGTCGATTTCGATTAACCGAATCCCTGGCCGTAACGCATGCCGCAGCGCCGCCAGGCAGGCGCCATCAGCTTCAGAATCCCAGAACGGGCTTCCGGGACTGTCCAGCATGGATACGCCCCTGGTTGGAAACAGCACGGCGATTGGACCAGCGCAGAGATTGGCTGTTTCCGCCAGCATTGCGCCAATACGCCGATTCTCTTCAATATTGGTGCGCAGCAACGTGACATTCGCGTTCCATTGATAGAGCAGGCGCGAGCGGTATTTTTCCGGTACCGTGTCTGGCGAACCGAAATTGCACATATCTACACAGCCGGGCGCCAGCACAACGGGGATCGATCGGGATGCCGCCAGGCGTACGCGGTCAGGTCCGGCGCTGAACACACCACCGCAAACCTCGTCGGCCAACTCAGTAGTTGTGATGTCGCACACGGCGGCGATGTGGCCGTCCTCAATCAGGCTCTGCATGGTTTTGCCCCCGCTTCCAGTGGCGTGGAAGACCAGAACTTCATATCCCCTGCTCTCCAGAGCCGTGCGCACCCGGTCTACACAAGGGGTGGTATTACCGAACATCGATGCGCATACGATTGGCCGGTCTTCCGCAGAAACCGCTGCCGGCGCTCGCACCATTCCTGCCAGCGCCGCTGCCGCATTGGAGTAAACAAGGCGGCTGATCCGGTTGATGCCGGCGACGTCGACGATCGAAGGAATGACCACGATGTCGCGCGATCCCACGTACGGGGACACATCGCCGCAGCCGACCGTCGAAACGAGTACCTTAGGCACGCCGATCGGCAACTGGCGCATGGCTGCGGCGGCAATTGCTGTTCCTCCCGATCCTCCCATGCCCAGAATCCCGTGAACTCGTCCTTCAGAAAACAGCCTGGCGACGATTCGCGCGACGCCGCGTTGCATCACTCGCATCGCTTCCGCTTTGTCCTTACTGGCCTGCAGCCAGGTCAATTCGCTGCCGCCGGCTGCCGCCACCTCATAGTTTGAAATGTGCGGAGGAAACGAAGGCTGCCCGAGCACGCCGAAATCGATCACAACGACGTCAAGGCCGGCCCGAGCGAGCAAGCCAGTCACGAAATCAAAATCCGGCCCCTTTGTATCCAGGCTCCCGGCGACGACGACCGTTTTGCCGGATGATTGCTCAGACATGGACCAAGCTGTGCTCCCGGTGGCGAGAGGCAAGAATAGCTTCTGCGGTAATCCGGCCAGCTTCCGCGGCCTTCTCCGTGGGGACTGAACCGGCATTCAGGCGCATGACATCACTATGGCCCGGGCGAATGAAAAATGGCTCGCCGGGCGCGATCCGGACGCCCATGGCCGCCGCTCTCTCGACAGCATCCATCGCGTCGAAATCCGGAGGAAGATGGACCCAGAGATTCAGACCGTCCGGACCACACCAGGTCCAACCTCCGTGAGCACGAAGCAGGGCATTCAGAGCCTCGCAGACTTGCTGCCGCCGTCGCCGATAGGCGTCCCGCGCCTGTCCAAGCAGAGCGGGCAAGTCCCGGTCAGCCAGCGTGGCAGCCAGAGTCTTTTGAAGCAGCCGCGAAGTCCAGCCATCGGCGAAACTCTTCGCCTCTGCCAAGGCTGCGCGCAGCGCCGGGCGCGCCGCCGCTGTCGCCGTCCGGAGATCTGGCGCGATTGATTTAGAAAACGACCGGATATAAATCACGCGCTCGCTCACCTTCCCCTCATTCAGCAGCGAGCCGGGCCGCGTCTCTGCGATGCCGGCGAACTGATCGTCTTCCACCGCCACGGCAGCCGGATGTTCCGCCAGCACCGCGGCTAAAGCCGAGCGCCTTTGGGTCGACCAGCATGCGCCCGTTGGGTTGTGAGCCCTGGGCGTTAAAAGAACCATCATGGCGCCATGCCGCAGGGCATTGTCCAGAGACTCCGGGACGGCGCCCTCCTCGTCCACAGCAACCGGGATCAGCCTTGCTCCGGCCCTTTCAAATGCATCCATGATGGTGGGATAACCCGGCTCCTCGACTGCGACCACGGCCGTGTCAGAAGCAGCCTTCTCGATTGCCACTTCCAGAGAAAGCATCATGAGCTGCTGGGCCGAAGAGCCTATCAGCAAATCCGCAGCACGTGCTGCGATCGCGTCCGACGCCAGCACGCGCTCAAGAGCCCGGGCGAGCGGCTCGATGACCTCCGGGCCGGAGTATTGCAGGTCCGCCGCTTCGGATTTCTTCATCACTGACTTCCACGCGCGCTGCAAAAGCGCGGACGGCAGCAGGTTCACGTCCGGGCGCCCGGTGCTGCAGTCGAGGGCCTTGGGATAAAGCCCGCTCAGCCGCGCCCCCAACGTCATCAGCGACCGCCGTCGCCATGGAGTCTTGCGGGTCCGCCTGACCGCCGGGCTGGGCTGCACAGCAACGTGGGCGGTGGGCAATGCCGTCATAGGGGCCACAAAGGTTCCACGCCCTACTTCAGCTCGGACCAATTTTCTCTGGCTCAGCAGCTCGAATGCTGAAGCAACCGTGGTGACGCTGATGCCCAATTCACCGGCAAGCTGGCGCACCGGCGGCAGCCGCTCGCCGGGCTTGAGCCGCCCGGCGCGGATCGCCTCTTCGATCCCTTGCGCTAATTGCTCATAGCGGGGTGGACCGAGTTGCTCAAAATCGATCTCGCCGGCAACAAACGGTTTGCTTCGCATGACCTCTCAATGTAATGAGATTGTACACATCACCATAACCCAGTATTTCCTGCGAATGCAAGAACTTCTCAAAACGATTGACAGCAATGTAATGATCATGTTATAGGAATGTGAACATTACCATTCGCCAACCATGGGGAGCCGAATCCCACGTCGGACGTTCGTTGGCGCGGCGATGATGTCGTTGACTGCTCATTCCGCCGCCCCGGAGCTGCGCCTGCTGATCATCACGGGCGGCCATGACTTCGAAGAAGAGCCTTTCTTTGAGATCTTCCGCAGCACTAAAAATATTCGCTACATCCACGAGCGCTTTGGAACAGGCGCGGAGAAAAGACTGGCGCCGGAATCGGCCGGCGAGTTCGATGCCATGCTCTTCTACGACATGCATCAGGAACATGAGCCGCACTGGAACGCCTGGATGGAATTGCTGGACCGCGGCATGCCGAGCATATTCCTGCACCACGCGCTGGGCTCTTACGTGAAGGTCCCCGAGTATCTCGATATCGTTGGCGGGCGCGCCCGCTTTACCGCCTCCGTTATCCCGGGGAGCATCAGCACCTTCTGGCAACACGACCAGGAGATCAGAGTCCGCGTAGCGGATCGGCAGCATCCGATCACGCGCGGCCTAGAAGATTTCACCATTCACGACGAGTGCTACCGCGGCTTTTACGTCCGCCCGGATGCTCATGTTCTGCTCACTACGGACCACCCTCTGAACGACCGCAATATCGCGTGGACATACCGCTATAAGAATTCGCCCATTGTCTATATCCAGCTAGGCCACGATCACGCCGCTTACGCGAACCCCAACTTTCGGATGCTGCTCGCGCAGGCTCTCGACTGGGCCGCGAGTCAGGGCAAAACGATGAGACCAGGAAAGGAGCAGAAAGAGTGAGAGCGGTCAACAGAAGAAGTTTTCTGGTTGGCGCCGGCACCGCGGCCGCCGCGGCGAGCGCGGCTGGAGCGAATGACCGGATACGGCTCGGGATTATCGGTTCCGGGTCGCGCGGCCAGTGGTTGATGGGTTACGTCAACGAGATTGGCGGAACGGAATGGGTGGCCGCGGCGGACGTGTATGGAGTGAGAAGCGAACAGGCCGAGAAACGCGCGGGGAAACCGATCACCAAATACGGCGATTATAGGCGCGTTCTGGACCGCGGCGACGTTGACGCCGTGATCATTGCGGCTCCCGATCACTGGCACGCTCGGATGACCATCGATGCCGCCCGCGCCGGCAAGGACATTTTCTGCGAAAAGCCCATGACATCTTCGGCCAGCCAAGGCCACGCGGTGGTCAAGACGATAGCAGAGACAAAGCGCGTGGTCCAGATAGGCACTCAGCAGCGCACGATTCCAGCAATTCGCGAGGCCAAGGAGAAATTTTTCGACACCGGAATGATCGGCAGAGTGACAATGGTGCACTGCTACTGGAACGTAAACGGCGGCTACATCATGCCGCCAATCCCGGCAGAACTCCAGGACAAACCCGAGGACCTGGATTGGAACGCCTGGCTTGGGGCGCTGCCGAAAATTCCCTGGGACCCCAAGCGCTATATCCGCCCGTTTCTGTTCTGGGGGCCATCAACAGGGCCGACCGGCAATCTTCTGATTCATTTCTTGGACATCATCCACTGGTGCCTTGGGCTCGAGAGGCCGGTGTCTGCACTCGCAGCGGGCGGCATTTATCATTTCCGGGACGGCCGGGACGTTCCCGATAACTTCACCGCCACTTTGGAATACCCGGAGGGGGTGCTTGTGTCTTACGGCTGCTGCGTTCCGGACCAAGCGCCGAAAGAGGGCGTAGACGTTATTTTCATGGGTACAGGAGGCCGGCTGCATGTGTTTCGCAACGGGTATCGTTTCATTCCTCCGGATCCGAAAGCTCCGGAAATCACCGCTCGCGGAGCCGATGGCCCTTATCACGTCAAAGAATGGCTGGAGTGCATTCGAAGCCGCAAGACGCCCAGTGCCAATGTTACGGAAGGTCACTATCTCGCCGCGTCATGCCACCTGGCGAACGATTCCTACTTCCGCCACGAGCGAACGTTCTGGCAAGATGCCTGGAATCTCGACGTCGTTTGAGCTAACGGCCAGATTAATTAGGAGGTCAAACATGCAATTCCCAGCAACGGCTTGTTCCAGCAAGTTGTTGGTCCGGATGTTCCGCCACGCCGCATCGGTCACCCTGGCGGGGCTGCTTGCTGCGCTTTCGGGTTGGGCTCAACAGGACCGAGGAACAATTCTCGGAACAGTGCTTGACAGCTCAGGAGCCGCGATTCCCAACGCCACGGTCGTGGTGCAAAACCAGGGCACGATGGCGAAACGAGAACTCACTACAGACTCGAGCGGCCTCTTCGTGGCTCCGGAGCTGCCTGTGGGCGTTTACCGCGTGACCGCCTCGTTCCAAGGCTTCAAGACCAAGGTGCAGGAAGGCATCAGTTTGCGGGTTTCGGACCGTGTGAAGGTGGACTTGACTCTCGAGCCGGGGGAGACGCGAGAAACGGTTACCGTCGAGGGTGAAGCTCCCTTGATTGATACGGCCTCAAATACGCTCGGGGGAACGCTCACCCGGAACGAAGTGCAGACGCTGCCGCTGAACGGGCGCGATCCCAACTATCTGCTGGCGCTCATACCGGGGGTAAATCTGCGCGGCAATATGTTCCAGCAGAGCATGAACGGGTTGAACACCGGCGGCCAGTCGGTTGGCCTGGTTACCTTTCTCATGGACGGCGTGGATGCAAGCCGGGTGGATGCGCAAACCATAACGATTACTTACGGCCGAAGCCAGAATCGCATTGCGCGGGTGAACGCGGAGGGAATTGAAGAATTCAAGATGTACGAGAACTCCTTTTCCGCGGAATTCGGCGGCTCCGCCGGTGCTGCGGTCAACATCATCACGCGCAGCGGGACCAACTCGTTTCACGGTAGCGCCTTTGAATTTCTCCGCAATGAGAAGCTGGATGCGCGCCAGTTCTTTAATAAGCCGCCCGCTGCCAAACCGGCTTTCCGCCTGAATCAGTTCGGCGGTTCGCTTGGTGGGCCGGTTGTCAAGGATCGCGCGTTTTTCTTCGCTTCTTACGAGGGAATCCGCCAGCGCACAGGCACAAGTTTGGTGGGCCTGGTTCCTAATCAAGCCTACCGAGATACGTTGCCGGCCGTGCTTCAACCAGTGGTGGGAATGCTGCCGCTTCCAAACGGCGGGCCAACGGCTGATCCACGGATCGGGTTTTACAATCTCGCCGGTTCAGGTCTGATGGACGAGGACTCCGTCTTCGCCCGGGGGGACTACAATTTCAGCGCGAATGATCGTTTGAGCACCCGCTACAACGTGAACAGCTCCTTGACGAGAGCGATCTTCGGCGTGGGAAAGGGCCAGATCGGCCCCGCGCCAGGGCTGTTGCAAAACGGGAAAATCACTTACACACGAACCTTCAACCCAACGGTGCTGAATGAGGCAAGCTTCGGATTCAACCGCATGCATATCGATCCGATCGGCTCTGTCGACGAGAGCGTGCGCGCCTTCCCGGTAGTGAGCGTCGGCGGCATGTCCGGCATCGGTCCGGCGCTCTTTGACCTCTCAATGGTGGGCAACTCCTTCACGGTTCTGGACACACTCTCATGGGTCAAGGGCGGCCATCAGCTCAAGTTTGGAACCGCCATAACCCGCAACCAGCAGAACAAGGCTCTGTTCTTCCAGCGAACTGTCACGTACCAGAACTTGGATGACTTTGCGAGGAACAGCCCATCATCAGTGGGCCTACTGGGATATCCCCGAACCGGGCTGAGGAACACTTATTATAACTTCTTCATCCAGGACGATCTTCAGGCGACTCGAAAGCTAACATTGAATCTCGGCTTGCGTTATCAATATGAGACCTCGCCCGCGGACGTAAATAACCGCCAATCTAATTTCGACCCTGCCACGGGGCGAGTGGATAAGCCGGGGACGCAGTTGATGAACATGCCCAAGACCAATTTCGGGCCTCGCTTTGGCTTTGCTTACTCGCCTTTCGATTCCCGCAACACGGTCATCCGCGGCGCTTATGGGATTTACTATGTGAACTTCAATGCCACGTTAGTACAGAATACGCCGACTAATACGAATCCTACATCCATCTCGCTCAACCGGCAGCAGGTGCCTACTCTAGTGGGTTTTCCCTTTCCGGACATTTCCAGCTTCGCAGGAGTTCAGGGCATCAGCGCGGTGCAGAGAAACTGGAATACGCCTTACGTGCAGAACTGGAACTTCAATATCCAACAGGCCCTGGGTAACGATTTTCGTCTGCAAGTCGGCTATGTGGGAAATAAAGGCACTCACATCATCACTCCCGGTCAGAATCTTAACCGGTTTTTGCCGGGTACTTCGATCCGGCCTTACTTTGGGTTTGGCGACATCACATATCTGCGTGCGAACGGCATCAGCAATTACAACTCCATGCAGGTGATTTTGACCAAGCGTGTCTCTCGCGGCCTGCAATTCAATGTGAACTACACATGGGGACACGCGCTCGATGATTCACCTCCGATCTTTTCTGCCAACTCGGATGACGCTAACGTGAGGCTCGATTACGGCACAACCGAATCAGACGTACAGCACTTGGTATCCTTCAACTACGTCTACCAGATCCCTGCAATTCGCGGACTCCCTGGCTGGCTGGGCGATGGCTGGCAGATCAATGGCCTTTCGGAGATGCGCGGCGGCCTGCCGATCAACGTGATGTGCGGCTGTGACCCCTTGCAGGTCGGCCAATTCAACTCGCGGGCCGATGTGCGGCCCGGAGGCGGCCCGTTCCGGCCAAGCCCTGTCATCATTCCGGATCGCCAGCTCAACATCGGCGCGTTTATGGCGCCGCCCAACGGACGAATCGGGAATGTAGCAAGAGGGGCGTTCCGCGGTCCAGCCGTTTATAACTGGGACTTTTCGCTGTTCAAGAAATTCCGCGTGCGCGAGCGCCACGAATTTCAGTTTCGCGCCGAGTTCTTCAATATCTTTAACACTCCCCAATTCAATCTGCCGGGCTCGAGCATCGCATCACCGGCTAATTTCGGTGTAAGCACCGGCACACTAACTACGGTCAGCAACTTCGGCACTCAGCGCCAGATACAGTTCGGCCTGCGGTACGCCTTTTGAGAGACTTCGGCTGGCAACACCGATGTGGGGGTTTCGATGCTTTGCCCGAATCCAAACTGCTGGTTCCGGTTTCTGGTAATTGGGATTGCTGCGCCTGCTCTGTTCGCGCAGGTCGAACAGGCCACGGTGACCGGGATCGTCTCCGACCCGGCAGGCAGTGTAATGCCCGGCGTCAACATCTCGATCCGCAACGTAAAGACGAATGTCGTAACAAAAACGGAGACCAATTCTTCCGGCATCTACCACATTTCCGCTCTGCCCCCGGGACCGTACGAACTGATAGCCGAGAAGTCCGGGTTCCGGATAGCGCGGATTACTGATATTCCGCTCAGCGTTGGTCTGACCGCGACCATCAATGTGACGATGGAAATCGGTTCAGTGGCCGAAGCTGTGGAGGTGCGTGCTACCGCCGTGCAACTGGAGTCACAGACCGCCGGTGTTGGCAAGGCGTTGGAAACCCGGCGAGTGAACGAGCTTCCGCTATTGGGACGCAATCCCTTGCAATTGGTGTCGCTGGCGCCCGGAGTGATTCCAGCCTCTGCATCCGCTCCGCCGGGCGGCGGCGTCATCGGCAGCGTCACCAGCGCCAAAATCAGCGGGGGGCTCGCCCAGCAGAACGGAGTTTTGATTGATGGCGCTGAAAGCCGGGGAACTACAGTTGGATCTGCTTACGCGGTGCCGCTGGAGTCAGTTGGGGAGTTTCGTGTCGAGACTGCCACGTACTCGGCCGAATTCGGAAGGGCCGCCGGCGGCGTAGTTCAGCTCGTAACCAAGTCCGGCACTAACAGCCTCCACGGCTCCGCGTACGAGTTCCTGCGTAATGATCATTTAAACGCCAACGGATGGCAGAACAACCGTAACGGCGTGGCGCGAGGATTGTATCAGCGGAATGAGTTTGGAGGCTCGGTTGGCGGCCGCATCATCCGCGATCGCAGCTTTTTCTACCTCAATTACGAGGGCGTGCGGGATGGCAGCCCCATTCAGTTTCTGGCAACCACGCCCACTGCGGCTCAGAAGCAGGGAGACTTCTCGCAAACGTTCAATCGGGACGGTTCGCCAATCATCATTTATGACCCGCTCACCACTCGTCCCGATCCCTCCCGTCCAGGAGCTTACCTTCGCGATGCGTTTCCGGGGAATCGCATTCCTCAGAACCGCATTCACGCGATTTCTCAGAAAGTTCAGGCTTATTGGCCTGAGCCGAATCGCCCCGGAGAAGGCCCGGCACGATTCAACAACTATTTCAAATCCGGCAAAACTGTAAACCAGAGCAACGCGTGGCTGAGCCGCATCGACCATATCATCAATAACACCCACCGGCTGTTCGGACGATTCAGCGGCAGCCAGTTCGAAAATTTTGATTCCGGAGTGGCTGGCCTTGCGTTTCCTGCCCGATCAATTTCCTCGAACCCCACCAGGAGCGGCCTGATCGCCCTGACATCAGCGTTCACGCCCAGTCTGCTCGGCGAATTTCGCGTGAGCTACACGCGGCTGCAGTCCAATTCCTATCCGGTGAGCGAAGGCTTCGACGTGGCCAGTCTCGGGTTTCCACCAAGCTTAACGAACAATGTGTTCTACAGACAGTTCCCCGAAATTCACGTGCAACAGTATCAGGCCGGAGGCGGGTTGTCGATCAGCGGCACGGCCAATGACGAAGTGGATGTTCTCGGCGGCGCCACGAAGAACCTGGCACCCATGGACACCTGGGAGACGCAATACCAGGTTACTTACCTCCATAATCGGCACAGTCTGAAATTTGGCACGGCATTGGAGCTGCTGCGCCTGAACGTATATAACTCGCTCTATTCGGCAGGAAGGTTTTTCTTTGATCGGCAATATACGCAAGGTCCCGACCCGACGCAACCAAGCCTGGCCGGCGGCAGCGGTTATGCAAGCTTTCTGCTCGGTATTCCGATCGATGGATCTCTGGCTTTCAATCCGCGGCTCATGCTCCATCAGAAGTACTACAGCTTCTACTTTCAGGATGATTTTCGAGTAACCAACCGATTGACGGTGAACCTTGGGCTGCGGTATGAATACACGACGCCCTGGGCGGAAAAATTCGGCCAAGTCGGAACCTTCGAGCCGGACGCCATCGAGCCGATTACGGGCGCTAAGGGGTCCTTCAAGTTAAACCAGCCCGGCCAATATCAAAGCGATCCTAATCGCAAGAATTTCGGGCCGCGCCTCGGTATCGCTTATCAACTCAATTCCAGAACCGTGGTTCGGACGGCGGGCGCCATCTTCTACGCACCTTATAACTCGATTAATCCCGCATCCTCGGACTTCGGAAGCGGAACGTTCGTTCAGAATACGCTGAATCTGGGGCCGCCGAATCCGCTGCCTTTTACTCCCCCAATTGCCGGCTCGTGGTCAAATCCGTTTGCCAGCGGATTGAACTACCCGGATCGGACCAGCACCTTTGCCGGCCAGAACATGCGAGCAGATATCCACCACCATCCCCTGGCGAACGTCGCGAACTGGAGCTTCAACATTCAAAGAATGATCACGTCGAATCTGCTGGTCGAGACCGGATACATTGGCAGCAAAACCACTCACTTCTCGCAGAATCGGCAGTGGAACCAGAATAGCCCGTCGCTGCTGCCGCTGGGATCGAGTCTGCTGCAACCAGTTCCCAACCCGTTCTACGGCAAAATCACTTCGGGGCCCCTCAGCTTTCCCACGATTGCGTTGCGCCAATTGCTACGGCCGTATCCGCAATACCTGGACATCGTGATCTTCCGGGATCCTTACGGGAACGCGAACTACAACGCTTTTACGCTGCGGGTTGAAAAGCAATACTCGCGTGGATTCACGCTCTCGGCCGGCTACACGGTCTCGAAGAATATTGCGGATACGGTCGAGTCAAATGCAGCGGCGGTACTTCCCGTTAACGCGATGTATGATCGCAGGGCAAGCCGCTCACTCGAATCAAACGATATTCCGCAGCGGCTGGTTCTGAGCTATATCTGGGACGTGCCGTTGGGAAAGGGCCGTCCGTACGTTTCGAAAGGCCCCGCAAGCTATCTCCTGGGCAACTGGCAAATGAGCGGCATCACGGTACTACAAAGCGGTCGGCCCCTTCCCATATCAGCGCCGGATCTGACCGGCCTCTTCAATTTTGCATATGTGGGAGGCCGGGCCAACCGGCTTCACGATCCTCTGCCGCCCGGCTTCCAGAGAACTACGGAACGCTATTTCGATACGACTGCATTTGCGCCTGCTCCTCCGTTCACCTTACCCAATGATTCCATGACGCAACCGCGGCTCCGGGCGCCAAACCGCTACAATTTCGATGTTTCATTAATTAAGAACATCCCCCTCCGCGAACGTTACAATGTGCAGTTCCGGGCAGAATTCTTCAACATCTTCAATACACCGGGATTAGACTTGAGAGGCGCGAGCCTGGATGTAAGTTCGCCTCAGTTCGGAAAGGTATTATTTGCCGGAGGGCAGCGTAATATCCAGTTCGCGCTGCGGGTTACATTTTGAAAATCGATTCCGTAATCAGAAATGGCAATGACTGCAAAGTGGCTTTGTTTCCTGTTATTAGCTGAAATCGCATCCGCGCAAAAACCGGCGACTTCCATGCGTCCGGCCTGGGGCATCCGTAACCTGAACGATGAAGTCCTGACCGCGGCCGCTCAATTGGGCGTGCGAGATGTGGTCATCTATGGCGGTCCCAGTGCCGGTACGATACCGGGAACGGACCAACCGTTGAAAAAACCTCGTGCCAGTTACGAAGACTATCTCGGCATGCGACGAAAACTCGAGTCGCACGGCTTGCGCCTGGTCGCGATCGAGGGTGGATTTGCGCATAATCCCAAGTACCACGACGTCGTCTTCGGAGGGCCGAACCGCGACCGGCTGATCAACGAGTTAATCGCCGAAATTCAGGACATGGGGCGCGCCGGCGTTCCGGTCTACGGCTATCACTGGATGCCGCTCCTTGTGTGGCGCACAAAACCTGTGCGCATACGCGGCGGCTCCGAAGCAACTGCTTTCGATTACGAGCAGGTCAAACATATTACTGACCGGCGTTCCTGCAATGAGATGCGCACAGCACTCAAGTGGGGAATGATGACCTGTGAGTCGATGCCTGAACGCAAAGTGAGCGAGGAAGAGATGTGGCGCAATCTGGAATATTGGATCAAGAAGGTTACTCCCGCCGCGGAAAAGGCTGGAATACGCCTCGGCATTCATCCGGATGATCCTCCTGTACCGGAACTGGCCGGTGTGCCACGAATTCTTCGAAGCCACGCTGCATATCGCCGGCTGATCAATATATACCCGAGCGATTCGAATGCTATTGAATTTTGCCAAGGCACTTTCTCAGAAATGCCGGAGAATGTCTATGATGCGATTCGCTATTTCGGCTCGCGCAATAAGATCCTCTATGTACATTTTCGCAACGTGTCCGCACCGGTGCCGAAATTCAACGAAGAATTCGTAGACACGGGCTATGTTGATATGCGTAAGGCTATGCGAACTTATCGGGAAGTCGGCTACCACGGCGTATTTATCGACGATCACTGTCCCGCGCTCAGCAACGATGCGCCATTCCCGGGGAATCTGGGCGGGTATCGATCCCGTATTTTTGCTCTTGGTTATATTCGAGCTCTGACCGATACGGCCAATGAGTTACGGGCCACCGGTAAGTAAATGCAACTCTTAGCCGCGTGCTGAGCCGGGTGTCAGGGTGTTGCCAACGAAAAGAAGTTCTTCAGCAACTCCCGCCCATCGCCATGTTCTTCATCGTAGAACTCGGGGTGAAACTGAACACCATATACGGGCCGTTCACGATGGCGCAGAGCTTGGACCGGGCAAGTGGGATTCCAAGCTATGGAAACGAGTGAATCGGGTAGCGAGGTGAGGTGCCAGAAGTGCATCTGCTTCACCAGCAGCGATCCCTGAAAGCCGGCGAACAGCGGCTCGCCGGGCGCGCACTCGACCTTGTAGTATCCCCATTCCTTAAGGAATCCGGGTGCATAGTCCGGGTGAACGTCCAGCTCTTCAGCCTTCAGAGCGCGCAGTGGTTCTGCGCTCCCTCCCAGAAGAAGGCCGATTAGCTGGTGACCGCCGCAAATGCCGAGCACGGGTTTCGTGGTCTCTTCGATGCTGGTCTTGAATTCACGGAAATCAGACTCTAAGTCATAATCTGCCCAAAGGCTGCGGTTCCCGCTCGTCACCAAAGCCGAAATCTGCGCCTGGTGCAGTTCTCCACTCCGAAATTCAGCGTAGTGCCGGATCATGCACGGCTCCCCGCTTAATCGTTCGAACCGCGCCCGGCGCTCCTCCATGGTCCGAGCTCGCTCGTTTCGATAGGCCGCATCTTCGAGAGCCTTTGGATGTTCTATATCAAGAAAAAGTATCAATTAGAAGCTCACTTCCACGCGCGGGTCTTTATGCCCTATAACGATAACCTGGCTTTCCGGATTGAACACCCAACCATCTGCCGCGGGCAAACCGGCTGACCGCGAAACCAGCCGGCTGCCGATTTTGACTTCTTTGGGAGGCGATGCCAGCTTCAACAGCTCGAAGCTCTCTGGCAGAGATTCGTAAGAAATCCGCTGTTTCGAATAGGAGATTTCACGAATCTCTGTAGCCGTCCGCAAGAGATGGTTTTCGGTGGGTGGAGCAAGTTCCGGCAGGCATCCCATATCCTGATAAATGTAGCGGATCACCGGCGAAGTCAAGCTGTACCAACTGCCGTTATCTCCGTAGACTCGCCCGCCCAGCATGGTATTGTGTGTGCGGCCGTCCGGCTTCAGACCGTAGCGCGTGACGGACCTCATTGCTTCGAGAGCGCTAAAGCGGAATTTCTCATCGCCAGTGGCCAGGAAAAACTCGGCCGCCATCATAGACCAGGAAAGTGTCGAGCTCGGTGTCGCCGCCAGATAGCCGGTCTGTTCCCTCAGAAGAAGTCCCATATCGCGGTCGTCAAATGCCAGGCCATCCATGACATAGTCATAGAGCCGGCGGGCGTGCTTCATATACGACTCTTCATTGGCCGGAGTGCGATAGCGCAGCAGCAGCCGGATAGTCTGAGCCGGCGCGTAATAAACATGCGACTCGCGTCCCTTGCCGACGTCTTCGTAGAACCCCGACCAGTTGTTGTTGCGCACGGGGTTCCGCAGCATCCACATCCATCCCGCAATTTGCGCGTTTTTGTAGTCCAGGTTACCTGTGACCTGATACATCTTTTCCAAAAAAGCGACGGCCATAAAGATGCCCGGCGTGTAAGCTTCGTATATTTCGCCGTTCTTCGGATTCACGCGAAACGGCCAGGCGCCATCTTTGCCTTGGCGTGATTCGAGTGTGTCCGCAATCCCCTTAGCCGCTGCTAAGTAGCGGGCTTCGCGAAGAACTTCGTATAACCGAACATAGGCAAGCCCCATATAAGCCGCTTTGTCCGGCTGCAACGTATCCTTATCTTCGAATCCGCCGGGGTTACCTTCCGTAAAGGTGCTCCATGGCATGTGCGGCCAGCGGTAGTCATCCGGTGTGCTGTGAGCGATGGTCCAGTCGGCCAGATCACGCGCCCTTCGGACGGCTTCCTGGCTTCCCGAGTAGTTGAAATAATTCAGAAATGCCTCTATGAGATAGGCGTGATGATATGCAGGGTAGGAAATGCGGTATTTGAAATGGTTGTCGTCATCAATTACAGCGTGATAGATGTACGGAGGCACTTTCCTGCCGTTTTCGTCACGAATGCTATTTTCGATTCCTGTGTCACTGAATAAGAAGCGGGCTGCCTTTTCGATAGTGGCCGCACAGGCCTCGGCGAGACCTGCCGGAACGGGCCGGGGCTCGGCAGACTTGAGGAAGAAAGCCGGTCCGGCCACATCCGCGGCGGGCGGATTCGTTGCTAAAGCAAGCGGCGGCGCTAGGAGGCCGACGAGGACAACAAACCTCGTCTTAAAACTCATAACGCAGCGCCATCTGAATCTGGCGATTTGGCGAAATGGTGCTGAAGATCGTCCCGATCGAGCTGGTATTGATCGTGGCTGAAGGATAACCGAAGTTGGCCGTATTGAATGCATTGAACATCTCTGCGCGATACTCCAGCCGGTGAGACTCGCCGAATCGAAACTGCTTCATAATCGAGAAGTCGAGGTTCGAAAAGTTGGGGCTCCGCAAAATGTTCCGGCCGGCGTTGCCGAATGTGTATTGGGCCGGTAATGCAAAGGCCGCGGGGTTAAACCAGCGCTCTCTCGTCGGATTCGACACTCTCCAATCGCCGACGATATCAGGCCGCTGGGAGCCGGTACCGGTATTCGCCTGGTCCAGCGGAATGTAGACGGTGAACGGGAAGCCCGTACCCCAGGTATAGATCCCGCCGAAATTCCATCCGCCGAGCAGCCAATCTACCGGCATAGGTACGGTTCCCAGCAGCTTTCTCCCGCGGCCCACGGGTATTTCGTATAGCCAGCTTTGTACAAACCTGTGAGTCTGGTCGAAGTCCGAGGGGCCACGCATGTATGAGCCATTGTTTTTCGGATTGGGACTTATGTTCGCCGTAAAATCCGATGCATTGTCGATGGACTTCGCCCATGTATAAGCCGTCAGGAAGCTCAGGCCGAAGCTCATTCGCTTTTGCGCCTTCCATTGCATCGAATGGTACACGCTGGAGGCGAACGATTCGTTGGTCGTAATCCCCGCGAATTGCGGATACGGTCGGCGCGATTGAATGACTCCCGGCCCGGGCAGCGGCTGATTTTCGGGATTGCGGGTAATCAGGTGCGTTCCCTTGGATCCGACGTAAGCGCCTTCCACCATTATGCCGGCACCAATCTCACGCTGCAGAGAGAACTGCCAGTGCTGAAGATAGCCGTCGCGGAAATTGGCCTGAAAAGATTCGAGGCTCGGAAAACCGCTGAACTGCGCAGTGGACGCAAAAGCCGTTTCATATCGCACGTCAGGCGCGGCCGTATTGATGGGCGCCGAAACATTGAATTGAAATGGAGGATTGAATCCCAGGTTTAATTGCGAGTTGCCGGTTTCGATCGTGTAGAAAACACCGTATGCAGCTCTAAGGGCGGTCTTATTGTCATTAGTCAGCCGGTAAGCCAACCCTATGCGCGGCGCAAAATTGTTCTTGTCCCACAGGATCGTGCTGTTTGAGAATGCCGGGCCAGTCGGAAAGCTCAAACCAGGCGTAATGTACTTGGGATCGGCGAATACCTCCCTGCCGGTTGCAAAGTCGAAATTTGAAATCCGGTTGAACTTCTCCGTGTACGGCGGATTCAGCTCGTACCGCAACCCCAGATTCAGAGTCAAACGGCGGCCTACCTTCCAATCGTCCTGGAAAAAGAAGTTATGGAACCAGGATTGGGAGTACACCACGTTCGTCCCGACCGTGCGGCTGGCGCTTGATGGAAAGCCAAGGAGAAAATCCGCGTAAGGTGTTCCGCTCGAAGTCGAGTTTAACCGTGTATAAATTCCCGTAAAGCTGAACCCGCCCCGGAAGGATCCGCCTGTCAGGAAGTAACGATGATTCCGGCGAAGCTCCCATCCTCCCTTAAAAGTGTGTGAGCCCTTAATCCAAGTGATGTTATCGACAAGATGATAGGTCTCGTCGGGATAAGTATTGTTGGGCAGAAAGCCGCCATCGCCCCACGAGGTAAACCCAGTAATCCCGATACTGGGAAAGCCGACGACCACCGGATCACCAGGCAACCCCTGGATACCAGCCTGTCTCGCATAGTCGGTCCCTTGGTTGTCGTGATAGTAGAGCCACACGAACCGGTTGTAGCCAGCGCGGAACTCATTTACGAGATTCGGGCGGAGCACATGTGTATAACCCAGAGCGAATAGGCGCGGATCATCTGTCTCGGTAGCCCCGCTGCCAAAGCCTCCCGCACCGATGGCCGGGGTTCCGAAGTTACTCGGACTGATAACTTCTCTGTGGCTATAAGTGAAGCGGCCCAATAGACGCCCGTTCTCGCCCACTTTCTGATCCACTCGGAGTCCCACCTGGTTGATCCCATCTTTGTAGGGAGCATTCCGCGTGAAATTGCCGGACAAGCCAGGGCTCGTCGGCGCAGGTACGAACCCTTGGAGGAGTTTCGAGGCCGCGCTGATTCGGCTGTCTGGAATGCGATTGCCAGGAAACGGCTGCCGTATGCCGTCCACCACGCTTAGCGGATCGTAAACTGTCGGACCTCCGCTGAAGTCGCCTGCCTTGAGCGCGGCCGTAGGTACAGTAGAAGTGCGCGTAATTGCTTGGCGGATGCGGGTGCCTTCGTAGCTGAAGAAGAAGAAGGTTTTGTCCCGGCCGTTATACAGCCCCGGAATCAAAACCGGTCCGCCCCAGCTCGCTCCGAACTGGTTGCGCTTGAAAGGCGGCTTGGTGGTAACGCCTCCGGCATTGGAAAAAAAGGCGGCGGCGTCCAGCTCCGAATTGCGAAGGTACTCAAACGCCGAACCATGAAACTGGTTGGTGCCGGCTCTGCTCACCAGGTTAATCTGCGCTCCGGCAGAACGGCCGAATTCGGCGCTGTAGGAGTTCGTCTGTACCTTAAATTCCTGGATGGACTCAACCGAAGGCGACAGACTGAAATAGCCATTAAACCCTCCGTTATTATCGACGCCGTCGATCAGATAATTGTTGGAGGACGAGCGGGCGCCGTTAACTGCGAGCGACACTCCGCCCAGCTCGTTGCTCATCTGGCGATTGCCTGGATACCCCGTGTTTGAACCCGGCACGAGAAGCGCCAACTGGAGGAAATATCGCCCATTGAGCGGCAGCCGGTTTACTTCATCGCGGCGGATCACCTGCCCGATTGACGACGAGTCCGTCTCCACGAGCGGCACCTGTCCCGTCACCTCAACCGTATCGCTAAGCTCCCCGACGCTGAGAGAGACGTCCACTCGCAGTCTTTGATCCACCACGAGAGCGATACCGGTACGCACAAACTGCTTAAAACCCGGAGCCTGGACTGTCACCGCGTACGTACCCGGATCCAGATCGGGTACAACGAAATCGCCCTCCGCATTGGTGGCTGTGCGATTCGAGAAATTGGTGGTCTCGCTTCTGACAATCACGGTTGCATTCGCCACGACCGCTCCCGTCGCATCCGCGACGGTTCCAAGCAATGTGCTTTTTGAGGAAGCGGCGAACAAGCAAACTCCGGGAAGCGCGAGAAGGCAGACACCGAGCCGAACGTACCTCATAGCGGGACCTCCTCCTAGGATGCCGTCGAGAGCCGAATATACAATTTCAGCGAGAGACTGTCAAGAAAATCTATTTTCAGCCAGGACCGATGCGCCTGGCACCAAGTTGCCGATTTGCGACAGAGAAAGCGGCCTTCCCGTTCGAAACCTAGTCCCGATGGAACAGCTGAAAGCTCGAAGTCATGCGCTCGAAATGTTCGAGGCGGTCCGCCGTGCGCCGTGGATCCCTTTTGACAATCTCCGCCACTATCCCGGCGAGAAAGCTGATCGGCGCAGCCAGCGAATCCACAAAGCTCAGCATCTCGAATGGCAGAAATACGCGGGTATCCGCCAGTGGAGCCAGCGGTGAAGCGCCGGTATCGGTGAATACGAGGCGCTGCACCTTCCGGCTGGCGGCCGTTCTCAACAGCCTGATGATCCCCGCCGGGTAGCGGGGAAAACCGAACGCGACCAGCAAATCTTTTCTGCCCATCTCGCATATCGCCTGTTTCGGTCCCAAGCCTTCGTCGACGAACGTGGCAACCTGCCGGTGGACCCGGTTCAGCACATATCCGAAGTACAGCGCCAGCGGTGAGGATGCCATGAACCCGGCCACCACCACCCGCTGGGCATTCATAATTCTGGCCACCGCGCTGTCCAACTCTTTTCGGGACAGATGCTGGTACAGACGCATGATGTTGCGCAGATCCATTTTCAGGACCTGCTGAATCGGGTGATCGAATTCCCGCGCCTCCAGAGACAACTGCATGCGCTCGAGTGTCGTCAGCTCTTCCGCAACGATTTTGCGCACCGCGCGCTGCAGGCTGGGATATCCGTCAAAGCCCAGCAGATTGGCCAGGCGAACGATCGTAGCTTCGCTCACCTTCGTCTCGCGGGCCAGCTCCGTGATATTGGCAAATGCCACTTTTTGATAGTTTCGATGCAGGAAATCGATCAGTATCTTCTGTTTGTTGGAAAGACTGGGTCCGGCGCTGTGCAGCAACTGCTGAATGGTCAGCCGCTTATCTTCGCTTTGGCTTAGAGGGTGAGCGCCTTTGTCGCTGGGCATCTAAGAAACACGAGCATACAACATCGCCACGTTGAAATTGAATTTTCTTGACACACACGGAATGCAAGTCTATTTTCTTATTTGATAGCGGCCGTGATGGATCTCGCGATGAGTACACCCCGAATTGCGGTCCAATCCGAGCAACAGGTTGCCGAATTCATTCGCTGCGCCGCGCTAGAGAGCTTCCCGGCTTCGGTTGTGCAGCAGGCGCGGCGCTGCCTCATCGATCTGGTGGCCTGCTCTCTGGCGGGTATCCCATCACGCTCCGGGCGGATTCTCCGCGAATTCGCCGCGTGTTTTGAAGGGCGCCCGGAGTGTTCATTGTTTGGCGGCGGGCGAAAAGTGCCGCTGCCGCTCGCCGTGCTGGCCAACACCACCATCTGCGAAGCGCTTGACTGCGACGATGGCCATAACCTCGTCAAAGGCCATCCGGGAGCCTTCGTATTTCCAGTCTTGGCCGCGTTTGCCGAGCGTGACGCGCTGACGGGCCGGCAGGTCCTGGAAGCCCTCGTGGTTGGATACGAGCTGGGTATCCGTGCCGGTATGATCTCCCACGCGTCCTACACCGAGTATCATGGTTCGGGCTCATGGGGCGGCATCGGCGCCGCGGCGGTTGCCTCCCGGTGTCTGGGTCTCGATCCGGAACAGACTCGCTACGCGCTGGGGGCGGCCGAATATCACGGCACCATGGCGCCGATCATGCGCTGCGTGCAATTTCCGGGAATGACCAAGGACGGCATCGGGTGGGGCGCTCTCTCCGGTGTTTCAGCCGCCCTTCTGGCGCAACGGGGCTTCACGTCCAACCCGAGCCTGTTCGCGCTCGATCAGGCTTCAGAACTCGTCGCCTCTCTGGGGTCGAAATTCCTGATTGAGGACCTGTACTTCAAACCGTATTGCTGCTGCCGCTGGGCGCATGCGCCGGTCCGGGCCGCGATTCAGACGGTTGAGCAAAATCAAATCGGTCTCGAATCGATCGAGCGCATCACCGTCGAGACATTCGCCGAAGCGTGCGCGCTCTCGCGCTCGGTTCCGGCAAGCTCAGAAGAAGCGCAATACAGCGTGGCCTATCCGGTAGCTGCCGCGCTCGTTCATGGCGACGTGGGACCCGCCCAGGTGCTCGAAGGCGGCTATTCCGACCCGCGGGTGCTGCGCCTGCTTGCGCGCGTGGAATTTCGCCACCGCCCCGATTTTCAGGCCGAATTTCCGCAGCGCCGCTTCGCCGAAGTAAAGGTAACCGCCGCCGGGAAAACATATGCCTCGGGAGCGATTTCCGCGCATGGCGACCCAACCGATCCCATGTCCGGCGCGGAACTCGAAACCAAGTTCCGCAGCTATGCACGCCCGCGGCTTAGCGTGCCGGAACAGGATCGAATCCTGAAGGATTTAAATCGGATCGAAAATCTACCGAATCTTGCCGGCGTGATCGAGATCTGCTGCCGTTGAACTCCCGGCCCAGAGCTAAGCCGCATGCACTGCGCTTACAGCTTCAGGCGGCAAACAACTCCTACATCATCGCAGTACCACATCATGCCTTTCCAGATCGTCATGCCGTGAGGCAGGGGGTCGCGGTCGCCAAGCTGGATCTTCTCGATCATTTCTCCGGTCGCGGGATCGTGCTTGAAGAATGCATTGAGGTTACTGTCGGTGGCCCACAAATATTTGCCTTCCCACCCAATGCCGTGCACGCGGTTGGCAGCCGTTGAAAACTTTTGCTCGACAATCCATGTCTTAGGGTCTAGACGATAGATCATGCGCGAAGGCGGAACCGCCATCCAGAGTTTCCCGTCCCGCCATTCCAGCCCGTGCGCGCCAGTGCCGGCGGTTCCACCCGGAGGTTCTGGCGGGCCGCTGCGTTCTTTCGGGGGCGGCGCATCCGCACCGGGCGCAAGAGGACTTCGGCGCGCCGGAGGGTCGCCAACCATCCTGTATATAGGTCCTGAGCCTGGAGTGAAATACTTGGCGATGGTCTTGCCGGTCTTGGCGTCGGCACGGATGATCAGCCGATTGTAGGTGGATGCGAGCCAGAGCGCTTCTCCGTCAAAGGTAATTCCGCTGGCGCGGTCGGCTTCGGTCTCAAAACCGCGCAGCACCTTGCCATCGTCGTAACTGACCAGGAAAACGCGGCTCCCTTCTCCCTGGTCCATGATCCACAGCCCGTCCGATGTCGCCTGCAATCCGTTTGGTTTGGAGCCGTCGGGCGATTTGAAAACAACCTCTACCTTGGCCGCATGCCGGGACGGTATGGAGCTCAGTGCCGGCGCCGCGGCCGCCATGGTGAGAAACTCTCTCCGCCTCATGATTCAAGTCTCCTTCAGAGTGGACTGTGCCGGGTCGAGGCAGGCTTATAATATCACGGAGCTTCGGGAAAGCGCTCCAACAACGCATCTACATCGCGCTGCCGCAGCAAAGTCATGTAGGCCGCAAATCCCACCAGAAGCGCGCCGCCCGCGATGACAATCGGGAGACTGAAGCTTTTGGTTCTGTCCACGAGAAAGCCGGTCAACATGGGAGCGCAGAGCCCGCCAATGCTTGCGATCATGTTCTGATACCCAATTACTCGTCCGACAATGGTTCCCGGTGAAATTGCTTCTGTGAGCGCCCAATAATTGCTGCTTGCCAGACCGATGCCGATAAGGGAAGTCATGAGACTCGCCAGCACTGCTGAGGACGACTGCGATACCAGCAAAAGAAGGATACTGCTGCCGAGCAGAAATCCTGCCGATACAAACATTCTTCTTACGTGCATGGGACCGCCGAAGCGCGCGATCAGCCTATCGGCGGCACGGGCGGAGCAAAACGAAACAACCACGGTGCCGATGTACGGCATCGCGGTAAACGCTCCCATCTTTAAGAACGAATAGCCGCGCTCCATTACCAGATAGGAGGGCAGCCAGGTCAGGCAGAAGTAGGAGTAGTAGGAGTAAAAGAATGCGCCTACCGTGATTCCCCAGAACGTTGGCATCGTCACCAGCAGCTTCCAAGGTTTCGGTGCCGTCTTGACATCAGAGGGCCTGGCGCGTATGGCGGTGCTCCTGCCGGGCGCCAAAAGGAGCCATGGCACAAGCCAAAGCAATGCTCCGAGCCCCGTCAAAACGAAAAGCATGCGCCAGCCGAAACTGACCAGCACGGAGGCGCCCAGCAGCGCTCCTACCGCCGGCCCAAGCGTCATGCCCGAGACGTGAATTGCAGTCGGAAGCCCCTGCTCCTGCTCCCGAAAGTGCTGACGGATATATGCCAGACTGGCAGGCTGCGAAGCGGATTCTCCAATGCCGAGCAGCACGCGCAGTGCGAGAATCTGCGAAAACGAGCCGGCTAGACCCATCGCAGCCGAGGCTGACGACCAGAACAGGTAAGCAATTGCATACGTCCACTTCAACCCGAAGCGGTCCACCAGGTAGCCTGCTGGTACTTGCAGCGAGGCGTATGTCCAGAAGAACGCGGAAAGCAGCGCACCCATTGCGGCGGGGCTCATGCCGAATTCCCGCATTAGCGGCACGGCTGCAATGCTCAGATTGCCCCGGTCTACATAGTTCACCAGCATCGCGGCGAACAGCAGAAAGACAATGAGCCATCGCCGGCGCTCTCCGCCCTCATGGGCGGCAGTTGCTGTGCTTACCGTGCTTTCCAAAGCGTGTGAGTTCATGGGCGCCCGTCTGAGCCTCCTATTTTATCCACGAGAATCCCAACCGCCGTCAAATACGGTTCTTCGCGCGGCGGGCGCTGCCTTTTTTGCTCACTTGAAAATCTATTTTCTTGACACCGGATTTGTGAAAGGCTAGATTCAAGAGTGATCACAATCCATCTCAGCCATGAACCTTCCTGAAGCGATCGAATACTGCGTCATCGGAGGCGGCGTCCATGGGCTAAGCACCGCGTGGCACCTTGCGCGCTGCCTCGATGCCAGGCGGCACGGGGACGGATCGAAAGTCATCGTGCTCGAAAAATCGGAGACGGGCGCCGGCGCTTCCGGAATTGCGTGTGGAGTAGTCAGAAACTTCTACTTCTCACCGGCGATGTGCGAGCTCGTCAAGCTCAGTGTCGAAGTATGGGAGGAGGATCCGGAAGCTTTTTCCTACCATCCCACAGGCTACATTGCAGCGGTTCCACGTCAGCAGGTCAGCGACCTGGAGGCGATTCACAAACGGCAGCAGGAGGTGGGTTACTGCTCCGATCTGTTTCTGGGCGAGAAGGCCTGTTCCCGACACATGAGGTCGATGTACGCGGATTTTCATTGTGAGGGCATCGAAGGAGTCCTTCACGAGAAGCTCGGCGGTTTCGCTACGCCAAAACACACCGTTGCAGGATTGACGCGCAAGGCCGAGGAGCTTGGCGTCCGTATTTTCCGCGGCGTCGAAGTTACGGGATTTGATCTCGAAAGCAACCAGGTACGCACGGTTCAAACAACTGCGGGGAGCATCCGCGCCGAACTGGTGATCATCGGAGCCGGTCCCTGGTCCGGGCGCATGTGGAAGCTCCTCGGTCTTCCTCCGACAGCACGATTGAAGGCGCCCGACGACCGAATTTTTGAGCGCCCGATGTTCACCTACTGGTGCCTTCGGGAGGGGAGCCTGAAAACGGATCAGCCGTTTCTGCAAGACGACGGGAAGCTGGGTCCCGTGATACACCTGGACCACAGTATTCCGTTAGTAGACCCGGTTACGAAGGAACAGGTCGATCCGGGGCCGTGGGGCATCTATTGGAAGAAGGATGCCACTGGTGTGCAAGGCGGCGGCGTGCCCACTCATCTGGGAACCGACGTCGAGATCGAGCCTTACGGGCGGGCGAAGCCGGAAACCGACGAGCAGTTTCAAAAATACTTCCGCGCAGGCCTGGCATGGGCCATGGACCGCTTCCGCGGCGAGGGCCATCGGCAGGATGTAGCGCGCGCTAACGGCGGCATCGGCTGCTTCACACCGGACCATTATCCAATCATTGATTTTGTCCGGCCGAATGTGTTCTTTATTGCGGACTCGAATCACGGCTTCAAACTGCTGGGCGTAGGCAAAGAGGTAGCCGCGCAATTGCTGGAGGGCCCGCGCCGCGCGCTTCGCGCCTTTCGGCTGTCGCGCTATGAAGAAGGCGACCTCCACCCCAGTTCACAAAGTCCTTTCCCCTGGAACTGATCGAATGGCAAAGCAGAATATTCTTGAACGGCTGAAGTCGGGCCCCGTGCTGGGCGATGGCGGTTATTTGCTTGAGCTTGAGAAGCGGGGTTATGTGCAGGCCGGGCCATACACGCCGGAGGTGGCAGTTGAGCATCCGGATGCGCTTTTGCAACTGCACAAAGAGTTCAAGCGCGCCGGCTCGGAAGTTCTCCAGACCTGCACGTTCTACGCTAGCGAAGATAAGCTGCGGGACGCGGGTTTCGACGGCCGGATCGAAGAGATCAATCGCAACGCGGTCCGCCTGGCGCAGGAGGCCGCGGGCCAGGATTCGCTCGTCGCCGGCAACCTCTGCCTGACCTGGGCTTATGATCCTAATAGCGCCGCGGCCAAGGCTCGCACGCTGGATCTGTTCCGGCAGCAAGTAGCGTTTCAAATGGCGGCCGGCGTGGATTTCTTTATTGCCGAAACATTCCACTGGGTTGGCGAAGCCGTGCTGGCCTGCAAGGCGATCAAGGAATCGGGCCTGCCGGCCATGATCACGATGAACTTCAAAAATCCTCCGGTCAGCCGGGAGGGCTTTTCTCCGGCGGAAACTGCCAGGCGGCTGGAAGATGCCGGGGCCGATATCGTAGGCACGAACTGTGGACGTGATCCGGATTTTATGCTCCCGCTTGCGGAACAGATGCGCCAGGCTACAAAATGCTTCGTCGCCTGCCAGCCCGCCGGTTTCCGGTGCACGCCGGAGATTCCGTACTTCATGGGCCTGCCTCAGTTTCCGCTGGAGCTCGATCCACTGCAATTGACGCGCGCCGAAATGGCCCGCTTTGCCGTGCGCGCCCGCGACGCCGGAATCGACTATATTGGCGCATGCTGCGGAGTCACAGCCGCGCACATACGTTCTATGGCGGAGGCTTTAGGGCGCCGACCTGAAGCCAGCGCGAAAACCGCCAAGCTCGATATTCATCCGATTTTGGGCAAAGCTATTGCGCCGCGCTGATAGCTCAGCCAGCGCTCGCTTACTTCCCTGTGTATGTGATCCACATGGGCGACACCCACACGAGCTCGCCGTTCTGCTGCTCACCGCGAACGTAGTAATAGCTGGTCTTCCCTGGGCTCGGAGAGCTATCGCGCCATCGAAATTCCACGTCGCGCTTGCCTGGCTCCGTGGTGTAGACATAACGGTTATCTTTGATGATGTGCACACGGGCGATCGGCACCGTGCCGCTGAGCTTTACGTGAAGCTCCGGAGCGGTTGCGGTGCTGAATGCGTCGCCCATCATATAAGATCCGCTTGTTACCTCAGCCAGAATATCGTCCGTCGCGCCATACACATGCCGGCGGCGTAAGCCGTCGAGTACCGCTTCCCGGCTGTGATCGGTTACATATACAACGGCGTAGCTCAAATGCGTGGAGACGTGGTCGGAGCTGGACAGAAATCCGAGCCGATAGCCTTTCTCAAGGGCCAGGTTTACAAAACCCTTCGGACGCCAGCCGCCGATAGAATCTTTCTCGGAATTCGACCGCGGCGCTTCCGGCATTTCATAATTCTGGCGCATGCCCTGATAGATCTCGACAACCGGCTCGGCGTTCGGGTCGTTATCGCGCCAGTCCGTGCCCATGTTGGTGCCGCTGGTGTGTGAAGCCACCAGGCCGTTGAACTTCTTTAAGTACCCGTAGAACATCTGCGTGTCCGGCGCATGGCCGGTTGACTCGGGTTCCATCTTGGGCAATCGCGGCAAGGGACGCACGCCGCGCTCGGCAAAGACCACGTTCCGATGACCCTCCGGATAAGCCACACTCCGCTCGTAGCTGAATAGCGGATTGAACTTTCCCGGGGCATGAAAGATATCGGTCAGCTTCTGCGTGATCCACCACGAATATTCACGGCCGCCGCCGTTGTCATGATCGCAGCAGCCCACCCAGTCCAGATTCGCCGCATCGATGATGTACCGCCATTGATCCAGGAGCGTGCCGTCATTGCCGCCGTCCATCGAAATTTCACTGTGACGATGAAATTCGCCGCGAGCGATCTTCAGATTCCGGCCTTGGTACCGAAAGGTGACGGAACGCAAACGCGCAATCGCCGTCGATTCGGAAGCGTCACCCGCAGAAGCGGCTTGGGGCTCGCCGAGATCCTGTGCCGCAATGGACGAAGAGGCCGGCGGCAGAGAGAGAGATGTGGCGTAGAGATCGTTTTCAAACGGATCGTTGATCATATCCGCGATGCCCGGAGCCGCGGCCTGCTGCTTTGGCGCAGCCTGTTGGAAACGGCTAAAATCACGGCGGAAATCCGACGAGTGTATCGCCAGAACCCGGCCCGCCTGCGTAGATACCAGGGCCGGGCGGTTGTCGAGAATGTTGTCGCTGTGCGCCAGAAAAATCGGGCCGCTCCACTGCTTTCCATCAAAGCTCACGACATACTCGGACCAGACCGTGCCCACTGGTGTCCACCAGATGGGATGCGCCGTTCGGAACGCAAGCCACAGCCTGCCTGAGGAATCTGCGAGCAGCCGCGGAAGCGTATTCTTGGGACTGAGCGGCGGCACCGCATGAACATTCGGCGCTCGCTTCGCGGCAATTTCCGGATTCGGACGCTCCCAGCCTGTCGCGGCGCTTTGCTTACCGGCCATGTCGACCCGATTGTTGGGCACGCCCGGGAGCACATCACCGACCTTCGCTGCCGGCGCCAGGAGCCGGCCCGAACGGTCCAATCCGATTACCTGAATATTGCGTCCCTGATAAATTGCGACGCCGCTTGTGTTATAGGCGCCATAATCCTTGCCCCAGCACTCCCCGCCTTCTTCATACGCCAGCCATAGGCGGCCCTGCGGGTCATAGCTGATCGACGGATATGCTTCGTAGCGAGGTGTGGCCGCGGCGGCGATCTCGCGTTCCCAACGTCCGGGCGATGCGGCGGTCCGCACGTACACGTCGTAGTTGCCGTTGCGGTACGAATCCCACGCTACACTTACCCGGCCATCAGGTCCCGCGGCAATCGCGGGATTCCACTCATTCCCAGCCGAGTTCGATACGATGGCCGCGGGCGAGAATGTGTTTCCCTGCTGCGTTGCCGCGAAAATGGCTGCTTTGCCGTCTCTCCATCCCTGCCATGCCACCCATACCTTTCCACTCGAATCCGTTGCGGCGGCCGGATCGATATCGGAACCGGGCGCATGGGACAACTGGATTGTTTTGCCCGGCCGTCCACCTTCAACCACGCGCGCCCAGATATCGAAGTTGCCCTTCTGATTCGCCGACCAGAACACCCAGGCGCGCCCGGAACCGTCGACCGCAATACCGGGCCGGTACAGGTCACCCCCGGGAGGCGTAATCGCGATCGGATCGCCCCACCTGCCGCCTGAAAAACGACGCGCAAAAACCTGGTCGCCGCCGGGTTTTGTCGTGTACACGCCGAAGTCGGATGGCGCCTGCTGGAGTGCCGCGCGAATGCGGTTATGGTCAGGATGGTGACGAAACTCGACGTATGCGATCCATACGTCGCCATTCCGTCCGGCGGCGGCCGAAGGATAATCCTGCTCGTCCGGTGAGCTCGTGATTTGCTGAACCGGCGGCACGCGGTCGGCAAAGACGCGGCCGTTCAGATATTTTCGCGGTACGCCGAATGGAATCTCAGCCAGCCGCACCGTGAAATCTCCGTGCGCCGTGCGCACGCGCAATTCCGCGCCTTCGCGCTCGTCCTCAAGCCAGACGATCACTCCGTTGCCGACCACCGGCGTGGACGGGCGGATGCTGCCGCCGAACAGCCGAATTGCACGGCTTCGAGCGCGCCACGAAGAATCGTTCACCAGCGCGTCTTCTTTTTCGAATCGCCACGGCTCCAGCTTCGTGATCCTTGCCCCGGACGCGGTCACCGAACCATCCCACGGCGTGGGCTCCTGATCACTGACGCCCAGGACCAGCCGGACTCCCGCGGCGCCATACACCACGGGCGCCGCAGCCGCCAGGCTCAACACATATCCGATAATTCGGATTGTCTGATGGCGCCCAGGTCTCGCCATACGCTCCTCCGTTGCATCACTATGCTTTCAATTAGCTTGGATAGACCTGCTTTCGATATCCCAGACCGCGATCGTATCCACGCCGGAATGCGTCCGAGTTCCAGACCTGCGGATACTGGGCTCGCAGAGCTTCCGAAGCATCCTCGTAAGGCGTCGCGTTTTTTCGCAAAGCGGCTTCGAAACCCTGGCGATAGGCAGCTTCGTCCTGCTCGAAATTCCCGCCCAGGGCGCGATAGTGTTCTTGTTCGCTGCTCCGAAGGCCGATCCACCAGGCTTCGCGCGCGGCATCCAAACTTTCTGCGCCCGCCCTGGCAAAGACCTCCCGCGCTTTCGCCGCCTCGTCTTTATCGTCGGCCAAGAGGAAAATAACCGACCGACCCTGCCGCAGCGCATCCTCGTAGAAAAAGAATTCGTCCGCCGGCAAACCCACGTCGGCTTTTTCATCCGCGGCCGAGCCCACCGCAGCGCCCGCTACAGCGCCGCCCGCCCCAAAAATTGCAGCGGCGGCAATTCCGACCGCGATCACGGGACCCACGCCCGGAATAAATGCACTCGCAACAGCTGTTCCCAGCTCCAGGCCGCCGCCCAGTCCGATTGCCGCGCCGATTGCTCCTCCAAGCGCCTTTCCTACCGCGCCTGGCTGCTCCATCTCAGAAGTGGGTGTCATGCGGACCTGCTGGTCAGATGCACCTGGAAGAAGGACATTCAGCCGATTCTCATGAAAACCCGCCGCGCGCAATTGGGCCGCAGCCAGCTCAGCATTTTCCCGCGAGCGGAACACTCCCGTAACCGTCTCCATAGAAAGTCAATCTCCGGATATCAGACTACCGCATATTTGGCGGCCGTTTTGTCATTGAGCGTGATTCCGAAACCTGGCCTTCGCGAAAGCCGGAGAGCGCTGCCGGAAACGCTTTCGGGAGGGTCAATCAGCTCGGCACGCCAAGGTACTTCCCCATACGAGAGCTCCAGAATGGAAAAGTTCGGAAGCGTGGCGCAGACATGCGCCGCGGCCACATTACCCACCGGACTCGCCGGTCCATGAGGTGAAACCAGAAGGCCGGCTGCTTCGGCAAGCGCCGCAATCTTTTTTAGCTCCCACATACCTCCGCACGCTTTCACATCGGGCATAACGATGTCGACCGCCTTGGCTTCGATATAAGGGAGAAAACCCGCTATGCCATGTATGGACTCTCCACCCGCCGTGGGCATCTTCGCCGCGCGATTGATAGCGGCCAGGTTCTCGACCGGAACCGCCGGCGTGACTTCTTCGAGCCAGAAAAGATTCAGAGGCTTCATGCGGCGTGCCAAGTCCAAACCGCGCTCCAGGTCGAAATGACTATGAGCATCGACCAGCAGGTCCAACTTCGGCCCGATCGCCTGCCGAACCGCGGCGGCGCATTCGATTCCGCGCGCGGTGAACTGCTCAATCTGCGCGAGGTCACCCCGCGGCATCCCGTCAAAGGGCGCGAGCTTCACAGCGTCAAATCCGGCTTGAACTGCCCGCGCCGCCATCTGCGCGAAACCCTGCGGAGTACGGTCCTCCGTCGAGCGATTTATGTTTGCATAGACTCGTATGTCAGTCCGGAGCTGGCCGCCGAACAACTCATAGGTCGGCACGGAAAAAAGTTTTCCTCGGATATCCCACAAGCACTGCTCTAAAGCGCTCATCGCCACTGCGGCCGGCATTCCGTTGCGGGCGATGTCGACGGCCGTGGCTTTTCGAAACCACTCGACAGCATAGATGCTTCGGCCCTTTATCAGACTGAAGAACTGCTGCACGAAGCGCAGATTGGTTCCGTCCTTGCCGCTTTGGGAAGCGTCGCCAAGACCGCTAATTCCGGCGCTGGTCTGAAGTCTGATGATGGTCCAATTTCCGCGCCGGTTCACTTTGACCCTGAAGATCTCCAGGCCCGTAATCGTGACGGTTGCAGAGGCGGCGTCGGATCGGGCCGCCAGCGGCGCGGCGGCCAGAGACTGCAGCAGGAAACGGCGCTTCATTTCTGGCCCGCTCGCGATGCATGAACACGGCTAACTTGCCTCATTGAGCACGCTCCGCACGGTCATGACCAGGTGTTCTGCCGTAAACGGCTTTTGCAAAAATCCAGCCACATCCTTGCCGGCAAAGCGTCGTTCGGCCTCGTGCTCATCAAAGCCGGTCATGAGCACTACCGGCAGATCCTCGCGCAGTTGTTTCATCTGAGTTATGGCTTCCTCTCCTCCCATCACCGGCATGGCGATATCCAGCAAAACGAGGTCTATGTGCTCGTCTCCGCGAAGTACCTGGACCGCGGCAGCTCCATTTTCAGCCCAAAAGACGGTATAACCGAAGCGCTCCAGCACGGCCCTGGCCAGTTGGCGCACGCTGTCTTCGTCATCCACCACCAGAATCGTGCCGGCTCCTTGCAGTCCTGTCAGCCGGCTGGCGGCGTCGTGGGCGGCGGCTTTTGATGCGCTGGCCGGGAACATCACCCGAAATGTTGTCCCCTGGCCGAGCTCGCTCGAAACTTGCAAAATGCCTTTGTGTGCTTTGACGATGCCCAAAACCGCCGCCAGTCCCAAACCTCTCCCGGTGAATTTTGTCGTGAAGAACGGATCGAAGATCCTGGCCCGCGTCGCCTGGTCCATTCCCGATCCGTTGTCCTGGATCTCCAACATCACGTATGTGCCCGGCGCGTTCGGCTCTTCGGTATCTTGTCCCTTCAAATCCTCTTCGGTCAGGGTCACGGCCGCCGTACGAATTAAGATCACACCGGGCTTGTCTTCGCCGATTGCCTCAGCGGCATTGATTACCAAATTCATGATTATCTGCTGTATCTGGCTCGGATCGGCCTCCACAGCCGGCAACTCGGCCGCTAATTGCAGTCTCACGTCCACGCTCTTCGGTATGGAAGTGAGGATCAGAGAATGCGTTTCGCGGGTCAGCATGGAGACATCCACAGGCTCCATGGCGAAGCGCCCCTTACCCGCGTATGCCAGCATCTGCCGGGTCAAGTCGGCGGCACGCTCGGCGGCGCGAGCAATCTGCCTCAAATAGTTTCGCGAAGGATGATTGGCAGGCGTCTCGATCAACGCCAGGCTCGCGTTTCCCAAAACGCCCGTCAGCAGGTTGTTAAAATCGTGCGCAATTCCTCCTGCCAGCAGGCCCAGGCTTTCGAGTTTTTGCGTGTGCTGGAGCTGCCGTTCGAACCGCTTTCGCTCGGTCACATCACGGATGTTCAGTTGCGCCAGCCTCTTCTCGCCCTCCGTATAAACATTGCCCAGAATCTCCAGCTCAATAGTCTGGCCGGCTTTCGTACTCAGAGTTATGTAGGCGGTCATCAGGCCATGTTCGCGGATTTGCCGCAGCGCGTCCTCCAGTTCCGGGGCCCGCCGGAAAAGCTCGATCTCGGAAAGCTTCTTGCCCACAAGCTGCTCCCGCCGCCGCCGCGTGAGCCTTTCGACAAACGGATTGGCATCCGCGATCTCTTCCGAGACCGGATCGAAAATGATGATGCCATCCCTGGCCGACTCGAAAAGGCGCCGGTAGCGCGCCTCAGCCTCCCGCTTGCGTTCCGTAATGTCCTGGACGGCCAGCAGCATCAGCCGGCTGTCTCCCGCGCTCTCGATCTCTCTGGCGTTCAAAACCATCGTTCTCTTGCCGATGCGGTCAAAATGGTGCTCGATTTCGACGTCCCCCGGCGGCTTGCCTCCTTGCGCCAGCTCATTCAGCAGATCATGAACCCGCGGTATGTCCCATTGGCGCCGGCCAATATCATAAATCGACTGGCCCACCGTTTCCGCCGGAGATAGGCGAAACATGGAATAAAACGCGGGATTCGCGCTCTGGACCTGAAAGCTCTGGTTTAAAACGATGAGCGGATGGCGCACGGCATCCACGATCTCTTGGGCGTAGTCTCGGGCTCGCTTGACTTCCTCCAGGCTCCGCTTCAGATCCGTGAAATCGACAAGCTGCAGCACTACCCCGTCGATCCGATTGTCGCTGGTCCGATACGGGCGCACCCGCATCAAATACCACCTGCCCTCCTGATCCTGCACCTCTTGTTCGTATGGCGTCAGGCTTTCAATAACATCGTGAAGGATCTGCTCCAGATTCGGCACATTGATCTGCGGCTTCAGATCGGAGATCGGCCGGCCAACGTCGCTTGCAATCAGCCGCAACAGCTTCGCCGCCGAAGGCGTGAAGCGGCGGATCCGCAAGTCGTCCCCCAGCATCAGGACAGGCATGTTCATGCTGCTGAGCAGATTGACCAGATCGTCGTTAAGCTGGGCTAACTCCTCGTTGCGGTTCTGCATTTCGGAGTTAATCGTATTCAGCTCTTCGTTGGATGACTGCAATTCCTCTTTGGCGGTCTGAAGCTCCTCATTCGTGCTTTGCAGCTCTTCGTTAGTGGACTGAGCCTCTTCATTGGCAGAGCGCAGCTCTTCGATAATCGCCTGCATGTATCGCCGCGTCGAGGCAAGCTCCTGTTCCAGGCTGGCAACATCGCCATGTGCGTGTCCGGCGTTTTTTCCTGAATGCGAGTGGCCCTCCTGAGCGGAATCCGGCGCCTCAGGAGGCGTATCCTCAAACAGAATTAAAAAATGCGGCGGTACGGAAGGCGCATAGATCGGGACCACGCTCATGCTGACGGCCCGCTGAACATTGTCATCGCGGATCTTCAGGTTATCCAACCGAACGCTGGTCATTTCCTTCCGCACCTGCTCCAGTGCGTCGCGAAGATGCACGGCAAGTTCTTCGCGGACCGCATTAAGCACGTCCAGGTTCGCTTCCCCGGTGAGCCGGCCAAGAAAGGGCCGGGCGTCACCGCGGAACTCGACGATTTTGAATTGTTCATTCACCAGCAGACCGCTCGGCGCATATTGGCTCAACAGCAATCGATCCGCATAGCGCTGCACCACCGAGAGATAAGACGTGTCGTCAGACGTTTGAGGAAACCGGTATTCTGGCGAAGTGCTCGGATTTTTGAATAACGGCAGCAGGCTGGCCCGCTGCACCAAATCGAGCCCCGATTGCGGCGCGGTGAGCTTCCGGCAATAGATTTTGTGTTGTTCGTCCAGCGGCATGAAAAAATCCGCCATGCTACCCAGGCTCTCCGCCGTGCCCAGGACGAGACATCCTGTCGGCTGTAGCGCATAGCCGAACATTCCAATCACTCTCTTTTGCAGAACCGGTCCCAGATAGATCAGCAGATTCCGGCAGCTGATCAGATCCATGCGGGACAGCGGAGGGTCTCTTGTGACGTTCTGGCGCGAAAAAATGCACACTTCACGGATGGAACGGGCGATCTGGAAGCCGGCGTCGGTCTTCACAAAAAACCGGCGCAGGATGTTCTGGGGCACGCTGGAAACGGCAGTGGCGGAGTAGACGCCCGTCCGGGCTTTGTCAACCGCCCTTTCGCTGATGTCGGTGCCGAAAATCTGGAGCGGATACTCAGCGCCAATAGCTTCCAGAAATTGGACGAGGCTGATGGCGAGGGAATACACCTCTTCGCCTGTAGAACAGCCGGGCACCCATACGCGGATAGGATCGCCGGGCTTACGATCTTTCATGATCGCCGGAAAAGCAAGTTGTCTTAGGGCCTCGAATACACTCGGATCCCGGAAAAATTCCGTCACATTGATGAGGAGATCCTCGTAAAGGCCGTGGACCTCCTTCGGATTCTGCTGCACGAAATTCAGATATTGATCGAGGTCGTCCATGCGGTGAAGCAGCAGGCGCCGCATCAATCTCCGCCGGACTGTGGCTTGTTTGTATTGGAGGAAGTCCACATCGGTAGTGCTGCGCAGCAGCGACATGAGCTTTTTAAAAGCCGGGAGCTTTTCAATCGGCGGAGCCGCGTTCGTCCGCGACGAATGCTTAGCGAGAGCACTGAGCTCCCGCGCGATCTGGGAAGGCGAAAGCACAAAGTCCACAACGCCGGCCGTGACCGCGTTCCGCGGCATGCTGTCAAACTTCGCGGACTGGTCCTGCGCGAAAGTAATACCGCCTTCGGCTTTGATAGCCCGCAATCCCAGCGTTCCATCCGAAGCCGTGCCCGATAGAATGACCCCGATCGCGTTCTGCTTCAGATCTGCCGCAAGCGAATAGAAGAATGTATCGATCGGCATGTATTGGCTGGGGCCTTCACCGCGTGGTTGAAGTTTCAAATACCCCCGCGATACGGTGATCTCCGCATTCGGGGGTATGACGTATACGTGGTCAGGATGAACTGCCATTGTATGCTTGACCTGGACCACCGGCATGCTGGTCCGGGCCGCGAGGAGCTCGGCAAGCACGCTTTCGTGCCGCCGATCGAGATGTTGGATGATCACGAAAGCCATGCCGGTATCCGAAGGCAGGTGGGTTAAGAGCTCTCTGATGGCCTCCAGGCCGCCGGCCGATGCTCCGATGCCCACCACCGGGCAGGCTGAACCCGAAGATGTTTCGAAGTCGGCCGCTTCCGCGGCGTCGGTCGAACCGAAGTCCTCGGAGCGTGGCCACTCTGCCTGCGAATCCTGTTCCAATGAGTCGTCCGAGCTCATACAGCCTCCTGCCCGCGCCCGATTTCGGACGGCTCTATTTTACGCGCTACACGGGTTAAAGCCCAGCATGCGGGGATGGGGAGGCCGCCAATTAAATCGCATGTTGAAACCCAATTCCGCATCAGGCCCGCTGGTATACTCGGTCTATGAAATTCGCGGTTCTACTGTTCCCGGCCGCAATGCTAGCTGCCGGAGATATCCACTTGACCGGATCGGATCTGAAGGCAGAGGCGAGCGGCTGGACCGCGTGGTCGCCGCGCAGCGAGATCGCGCCGCGCACCTATCTGGATCGCGTTCACCAGCGAGGCGGCTTAAGCTCGCTGGCCATTTCCGGGAACAGCAACCCGGCAGCGTACGGCGGGTGGGAATACACAGTCCAGGGCGTCGCACCGGGAAAGTGGTATCGCTTTACCGGCTGGTACAGGACGGAAGGGGTACCCTATGAGCGCCTGCAAGTGCTTTCGCGGCTGGATTGGGTCCGCGCGGATGGGAAGCGCGCCGGCAAACCGGAGTATATCTATGCGTCACAGCCGGATGGCGAGTGGACCCGAGTCAGCGTTGATTGTCCGGCGCCGGATGGCGCCGCAGCCGTGAAGCTGCAGCTCATGTTACAGAACGCCCCGGCCGGAACCGTGTGGTGGAACGGCCTGACCTTCGATCAGATCGCCGCTCCCGGTCCGCGGCCTGTCCGCGTGCAGGCGGTCAACTTCCGCCCGTCGCATCCGGCCTCTTCCGCAGACGGCGTACGGCAGTTTCTGAACGTGGTCGAGCACATTGAAGCTCCGGCCGATATCATCCTGCTGCCGGAAGGTATCACGGTAGTCGGGACAGGCAAGCAATACGCTGACGTGGCCGAAACCGTGCCGGGTCCGACGACTGCAATGCTCGCCGAGACGGCCCGCAAGAAGAAAGCGTACATCGTGGCAGGGCTTTACGAGCGGGAAGGCCCGGCCATCTACAATACCGCCGTCATGGTCGACCGCGCGGGCAACGTGGCAGGCAAATACCGCAAGGTCTATCTGCCCCGCGAGGAGATGGAAGCCGGCTTGACCCCAGGTTCCGACTATCCCGTGTTCGATACGGATTTCGGCAAAGTCGGGCTGATGATCTGCTGGGATCTACAGTATGCTGATCCGGCGCGCGCGCTGGCGCTGCGAGGCGCGGAAGTGATCCTGCTGCCGATTTGGGGCGGCAACGAAGCGCTGGGCAAAGCCCGCGCTATTGAGAACCAAGTATTTCTGGCGTCCTCCGGCTACGATTACCCGACGTATATTCTGGACCCGAACGGCGAGGTGCTGGCCCAGGCGCACGACCGCGGCACCGCGGCAATTGCGACAATCGATCTGAACCGCCGGTACGTCGACGACTGGCTCGGCAATATGCGGGGCCGCTTCATGAAAGAGATCCGGCTGGACGTCCCGGTGGTGCGATGACAGCAGTCCGGCAAGCACTATGAGCCGCCACGCTTCCGACTTTTATCTTTGGACGCAAGAACAAGCACAAACCCTGCGTGAGGGCCGCCTTGATCCTGCTGAGGCGGCCAATATTGCCGGAGGAAATCGAAGAGCTGGGAATCAGTGAATACCGCCGCTTGGAAAGCCGGCTGGAAGTGCTGTTGACTCATCTGCTCAAGTGGAACTACCAGCCCGCCCGGCGTGGAAATAGCTGGCGCTATACGATTCAGGAGCAACGCTCCAAATTGAAACGCATCCTGAAGCGCAATCCCAGCCTGAAGCGGCACATCCCGGAAGCGCTGGCCGATGCTTACGAAGCAGCCATGCTCCGCGCCGCTCGGGAGACCGTCTTGCGGCCGAGATCTTTCCGCCAACGTGCCCGTACACGCCGGAAGAAGTTCTAGAAGGACCAATCAAATAAGCAAAAGGCTCAATCCGGGGCTGCGGTCGGGCCGCTGCGCTCAGCGGAAATCGACGTAGCCGTGGCGTTTCAAGAACTGAAAGTACCCGACGAAGTCGAGTTTGGAAGGTCCGGTTTCGAGCTCCGTCAGGCGAATCACTTCGGCAAGATTGCGGCGGCCATCGCACCAAAACAGGGCGATTTGCGCCACACTGTCCCAGGCGCCCGAAGGATAGCCTTCGCGCTGATCCGGCGGCAGATCGTCCAGCGGCAAGGATCCGATCCGCTTTCTCACTACTATGATCTTTTCAGCGGCGGCGAAACGCGGATCGGGCGCCGGTCGTACAGGTTTTACGCGAAGCTGGGCAGCGCGGCGTTCGACCGCCTGGCGCAGCTCGGCCGACTGATGCTCACCGGTCTGCTGCAAGTTCGCGAGAAATGCCTTGACAGGCGCGCGCGGGGCCACGCGGGTGACCGAGCGCACGGCGTGGTTTTCGCGATCCACGCTGTAGGCAATCTTATCCAGCCCGCCGTACAGAATCTGTCCGAGCTCTTCACCTGTCTTGGCTGTTGGAACACGATCGAGCCATCCTTTTGCGCCGGCGGCAATCTGCTCATTGCCGCGCTGCTGGGCCAGCTCCGCGAGCCACGCACCCTGGGCTTCTCCGGCCGAAGCGATGTAGTACGTAAACGCTGCAGTAAGGATCGAAATGTCCCGCAGCGAGCGCGCATCCACACGGTCGGGTGTGTCTTCGCTGTTGTGATGCGTTTGGATGCCGCTGCCGCTGTATGGCCACACGGTTGGGATCCCGATCATGGGTTCGCCCATGTACGTATCGGTGCCCGTCATATATTCCTTCCAGTGCCACGGCCGCCCGATGCCGCCGAAGTACAGCCCCGCGAGCCGGAGCGCGAACGCGTCCACGTACGATTTGGCCACGTGCGGGTTCAGATAGATCGTGTACTCGGTGCCCGGCAGCTCATACGCGGCCGCTGGCGTGTCCAGGCACAGCGCAGCCACCGTGCGGCGCGCGCGCAGCGGATTGCTGCTGAGAAAATGCATCGTGCCGTACAGCTCTCCCATGGCCAGCATACGGATCGAGCGGCGCGGCCGCGGCAGCTTGCCGGCGCTGATAGCGCGGTTCAGCGCCGACATTGCTTCCAGAATGCCTGAGACTCCCGTGGCATTATCCTGGGCGCCCTGCTCGGAAGTGTGGCCGAGCGCCAAAACCTCTTCCCGTGAGCCGCTTCCGGGTAAGACTCCTGTCACGTATGGGTACACGCCGGTGTAATGCCGGGTATCCACCGTGGCCCTCACCTGGAGCGAAGGCTTCTTCGCAAGCAGGCCGCGCACATATGCCGCCAGCTTCGGGGATAGCGAAAAGCACATAAGAGGCGTGCTGGTTCGTGTGAACGCCCAGCCGTTGTCTCCCCAGGCATTGATCCATTGGCGGCCGTTCTCAAGCGACGGGTTTTCCGTGAAGGTATTCACGGCGCCAAGAGCACCTTTGCGGGCCAGCAGCCATTTGATGCCCGCCGGATTAGAAGCCGTGAGTACTAGCTTGCCCTTCAGGTCCAGCTTTTCAATGTCGGCCTCTTTTTCGCTTGCGAGCGCAATCAACTCCGTCGTCACGCCTTGCGGAAGCGTGCGGGCGCTCCACATACCCAGCGAAGCCGGTACCTGCTGATAATCGGCCAGTACGCGGAACTCGGGAGGGGTACCTGGTTCGAGCAGCTCAAGCCGGGCCGACCGTGCATCCCAGGCCATCGGCATGGTCCAGAAACCGAATTGAGAGGTGCCGTCCGCCGGCGCGCCCACAATCTCGACATTCTTCAAACCCGCAGCCGTCATGGCCTGCTTGAGATACTCGGCGGTCTGCTGAAACTTGGGGAACGTGAAAAACCGGTCGGTTGAATAGATGCGCCGCATGTGCTCCATTGCCTCATCGGGCCGCACCTCCGAGGCAACGGATGCGATCTGGGATTTCAGCTCCGCCTCGGAAGCGGCGAGTCCCGTAGGAAGCAGGATCGCCAGCAGAATGGGGCAACTCAGCCGCAATGTTCTCTCTTGGCCCACTGCACTTCCCGAATCGGCCCGATGATGCACAGAACGGCCAGCGCGCCTGTCAGGGCGACAGCTGCCGTTACGGCAAAAGCCACGAAAAAATTCCCGGTCTGGCCGACTACAAACCCAGTGAGCCACGGCGCAGTGACACCAGCCAGATTGCCTACGCCATTCTGCACACTGGTCCAGCGGCCGGCGGCCAGTGGCCCGGCGAGCGTCTGTGTAATGGCCCAATGATTCGAAGAAAACATTCCAAACGTGATGCAGGCGAACATGAGAATTCCCATGGCCCATTGCTCATCCCGTACAGCGGCGACAAGGATAATCGAGGTTGAGAGCAGGAGCCCGACAACGGTAAATGTCTTCCTGACCCGCGTCGGAGTGGCTCCGGAGCCGATCCACCGGTCGGAAAGCCACCCGCTGGCGACCGCCGAAAGCCCGATCGCCAGATAGGCCAGGGCGCCGAACGAAGCCATCTTGTCCATCGAGAACTGCCGCTCCATCACCATGTACGAAGGCAGCCAGGTAAGCAGGAAATACCAGAAATAGTTGGCGCAGAACAGCGCAACAAAGGTGCCCCAGGCCGAGCGCTGGCGCAGAATCTGGCCGACGCTGGGGCACTCGCGCGGATGCGCAGCCGCAATCCCTTTGCCCCTGGGCCTTGCGGCCGCCCACGGCATCAGCCATATGAGGCTGACAGCGCCGAGCACGATGAAAAACGGCCGCCATCCGTAACGAGCCATGAGAACGCCTCCGAGCAAAGTACCAAGAGCGGGGCCGAGCTTCGAGCCCATATCGATCAAGGCATTCGCCAACCCGCGATGATATTCGGGGAAGTGCCCAGCCAGAATCTTTGAGTAGGAGGGATACGCGATCGATTCGCCAATCCCGAGCAGCAGACGGAGAAGAAATAAAGCCAGAAAGCCTCCGGCAAAGCCGGTCAACGCGGTGGCCGCCGACCAGGCGAAGAACCCCAGCGCGTAAACTTTCCCGACATCGAAGCGATCCACCAGCCAGCCCGCGATACCGAACAATTGAAATGCCGCGTAGGTCCAGAAGAAGGCGGAAAACAGAAGACCGAGCTGCTCTGGGCTGAGTGAAAGCTCTGCTTTTAGGGGCGGCGCTGCGACCGAGAGGTTTCCGCGATCTACATAGTTGATGAAGATCGAAATCACCAGCAGAGTGAGGACGCGCCACTGCGCGCCTGACAAACGGGTGCGGACCGCAACCGGGGACGTGGTCATAGCGCCTCTGAGCAGAACCCCTATTCTCCACTCGCGGGGACGGCATTGCAAGCTGCATCGCGCCGAAGCGTGCTGAGTTGACGCCACGCGGCACGTGATCTAAGCTACGTCTGACGTGAGCCCGCGGACTGAACGACCTACGCATGTCCGCCACGTGGTGCTGGGCCTGACCATCGCGGCATACATGATCACCTACATGGACCGCGTGGTGATCGCCTCGGCCGTGCCCACCATCCAGAAGGAGCTCGGGCTCTCGCTGGTCGCCATCGGCTGGGTGCTGAGCGCGTTCCGCTGGGGATATTCGTGGTTTCAGATCCCGGGAGGCTGGCTGGGGGACCGCATCGGGCCCCGGCGCGCGCTGGCGCTGATCGTAACGTGGTGGTCCTTATTCACATCGGCAACGGGCCTCGCCTGGAACACCGCGTCGCTGCTAATAATCCGATTTCTGTTTGGCGTGGGCGAGGCCGGCGCGTTTCCCATTGCGACCCGCTCGCTCTCACGCTGGATGCTGCCTGCCGAGCGCGGGTTTGCTCAAGGCGCCACACATGCGGGCTCGCGGCTCGGCGCCGCGCTGACTCCTCCGCTGATTATCTTTCTGATTGCGCGGTATGGGTGGCGGCTGGCGTTTGTGGTGTTCGGCGCTCTTGGAATCATCTGGGCCGCCGTCTGGTACTGGTATTATCGCGACACGCCCGGGCAGCATGGCTCCGTGAACAAAGCCGAGCTGGCGATCATTCATGGTTCGATCGGGGCGGCGCGCCCAGCCACCAACCGCTCCGTTCCATGGCGCGCGATCCTTGCCAGTTCCACTTTGTGGACCGTCTGCCTGATGTACTTCTGTTACGCGTACTGCATCGCGCTGTACCTGGACTGGTTTCCCACATACCTGCACCGCCACCGCGGATTCGACCTGAAACAGATGGGTTTCTTCACCAGCCTGACCTTGCTGGCAGGCATGGCGGGCGATCTGTGCGGCGGTATTGCGTCCGATTGGTGGGTGAAGCGCACAGGGAACCTGAAGATGGGGCGGCGTGGTGTGGCGGCCTTTGGTTTTCTGCTGGCCGGCGCCGCGATTGTACCGGCGACCGTTACCGCCAGCCCGCTCGAAAGCGTCTGGTACACCTGCGCCGCGATCTTCGGCCTGGAGCTGACCGTAGGAGTGTCTTGGGCCATTCCGCTCGATATCGGCGGCGACTATGCCGGCTCGGTCTCCGCGGTAATGAACACCTGCGGTAATATAGGAGGCGCGATCTCACCGACGTTGCTGGCTTACCTGGTGCGCTCTTATGGCTGGAACGTGCCCTTCTTTGTGGCTTCGGGCTTCTGTTTGCTGGCCGCGATCCTATACTTTCGGATCGACGCCACACGGCGCATTCGCCTTCCGGAGACTGCGGCTGCCGCTCGCGTTCCGGCCCCGAGCACGGCGGAATCGTGTTGAGGAACTGTCATGAAAATCAACCCGAATAAGTGCGTTGCTTGCGGTAACTGCACTTACGTTTGCCCCATGGGCGCCATCTACATCGACCCGGTGATCAAGCGCGCCACGATCGACCGGAATGAGTGCGTGGAGTGTTATGCCTGCTTCAACGGCATGAGCCAGGAGCACCTGAATCCTTCGCTCGTGCGCGGCCTGCGGAAACTCTTTCAATGGATGCGCGTGCGATTTGATCCCGAGCCGGACGTCTGCCCCACGGCGGCCTTCGAACCGGACGAGCTCACGTGGCCGCGGGTGGTGCGCCGCGCTTTTTCCGATCCGCGCGTGCCGCACGAATCGACGGGTGTGCAGGGCCGCGGCACCGAAGAGGTAAAGACCAATGATGTAAGCGGGCGCGTCAAAAAGGGCGAGGTGGGGTTCACCATCGAGTTCGGAAGACCTGGTGTCGGCGTCTGGTTCCACGAGATCCAGAAGATGACATGGGCGCTTGCCAAGGCCGGAGTCAGCTTCGAAAAGAAAAACCCAATTACATCGCTCATGACCGACGTCTCGACCGGAACTCTGCGCGAGGACATCCTGAACGAGAAAATTCTCTCGGCGATCGTCGAAATCAAAGTGCCCGTCTCGCGCACGGAGGAGATCATCCGGCTGGTGAAGGAAGTTGAGGCCAAGGTGGATACCGTGATAGCGCTGGGTGTGGGGGCGCGCTGCGACGACGATGGCGAGGAGCGCGAAGTTTCCGCAATTCTGGAGCGGCTGGGCTACAAGCTGGAGCGTGCCAAAACAAACTGCGGTTTCGGCAGAATTACCAATGTGCCGGCAGAACCGAAGAAGGAGGAACAGGTCGGCGCGATCATGTAGCTGCCCGGAATGCTATGACCAATACTCTGCACCGCTACGGAGACGCCCAAAGCTTTTTTGACGATTACATAATTTTCGCGATTCCCAGCCGCGGAAAGAACGATCAGGGGAGTGTACCCAAGCTGAAGCGCTTTCTTGAGATGGCGCTCGAGTTCAAGCCGGTCAATTTGGGTGATGCGATTCACGGGGGCGCCCTGCGGCCAAGCCGCAACATGAATCCAACAGCTCATTGGAAGCGGGATATCACGCCGGACTTTCGTGCCGTCATCGACGGGATCGATGCCCCCACGACCGTTGCCGCGGTCTTCGATAATCGTGTGGCAGCCGAAGAGTTCGTCAAAGCGGTCAAAGCCGCCGACCTGGGACTTTGCGTGAATATTTCCACATCGATTGACGGGGCCGAACAGTGCTGCCACGCCGCGAACCAGGCGCGGCACAGCGTGGGCTACTCGCTCGGCTTCGAGGGTAAGACGGAGAAGCTGCCGAACACGCAAGTGCTGTCCCTCACCACAATGTGCGGCCATGGCATGATCAGCGCGAGCCTTGCCAAGAAGATGATCGACTGGGTGAAGGAAGGCCGGCGAACGCCTGAGCAGGCTGTCTCGTATATGGCGCGCTTCTGCTCCTGCGGAGTTTATAATCCCGCGCGCGCGCGTCGCATTCTGGAAGACGCCCGCACGAAGATGCGCTAAGGAGCAGGCCCGAACCGATGCAACGCCGCCGGTTCCTGCGAGCGCTCTCCGCGGCTGGGGCCGCTCCTTTATTTCCTCAGCAGCAGAAAACATACGATCTTCTGATCCGGAATGGGCAGGTGCGCGACCCCGCTGCGGCGGTGCGCCGTAAGGCTGACGTAGCGATCAGCGACGGCAAGATTGCCGCCGTGGAGAACGAGATTCCCGCTGCGGCCGGCCGCGACGTGATCGATGCGCAGGGCCTGTTTGTCACACCGGGTCTGGTGGACCTCCATACGCACTGCTATTACGGCGGCAGCGGCTTCGGCGTTGAAGCGGATCCGATCGCGGCGCGCTCCGGCGTCACCACCTGGGTGGACGCCGGAAGTTTCGGCCACAACCAGGCGGAAGGTTTCCGGCGCTTCATCGTACAGCCTGCGCAGGCCCGCATCTTCGGCTTCGTGTACCTCTACCCCAGCAGCCGCAATCCCGATATCGACGTGATTCGGTATGTGCGGCAGCAAATGAAACCGACCGGCGAAGTTGTCAATAACAACCGCGACATTCTGCTGGGCATAAAGTTTCAGGTGGGCTCCAACATGAACGGGCGCTATAGCCTCGACATGCTGAGAATCGCCCGCGAGCTGTGCGATCGCTACCGCCTTCCGCTGATGGCGCATATCAGTTTCGCGCCGCCCGAAACGGACCAGGTGATGGAGCTGATGCGGCCCGGCGACATCGTGACCCACATGTATAATCACCACACGCTGGGTATCCTGGAGCCGTCCGGCAAAATCAAAAACAGCGTACTGGAGGCGCGGGCTCGGGGCGTGCTTTTCGATGTAGGCCATGGGCTCGGAAGCTTCAACTTTGAATCAGCCCGCAAAGCGCTCGATGCCGGTTTCCTGCCGGATACGATTTCGACCGATATCTACGAGCTGAACGTGAACGGGCCAGTGTATGACATGCCCACGACCTTGAGCAAGATGATGTACCTGGGAATGAGCTTCGAAGACGTGCTGGTGCGCGCCACTGTGAACGCGGCTCGGATCGTGAATCGCATCCCGCTGCTGGGCACATTACAGGTGGGCGCGCCGGCGGACGTGGCGCTGCTGGCGATCGAGGAGGGCGATTTCGCTCTTGTCGATTCGCAGAGAAACGCCGTCCGGACCAAGCAGCGCATCGCCAGCCGCCTGACGATCTGCCGCGGCCGGCGCCTGGTGAAACCGCTCTGAACGGAATATCCCTCGCGACGAGTTAAATCGCGAGCTTACCAAAGCAGCTTCAATCCGAACTGAATGCTGCGGCCGTCGTACGCGCTCGAAATCACTCCCGCGTTGCCGCTCGTGATATCGCTCGTCGGATAACCGAAGCTGGGATGATTGAAAAGATTGAAAAACTCAGCTCGGAACTGAGCCCGGATTCTCTCGCCGATCTCAAAGTTCTTCCCGGTTGAGAAGTCGAAGGTTCGCAGCCCGGGTCCTTCGATGAAATTCCGCCCTGCATTTCCCTGGAAGCCTCTCGGCGGCAGCGCAAATGCGGAAACGTCAAACCAGCGGTTTGGCGTGGGATTTTCCAGCCTTCCGAAACCGGGTTTCACCGCGTTCACCCACTGCGAGACATAGGAGCCGCAGTCGCAGACAGGCGGGCCGGAAGCGCCAAACGGAAGACCCGAAAGCAGCGTCACGATCCCCTGCACCTGCCAGTTTCCAAGCAGAAATCCTGCGGGGCCGCCCTGCGAGAGCCAGCGTTTTCCGCGGCCGGCCGGCAGTTCGTAACCGAAACTTCCGACGGCGCGGTGCCGCTGGTCGTAGCGCGAAAGTCCGCGGTTCAGACGCCGGTTCGTGCGGTATGCAACGGCATTGTCGACCTCGCCCGAGTTGTCGTCAATATTTTTGGAGAACTGGTAGTTTGCCAGGAAGTAGAGGCCTTGCGAGTATCTTTTCTCTACCCGCACGGAGAGCGCATTGAAATTGGATAAGGAGTCGTTGACGGCTGTGAAAATGCCCGGATCAAAGTTGGGATAGGGCAGCCGCTGGACAATGGGCGTAGTGCCGAAATCGGCCTGGTTCTGATTGAACCGGCGAGGCAGCTTACGGCCGCCGCTCCCGGTGTACGCGATCTCCGCAATCATATCCTTCCACAGCATGCGCTGGAGGTTGAAATTCCACTGCATGACATAGGGGACGCGGTTATCCGGCATTGTGGCGAATGGCGCCGGAAAACTGGTCACACGCGATAAGTCCGGGAAAAGCGTGTCGATCAGAATGGGCGCTGATTTATCCGGAATAATTGTTCTCGTCCCGTAGAAGGGCGGAAGCAGGCGCGTGAACTGAAGTTCATTCAAATTTGGATTGTCATAATAGACGCCGAATGCGGAGCGGACGACAAACTTGTTGCTGGGCCGATAGGCGAACCCCACGCGCGGACCCCAGTTATTCTTATCCGGATAGACGATTCCGGCGGGATAGAAGTTGTCCCGGTTTATGACGAGGGGCGCGAGAGCCGGAGGCAAGTCTTTGGGCGCCTTGTGATACGCGATCTTCCCGCTAATTGGATCAAACGAGCCCTCCAGGTTATTGATCTCTCTCCACCAGCCCAGGTATTCGTATCGCAGACCGAGCGTGAGAGTCAGGCGGGAACTGACGCGCCACTCGTCATTCACGAACAGACTCAGGGTATTCGACCGATAATTGGACCGCGAGCTGCCCAAAGCGCCAGTACATTGCGAGCAAAGGCCGAGAAGATAATCCGCAATGGCGTTGCCGCTGAACTTACCGTCAAAGGTGAAGCTGCCGCGAGGCAGAACCTCGGTGATGTGAAAGAAACGCCGGTTCTGCGCCTGCACACCCATGCGCAGCGTGTGTTTCGGATAGACCTTGCTGAGCGCGTCGGAGATGCTATAAAGGTTCTCAATGGCCCCCTGTGTATAAGGGCCTTCCCCCTGGGTGCTGAATCCGGCGATTGCGAAACTAGGCCTTCCAAAATCGATGGGGTCGGTCGCGGCCGCCAGATTCTGGAGACCGGCCAGTTGCGTCCAGTTCTTTCCTTCGAGACTCTGTGGAAGCCAGATGTTATTCGCACGATTATAACCGAGGCGGAATTCATTCACCAGGCTTGGCGTAATCAGCCACGTCTCACCGACCGAGAGGTTCTGGCCTCCTTGCGGATATTTCGTATCGTAAAAGGCCGCCGGCCCGGTCTGCGAAGCATCGTACCAGATGTACCGCTCGAACAGGCTATGTTTCGGAGTAAGTGTCTGATCCGCGCGGAAGGTAACGTTATTCCAGTCGTCCAAAAAATTGCGCGTGACCAGGTAATTGTTTGCGCCAGCCGCGTTGGGAGCCGGGATAGTCGGCGAAAGGACGGAAGCGAAACGCGAAATCCGGGATGCGGGAATGCGGTTGCCTGGAAACGGCAAATTGAACGCGGCAGACCCCGGCATCGGGTCGAGAATGGGACTGGAAATGCTCGACAGATCGCCCGTGAGCAGGGCCGGATCGGGAACCCTGGCCGGGAATGGCCGGCCCTGCACTGTGCGCAGCCCTTCATACCCGCCGAAGATGAAGAACTTGTTTCGAATCACCGGTCCGCCGGCAGTTCCCCCGAATTGATTTCTGCGATAGGCGGGCTTGCGCGCCGCAAAGAAGTTGCGCGCGTCCAGCTTGTCGTTCCGGACAAATTCAAACAGCGTCCCGTGGAACTCGTTCGTGCCGGAACGGGTTACAGCCGTTACCACGGACTGTCCCTGTCCGTATTCGGAAGAGAAGGAATTCCGGAGCACATTGAACTCCTGAATCGTATCGACCGAGGGCTGAAGCGACAGGTTATTGAAGCGCAAGGAACGGACGTAGACACCGTCGATCACGTAATTCGTCGAGGAGTCGCGGCCGCCCTCGATGGTCACGTACATGTTCCTCTCCCCGTACTGAGTCGTGCCGCGCTGAAGGCTCTGGCGCGGCGAGACACCCGCCGAGAGCGCCGCCAATTGCGTCAGATTGCGGCCGTTGAGCGGCAGTTCCGCAATCTGCTTCTCGCCGATCACCTGCCCTACAGTGCCGCTTTCCGTCTGCATCAGCGGGGCTTCTGCCGTTACCAACACGGATTCGGCAACACCGCCGACCGTGAGCGTTACTGTGCGACGGGCGATCTCGCCGATCCGCAGCTCAAACGGTTCCACGATCGCAGTGCGGAAGCCCTCTTTCTCGATTCTGATCTCATACCGCGCGGGCGGGAGATTCGGAAGGGAGAAATTTCCCAGGGTGTCAGTCGTGGTCGAGCGCTGCGCGTTCGTGCCCAGGTTTGTGATCCGCACCATCGCGCCGGGCACACCGGCCTGACTGCTGTCCGTCACCTGCCCGACAACACCGGCGGAAGAGGCCTCCTGCGCATGGAGGCAAACAGCGCTAAAAAGAGCACAGAAGCCGATCTGAAACAAACTGGGTTTCATGCTTTACCTCGTTGCCGTAAGACGCCAGGCAGTTCAAGTTATTCGAATGAAATTGAGGTGTCAAGCCCCATATTCCGCGCTATTTCGCGCGCGAATTCAGCCCTCGCAAATACTCACGCAGTTTGGCATGGAGTTCCGGCCGGTCGTAAAGATGTTTCCGGGGATATTGGTCCGTAAGCGGATAAGGCCCCTTGGCAGGAGGACGCTTCTGCGGCCAGTTTGCGTCGGTCACGATGAAATCGCCGATCCGGTATCCGTACATATCCAGGTGGCGGATGCCGAATTTGAGCGCGGTCTCGCAAATATCGCGGATCTGCTCAAATGTGGGATAGCGCGCGGGACCGGGCTTCCGCAGCTCGAGAATATTTGCTACCCAGAACGTGTAGATAATTTTCTTTTCCGGTCCCACCGCGGCGCGGGTTTTTTCGAGGGCGGCCCGTGTCTGCTGAATCGCGCGGGAATTCGATTCGGGCCCGTCGTCCCACCGCGCGATCGTATAAGCCCCGATTGCGTCGAATGGCTTTGCCACGCGCCCGAAATCGATGCCGGCCGAATCCCGCGCGCGCTGCGACAACACGTGTTCTTCGTCTTCCAGATAAATTTCGTGCTTGGAATTCTGATCGATCTCGCGAATGAAGCGCACCGTGTCCTCCGCCCAATCGACCCACCAGCGGGACCGGGCCTCTGTCCACTGCTCCCAACCGGGATCGGCAGGCCTCTTCGGCGGCTCTTTGCCAAATCGTTTTCGGTCGCCATCGCTGTATGAGATAATCCTTTCGCCGGGCTCGCCAGCCGGACCGCTCACGCTGCCGATAGGACCGATCGAGAAAGAATCGTCGAGAACATAACCGGCAAACGCAGGATTGCGCCAGTATAGGCGCGCGACCTTCTGCAAATACTCCTTCCATTGCGTCTTCCGCCATTGCGGGTCAAACGTATTGAACGTAAAGCGCAGGCGTCCCATCGCATCCACCTGCTGAAACTCGGGGCGCCTCGGCAGCGAGTTGTGTGTGGGATGCCAGATGATGAAATAGGCGCCGATTCCCGCCCGGCGGCAGGCATCGAGCGCGAATTTCATATCGTCCACGCGCAGCACCCAGGCGGCAGCGTCGAGGCCCCAGCATAGCGCCGCATGCGTGAAGCCGAGATCGGCCATATTCCGAAAGTCCCTGCTCCACTCGTCGCGGGGGGCCGAATTCAGCCAATACCACGCACTGATGCGCACCGGCTCCGCTGCCGGACTAGCGGGAAAACAGACCGCGAGCAGAAGGGGAATCAGGTATTTTCGCATTTCTTGAACATCGTACCTGAGCCGGCAGCAATGCGCTCGATGGCGTCACAGGCGGCTGCAACGCCGTCCTCGGCCTGAATGCGGCGGGCGGCCTCGGCGGCCCGGCTGGTGTAGCAGCTGTCCTCCAGGAGCAAGCTCAATTCGCGCGCCGCCGAGGGCGCATCGTAGTTGCTGCGGTCAAGGATGCGGCCTGCACCCAGCCGCGCCACGCGGGATGCATTGTCCGGCTGGTCATGGCAGTACGGGACAATCAGCATGGGCCGCCCGGCGCGCAGCGCTTGAGCGGTAGTCCCGATTCCGCCTGGGTGCACCGTTACTGCCGCACGCGAGAACAACTCGGAATACGGGGCGTAGCCGGCAACAAAGACGCTCGGCGGCAAGGTTCCCGAAAGTTGGTTCTGCGGGTCCGCGCCTACCACCAACACCGCGCGCCGCCCTAGACGTATCGCAGCCGCGAGGCTTTGGCCGTAGAAATTGCCGGCCTGCCAAACTGCACCGCTGCCCAGAGTAAACACGATCGGGGGCTCGCCATCCGACAGGAAGCGCTCGAGCGCTGGATTGCCTTGCTCGTCGGACTCGGAGCGGTCGTAAAACGCGAACCCCGTGATCTCGCTTCGTGGCGGCCAGTCCGGCTGCGGTTCAGCCAGGACGCGGGAAAACCAGCACAATACGCCCCGCGGCGAGAAATTCGCTTCCACAAGCGGATGCGCTCGCAGGCGCGGGAGGCCAAGCCTGCGGCGGAGTTCATGGATTGGGGTAGTCCAAGCGCGGCTCTGAGCCTTGAAAAGCGAATATAAAACCGTATACGGCCACCGGCCCAAGCGCCGCAAGCGATAGAGGTAAGGCGCCGGCGCGAAAACCGGCGGATCGCTAGTTGAGAACAGCGCCAACGGAGACAGCACGATGGAGATCCACGGCAACCCGAGCTTCTCGGCGACGATCGGCAAAGCATACGCAACCGGATGGCTGATCAGCAGGTCTTTGTCTTTCGCGGCCGCAGCAAGGTCTTCGTAGGCTTCTGCAAGAAACGGGAGTATCAATTGGCGCACGAGGTACTCAGTGCCGGTCTTACGGTCGAGCGCCCGTTTGACCACATCCCGGTCCAGTAGCAATTGCCCTAAGTCCGGCCGCACGGGAGCAAAGCCGAGGCCCTCGCCTTCGATTTTCTTTCGATAGACCTCGCTGGTTGCGATTGTCACTTCATGACCGCGTTGGCGCAGTCCTATGCCGACTGCGATGTAGGGATGGAGATCCCCAAGGGAACCCCACGTAGTCATGAGAATGCGTCGTGGCATCAATACGTGGTTTCTCAGTGTAACTTATAAGCCGGCGCGCGCATCCTTAGTAATCGGATCTGTACATCAATGAGGGACTCGGCGGAGTTTATCTGGTTCTCCAGACGAGGCTTTCTCTTTTGCGCCTTTTCCCATTCGGTTATCAAGCGCCTGCTGGCGGCCGAAGATGACACCAAATTCTCCACCGACGTCAAGGTCGTCAACGTCTTTGCTACCGTCCGGGATAAACAGGGGCAAATTATTCGTAATCTCAGCAGAGACGACTTTGTTTTGGAAGAAGACGGGAAGCCGCAGACGATTCGCTACTTTTCGCGTGAGACCGATCTTCCGCTGACACTCGGTCTTCTCGTCGACACCAGTATGAGTCAGCGGCGCGTTCTCGCCGATGAGCGTAGCGCGAGCTACCGATTTCTGGACCAGGTACTGCGTGAAGATAAAGATCAGGCCTTCATCATTCACTTCGATCGAGAGGTCGAGCTGTTGCAAGACTTGACCTCGTCGCGCAAGAAACTTGAGGCCGCGCTCGCTCTATTGGAGACACCGGCGCCACGGCAGTTTAACGGGCCGGGCCGATCAGGCCCGCGTGGACGAGGTGGCGGAGGCACCTCGCTGTTCGATGCCGTCCTGCTGGCATCGGATGAATTGATGAGAAAGCAGAGCGGCCGTAAGGCTCTGATTTTGCTATCAGACGGCGTGGATAACGGCAGCAAAGTCTCCCTCACCGAGGCGATTGAGTCAGCGCAGCGCGCTGACACACTGGCCTATTCGATTCTATTTGCCGACGCGCAGGCGTACGGGTTTGGTAGGGGAGGATTCGGCGGCGGTCCGCGTATGGGCAGACACGGACGTCCACGCGGATCAGTTGCGGGTACGGGGCGGTCCGACGGAAAAAAGATTCTTCAACGCATTTCCAGCGAAACCGGGGGCGCGTTCTTCGAAGCGTCGCATAAGCAGCCGATCACCGCGGTTTTCGACAAAATCCAGGAGGAGCTCCGCAACCAATATAGCCTGGGTTATGTATCTGACAACACCGGCGGCACGCCCGGATTTCGAAAGATCCGGCTAACCACGAATCAAAAGAACGCGATTGTCCGGACCAGGGACGGATATTACGCGAACTAATGTAAGAAGCTGGCGCCCTCTCCGATACTGCCTAGAATTCCAGCCTGAGGCGCATTATGATTTGCCGCCGTGCGCTCATCTCGCGCGGCGAACCGCTGCCCGCCAAACCGTATAGCCGGCCGACCTGCCCCGGTACTGAAATGTTGGCGTTTGGAAATATGTAGTGAGGCCGATTGAAAATATCCGCAAGTAAGGCCTGGTACTTCAGAGAAAACCTTTCAGATAGTCTGAACTTCTTCACCACACTCAAGTGATGCAGGTTCATGCCTGGCCCTTCCAGCACGTTCACTCCGCTATTTCCAAACCGCCCTGCTTGGGGCACGGTGAAGGCCGAAGCATCGAACCAGTGATCTTTGCTCCGCTGATCACGCGCCAGATTTCCATCGGCGATCCGGTCCGGAAGGCCGCCGGACGTGTTCGTATTCGATGGGTCCGATCCCGAGAATGTCGGAGAGAAGTACTGGCCGCTTTGGAGGTAAGTGATCCAGTTCAATTCCCAGCCTCCAACCACCTGGTTCAAAGCGCCCCTCGCCGAGCTGAGATACTTCTTGCCGCTGCCAAAGGGCAAAGCGTAAACAGCATTGACCACCGCCCGATGCCGGGCTGTAAAAGAGTCGCGATTCCAGAAATAGTGATCGTACGGGTTTTCCAGGTTAGAGTAGTTGTAAGTGCTGGATGCCAACGTATAGTGGCCGTCTAAAATAAAGTTTCCAACCTTTCTCAGCACTTCAACCTGAAACGAATCGTAGTTTGCAGCACCGTCCGACAGATAGTAGTAGGTGCTTACGAACTGCGGGAACAAGCGCCGGCTGGCCGTGAACGGTGTCAGGCCCGGCTTCGGTTTATTCAGGTCTAAGGTCGAATACGTTGTGGAGCCCGCTCCGCCGTAATTCATTCCCCGGCTTCGTGACCCGATGTAAGAGCCTCGCAGCCCCCAACTGCCGATCTGCTTTTCTATGCTGACGTTGAACTGGTGAATCACACCGTTATCTGTCTGGAGCGGGAATCCGGTGATGCTCTGCGACGGGATGTTCCCCAGACCCGCGGGGAACGGATTAGGGAAAGAGAATAGCGGCTGCCCGTTGGTGATTGTATTAAAGAACGTTTCGGTTAACTGAAATGGGCCCGTCCCCTGGAGCCGGGTGATATTGCTGCCCAGAAACTCGGTGTACATCCCGTAGCCACCGCGGATGACCAGATCGTTTTGGAGCCGGTAGGCAATGCCGAAGCGCGGCCGGAAGTTTGTCTTTTTTGGATCCGGCACCACCTGCCCTGTAACCACGTGAATCTTGTCGGTGGGATACAGCGGGCTGATCTTGTTGATGGCGCCTTCGGGCACGATTACATTGCCTGTACTCGGATCCCAGTTATACATCAGACCATCTTTGTATGTGGCCGAGCCAAAGTAGTCCCAGCGCAACCCATAGTCGAGCGTCAGCTTTGGATTGACTTTGAACGTATCCGTGACGAAAAAGCCCATCTCGTACGACCTGGGAACACGATTGATTAACGGATCAAGGCGTGTGCTGCTATAGGGTAGACCCAGCAGGAAGTCGGAATATCCCGACCCGGTCAAGCTGCCGTTGAAAGTGAAATTGCCATAAGTCCCTTCGGGCACTACGCTGTTGAAGTCCCGGAAAGTTCTTAGTTCGCCGCCAAACTTGAAAACGTGCTGGCCTACCGACCACGTCAGAGAATCGGCATACGAAAAGTCACGCCGGTCGAGTCCCACTCCGCCGGGCTGCTCGTATAACTTGGAGACACCCGTGATATCCATGGTCGGAAAGCCCTGCGCGCTGAAACCGTGCGGGTTTACGCCTTGGAGTCCAATCGCGGAAACTACGGAATCGCCTGTAACCGGCTTTACGCCCGCCACTTCCTCACCGTCGCTGATGTGGTCTTTTACCCAACCCCATCGGGCAGTATTCACCAGGTTCGGCGAGAAGACATGAGTGTCCGAGACGACGATCGAATGATGAAAGCGCTTTCGCGTCCACGTTCCGACTTGGGGGAAAGTCCCGGCCAGAACATACGGCGTGATGCGGTTCACATATCTTCCGAAAATCGTATTTTTCGATGAAAGCCTGTGATCCACGCGGCCGGTCATACTATCCCACTTCATCAGGTCCACCGGGTACGGGAACAGAAATCCGTAGTTCTGAAAAGTTGCATCGGGCGGCCCGAGGTTGGGACCTGGAATATATAAATCCTGAACCTTGGCTGAGGTTGGGTTAATCCGATTAGTAGGAATTATGTTTCCGGGAAACGGCAGACCGCTTGAAGGATCTTTAATGACAACGGGCTGCGCCTGTCGCAAGAGTTGGGAAAAATCGCCGTTGCGCATTGCCATTGTCGGCACGTTCCGGTTGTAAAAAGTCTGGCTCGGGATCCACTCATGCGCATAGGACGAATAGAAAAACGTTCTGTCTTTGACAATTGGACCCGACACTTGCACATAGCCGTCATGCTCTTTGTATGGCGTCTTTGTCGGTTCGAACGTGCTGCGGGCATTCAAAGCCGAGTTTATAAAGTTATACAAGACCATGCCATGCAGCTCATTAGTGCCGCTGCGGCCACTTAGTGTGAATGTTGCCACACGGCTAAACTCAGCCGAGTTATTGACGGCCACAACTTGCAGATCCTGTGTGTCCATCATGTTCTGGACCAGGTTCACGGCTCCATCGCTAATTACGCCATCCAGCGATTCGGCCACCTGAATCTGTCCGGCGAAACGTAGGTTCCAGCCCCCCTGGTCAGTCTGGATGTTCGGCAGTGTAGTCATATACGCCTGCGGAAACCAGCTTTGACTGAGCGGACTGTCTACATACGCTTTGTTCTCGAAACCACGTGCGATCTGGCTGCCTTCCGTCTGGATTACGGCGGCGCCTGCGGTAACAGTAACCTCAGCGCCAACGGCTCCAAGCTCCAACTTTGCGTCAATACGCCGCACCTCGCGGCCTGTCAGAATGATCTGGTCGGCAACAAATGCTTTAAAGCCTGCGGCGGACACAGTCAGGCGATAAGTTCCCGGGTTCAGATACGGAATTTCGAAGTCGCCGTTCTCGTTGCTAGTGACTGTCCGGCTGATATTCGTCCCGAGGTTGGTCAGCTCGATGGACGCGTTTGGGATTCCTGCACCACTTGGATCAGATGCCGTTCCGCGAAGCGTGGCTTGATCGGTTTGTGACCATGCCGAAGTCAGCCCAATAGCCAGTAGTAGGACTCGAAAGTCGATCCGAAAACCGCGACCGCACACAACTCTTTCGCTCTGTATCATGCTATTGCCCTGAGGTTTGTGGTTAGCGGTTATAGGTATCATACGCGGCTTTGGATTGTCAATTGGGAGCTTGGTCTGCACGTTCTGGCCTGCGACACTGAATAAGTGTTCTCTACAGACGTCGATATCGTTGTGATAGGCGCGGGCGTTGCCGGCCTGACTGCAACCGCAGCGCTGCACCAAGCCGGCCTGCGCGTCTGCTGTGTCGAGGCACGAGATCGCATTGGTGGCCGGATCCTAACCGTGCGCGACCCGCTGTCGCCAGTCCCGATTGAGCTTGGCGCTGAGTTTGTACACGGGCGTGCGGCAGAAATCTGGGATCTGATCCGCGGAGCGAGACTTACGGCGTATGAGACCGAAAGCCGCATGATCCACGTCGAGAGCGGCAAAATTCTGGATGAGCAGAAGATTGACAACCCGCTGAAGCGGGTATTGGCCGGCGTGCAGAACTCGGCAAACAATGAGAAGGACGAAAGTTTTTTGAGCTTTCTGAACCGCTCGTCTTATTCTGACCGCGAAAAATACTGGTCGGCATCGTATATCGAGGGATTCAACGCGGCGCGCAAGGAGATCATCAGCCTGGCATCAATCGCCAAAGATGCGCGCGCCTCCGATCATATCGAGGGCGATCGCACGTTTCGAATTCTCAACGGTTATGATGCCGTGCCGCTCACTCTGCTCAACGGCATCCGAGGTCCGAAGGCAGCGTTGCAACTGAACTCGGTGGTACAAAGCGTCCAATGGGAGCCTGGAAGCGCCTCCGTCCACGTCCGTTCGGCCATCGACAATTGGCGCGGGACGCTCCGGGCGAGCAAAGTGCTCATTACCGTACCGCTCGGCGTTCTGCAAGCCGCCCCGGATCCAGATGGCGCAATCCACTTCGATCCCGAGCCACACCACATCGTGGAAGCCGCCCGCGCGCTGTCGTATGGCCAAGCGATACGCATAACACTGCGCTTCGATCACGCCTTTTGGACCAGCAACAAAGAACTGGCGGCGTTCGGCTTCATCCTCTCCGATGAGCCGCTCTTTCCAACTTGGTGGAGTTATCTTCCGATAGAGGCTCCCATTCTGACGGCTTGGAGCGCCGGACCGAAAGCGGATGCGCTGTTAGGGAAGAGCAAGCAGGCAATTGTTGCCGAAGCATTAGCCTCACTCAATCGCATTTCACGAGCGCAGCCCAGCCGCGTGGAGAGCGCCTATTTTCACGACTGGCACGGCGATCCGTTTTCACGGGGAGCATACAGCTATGTCCCGGCCGGGGCGCTTTCCGCGCGCAAAACGCTTGCCGAACCGGTGGCAGATACGCTTTATTTCGCCGGAGAAGCCACCGATTTGAACGGATACAGCGGTACTGTCCACGGCGCGATCCTATCGGCAAACAGAGCCGTGCAGCAGATTCTGAGCATTCACAAACCGGGTACTTGAACGCACGCTATGATGGGCCAAGTGGCAAATCCCCGGCTTTTTCTGATCGATTCGTTCGGCTTTATCTTTCGCGCGTACCACGCCAGAGCCCGAAGCGCCGCTCCTCCTATGCGCACCAGCACGGGTCTTTCCACGGAAGCGGCTTACATCTTCAACAACATGCTTCGCAAACTGGCCAACTCTTACCATCCCGAATATATTGCGGCGGTTTTCGAGAGCGGCGAGCCCGGGCACCGTATGGAAGAGTTCCCCGAATACAAATCGAACCGGACCGAGATGCCGCCGGATCTGGGAGAGCAAATCCCTTACATTCGGCGCATTTTGGAGGCCATGCGAATTCCAATCCTGGAATATCCGCGTTTTGAAGCCGATGACGTAATCGGCACGATCGCCCGGCGCGCGGAAGCTCAAGGCATGGAGGTCGTCATCGTCTCCAGCGACAAGGACATGATGCAGCTTGTGAGCGATCACGTTTCGATGCTCAATCCTGCCAAGGACGACCAGTGGTACGATTCCGCGAAGGTTAAAGAATTTTTGGGTGTGCCGCCGGCGCAAGTGCCTGACCTGTTCGCACTCATGGGCGATTCGATCGACAACATCCCTGGAGCGCCCGGCATAGGCGAGAAAGGCGCGCGCGAGCTCATCGAACGTTTTCAATCAGTGGAGCATGCCATGGAGCGCGCTTCGGAAGTGACGCGGAAGATGTATCGGGAGAGCCTGCAAACGCATGGCGACCGGATCCGGCTGAGCAAACGTCTGGCGACGATTGAGACTGCCGTTCCCATCGAGTTCTCTCTGGAATCCGTCCGCGCGCAGGAGGCGGATGTGGCTGCGCTCAAGCAGGTCTACCGTGAGCTTGAGTTTCATAGCCTGCTTCGGGAGCTGGGGCCGAGTGAAGATACGAGGCCGCGTGATTACGCCGTGCTCGATTCAACAGCGGCCATCCAAGAATGGTTGCAGCGTATCCCGGAAGGAGCGACTGTAGCCGTTGCGGTCGCCAAATCGCGGGAGGGAGCCTTTCCGCTGGACACGATCGGCCTGGCGTGGAACCCAGGGCAAGCGCGGGCCATACGGGCTTCGCTGATAGGCGAGCTCAAGCCATTTCTGGAAGATGTAAATCGCCCGAAGGCGGCCTGCGACGTGAAATCGACCTTGCTCGCGCTCGAAGCTTTGGGAATCGAGGCGCGAGGATTTATCGATGACGTGATGCTGTACACCTTCCTGCTGGACGCCGATCCCTCGGGCTGCTCACTGGAGGAGCAGGCTCACCGGCGTCTTGACTTAAAGCTCGGCGCCGGGCCGGAGCAGCATGCCGATATCATCCTTGAATTGTCTCAGCAGCTCCGGCCCGCGATTCGGGACCGCGGATTCGAGGAACTGTATTCCACTATTGAGCTCCCCCTCGCAGCCGTCCTGGCCCGCATGGAGAAGGCCGGCATTCGCATTGATCCGGAAGAGCTCCGCCGGCTGTCGCAAATCATGGAAAGCGATATCGCTCGACTCACGGCGGAAATCCACCAGCTCGCGGGGAAGAGTTTTAACATCAGCTCGCCGCAACAACTAGGGCGCGTGCTGTTTGAGGACCTGAAGCTTCCGGCGCCGGTCAAATATGGAAAAGGAAAAACAATCTCAACCGCGGCCGACGTGCTGGAGGAGCTTGCACCGGATTACGAAATCGTCCGCAAGGTTTTGGAATATCGCCAGCTCTGCAAGCTGAAGGGAACCTATGTAGACTCGCTTCCTGCGCTGATCAATCCGAATACGCAACGGCTGCACACCAGCTTCAATCAAGCCGGAGCGGCCACGGGAAGGCTCTCGTCTTCCAATCCCAACCTGCAAAACATTCCGATCCGAACCGAGCTCGGCCGCGAAATCCGCGCTGCTTTCGTCCCGCGCCCCGGTTGGAAACTGGTGGTCGCCGATTACTCGCAAATCGAGCTGCGGCTTCTGGCCCACATGTCGCGCGATCCCGTGCTTATGGATGCCTTCCGCAGCGGCGAGGACATACACACCAGAACTGCCGCCGAGGTGCTCGGCATTCCACCGCTCATGGTTACGCCCGAGGCGCGCCGCAATGCCAAGGCCGTCAATTTCGGAATCGTGTATGGCATCAGCGCATTCGGCTTGGCAACACAGTTGGGAATATCCAGGAGTGAAGCGGAGCGGTATATCCGAGCATACTTCGAACGCTACGCGGGGGTACGTCAGTTCATTGACCGCACGATTGCTGAAGTGCGGCAGACCGGAGTGGCGAAAACCCTCTTCGGCCGGGAGCGTCCGATCCCGGATATCAACAGCCGCAATCCGAACTCGCGAGGATTTGCGGAACGGACCGCCGTGAACTCTCCGCTGCAAGGCACAGCAGCGGACCTGATCAAGCTGGCGATGGTTCGTATCGACAGCGATCTGCAGGCGGCGAACTGGCGCTCGCAGATGCTTTTGCAGGTGCATGATGAACTGGTATTCGAGGCGCCCCCGGAAGAGCTTAATGATCTGGCGGCGCTCGTCAAACGCCATATGGAGCGGGTCTGCGAGCTCGAAGTCCCGCTGCTCGCCGAAGTGGGCGTGGGAGACAATTGGCGTGACGCGAAATAGCCGGTTCCCTGCCCCGGCCCGCATCGAAAAGGAACGCGGTTCTAGGTTTTTCTTAGATAAGAATCGTCGCCCCGGAGCCAATCCTCGCGCACGGGCGCGAACAGGTCCGTCGCGAGCGAATCCTCGAGCGCCTCGACCATGTGGGGCGCATTAGGTGGAATTTGCAAAATTTGGCCGGGGCGGAGAACCGTTTCCTCGCCATCCACAACGAAGCGCAGCTCGCCGCGCTCCAGCATCGTGATCTGCTCGTTTGGATGGCTGTGGATTGGAACGACAGCGTATTTCTGCAGTTGAAGACGGGCCACAGTGAGTTTATCCCCGTGAATAACCTGTCGGCCGAGCAATGGGTTCAACTGTTCGTGTTCGACCAGGCTCCAACTGTAAATCTTCATCGCGCAGTATTGTATCATGAGGGCTTATGAAAGGCGTTGTGCTCGCGGGCGGTACCGGCAGCAGGCTCTTCCCGTTAACGAAGATCACTAACAAACATCTTCTGCCGATTTACGACAAGCCCATGATCTACTACCCCATCGAGGTGCTCGTTGGGGCGGGAATCAAAGACATTCTGATAGTGACTGGCGGCAAGAACGCGGGCGACTTTCTCCGGCTGCTGGCGAACGGAAAACAGTTCGGGCTCTCTCACATCAATTACACCTACCAGGAAGGTGAAGGGGGCATCGCCGAGGCTTTGAGCCTGGCGGAGCATTTTGCCGACGGACAGAAGGTCTGTGTAATTCTGGGCGATAACTTGATCCAGGGAAGCATTCGTGACGCGGTCCAACAGTTCGAGCAGCAGCCATCCGGAGCGAAGATTCTGCTGAAGGAAGTGCCCGATGCAGAACGCTTCGGTGTGGCCGAAATCTCCAACGGCCGCATCGTAGCCATCGAGGAAAAACCGGCGGCCCCGAAGTCGAACTACGCCGTAACCGGAATCTATATGTACGATTTCTCGGTCTTCGAGAAGATCAAAACCCTGGTACCTTCGGCTCGCGGCGAGCTAGAGATCACCGACGTCAACAACGCGTACATTCGCGAGGGCACGATGAGCTTCTCCTTCCTCGAGGGCTGGTGGACCGACGCCGGCACCTTTGATTCGCTGCTCCGCGCAGCCAACCTGGTGGCTCAATCGGCAGCCGAGAAGCACCTGACAGCGAGGAGCTTGTGATGGCTGGGGAAGCCGCGGCTCAAACTGAGCAGCAACCGGTCGTGTTCGCCTCTCGGCCGGGCCTGGAACTCGCATGGCCGCACTGCGAGCGCGGAATCGGCAACGTGATTTCTTCCCTGTCCTCGGCAGAATTGATCCACGGAGTGGAACTGGCATCTTTGAGCGTCTGGCCTGACGACCGCGGCTTTTTTCTGGAAGTGCAGCGCTTCGGAAATGGCCTGGCGCGGCGGTTTCCGGTCGAGAGCACACAGGTATCCGCTGCCCTCAACTATCCGGGCTCAATCAAGGCTTTTCACTATCACCTGAACCAGACCGATTGCTGGACCCCGTTCAAGGGAATGCTCCAGATCGCCTTAATAGATCTGCGCCGCGGCTCGCCCACCTTTGGCAGGCGCAATACGCTCTATTGCGGCCCCCTGCGCCCCTGGCAGATATTGATTCCGCCGGGTGTCGCACATGGCTACAAGGTCATCGGCGGCGAGGAAGCGATTCTCGTGTATCTTACCGATCGGTTCTACAATCCCGCCGACGAGGGTCGCATCACTTACAATGACGCACGGCTTAACTACGACTGGGAAACGCAGCATAAGTGAGGACCGTATAAGTGAAACTCGCAGTTACCGGAGGCGCCGGTTTCATCGGCTCGGCGTTCGTGCGGCTAGCTTTAGCCGAGGATTCGTCGGTTCAGATTGTGAACATCGACAAGCTGACATATGCGGGCAACCTCGAAAATCTTGACCCGGTGCGTCAAGAGCCGCGGCATCGCTTCATAAACGCGGATATCTGCGACAGCGAGCGCATGCAGGTAATCTTCGCCGAGGAGCGTCCGGATGCGGTTGTTCATTTCGCCGCGGAGTCGCACGTAGACCGCAGCATTCTTTCTCCCGCTCCGGTGTTTGAGACCAACTTGCGGGGCACGTTCACGCTGCTAGAGGCGGCGAGAACGCAGCGCGTCCCGCGGTTCGTGCACGTCTCAACTGACGAGGTCTACGGCAGCATCAACGCTCCACTCGAAGCCGATGAAGATTTTCCGCTGAATCCGAGCAGTCCTTACTCGGCCACCAAGGCGGGATCGGATCTGCTCGCCCGCTCCTATTTCTCGACCTACCGGCTTCCGGTCATCGTGACGCGCGCCTCCAATAACTACGGACCGTACCAGTTTCCGGAGAAGCTGATTCCGCTAATGATCGCTCACGCGTTGGAAGACCGGCCGCTGCCCGTATATGGCGACGGGATGCAAGTGCGCGACTGGCTCTATGTGGATGACCATTGCCGTGGCATCCAGGCGGTCTTGAGGCGCGGCCGTGAGGGCGAAATCTATAACATAGGCGGCAGCAGATCGCTCCCGAATCTCGCCGTCGTCCGCGAGATCCTACGCATTACCGGCAAGCCCGAATCGCTGATCCGGTTCGTGGAAGACCGCCCCGGGCATGACCGCCGGTATGCGCTATCGAGCGAAAAGATCCACCGCGAAACCGGCTGGCGTCCGGCAGTGGGCTTTGAACAAGGGCTGGAGCAGACGATTGCCTGGTATCGCGACAACCCGGGATGGGTCGCGCGGGTCCGCAGCGGCGAGTATTCGACGTACTACTCACGGAACTACGAGAACCGGGAAGCGGAGCTGCGCACGGTCATCGATGCGCGTGGCGATTGATGCTACGCCGCTGACGCTTTCTAGCGGGGGATTGGCCCGCTACACATCGGAGCTCAGCACGGCGCTGGCGCGCGAGTTTTCCGATGATAATTTCACGCTCGTCTCCGACCAACCCTTTGCGATGCCAAGCCCGCTGCCCAATCTCCAGAGAGCCGGTAGACCGCGTACTTTTCTCGAAAAACGATGGTGGTCGTGGGGCTTGAACCGCGAGCTTGCCCGGCAGGGCGCGGATCTGTTTCATGGGACCGATTTCGCCGTGCCGTACGTGCCGGTTCGTCCCAGTGTGTTGACGCTGCTGGATCTCTCGCCGTGGATGGAAGCCGGCTGGCATTCCGGCGCGGGGCGCGTGCGGCGGCGCACGCCGCTGCTGATCCGTTTTCAGATTGCCACGCTGATAATCACGCTTACCGAAGCGGTACGGAATCAGGCTATCAGCGAGATGCGGATTCACCCATCCCGAATCGCGGCCATCCCGCTGGCGGCATCGCCGCATTTTCGGCCGGTGGAGCCCGGGTGCCGAAAGCCGTATTTTCTGTATGTCGGCACGCTCGAGCCGCGCAAAAATATCGAGGGCCTCGTTGCAGCCTGGCGGGCAGTGCGAAAGCGCGCGGCGGTCGAGCTGGTTCTGGCGGGCCGAAGCCGTGCCGATTTCGCGGGGCTGCGGCCGGAGACGGGCCTGCACATCTTGGGCGAAGTGCCGGACTCCGATCTGCCGGCCCTTTACTCCGGCGCTGTCGCCTTCATCTACCCATCGCACTACGAAGGCTTCGGGCTGCCCGTACTTGAAGCGATGCAGTGCGGAGCCTGCGTGATTACGTCAAGAGACCCGGCGATTGGCGAAGTCGCCGGCGACGCGGCGGTTCGTGTGGATGACCCCCGGCAACTTGCAGAAGCGATGATCACCGCAGCGACGCGTCCGGAGTGGGTGCTCGTCTGGCGCGAGCGTGGACTGCGGCGTGCCGGCGATTTTTCTTGGGCTCGCACAGCCCGCCTCACACGCGAGGCCTACGATGAGGCGCTGCGCCGGTTCTATGGCTGAGACCGAAGCCGAAGTCGGCACGAAAGCGGACTCGTCGGCGCTGTTTTTGTCGCCCGAAATGCCCTATCCTCTGGCCGGCGGTGGGGCTCTCCGCGCGGCATCGCTCATCACTTACCTTGCTCGCCATCATGCTGTCGATGTCATCGTTTTCCGCGAACCGTATGCCGAAGATCCCCGCCGGTCCTTTCCTGCCGGCCTGGCGCGAAGCATTTCGGTTCTGGACCTGCCCCGCAACGGCAGATCGCAACCGGCGCGCGCGGCAAGGAACCTCGGCCGGATGCTGCGTGGAGTGCCGCCGCTGGTGGATCGGTTTTCGGGATTTAGCGATCAGATCGCGCGGCTTGTCCGGGGAAAGCGGTACGATCTGGCGGTTGTTGAGCATTTCTGGTGCGCACCCTACCTGCCGCAACTTGCCGCTGTTGCAGCCAATACGGTTCTGGATTTGCATAATATCGAATCCGTGCTGCACGAACGCTGCGGCCGGGCCGAAGGAGCCCTCACGCACGCAGCCCATGACGTGTTCCGCCGAGCCTGCCTGTCGCTCGAGCGCCGCTGGTATCCGCGGTTCTCGCTGCTGCTTGTCACTTCTGAAAGTGACGCCGAGCGGGTTCGCCGGATCGTTCCCGACGCTCATGTCGCGGTCTATCCGAACGCTCTGCCCGCACGGCCGATACCCAAACGCATAGAGGAACACACGATCGTGTTTTCGGGAAACCTGGAATATGGGCCAAATGTTTCAGCCGTGCGTTACTTTCGACGTAAGATCTGGCCCGCGCTGCGCGAGCGGTGGCCGGATCTCCGCTGGCGGCTCGTGGGCAAGAACCCGGCGGGCGTGAGCCGGTTCACTGCCGGCGACGACCGCATTGAGGTCACGGGCCCTGTTCCCGACGCAGTGCAGGAGCTTAGCCGGGCCAAAGCGGCCGTGGTGCCGTTGCTTGCCGGTAGCGGAACGCGTTTCAAAATTCTGGAAGCGTGGGCAGCCGCCACCCCCGTGGTTTCCACCTCTCTAGGGGCGGAGGGACTTTCCGCCCGGCACCAGCAACATCTCCTGATTGCCGACAAGCCTGACGATTTCATCGCCGCCGTTTCGGATCTGCTCGGGTCGGTAGAAACGCGAAGGCGGATCGGCCGTGCGGGCCGCGACCTGTTTGAGAAAGAATTTACCTGGGAAGCCGCCTGGAACAAGCTACACTTATAGATTGTGTAGCTTGGGACGAGGACATCCTCTCTGCACCTTCGTACCGGTCCGTAACACTATACTGTTAAGAACCTGATGCGTTTCGCTCTCGACGCTCACGCTCTCGGCCGCCACCTGACCGGAAACGAGGTGTACGCACGCAACCTGCTGCAAAACTTTGTGGGACTTGATCCGGAATCGGAATTCGTAGCATATCTGTCGAGTGATGATGCGGCTGCCTGGGTACCGGCGAGTTGCCGCACCTACCGCGTTTCGGCAAATCCGTTCGTGAGGTTGGGTCTCGATTTTCCTTGGAAATTGCGTCAGGATCCCCCGGACCTGCTGCACGTACAGTACACCGCCCCGCTAGCCTGTCCTGTACCGGTTGTTGTCAGTGTGCACGACGTGAGCTTTCTCGAACACCCGGAGTATTTCACTGCAGCGCGCGCGACGCAGTTACGCTGGACAGTGCGCCGGACAGTGCGAGTCGCCGCAAGGGTCGTCACGGGCAGCGATTTCTCGCGAAGATCGATCCTGCGCTGCTATCCGGAGCTGGACGAGCGCCACGTGACTGTAATTCCAAACGCAGCCAGCAGTGAGTTTCGGCCTGTTTCTCGTGAGAGCGCCACAGACGCGATCCGCGAGGAGCTCCGTTTCACAGCGCCCTTCATTCTTTCCGTTGGAGACCTCCAGCCGCGAAAAAACCACGTGGGACTGATCGCGGCCTTTGAGTGCCTCGTTCGCAATAACCCCCGGCTGCCGCATCATCTCGTTCTAGCGGGGAAAAGCACATGGTACGCAGAACACGTGTATGAAGCCGCGCGGAACTCCACCGTGGCCGATCGTATTCACTTCCCCGGCTTCGTCAGTGACCGGCAACTGCTCTGGCTTTATAACGCCTGTGATCTTTTTGTGTTTCCGTCGTTTTACGAAGGCTTCGGTTTGCCGGTCTTGGAAGCCATGGCCTGCGGCAGGGCGGTGGCTTGCTCCCGCGCATCGGCGCTCACGGAAGTAGCGGACGGAGCAGCTATCCTGTTCGATCCGGAATCGGCCGACGAGATAGCCCGGGCGATGCTCGACGTGCTGCTGGACCCCGAGTTACGGCTTCGAATGGAGAGGCTTGGTCTGCAGCGCTCCACTCATTTTCACTGGCGGGAGACAGCGCGGAGAACGCTCGATCTCTACTACGAGGTTGCCGCGCCAGGACAGGTCCGGAGGCCCTGCTCGACGCCGGTGACGCAGCGATGATTCCCGGCCCTGAGATGCAGGGCGCGGGCCGGGCCGTGATTTGGCTGATAGTCGCCGGCTCTGCTGCTGCCGCCTTCGCCGCTGAGCCCGCTAACTCCGGCTTCCCGGTTTTTCCGGAATCGCTTCAGTTTTCGGTGAACTGGCCGAGCGGTTTGAGCCTGGGAGAAGGCCGTCTCAGCGCCCGCAAACTGGCGGACCGATGGGAATTTGCATTAGAGCTCGAAGCAGCTCTTCCGGGCTTTGCGGTCCTGGACCGCTACCGTTCGTCGGCTTCTCTGGATCTGTGCTCGCTCGAGTTTCACAAGGACGTCGTGCACGGGGCGCGAAAAGCGCGGGAACAGACTGTGTTCGATTATCGGAAGAGTATCGCCATTCGAACAACCACAAATGGCGGCAAGAGCGAGCTCATGATTCCCGCTTGCGCCCGCGACGGCCTCGCGTTCCTGTTTTTCACGCGCCGCGAGCTCGCGCAGGGGAAGGTGCCAGCGCCTCAGACGATTTTTTTCGGCGCCCCGTATCAAATACGACTGGAGTACACAGGGGAGCAGGCCGTTTCGGTCAATGAGCGCAAAATGCCGGCCGATCACGTTGCGGTCTTCATCCGAGGTCCGGCTTCGAACGTCAATTGCGAGATTTTCTTCGCACGCGATGCGGCCAGAACGCCGCTAGTTATCCGTGCTCCATTTTCATTGGGCGTCTTTTCTATGGAGCTGGTTCGCTGAATGCGGGTGGTGTTGTACTCGCCGCTGCCACCTTCGCGGAGCGGAATCGCCGACTACTCCCAAACTCTCATTGAGCACCTGAAGTACCGCGCAGAGCTCACGGTCGTGACCGAAGCCGGCCCGGACGTCGACCCCGCTCAGTTCGACATCGCTTTGTATCAGATTGGGAATAACGAACACCACGCGTTTGCGTACGAGGCGGCATTGCGGCATCCGGGTGTGGTGGTCATGCACGAATCCAATCTTCACCACCTGATCGCAGATCTCACCATCCGGCGCGGTGACTGGGACGCCTACCTGGCCGAATGCGAATATGAAGGCGGAGCTCAGGCGCTGGCATATGCCAAACGCGTCCGGGCGCTGGAGGTAGGGCCGGACTACGACGGGCTTCCGATGACCCGCCGGCTTCTCGAGCGTTCCCGCGCTCTGATTGTGCACAGCCGCCACATGCAAAATGAGATGCATACGGCCGGTTTTGCGGGGCCAATTGCCCGAATCCCGCACGGCGCCTGGATTCCAGAGGTGGATGGGCACGCATATCGCTATCGGCTCGGAGTGGACGAGTGGACTCCGCTCGTAGGTATCTTCGGCTTCTTGAAGCCGTATAAACGTATCGCAGAATCGCTGCGGGCCTTTTCGCGCCTGGTGCGGATGGTCCCGCACGCACGCCTGATTCTGGTCGGTGAGCCGCATCCCGATCTGCCGCTGCGCTCTCTGATTCGCTCGCTCCAGCTCGAGACCAATGTGAGGGTTCTGGGTTTCACGCCAATCCAGGACTTCATGGGCTATCTCGCGGCGTGCGACATTGTCGTGAACCTGCGCTACCCAACTGTGGGCGAAAGCTCAGGAACTCTGCTGCGCGCCTTAGGCTTAGGTAAACCCGTGCTGGTTTCGGAAGTGGGCTCATTTTGTGAGTTCCCGGATGACGTGTGTCTGAAGGTGCCGGTTGGTCCCGAGGAAGAGGACACCATTTTCGAGTATCTTCAGCTTTTAATTGTTCGCCCCGAGGTGGCACGCGTGCTCGGCACCCGCGCGCGGGGCTACGTTGCTGCAGAATGCGCTTGGGAGACGGTAGCATGCCGCTACGCCGGATTTCTGGAGGCGCTCGTAAATGGGAAGCCGTGGCAAGAGCCGGAATTGCCCGTTGCCGATCATGAATCCCGTTTCAAATCCAAGCCAGTTGATTCCGGCTATTTGCGAAGCTGGGCCGCAACAGAGGAAGCACGCGATTACATTGACACGCACCTGGACCGGCTTGTAAAGACGCTCGAGATCACCCCGAAAGGAGGTCCGGAGGATCGCGTGCTGGAGATGGGCGCCTACCTCCAGATCACGCCGGCGCTGAAATCGAAGCTGGGATATGGCGAGGTACGCGGGTGCTATTTCGGCAAAAGAGGAGGCATTGACCGCCGTAAGGCGGTGTCCGCCGATGGCGCTGAGTTCGAATGCGATATCGACCTGTTCGATGCCGAAAAGGATCCGTTTCCCTACCCTGACGAATTTTTTTCAACCGTGCTGTGCTGCGAGCTGATCGAGCATCTGCGCGAGGACCCGATGCATCTGCTTTGCGAGGTGAACCGGATCCTGAAGCCGAACGGCCATCTCGTTCTAACTACGCCGAACATCGCCGCGCTGCGCGGCATCGCGGCTATCCTGCATGGTCTTCATCCGGGGTTTTTCCACGCCTATATCCGGCCGTCGGCTGGCGGTGAAGTTGAACCTCGGCATAACCGGGAGTACACACCCTCAGAGATCCGCCGGCTGCTCGAGAATTCCGGCATGACGGTCGTGCTGCTCGAGACGGGTCCGTTTCGTGACGAGCCCAAGCCGGAGCTTGGCTGGGTGCGACTGCTGCTGGAACGATACAATCTCCCGACCGAGCTGCGCGGCGACGGCATCTACGCCGTTGGCCGGAAGACCGGACGCATTCGGGAGCGGTACCCGGCGTGGTTATACGCATGAAGGTCTCCTACGAGGGATTAGACGTGAAGCTCAACGCCGCGGCGTCCGCGATCCGCGCTCGTGTGGCGGTGCAGAATCGGTCCGCAATGCGGTGGCGGCCTGACGAGGGGTTTGCATTGGGATTTCACATCTTCGATGCGGAAAACGGCACGCTGATCGTGGATGGCGCGCGCGTGCGGCCGCCGAACGAGATCGGGCCTGGTGAGCGAATGACGGCCGAGTTCGACATCCCTCTGCCTTCCGACCTGGGCCGCTATCACGTCTTCGTTTCGCCTCTGCAGGAAGAACGTTTTTGGTTTTACGAAAAGAACTCGCCATTTCTGCTGATTGACGTCCTGGTCAGGAACGAAAACGTGCATCTGATGCGTGTCTGCACGATGACACGGCCGCGCCTGCGCCGGGAGCAGTGGCTACGTTCACTGGGACGCGCCTTCCGGTATCCCGTCCAGACGATCTGGAGAAATCGCAGTCTGATCCGTACTATGGTGCGCCGCGATGTTCTCGGGCGCTACCGGGGCTCCTTTGGCGGCGTGCTCTGGACGGTTCTGAATCCCTTGCTGCTCATGATCACATACTTCTTTGTCTTTGGCGTCGTGTTGCGGGCACGGTTCGGATCCGACCCCAGCCGCGCCAGCTTCGCCCTCTACTTCCTGGCTGGTATGTTGCCATGGCTGGCCTTCAGTGAGGCCGCGGGTCGCGCGCCTACTGTGCTTCTCGAGCATCGAACGTTCGTAAAGCGCCTCGTGTTCGCGGTCGAGACGCTGCCGGTCAACCTGGTGGTGGCGGGCCTGGTTAGCGAAGCTTTCGCCCTGGCGTTGTTCACGCTATTTCTTTTCATCGCCCGCGGCGGCGTGGCGTGGAGTATTGCATGGCTTCCGGTAATTCTCGTGCCCCAGATATTTTTCACTGCCGGCATCTGCTGGTTCCTGGCCGCGCTGGGAGTTTTTATCCGCGATCTCGGACAGGTTATCGGGTTCTTGCTGACCCTATGGTTCTTCCTGACACCGATCTGCTATCCGGAAGCGTCCCTTCCGCCCGGCGCAGCACCTCTGGTTGCCCTCAATCCAATGTTCGTCCTCGTCCGTGCTTACCGCGATATTTTTCTGGAAGCGCGGGCGCCGGCTTTCGGCCCTCTTTGGAAGCTCTGGCTCTTGTCAACGGTCGTATTTGTTGCTGGACACGCCTGGTTTTACAAGCTGCGCAAATCTTTCGCCGACGTGATCTGAATGCTGCAGAGTCTGACCGAAACGCTGGTGAATTATGGAATCTGGGGCATTCTGCTGCTGGCTTTCATCGATTCTGCCGGTATTCCTGTCGCCATCGGCATGGATGCGCTAGTGATTCTGCTGGCAATCAAAGCGCCGCATATGGCGTTTGCGGGCGTTGCAATGGCGGTGGCCGGTTCGTTAGCGGGCAACATCGTGCTTTTTCTTGTCGCGCGACGCGGGGGGCAGCGTTTGCTGAACGAGGCTCCGACGCCTGGAAAGTCGCGTCGCTTTCGCGAGTGGTTTCGGCGCTACGGATTGGTAACGGTATTCATCCCGGCACTCATCCCGCTGCCGCCCTTGCCGCTGAAGGTATTCGTGATCTCCGCAGGGATCTTTCGCACTCAGCTCCGCTCGTTTCTGCTCACGATTTTCTTCGCCCGCGTGATCCGCTATTCTGGCGAGGCCTATCTGGGAGCACGGATCGGAGAACAGTCGAGTGATTTCCTCCGGCAGCACGTCTGGACACTGGTCGGTATGGCGGTGGGGCTGGCATTGCTTTTGATTTTGCTGCTCGAAATCAACGAGCGCCGCCGGCGGGCATCAGGCATCTAGCTGTAAGCAGTCCCGCCGAGGCAGCGGGTAAAATAGTTTGGGAGCACGCATTTCAGGCTTTCCCTGGTCACCCCTTGGACAACACTTCTGTTATGCCGAAGCGAGTCGCCATCGTGGAAGACGAAGCCGAGCTGGCTTCACTGCTCGATTACAACCTGACACGCAGCGGGTATCAGGCCCATGTCCTATCCGGAGGAGCGGGCACGCTGAAAGAGCTGGAAGGCTGGCGGCCCGATCTGATTCTTCTCGACGTGATGCTTCCGGAAGGAGACGGCTTCGATCTTTGCCGAAAGATCCGCCAGTCTCCGGTGCTGGCGCGAACGCCAGTTGTGTTTCTCACCGCGCGATCGGATGAGGTGGATCGGGTGCTCGGGCTTGAGATCGGCGGCGATGACTATATGACCAAGCCGTTCAGCCCGCGCGAACTCGTGGCGCGGGTAAAAGCCCATCTGCGGCGCGGCGAACGGGAGGAGGAACCGGAATCTGTGGAGGCCGGACCATTTCGGCTGGACCGCACGGCCCGGCGCTTTTACCAGAACGGTAACGAGCTGAGCCTCACAACAACAGAGTTCAAGCTGCTCGAATTTTTTCTGCTGCATCCCGGGCGCACATACAGCCGTGACCAGTTGCTCGAAGAAGTATGGGGACAGCAGCGCTTCGTAACCCCCCGCACCGTCGATGTGCACGTGCGGCGGCTGCGCGAGCACATCGAACCGGAACCGGACAGCCCGCGGTATCTCACTACCGTGCGCGGATTCGGTTATCGATTCGAGGAGCCGCAGTGACGGCCAGAATGTTCGTCAAGTTGATTCTTGGCGCCTTCTGCTTTTTTGGCATCCATCCAGGGATGCGCGGAAACGCTCGTGGACGGAACTTAATTCGGAGTTCACTACTTCTTAACGCTCCTGTAACGCCTACACTGCCAAGATGGCCATGAGCCGTACGGCTCGCCAACGCTATGAAGAAGATCCTGTTGATTGAAGACGATTCCGATCTGTTTGCGCTGTTAAAGTACAACCTGGAAAAAGAGGGATTTTCATTAACAGGCACACAGACGGGCAGAGACGCGCTGGAGCTCTGCCGCCAGGTGCGGCCGGATCTGATTCTGCTCGACATCATGCTGCCGGACTATGATGGCCTGGAGATCTGTAAGGCGGTGCGGAAAGATCTGGACCTCGCCTCCACGCCGGTGATCTTTCTGACGGCCCGGGCTTCAGAAACAGACCGGATCGTGGGCCTGGAATTAGGCGCCAATGATTATGTCGTAAAGCCTTTCTTTGTGCGCGAGCTGATCGCGCGCATCAAGCTCCAATTCCGGAATCAGTCTGTTCCCAGCCGCGTGCTGGAAGCCGGCGGCCTGCAATTAGATCGCAACAGTTGCCAGGTGCATCTGAACGGGACGCCGCTTTCGCTCACGGCAACGGAATTCCGGCTCCTGGAATTCCTGATGAGCCGGCCCGGCGTGGTATTCAGCCGTGAGCAACTGCTCAACGCGGTGTGGGGCCAGGATCGGGCCATTACTGACCGCGCCGTGGACGTATACGTGCTCAGGCTTCGCCAGAAGGTCGAAAGCGATCCCACCAATCCCTCCCTGATCCGGTCCGTGCGCGGCTTCGGCTATACTTTCGAGGCGCGTGACCAGCCGGCGCGGGCAATGAGTGCGAAAGAAGCGCTGTAAAATCAGACGGCGGACCGGCCCTTTTTCAAGCGGTTGCGCAAATTTACCGAAGTCCCTACAATAGAAGAGTTAGGCTACAACCAAAGGAGGCCGTATGAGATCCATTGGCTTGCCTGAACTGCTCGTCATTCTCGGAGTGGCTGTGCTGCTGTTCGGCGGCAAAAAGATTCCGGAAGTTGCGAAAGGTTTAGGTGAAGGCATCCGCAACTTCAAACACGCGTTGAAGGGCGAGGACGAGAAGGTCGAAGAGAAGAAGCAGGCGTAAGCTTCGTGAGCTGCCCGCAATTTGGGCGGATTTCATCTCGGCTTCAGGCTCCGCAAGCAACGGAAACGAAAACCCCGCAGTTCTTACATTAGGGCTGCGGGGTTCTTCTTTTCGCTTCGGATGAATTTGGCAGTTACTTCTTCTTGGGCGGGACGATGGCGTCTTTCGCTACCTTGGCTACGCGAAACTTCACCACCTTCTTGGCGGGAATCTTAATCGTCTCGCCGGTTGCCGGGTTGCGGCCTGTCCTGGCTTTCCGGTCGACGCGCACCAGCCGTCCGATCCCCGGTAAAACGAAAACACCGTTCTTCTTTACTTCACTGATCGCAACACTGGAAAGGCAATCGAGGAACTGGCGGGCGACCTTGTTATTGACCTCGCAGCTCTCTGCCAGTGTCCGTACCAGTTGCGTCTGTGTCATTCGTTGATTGGCCATAAATCTCCTTGATTCTCCCGTCTTCACTCAACTTGTGCAGGCGTCGAATGCACCCGCGGTCCATCACCATCGAACAGCACCCGACATCGCGTGTTGGGCTGCCTGGAACGATATCAATGATAAGGGAAGCCGAAAGGCCGTGTAAAGAGAAATGCATCGAAAAAGGCCCATTTTTCGGGCTTTTTTTGTAGGATCGACGCGCCGAGGCCGTAAAACCGGGCCCCCGGCGGTTACCGCTCACGCTGGCCGCGGCGTGGCTGCTCTAGTCTTGACGCTGGGACGCGCGTGCGGCAAGCGGTTGCCTCGACTGCCGCCTCGGGCTGCTATGGCTTCATGCGCTCCAGCTTGCGATATAGTGTTTTCCGCTCGATTCCGAGGATTTGGGCAGCACGGCTCTTATTGCCGCCCGTGGCCGCGAGCACGCGGCGGATCTGCTCTTCTTCGGCCTCGGCAAGGGTCTCAACGGAGTGCTCGCGCGCTTCCATCGCCGAGAGCGCATTGCGAACGGTCACATCGTCAATACGGTCGCTCGGAGCCAGAATCGTCAGATGCTCGATCAGGTGCTGGAGCTGCCGCACGTTGCCGGGCCATGTGTACTCCTGTAGAGCGCGAATCCCGGAGTCCCGCAGCTTTACGTCTTTCTGGTAGCGTTCGTTATAGCGAGCGAGAAATGCCCGCGCGAGCAGCGGAATGTCGCTGCGCCTTTCGCGGAGCGGGGGGATCACAATGCGGACCACATTCAAACGAAACCACAGATCCTGGCGGAACTTGCCGTCCTCCGTCATCTTCTGCAGATCGCGATTCGTGGCGGCAACCACCCGCACATCCACCTGGCGGGATCGAGCCGCGCCGACCGGGCGAATCTCGCGCTCCTGCAGAAAGCGCAGCAGCTTCAACTGAAAACCCAGCTCGATATCGCCGATCTCGTCCAGAAAGACGGTGCCGCGGTGAGCGGTTTCGAAGACGCCCATGCGATCGCGATCGGCTCCGGTAAATGCGCCCTTCATGGCTCCGAACAGCTCGCTTTCGAGCAGTGTCGGCGCGACCGAAGCACAATCCACAGCCACGAAGGGCTGATTCGCGCGCGGACTGAAGCGGTGAATGATGCGTGCCACCAGTTCCTTTCCTGTACCGGTCTCGCCTTCGATCAGCACCGTCGCGTCGGTCGGGGCTACGCGTGAGGCCGTTTTGTAGATCTCTACCATGCCGGGCGAGCTGCCGATCATTTCCGTGTCGGGAAGGATATCGGGTTCCGGCTCTTCTTCCCGTTCGGTATGGGCGGCCTCGGCCCGCCGAATCGTCTCGAGCATGGAATCCAGCTCAAAAGGTTTAGCGATATAGTCGAAAGCCCCGCCTTGCGTGGCGGCCATGACCGTCTCCATCGAAGCCCGCGCCGTCATCAGAATCACCGCACAATCGGGGTTCGTTCTACGCGCCGCCTGTAGTACGTCCAAACCGGTCCGGTCATCCACGTAGATATCGGAAATCACGATCGGGTATGCGGCAGCACGCAGGCGCTCCAGGGCTTCGAACGTGGATGAGACGGCGTCTACCCGGTAGCCCTCCATCTCAAGGAACGTAACGATCGTGGTCCGGACCGCCGGATCGTCTTCCACTACCAATATGGATTGCATCAATGCCGTTCTGCAGCCACCGGAACCGCTGCGGGGAGTGCAAGTGTGAAGCAGGAGCCATGGCCCGGTTGGCTGGTTACTTCCACGGTACCACCGTGATGGCTAACGATCTGCTCGACGATCGACAGCCCGATCCCTGTTCCAGCTTCACCCGACTCCAGAGCCTTGCGCGTCCTGTAGAACTTCCGGAAGATCTGCTTGAGCTCTTTGTTGTCCATGCCGATGCCCTGGTCCTGAACCGAAATGCAGATCCGACCGTTCGCGCGGCGAGCAAAGGCCGTCACCTGAGTGCCAGGTGGAGAGTATTTGACCGCATTGGTCAGCAGGTTGTAAAGCGCATACTCCATCAACTCACGGTCGCCGCTGAGGCGCAGGGCACTTGGCGGTGGCTCCAGCGCTACTCGGATCTGTTTGCGTTCCGCGAGCGGCACGACGCGGTTTGCACACGCGTCCATCAGGTCCGCTACCTCAAAGCTTTCTCTCTTCAGCTCCAGCTCGCCGGCTGAAAGCCGCTCCACGTTCAAAAACGTCTCGATCATCCGGCCCAGCCGCTTTGATTCCGAGTTGATGAGCTGCGCGATCTGCTTCCGCTTATCATCCGCCAGAGCATAGCGGCTCATCAGCTCGCTTGAGCCTTGAATCGCGGTGAGCGGTGTTTTCATCTCGTGAGTTACGAAATGCATCGCCTGCTGATAGCGTGCTCGCTCAGCTTCGGCTTTGCGCAGCCGCCTGCGCACAATGAAATGTTGATATGCCGCGGCGCATACAGTCGAAAGCCATACGGAGAAGACGGGTGTGGCGAAAGGAAAGACCCGCCGCCCTGTGAAGAATAGAAATGAAGCAGCATGGGCCGACGCCAGAATCAGGGCCGCGGCTGCGTTGGCCTGCCAGCCCTGCAAGTAAAAAAACGCCAGGCCGGTGGCTGCGGCAAGCGCCAGGCTGAGGCTTAGCACGATCCAATGAGGAACATCGGTCAGAAAAAGCTGCTGCGCCATGGTCTCGAACGCGCTGGCGTGAATCTCCAGGCCGGACATCATGGTCCCGTAAGGCGTAAACAGCCGGTCGCCTTCCGTCTGTGCGGTTACGCCGGCGAACACGACGCGGCCTGTGAAGCGCGAAGCCAGGCGGCGGTCGGCCAGAAGATCTTTGAGCGACACGCGGGGAATGGGCGGCATGTTCGTCGGGACATAGCGGATGCGCATGAGCCGCCCCGCCGCTCGCGATGCGGGAATAATGATCTCGCCGACCTGGAGGTCATCCGGCGACTCCAGGACATCAGCGCCCCGGCTCACACGAAGTGCTTCAAGCGAGAGCGCCCAGCGGCGGTCATGCGAAACGCTGGTTTTTTCGAGCGGAATTTCCCGGCTGACCGAGTCAAAACGGTCCGGCGCGGCGTAGGCGTGCCCCACAGCCTCAGCATGCCGCCGGAACAGGGCGAGTGGCTCCTCCCATGTTCCCGCCCGGGGCAGCAGATCGCAGTTCAGCACCAGGCGGGGGATGGAGCGCAAGGCCGCCGCCAGCTTCGCGTCCGTCTCCTTATCTGTTTCCTCCGCCAGAATGATGTCGATTGCCACCAGCCTCGGCGCAGCCTTGCTAACGATCTCCAAACCTTCGGCAAGCGGAGCGCGGATGCGGCGTATGCCATGAAATTCGGCCAGCGAGTCTTCATCAATTTCCAGCAGAGCGGTCTGAAGCCGCCAGGGATGGGGCCGGGAAATGCGAAAGAGGAGATCGTAAACGTCGTTATCGATCCGGGCTCCGAGCGCACTCCAGCTCACCGCGACGCCGCCGGCGAAGGCTGCGGCAAGCAGCGCGACATACGCGACATGCTGCTTCGGAGAACGCATGCTACTTCGCGAGCGCTTTTTCGATCGCCTCCGGGTCGCGTGGCAGACCGGCGCTCAATACGCGCGAGCCATCAGCCGTCACCAGGACCATGTCTTCAATGCGGATGCCTATCTTCTCCTCTGGAATGTACAGCCCCGGCTCCACTGTGATGACCATTCCGGCCTCGAGCGCCACGTTGGGTGCAAACGCATCGTGCACTTCCAAACCGATATGGTGTGAAACGCCGTGCGTGAAGTACTTGCCCAGCGGCTCACCGTGTAGATCCTTGCCGTGCGTATTGAGGTAGTCATAGGCGATTTGGTACAGGCTGTTGGGCGACGACTTGCCAAGCATCATACCGGGCTTGACGGCTGCAATCACGGCCTGTTGAGCGCCCAGCACGATGTTATACAGTTCCTTCTGCCGCTTGGAAAATTTGCCGTTGACCGGAACCGTGCGGGTGATATCGGCCGCATAGCCCGCACACTCGGCGCCTACGTCCATCAGCAACAGTTCGCCGGCATCCATCCGCCGCCGGTTGTTTGAATAGTGGAGCGTGGTGGCGTTGGGGCCAGCCGCGACGATGGGGGCATAAGCCGCCCGCTCGCAGCCCTGCTCCAGGTAAGTTTCGCTCATCGTCGCCGCAATCTGGTACTCGAACAGCCCTGGAGCAATGCGCTTCCAGGCGGCACGGTGCGCGGCCAGGGTCGCTTCCGTCGCGCGCTCGATAAGCGTGAGTTCCTGCGGTGATTTCTTCATCCGCAGGCGCGCTATGGCCGTTGTTGCGTCCGCTACTTCACGCAAGGGCGCGAGTGTACGCAGGTTCGCCGCGCGCCGCGATCCGGCCAGCGTGTAAATTCGCGGGTACTCTTGCAACATCCGGCCCAGCTCGGACTCGAAACTCTCGGCCGCCAATACAGTTTCGAATCCGGTAATGCCGCGGATCTCCGGGTCTTCAGGGCCCTTTTTAGGACCGGTCCATTTCTCCTGTTCCGGGCTGCGCTTTGGAATGAAGAGGATTTCCTTGGGCAGCGCATTGCGCGGACCGGGCGCAAGCAGCAGAATGGCGCCGGGCTCGCTCCAGCCGCTGAGGTAATAGAAGTTCGGTTCCTGGAAAAACCCCGATCGGAGATCGTCTGAATCCTTTTCCGTGCGCCCGAATAGTACTGTGATGCCGTCGGGAAGGGCGGCCCGAAGCTCGTCGCGGCGCTTGCGGAATTGCTCGACGGCACTGTCTTCGGAACCAATGGCCGGGATAGCCCCATGCGCCGCCAGAAGCACCAAGATGGTCATCAGCCGCACTGTTACAGTATAGCGGCGGCAGTTCAATTGCGCGGCCAGAGCGTCCGCGACCGCCTTCAGATTTGGGCGACGTACACCTGGGTGTGGCCGGTCCGATCGCTGGCAAAAGCGATGTGCTGTTCGTCGGGAGAAAACGAGGGGTGCGGATGGGTCCACTGAGGACCATAGACCGAGTCGGTGGGCACTTCCATCCAGCTCAGCGCGCCGGATTTGGCGGAGCTTCGCGCGGCGGCGAAATCTTCGGCCAAAGCGTAGCGCGATGTCTTCCATTGCGTGCCCTGATTACTCGACTCGGAAAGACACAGCAGGCGGCGTCCGCCCGTTGCCACATCGATCAAAAAAATTCCGAGATCGGGATGATTGGTATCGCAGAGGACGGCTGTTCCCGCGCGGTTGGGCGTGATGTGCCAGCAGTTGAACTCGGTGATCGTACGGATAGAACGGCTATTCCAATTCATTCGGCAGAGCGCTTTTGGCCAGATGGTGAAGACGAGGTCTCCGGTGGAGCCCAGAAACGTTTCGTGCACGACGAACTCGTCATTCGAGTGCTGGTAAAGGCACTCAAGGCCGGAGCCATCGCGGCGGACGCGATGCATGCGAGGGGCAGGATCGCCGGAAAACTCGATCCACTCGGGCTCCAGCGGATGGAACTGCGGATGAATTACGGTGCGCGGGAACGGAATGAAATTCCAGTCGCGGCCATCCGACCGCCCGGCCACGAGCCCGCATTGATCCCCCTGCTTCACGGCTGCGGTGAGCCACTCGCCGCCCGCGCCCAAAGAACACTCGCCCAACTGCGCTCCGCGAAATCCGATGACCCGTTCTTCAGCAAGGTGGATCAGGTCCAGCACCCACACCTCGCCGCCGCGCACGAAGAAGACGCGTCTGCCGTCCGGATGGAGAGCCGCGGAAAACGGATGGATCGGAGGACCGTCAGTTAGCTGGCGGAGCATCCCGTCGGGAAACTCAGCCTCAAAAAGCTGCGCGGAGCCGGTCCGATAGGATGTGAAAACGAGCCGCCGCGCATCGGGCGTGAAGGAGCTTTGCAAGAAATACGTGGGGTGGTTGACTGACGGGTGATTCGTGATCTGGTGAATCAGGGCGCCGGTGGCGCGGTCGGCGAAACTAGAGTGCTCGCTCGGCTGCACGCAGCCCTTTCCGAATACCATCGAGCGGTTCACACCTTCGCGGGTACGACAAACGGTTCGCGATATTTGCGCGTCAGGTATTGGTTCGCTTGCTGATCACTGCCGAAGTTCTCGTGAGCGGGGTCGAAGTGCAGTTTCCGGCCCAGCCGATAGCTCGTGTTGGCCATGTGCACCAAGGCCGCCGAAATATGGCCTTCTTCAATATCGCAGTGCAGATCTTTGTAGTTCCGGCTCCGCACCGCAGCCAGAAAGTTGGCCATATGAGGCGTGGTGTCCCAAGTCTTCGGCTCGCTGAACTTCAGCTCCTGAACCAGTTTCCGCTCCTCGCCTTTATAGATCTGACAGCCTTTGTAGTCGAGCGACATGAACCCGTCGCTGCCGTAGAACAGGTTTCCGATAAAGTTGCTGCCGTCGTACGCTATGCTGCTCTCACCGCCGGTCAGCAGACCGCGCACCTCGAATACCAACTGCGAATCGTCATATTCGAACACCGCAAGCTGCGTATTCGGCGTCTCCTGGTCGTCGTCATATACGAACTTGCCGCCGGTCGAAATTACTTTCGCCGGTAACGAGGTTTTTCCCAGGCCCCATCGTGCGATATCCATCTCGTGAACGCCCTGGTTACCGATATCGCCGTTGCCCGTGTCCCAAAACCAGTGCCAGTTGTAGTGAAAGCGGTTCGGGTTGAAAGGGCGCATGGGAGCGGGGCCGAGCCATATGTTGTAGTCAACTCCGGCAGGCACAGGGCCGTTCGGAGATTTGCCGATCGACTTGCGGCGCTTGAAGCAGAGGCCCTTCGCCATATACACCTTGCCGATTGCACCCTCGCGCAGCAGCCGGATGGCTTGAATCTTGTGCTCGATGCTGCGGCTCTGCATACCGACCTGAACGATGCGCTTATACTTCCGCGCGGCGTCGACCATGCGGCGGCCTTCGAAGATGTTATGGCTTGCCGGCTTCTCCACATATACGTCCTTGCCGGCCTGGCAGGCCCAGATGGTGGCCAGGGCGTGCCAGTGATTGCAGGTGGCGATAGAGACGGCATCGATATCACGATCCTCGAACAGCTTGCGGAGATCCTGATACTCCTTCGGTTTGGCGCCCTGGACCTGTTCGGTTAGCTGCACCGCACGTTCGGTTTGTGCCTGGTCGATATCGCAGACGGCCGCGACGCGGGAGTTCGGCTGCTTGCCGTAAATCGAGATGTGCTCACGACCGCGGCCGCGCACGCCAATCACGGCCACGTTGATGCGGTCATTAGCGCCCAAGGCGCGCATACCGCTCGCCGCAACAGCGGACGCGCGGAGAAACGCTCGACGATCGACGGTTTGCATGATTCTCCAGCCTCGGAGTGTTAGCTTATCAGATCCGGACGCAACGGCCCCAACAGAAGCCAGATGATTCCGGCACACACCAGCGGCATGATGCCGAAGCCAATAAATACGGGCGTGTAGGAATAGTGATCGATCGCCCAACCGGTGAGCAATGTGAAGATCATGCCGCCAAATCCCGCACCCATGCTGGCCAGCCCGAAAACCGACGCCACCACATTCTTGGGAAACACGTCGGCGGGCAGCGCGAGCATATTCGCGAGGCTACCGGTATAGCCCAGCATGGCGAGTGAGACGAGGGCAATTGCGACACGTACATCGGAGGCAAGTACCGCGGGTATTGCACTCGTCATGAGCGCCGCAAAAAACGTGATGGCGGCTTTGCGAGCTATCGTAAGAGAGCAGCCATGGCGCAACAATACGGCCGAAAACCAGCCGCCCAGCAAATTCCCCAGACCCGCCACCGCGAAGGGAATCCACGCGTACTTGCCGATCGATGACATCTCGAAGCCACGCTCGCGCTTCAGATATTCCGGAAACCAAAAGATGTAGAAATACCAGACCGGATCAATAAAAACTTTCGACAGAGTAAAACTCCACACGAAGCGCATTTGCAGCAGGCGGCTTACCGAGATTCTCTCGATGGCCGTCTTGCCCGGTGAGCTAGTGGGCGCGCGATAAACGGGCCACCATATCGCCAGCCAGAAAAAACCCGCGAGGCCCACCACCACGAAGCCCGCCTCCCATCCGAATCGGATCAGCATCCAGGCCACCAGCGGCGGCGCCAGAATCGCGCCTACTGCCGAGCCGCTGTTGAAGATGCCGGAAGCCAGAGCTCGCTCCTTCTCGGGAAACCATTCGGCAACGATCTTGACACCCGCAGGCCAGTTTCCCGCTTCTCCCATGCCAAGCAGAAACCGGTAAAGCCCCAAGCTCCAGGGTCCGGTAGCCAATGCGTGTAATACCGCGGCTGTACTCCACCACAGCACGCAAAGCGCGTATCCCAAGCGGGTTCCCAAACGGTCGATCAGCGGGCCCGAAACGCCGTTCATAATCGTATAGGCCAGCAGAAAGGCAAACAGAACGCGCGAGTATGTGACATTGCTCATCTCGAAGTGCTCGCGCAACACCGGCGCAGCCACCGAGAGCGCCTGCCGGTCGAGGTAGTTGATGACAGTTGCCCAAAATGCCAAAGCGATCATGCGCCATCGCATGCGACGGCACTGTATCACAAGCTTTGCTCAAGGCGATATCATTTTTTGACATGCAGGAAGTGAGCAAACCGGAACGGATTTATGCGCTGGGCCATTCGGAACGGGAACTGACGCGCCTGAACGCCCAGGCCAAGATGCTGGAGCCTTTCACGCGCCAGATGTTTGAAGAGGCCGGCCTGGCCCGCGGTATGCGTATTCTCGACGTGGGAAGCGGCGCCGGTGATGTGGCCTTTCTGGCGGCGTCGTTTGCCGGTCCGACTGGAGAAGTTATCGGTATCGACCGCGAGCCGAAAGCCGTCGAATTGGCAACGAGCCGGGCCGCTGACCTGGGTATCAAAAACGTCCGGTTCATGGCCGGAGATCTGGACACGATCTCTCTGGAAAATACATTCGACGCGGTGATCGGCCGGCTTGTGCTGATGTTCTGCCCTGATCCGGCGGCTACGCTGCGCAAACTCGCGGAACGCGTCCGGCCAGGCGGGGTTGTCGCTTTCCAGGATTACGACATGAAGGCAGCTTGTTCTTATCCGCCATCACCGCTCTTTGAGCAGTGCCTCCGCTGGATCATCACGGCATTCGAGCGCGCCGGCAACGAAATCCGAATGGGGCTGAAGTTGTACTCGACTTTCGTTTCCGCTGGACTGCCCCCTCCCTCCCTGCGAACAGATGCGGCCATTGGCGGCGGCAAGGATCTTTTGATTTACTTTGTTGCTTCGGAAGTGGTTCGCAGCCTCCTGCCTCTGATCGAGAAATTTGGAATCGCCACAGCGGCGCAGGTAGATATCGAAACGCTTCGCGACCGCCTGGAAGCAGATACTGTGAGCCGCGGCGGTATTGTAGTTTCGCCGGCGCTCATTGGCGCATGGTCAAGAGTGCCGTAGCGGCCCGGCCCTTCGCGGATTGCATCTTTGTAGACAATCTCAGACACGGCGGAGCAACGATCCGCACCCGTTTAGCGGAGAATTGAGCGAATTTTCACGGTCCGGCAGCCCTCAGCCGCGCTACTGTAAGAACGACCGATCGCTCAATGTGGCCGCTGGTCGTCTACTTCGCGCTGGTGCTGTTCCTGGTCGGGGGCATGCTTGGTGTGTCCTACGTTCTGGGCCAGCGCCACCGTGATCGCGAAACCGGATCACCGTACGAAGGCGGCATCCTATCGGAAGGCTCGGCGCGGGTTCGCCTGTCGGCGAAATTCTATCTCATCGCGATGTTCTTCGTCATCTTTGATCTGGAAGCCGTGTTCCTTTTCGCCTGGGCCATAGTCGCGCGGGAACTTGGCTGGCGCGCGTTCTGGCATGCCGCAGTATTTGCCGCGATCTTGGTTGCGGCTCTAGTATATCTGTGGCGGATTGGTGCTCTTGACTGGGGTGTCGGCCGCAGGCGCACGTCATAACGATGTTGTGGTCTATTTCAAAACCGGAAACAGACAGGGGGGCTCGCGCGGAGGCCGAGCCCGGAACATATGACGAGGCTGTTCGCCGCAATATCGTATTGTCGCGGCTTGGAGACCTGGTGGCGTGGGGCCGGAAAAACTCCATCTGGCCGTTTAACTTCGGCCTCTCCTGCTGCTACGTGGAGATGGCCACCAGCATCACAAGCAAATATGATCTCGCACGTTTTGGTGCGGAAGTGATCCGCGGCACGCCGCGGGAGGCGGATCTTATGGTAATCGCCGGAACTGTCTTTATCAAAATGGCTCCGGTGATTCAGAGGCTCTATGAGCAGATGATGGAGCCGCGCTGGGTAATCTCGATGGGCTCCTGCGCCAACTCCGGGGGGATGTATGACATCTACAGCGTGGTGCAAGGCGTCGACAAATTCCTGCCGGTCGATGTCTATGTGCCGGGCTGCCCGCCGCGTCCGGACACCTTTCTGGAAGGCTTAATGCTGCTACAGAAGGCCGTCGGAAGCGAGCGGCGGCCCCTGAGCTGGGTGATCGGACCGCAGGGCGTGGAGCGGCCCGGGATGCCTTCGATGCGCGATCTGAAGCGGCCCTTGAGGCAGAGGGTAACGGACCTTCGGCCCCCTGACGAGGTCTAACGATGGCGGCCGCCTCCAATGTGGTGGACACTGTTCAACAGCAGTTCGGGGACACGGCTTTCACCATAGAGCACACTCGCGATGCTATTCCGACGCTGTGGGCGCCTCGGGATCGCGTACATGACATTCTCGGCTATCTCAAGACCGGAATCGATCAGCCGTATCGGATGCTCTACGATCTGACGGCTATCGACGAACGCACGCGCGTGCACCGGGATGGAGAGCCGCGCTCCGATTTCACCGCCATCTATCATCTTTTCTCGTTCGATCGCAATGCCTATGTGCGAATTAAAACCGCGCTGAACGGGGATAACCCATCGCTTGAAACCGTTACCGACCTCTGGCCTGCCGCCAATTGGTATGAGCGCGAGGCCTGGGACATGTTCGGCATCTCGTTTTCCGGGCACCCGCACCTGGAGCGCATTTTGATGCCGCGGACCTGGAAGGGCCATCCTCTGCGCAAGGACCACCCGGCGAGAGCTACCGAAATGGGACCGTTCCGGCTGCCCGAACAAAAACAGCATGCCGAACAGGAAGCACTGCGATTTCGGCCCGAAGAATGGGGCATGCGGCGCACGGGTGAGGACACCGATTTCATCTTTCTCAATCTCGGCCCCCAGCATCCGGGGACTCACGGAGTGCTGCGAATCGTGCTTCAGCTTGACGGCGAAGAGGTGGTGGACGCCGTTCCGGAGATCGGATTCCATCATCGGGGCGCGGAAAAGATGGGCGAGCGCCAATCGTGGCACACGTATATCCCATACACAGACCGCGTCGACTACCTGGGCGGCGTGATGAACAATCTCGCCTACCTCACCGCGGTCGAAAAGCTGGCCGGCATTACGGTTCCGCCGCGAGCGCAGGTCATTCGGGTGATGTTGGCCGAACTGTTCCGGATTATCAGCCACCTGGTCTGGTACGGTACCTTCGCGCAGGACGTGGGTCAGCTTTCACCGGTGTTCTACACGTTCAATGACCGGGAGCGCGCCTTCTCGATCATCGAAGCAATCTGCGGAGCCCGAATGCATCCCAACTGGTTTCGGATTGGCGGCGTGGCGGCGGACTTGCCGCGTGGTTGGGACGCAATGTTCCGCGATTTCATCCGTTACCTTCCTGGCCGCCTGGCCGAGTACGACCGCGAGATTCTAGCCAATCGCATCTTTCAAATGCGCACCAAGGGTGTCGGCACTTTTACGACGGAAGAGGGAATCGAGTGGGGCGCCACCGGCCCGAACCTGCGGGCATGCGGGTTCGAATGGGACTTCCGTAAGAAGCAGCCGTATTCTGGCTATGAGCAATTCGAATTCGACATACCGACAGGCAGCCATGGGGATTGTTACGACCGCGCGCTGGTCCGCGTTGAGGAAATGCGGCAGAGCCTGCGCATTATTGAGCAGTGCGTAAACAACATGCCGGAGGGCGCCTGGCAATCCGACCACCCGCTGGCCACGCCGCCGGTAAAAGCGCGGACGATGGAGGATATCGAAACGCTGATCACGCATTTCCTCAACGTGAGCTGGGGGCCCGTGATTCCACCGGGAGAGGCCCTAGGGGCGATTGAAGGAACTAAAGGAAATAACGGCTATTACCTGGTTAGCGATGGCAGCACGGTGTCATACCGTACCCGGATTCGGACACCTTCGTTTCCCCATTTGCAGATGCTTCCGCTGTTGTGCCGCGGGAGAATGATCCCGGACGTTTTGGCGGTTCTGGGCGCTATGGATTACGTACTTGCCGATGTAGATCGATGAGGAGCCTGCCGCAATGCTAAGTCCCGATGAGCTGCGTGAGATCGAGGCGGAGTTCTCGCGATATCCGAATAAGCAGGCGGTATGCATCGATGCTCTGCAAATTGTGCAGCGGCACCGCGGATGGATTTCCGACGAGGCGTTGCATGATATCGCGGCGTTGTTGGGCATGTCCCCCGCCGACCTGGACAGCGTGGCTACGTTTTACAACCTGATCTTTCGCCGGCCGGTTGGCCGGCACGTCATTTACGTGTGCGACAGCGTGAGCTGCTGGATCATGGGATGCGAGCGCCACTTCCGGCATCTCTCGGAACGCCTGGGTGTGAAGCCCGGCGAGACTACGGATGACGGCCGATTCACGCTTCTCCCAATCGTCTGCCTGGGCGCGTGCGATCATGCGCCCGTCCTGATGATCGATGACGATCTTCATCGCGATATCGAACCGGCAAAGATCGATCGGATATTGGAGGCGTACAAGTAGTGCCGACCGAAACGCCGCTTACGAAGAATATCCGGACCGATGGCGAAGCGCCGGACGTGAAGGCTTACGAGCAGGCGGGCGGCTACCAGGCAGTGCGCAAGGCGCTGAGCGGCATGACGCCGGCGCAGGTTGTTGAAGAGGTCAAGGACTCGAACTTGCGTGGACGCGGCGGCGCCGGATTCCCGACCGGTTTGAAGTGGTCCTTCGTGCCGATGGGCAACGATGTGCCGCGCCCAAAATACCTCGTGGCCAACGCAGACGAGATGGAGCCCGGAACATTTAAGGACCGGCTGCTGCTGGAGGGCGATCCGCACCAGTTGATCGAAGGAATCATCGTTGCAGGCTATGCCACCGGCACCGACGTGGCCTACATTTTTCTGCGCGGCGAATACAAGCTTGCGGCGCGCCGCGTGGCAAAGGCCATCTTTGAAGCCCGTGAGGCCGGTTATCTGGGGCAAAATATTTTAGGCTCGGGCTACAGCCTGGATCTCCATCTGCACATCAGCGCCGGGCGCTACATGTGTGGCGAGGAGACCGGTATGTTGAATGCGCTGGAGGGCAAACGTGCTAACCCCCGGGCTAAGCCGCCGTTCCCTCCGGCTTCCGGCCTGTTCGGAAAGCCCACCACGATCAATAACGTGGAGACTTTGTGCAACGTTCCGCACATCATCAATCGCGGATCGGCGTGGTTCAAGAGCCTCAGCCGCACTAAGGATGGCGGAACGAAGCTTTATGGCGCGAGCGGTAAAGTGAAGCGGCCGGGCATCTGGGAACTCCCGATGGGGACCACGGTCCGCGAACTGCTGGAAGAGCACGCCGGAGGGATGCGCGACGGCTTCCGATTTCGCGGATTACTTCCAGGCGGGGCCTCGACGGACTTCCTGACCGAAGAGCACCTGGATGTGCCGATGGACTTCACGGAAGTTCAAAAAGCAGGCAGCCGGCTGGGAACAGGCACCATGATTGTGCTTGATGATCAGACCTGTCCGGTGGGCATGGTGTGGAATCTGGAGCACTTTTTTGCGCAGGAATCCTGCGGCTGGTGCACGCCTTGCTGGAGCGGGCTGGCGTGGGTGGAGCGCATCCTGAAGGCCCTGGAAGACGGACAGGGCCGGCCCGGCGATCTCGAGAAGCTTGCTTCGCAAACTAAGTTCTTCGGACCCGGCCATACGTTCTGCGCGCTGGCTCCGGGAGCCGCCGAGCCGCTTCAGAGCGCGCTCAAGTATTTTCGCGAGGACTTCGAACGGCATATCGCGGACAAGCGCTGCCCGTGGAGGTGAGATGGCGACGGTCTATGTGGACAATCAGGCTTACCAGATGGACCCGAAGCAAAATCTGCTCCACGGCTGTCTCTCGCTCGGCATGGATCTGCCCTATTTCTGTTGGCATCCCGCTCTGGGCTCGGTGGGCGCATGCCGCCAATGCGCCGTCAAGCAGTTCAAAGACGAATCGGACACGCGTGGGCGGATCGTGATGGCATGCCTGACCGCCGCCGCAGAAGGCACTCGGATCTCCATACACGATCCGGAAGCCGCGGCGTTTCGCAGAGGTGTAATTGAAGGCCTGATGCTGAATCACCCGCACGATTGCCCGGTGTGTGATGAAGGGGGCGAGTGTCATCTCCAGGACATGACCGTGATGACCGGCCACGATTACCGCCGCTATGCCTTCGAAAAGCGCACGCATCGCAATCAGTACCTCGGCCCGTTCGTGAATCACGAAATGAACCGCTGTATCCAGTGTTACCGGTGCGTGCGTTTTTACCGGGAATATGCCGGCGGAACAGATCTGAACGTGTTCGCTCTGCGGAACATCGTCTATTTCGGGCGCGAGCGGGACGGCGTGCTTGAAAGCGAATTTGCCGGAAATCTGGTGGAGGTCTGTCCAACGGGCGTATTCACGGATGCCACTTTGAAGCGGCATTACACGCGCAAGTGGGATTTGCAGATGGCGCCGGCCGTGTGTGTGCATTGCAGTCTGGGCTGCAATACTACGGCGGCGGAGCGCTACGGAAAGCTGCGGCGGATCATCAATCGCTATAACGGCGAAGTGAATGGATACTTTATTTGCGACCGCGGCCGGTTCGGCTACGAGTTTGTTAACAGCGAGCAGAGAATCCGGCAGCCACGAATGCGCGGGGCTGCGGTGCCGCCGGAGATCGCACGCGACCACCTGCGCGCGCTGACCGAAGGCGCGGCGATTGGAATCGGGTCCCCGCGCGCCTCCCTCGAAAGTAACTTTGCGCTGAGGCAGATGGTGGGGGCTGAGCGTTTCTACGCCGGCATTCCCGCCCGCGAAGCTGACGCGTTGCGGTTGATGCTCCGGATCCTGAGATCCGGGCCGGCACGCACACCGGCTCTGCGCGAGATCGAGAGCTGTGACGCGGTGCTCATGCTCGGCGAAGATGTCTCCAATACCGCGCCGCGGATGGCGTTGTGCCTGCGCCAGTCGGTACGGCAGCAGCCGCTGGAGATCGCCGAGCGCCTGCACATCCCGCTGTGGATGGACCAGGGTGTTCGCGAAGCAATCCAGGATGCGAAGGGGCCGCTTTTCCTTGCAACTGTGAACGCGACTCGTCTGGATGATATCGCGACGAAAACGTTTCACCATTCACCGGATGATATTGCGCGGCTCGGCTTTGCTGTAGCGCACGCCCTCAACTCCGGCTTGCCGGCCGTGCCCGATTTCGCGGAAGATGCGGCCGCGATTGCACAAGCTTTGAAGAGCGCCAAACGGCCACTGGTTATTTCGGGAGCTTCGCACCGCAGCGTGGCGCTGCTCCAGGCTGCTGCCAACGTCGCTCAGGCGCTACCCGGCGCCGTGCTCGCTTTCGTTGCTCCGGAATGCAACAGTCTGGGCCTGGCCATGATGGATGCGCCGCCGCTCGAAGCGGCGTTCGAGACCGCTGCTGATACGGTAGTGATCCTGGAAAACGACCTATACCGGCGTGCTCCGGCGGCGCCCGTAGATGCTTTCCTGGCCAAGTTCCGGCACGTCGTGGTTCTCGATCACCTGGAAAACCCGACGGTATCGAAGGCTGAATTGGTGCTTCCCGCCGCTACTTTCGCCGAAGGCGACGGCACCCTGGTAAGCAGTGAAGGCCGCGCGCAGCGGTCGTTCCAGGTTTTCGTGCCAGCCGCGCCGATTCAGGAAAGCTGGCGATGGCTGGGCGGATGGAGCACCCTGGACGAAGTAACATCGACGCTTGCCGCGGCGCTGCCGCAGTTCGAGGCCGCTATGCGCGCCGCTCCGTCCGCGAAATTCCGCATAGCAGGTGAAAAGGTCCCGCGCGAGCCGCATCGCTACAGCGGACGTACGGCGATGCATGCAAACATCACCGTGCATGAGCCGAAACCTCCGGATGATCCCGATTCCGCGCTCTCGTTTTCCATGGAAGGGTATCCAAACCAGCCGCCTTCCACGCTGATTCCCTTCTTCTGGGCTCCCGGCTGGAACTCGATCCAGGCGCTCAACAAGTTTCAAGACGAAATCGCCGGTCCGCTTCGCAACGGCGATCCTGGCGTTCGCATGATCGAACCCGGTCAGGGCGAATCGCAGCCGTCGGGAGAGCCGCCGCCGGCGTTCGCGCGGCGTGACGGCGAGTGGCTTCTCGTCGCCCTCCACCACGTCTTCGGGTCTGAAGAGTTAAGCCGCCTCGCGCCCGGAATCGCCGAGCTATCGCCGAAGCCCTATATCGCCTTGAACCCGGAAGATGCTTCCCTCCTGGGCCAGAGAGTCGAACTCCTCGGATGGCATCTCCCGGTCCAAGTGGCGGCCGCGATGCCGCGAGGCGTTGCGGGTGTGCCGGCGGGGATGCCTCCGTTTGCGGGGCTGGACCTGCCTCTTTGGAGCGGGATTTCTAAAGTGCAATGACCAGCCCTCACCCCATTGCTTCCATCGTCGGCATTCTGATAGTAGCGCTCTCGCTTGCTGCCGGATTGATCTGGCTGGAGCGCCGGCTGCTTGCCCTTTGGCAGGACCGCTACGGCCCCAATCGCGTCGGCCCATTCGGTCTGTTGCAGGTGCTGGCGGACATGATCAAGATCTTCTTCAAGGAGGACTGGATTCCGCCGTTCGCGGATAAGCCTGTCTTTGTCCTGGCGCCCGCCGTTATCGTTGCAACTGTTCTGCTGTCGTTTGCGGTGGTGCCGGTTGCGCCCGGCATTATCATCGCCGATCTGAATGTGGGCCTGTTATTCGTGCTGGCGATGTCTTCTCTGGGCGTATACAGCGTGGTTCTCGCGGGATGGTCTTCAGATAATAAGTACGCGCTGCTGGGCGCTATGCGGGCAGCGGCGCAGATGCTCAGCTACGAGGTGTTCATGGGGCTTTCGCTGATGGGCGTGGTCCTGCTGGCGGGCTCGTTCAATCTGACCCGTATTGTCGAGGCCCAGCGCGGCTTGTGGTTTGTCATTCCCCAGTTTCTCGGCTTCGTGCTGTTCCTGATTGCCGGCGTGGCGGAGACTCGCCGATTGCCATTCGACCTTCCCGAGGCGGAAAGCGAGCTGATTGCCGGTTTCCATTCCGAGTATTCAGGCATGAAGTTCGGAATGTTCTTCGTAGGCGAGTACCTGGGCGTGATCCTGATCTCCGCTTTGATTACCGTACTGTTCTTCGGCGGGTGGCTGGGGCCGGTGCTGCCGCCTATCGTGTGGTTTTTGCTGAAAACGTTTGTGTTCATCTCGTTCTTCATTCTGCTGCGAGCCTCACTGCCCCGGCCGCGGTTCGATCAGTTGATGGGATGGGGATGGAAGGTGATGCTTCCTTTAGCCCTGGTCAATTTACTAATTACGGGCGCCGTCGCGCTTGCGTGGAGTAAGTGATGCTCAGTGTCATCCGAACGATCTGGCATGTCTTCCTGCACATGTTTCATCCCCGTGTAACCATACAGTATCCGGAGCAGAAGGCCTATCTGGCGCCTCGCTATCGCGGCCGCATTATCCTTTCTCGCGATCCCGACGGCGGTGAGCGTTGCGTCGCGTGCTATCTCTGCGCCGTGGCATGCCCGGTCGATTGTATTGCGCTCCAGGCAACCGAAGACCAAACCGGCAGGCGTTATCCGGAATTCTTTCGCATTAACTTCTCACGCTGCATTTTCTGCGGCTACTGTGAGGAAGCCTGTCCCACTTACGCAATCCAACTTACTCCGGATCTTGAAATGGGAGAGTACCACAGACAGAACATGGTCTATGAAAAAGAAGATCTTCTCATTAACGGACCCGGCAAGTATCCTGGTTACAATTTTTGGCGTGTTGCCGGAGTCAAGATAGGCGGAAAAGACAAAGGCGAAGCGCAGAACGAGGCGCGGCCAGTGGATTTGCACAGCCTTCTGCCGTGAACCGCCATGATGATCGTGTTTTACCTGGCTGGAGCTGTGGCGATAATTTCGACGGTCATGATGCTGACCCGAACGAATGCGGTCCATGCGCTGCTCTATCTGATCGTCTCTTTGCTCGCTGTAGCCGTCGTTTTCTACACGCTTGGCGCTCCGTTCGTCGCCGCGCTCGAAGTGATCATATATGCCGGCGCCATTATGGTCCTGTTTGTCTTTGTCGTGATGCTGCTTAACCTGGGTGAACAGGTCACGCAGACCGAACGTGCCTGGCTGCATTCCTCCGGATGGCTAGGTCCGGCGGTACTCGGCGGGGTTCTCGCGGCCGAGCTTATTTACGTGCTCGTCCGAGGAATTCGGGTGGACTATCCGCAAGCTGTGGTGGATCCGAGGCAGGTAGGAGCCTCACTTTTCGGAACGTACCTCGTGGGCGTGGAGCTGGCGTCGTTCCTGCTATTGGCGGGTCTGGTGGCCGCCTACCACCTTGGCTGGCGCAAGGCGGAAAGATCGGAGAACAGGTGATGGCTACAGTGCCGCTTCGCGATGGCCTCATTCTATCGGGCGTTTTGTTCGCGCTCGGACTGGTTGGTCTGCTGGTGCGCCGAAACATGATTTTCATCTTGATGTCGATCGAGGTAATGCTCAATGCCTCGGGGCTGGCATTTGTTGTGGCGGGCGCGCGCTGGCAACAACCGGACGGTCAGGTGGTGTTCCTTTTTATTCTGGCGATGGCGGCCGCTGAGGTATCCGTCGGACTGGCGCTTGTTCTGGAGCTTTATCATCAATACAAATCGCTGGACGTTGACGCGGCCAGCCGCATGAAAGGCTGACATGCTCCGCCTTCTCTGGTTAATTCCGGCGATACCGTTTCTGAGCGCGCTCCTTCTCGCAGTCTTCGGCTCGCGCTTCTCCAGGATGACCGTCGCCGGTCTGGGTGTCGGCTCGATTGCCGGCTCGGCTGTAATTTCTATTCTCACTGCCGTGGCATTCAATGGTTCATATACGCAGTCGCTCTGGGTTTGGATTCATGTAGGCGGATTCCGGCCGGAGATCGCATTCCGCCTCGATGCCCTCTCGTTGGTCATGACCCTCGTGGTCACGTTTGTCGGCTTCCTTATCCATCTCTACTCGGCGGAGTTCATGCTGGGCGACGAGGGATATAGCCGGTTTTTTGCTTACATGAACCTGTTCGTGGCATGCATGGTTACTCTGCTGCTCGCAGACAACCTGCTGCTGCTCTATCTGGGCTGGGAAGGCGTGGGTTTGTGCAGTTACCTGTTGATCGGGTTCTGGTATCAGGACCCCGCAAACGGGCGCGCAGGGCAAAAAGCATTTGTTGTCACACGCGTGGGCGACACGGCAATGGCCATCGGCCTTTATCTGATTTTTCACAGCCTGGGCACGCTTCGTATTGAAGACGTATTGCGCGAGGCGGCAGCTCGCTGGCCGGCTGGTTCAAGCTACGCGATCGCGGCCTCGGCGCTGCTGCTTGGAGGCGCGGTGGGCAAGTCCGCGCAACTCCCTTTGCAAACCTGGCTTCCGGACGCCATGGCCGGGCCGACGCCGACCAGCGCCCTGATCCATGCCGCCACAATGGTTACGGCAGGCGTCTACTTGATCGCCCGCACGCATGTTCTTTTCCAGCTTGCGCCGCCGGTTATGCTCGCTGTGGCGATTATTGGAGCGGCAACGCTCCTGATGGCCGGCTTCAGCGCGCTGACGCAGGACGACATCAAGCGCGTGCTCGCCTACTCCACCATCAGTCAGATCGGCTACATGTTTCTGGCTCTAGGTGTCGGCGCGTGGGGCGCTGCGATTTTTCATTTCATGACCCATGCGTTTTTTAAGGCGCTGCTCTTCCTCGCGGCCGGCATTGTCATCGAGGCCCTTCACCACGAGCACAATATCTTCCGCATGGGCGGGCTTCGCCGGGAGCTGCCAATCGCTTTCTGGACGTTTCTGATTGGCGGCTGCGCTCTTGCGGGCCTGCCGCTGGTGACGGCGGGTTTCTACAGCAAGGACCTGATTCTCTGGAGCGCGCGCACATCAGCGGCGGGCGGCGTGGAGCTTTGGGTGGCAGGCCTCGCCGGTGTGGTGCTGACGTCGCTCTATACGTTTCGTCTGATCTTCCTGGTGTTTTTCGGCGAACTGAGAACGCCGGTGAGCAAACGGCCGGGCTGGGCGATGCGGATTCCGGTTTCCGTTCTTGCAATCCTCGCCATTATCGGCGGCTTCATAGGCGGCTCATTCACGCGTTTTTTGGCAACCTCCCTGCCCGCATTTCCGGAGCCGGCTGCGCCGGGCATCACGGAAGCAGCCGCAGGCAGTATCGCTGCCATTGCGTTTTTTCTAGGACTGGCCGCGGCCTGGCTGTTGTATCTGAAGCACCCGGAGCTATCGGCTGCCATGGCAGCGAACGCAACCGGCCGGGCGCTGCATCGTTTCTGGTTCGCAGACTGGGGCATGGACTGGCTCTATGACCGTGTTTTCGTGCGGCCGCTGACCGCCATCACATTTATCAATCGGCGCGATGCGATCGACTCTCTCTACAACGGACTCGCGCGCCTGGCAACGCTCGGCTATCGTGCCTTGAGCTGGACGGAGACCGGCAAGCTGCGATGGTACGCCGCCGGTATTGCCGGCGGCACGGCGCTGTTTATCGCTATTGCGCTATTTCTATGATGCTGGCGTGGCTCATTGGCATTCCCTTCGTGGCTGGAGTCGCAGCCTGGCTCACAGGACGCAAGAGCGCCTCGGCCCCGCGCTGGATCGCACTGGCAGCCGCGCTCATCGGATTAGTTCTCACCCTCGTGCTTTGGATCCGCAGCGCCGGCGCCAGTTCCACGGCCTGGCTCGAGGAATTCGACGTAGCATGGCTGCCGCAATTCGGCATCCGGTTTCACCTCGCGCTTGACGGCCTCAGCTTATTGCTGCTGGCCCTGACTTTTTTTCTGGGCGCGCTATCCGTGCTCGCCTCGTGGACTGAAATCAATGAGGCCAGCGGTTTCTTTCACTTTAACCTGCTCTGGATTCTGGCCGGCATCGCCGCCGTCTTCCTTGCGGTAAACCTGTTCCTCTTCTACTTCGCATGGGAACTGATGCTGGTCCCGATGTACTTCCTCATCGCGATCTGGGGACACGAGCGCCGTGTTTACGCCGCGGTAAAGTTCTTCATCTTTACGCAGCTAAGCGGGCTGCTCATGTTGATTGCGATTCTGGCACTTGTCTTTCTGCATTACCATGCCACCGGAGTGTTCACGTTCGAATATAACGAACTGCTCGGGACCAGAATGTCCGCGCATGCCGGAATGTGGATCATGCTAGGCTTCTTCGTAGCGTTCGCGGTCAAGCTGCCGGTTGTGGTTCTCCACACCTGGCTGCCGGACGCGCACACTGAAGCGCCCACCGCCGGCAGCGTAATCCTGGCAGGACTGATGCTGAAGACCGGAGCATACGGAATGCTGCGGTTCGTGCTGCCGCTGTTTCCGGATGCCGCGGCAGCTTTTGCTCCGGTTGCCATGGCTCTAGGCGTCGCAGGAATCCTGTATGGCGCGCTTATGGCCTTCAGCCAGAGCGATCTGAAACGGCTGGTCGCGTATACCAGCGTGAGCCATCTGGGATTTGTGCTTCTCGGAATCTTTGCGTGGAATGAGCTCGCCCTTCAGGGCGCGGTGATGACGATGATCTGTCACGGCATCAGCACCGGCGCGCTGTTCATTGTCGTCGGCATATTGCAAGAGCGGATACACACACGCGAAATGGGGCGCATGGGCGGGCTTTGGACCGTGGCGCCGAGGCTGAGCGGCGCCGGCCTGTTCTTCGCGCTCGCATCTCTCGGTCTGCCCGGGCTGGGCGATTTCGTAGGAGAATTTCTGGTCTTGCTGGGCGCCTACCGGCAGAGCGTGCTGCTTGCGGCACTGGCCACTGTCGGCGTGCTGTTTGCGACCTTCTACGCGCTGCGGCTGGTGCAGCGTGCCTTTCAGGGTCCCAATATCAACGATTGGCGGATTTCCGACCTGACGCCGCGGGAAGCGCTGGCGATCGGTTTGATGATCGCGAGCCTGCTCTGGCTGGGCCTTTACCCAAGACCGGTTCTGGATATCTTCCGGCCGGTAATAGGCCGCGTGGAGCAGGTCGCATTCCGGAGATAGGCGTGAGCACGCGCGACGTGATCGCAATTCTACCGCTTTTGATCCTGGCTGCCGCCGCGGTAGCGGTGATGCTGTCGGTGGCGATCAGGAGGCGGCATGCGGTCTCGGCTGCCCTCACGCTGGCAGGACTCATCGCTGCATTTTTGTCTCTGTGGCCCGTTCGCTCCGTTGCGCCGGCTGACGTCGGCCAGCTTCTCGTATTGGACAGCTATGCCGTCTTTTACATTGGATTGATTCTCGCCGCGAGCATCATTTTCGTGCTGCTGGCATATGGGTATCTGGAGAGATGCGAAGGGCAACGCGACGAGCTTTACATTCTCATGCTCGTGGCCACGATCGGCTCCGCCGTGCTTGTGGCGAGCGCACATTTCGTTTCGCTTTTTCTGGGCCTGGAGCTGCTCAGCGTTTCCCTGTACGGCATGATCTCGTACCTCCGCAGCCGGCCTCTGCCACTAGAGGCCGGTCTGAAGTACCTGGTGCTCGCGGCTGCTTCGGCGGCATTTCTCCTCTTCGGCATGGCGCTGATATATGGGGCGCTCGGCACGATGCAGTTCCGGCAAATGACCGATCTGCTGAGCTCCGGCTCCCGGTCTGACCAGTGGCTCGTGCTACCGGGACTGGCGCTGATTCTCACCGGTTTCGGTTTCAAGCTCGCCCTGGTTCCATTTCACCTTTGGACTCCCGATGTCTACGAAGGCGCGCCGGCACCGGTGACGGCTTACATCGCCACAGTTTCCAAGGGCGCCATGTTCGCGCTGCTGGTGCGCTATTTCTATCGCTCCGGCGCGCATGATCTTGGCCAGATATTCGTGTTATTTCAGGTCATTGCAATTGCGTCGATGTTTGCCGGCAACATCCTTGCGCTGCTTCAGACCAACGTCAAACGCATGCTGGCCTATTCTTCCATCGCACATCTGGGATACGTGCTCGTAGCCTTTCAGGTGGGGGGCGGCATGGGCGCGGGCGCAGTCGCTTTGTATCTCGTCGCGTACTTCGTGACTACTTTGGGAGCATTCGGAGTGATCACTGTGCTGTCGGATGGCACACACGAAGCTGAAGAACTGGAGGACTACCGGGGTCTGTTCTGGCGTTCGCCCGGACTGGCGGCAATCTTTACTGCTATGCTTCTCTCACTTGCCGGAATTCCTGCAACCGCTGGTTTCATCGGAAAGTTCTACGTCTTGGCAGCAGGCGCTTCCTCCTCGCTTTGGCTGCTTCTTGTCAGTGTTGCTGTCACCAGCGGCCTCGGCCTCTTTTATTACCTGCGCGTGGTCGTTGCGATGTATCAGGCTTCGCCCGGGACGCGAGAATCACAGCATATGCAAGCCGGGATCGGCAGGCTAGTTTTGGCCTTCCTGACCTTATTTCTTTTTTGGCTGGGAATTTTTCCGGGAAGAATACTGAGCGTCATCCGCGATGCCGTTGCGGGGCTGACATGAGGCTCTCAGCCCCGCTTCGGCTGAAGAAAAGCCGCCTAGGAAACTAGGCGGCCCTTTGAGCCAGGAGGCATACCCTCCTCCCGGAGCTGGTGGCAACCTGCACCGCCAGTTCCTACTTTCTTTTTCCCACACAAACTACTCTGCATCAAGACTGCCGGATATGATATCTGTGATACTTCATTCAACTATGGGCGTTCTCGACCGATTTTCTCTTCACAACAAAATTGCGCTGGTGACGGGGGGCGCGGGTCCGCAATTCGGCCACAGTATCTCCGAAGGTCTGGCGGAAGCGGGTGCAACTGTCATTGTCGCCTCGCGCTCACTTTCGAAGTGCGAGGAGTTTGCGGCGGGGCTTCGCGCAAAGGGTTTTGATGCGCAGGCAACGTCCGTCGACATTACCGATGTGGCCTCGATTCGCCGCCTGCACGACGAGCTGATCGGCCGCTTTGGACGCCTCGATATTCTGGTAAACAGCGCGGTGGCGATTCAAAACGGGAGCTTTGAGCAGCAGACGGCGGAGAACTGGGGATATAGCGCCGCGGGCGACATGATCGGGCTTATGGCGGCGTGCCAGGCGTTTATTCCTGATATGGTGGCGCAGGGCAGGGGGTCCATCATCAACATCTCCAGCATTTACGGCGTAGTGGCCAATGATCCGACTCTGTATGAAGAGACCACAATGAAACAACCGGCTGACTACACATTTGTGAAGGCCGGTATGATCAACTTCACCCGCTACTTGGCGAACTATTACGGAAAGCGCGGCGTACGAGCCAATTGTATTTCGCCCGGAGGCTTCTTCAACAATCAACCGGAGCCATTTGTCCGCCGCTACTGCCACCGCGTGCCGATTGGGAGAATGCTAAACAGCGAAGACATCAAGGGCGCCGTTGTCTATCTGGCGTCGGATGCTTCGGAATACGTAACAGGAGTGAACTTACTTGTAGACGGAGGATGGACGGCTCTGTAGGAAGTTACTAAAGTAGAACGACGAGGGCGGCCGCTTCCCATTCATCCCAGGATAGAAGATAGCCTGCGTGCCAGGAAGTTGGCCGCCCTCTGTCTGGTCCGGTTCTATAGTCACCTCCCGCCGGCATCAGCCGCAGCCGGCTTTCAACACATCTTCTTCGGAACTATTACTTCCTTTTCAGCTCCACCTTCAGTCTGCCCCCGTCTTAGTGGATTTGTCAATGCTAACGGGGTATCTTCGATATGGATTTGTTCACAAATGGTGAGAGCTTGATTCCACGGCGTATTTCTGCGATAGCCGAGAAGCTCAAACAATGGTTTGGGCCGAAGCCAGTTCCGCTGAGCGGCGCTCCTGCCGTCCGCCGCCAAAAGACGTATTCGGCGCAAAGTGGGTACGTTTATCAGTATTATTATGAGGGCCGGAGGCTGTTCCGACGCGGCAACGAAGCCGGCACCGAGTATGTCTTCAGCGTTTCCGCGGACCGGCGGCAAACCACCGCGATCTCGGTGCTCGTCGGAGACGAGATTGTTGCTCAATGGGAGCGGGAACGGCAGCGCGAGCTTACCTCGACCGAACGGTATGCCATCGCCAAAATGGCCCTGTTCCATGCGTTCGATGAAGGACCGGATCCAGCCAGCCTTGGCAAGGAAGTTCGGGTAGCGCCGTCTGAGCTCGCAGACATTTTGACCACCCTCGACCTGGATTGATTCCGGAGAGACGCCCGGCCTAGCGCGTCACAACCGGGCGGGTAAAATGAAAGAAAGGATCGGGGTGAGCCGTGAAACCGCTGGCGGAACACCTGGCTGAGCAGACGCAGCCCGGCGAGCTGTACGAACCCCTGGATCGAAACCGCGTACGCTGTTACGCATGCGGGCATTGTTGCCCGATCCCGGATGGATTCGCAGGCGTATGTAAGGTGCGCTTCAACCGAGGCGGCGTCCTTTACGTACCATATGGCTACGTTGGCGCACTCCAGTGCGATCCGATCGAAAAGAAGCCGTTCTTTCATGCTCTGCCCGGCGCGCGGGCGCTCAGCTTTGGCATGCTGGGCTGCGATTTGCACTGCGGATATTGCCAGAACTGGGTAACTTCGCAGGCGCTGCGCGACCCGCGCTCTTCTCTCCAGTTCGAGACGGTCACGCCGGAGCGTATCGTAGGCCTCGCGCTCCAGTTGGGCGCTCAGGCGATCGTCAGTACATACAATGAGCCGTTGATCACGAGCGAATGGGCTGTGGCGGTTTTCCGTGCTGCCCGCGCAGCCGGGCTTATGACCGCTTACGTTTCTAACGGCAACGCGACGCCCGAAGTGCTTCGCTATCTCAGACCGTGGGTGGATCTTTACAAAGTCGACCTCAAGAGCTTCGATGATCGCCACTACCACGAACTGGGGGGACGGATCGGCCCTATTCTCGACTCCCTCGGCCGCATTCACGAAATGGGCTTTTGGCTCGAGGTGGTGACGCTGATCATCCCGGGTTTCAACGATTCCGATAGCGAGCTGCGGCAAATCGCGCGATTCCTCGCCGGTATTTCACCTGATATCCCATGGCACGTCACGGCGTTTCACAAGGACTACAAGATGACCGGTCCGGAGGACACCGGGGCTGACACGCTGCTGCGGGCAGCCGGCATCGGGCGTGAGGCGGGCCTGCGGTACGTTTATGCGGGCAATCTGCCGGGCCAGGTTGGAGACTATGAGAATACGCGCTGCGCCGATTGCGGCGCGTTGCTGGTTGAGCGATACGGTTATCGCATTCGCAGGTACCGCGTTACCGAGCACGGACTTTGTCCTGATTGTGGATGCCGTGTACCCGGTGTCTGGAGCCGCGAGATTCCCCGCGCATCCGATTCCGAGCATCTCATCCAGTTACATTGCGGGTAGGCATCATGGATGCCGTCATCCACACTTCACCGTTCGCCGGCTCCTGGTATCCGGGTGAAGCCGCGCAACTGGAGCGTTCGCTGAATGAAGGATTTCTCCGCTCGCAGCAGAGGACAGACGGCGCTTTTCCCCCCGGCGCCCTCGGTTTCCTCGTTCCGCACGCTGGAATGCAGTATTCGGGCACGGTCGCCGCAGCAGCGTTTCGGCGATTGCGCGCCCAACGTCCTGAGCGAATCGTCATTCTCGGATTCTCTCATCGAGTAGCCGTCGACGGCATTGCAATCCCAGCGGTCGCGCAGATCGTGACTCCCCTAGGTCCGGTGAGAATCGATTGGGACCTTGCGCGGGCGCTCGCGGCCTGCCCGGTGTTTCGATTTTCCCCCGAGGCTCGAATCTGCGATCACTCCGTCGAGATGCAGTTTCCGTATCTGCGCTTCGCGGTGCCGGACATTCCGGTGCTGCCACTCTATGTCGGCCGCTTGAGCGAAGATGAGCAATTCACTGCTGCTCAGCGCCTGGCTGCTCTGCTTGGCTCCGGTGTTGTGTTCCTGATCAGCTCCGATCTCACACACTACGGCCGCGGATTCTACTACGAGCCATTCCCGCCCGATACGCAGGCGGCCGCCAATCTCCACGTGCTCGACATGCAGATCATGGAGGCTCTGGGGAGCCTGGACGAGCGATTCTTTCGGAGCACTCTGGCCGAGACGCGCGCCACGGTGTGCGGCGCCGGACCGCTTGCAGTATGGCTGCGCACGCTGGCGTACCGAAACGGGGACGAGGTTTTTCAGTCCACGATCGACTATCAGAACTCCGCGGAGATCACAGGCGATTGCACGCACGCTGTCGGTTATGGCGCGGCCGGTTACTACCCGGCATCGGCGTTTGAGTTGTCCGAATCGGACCGGCGGATCCTGATCGCCTCCGCGCGGGCGACGCTCGAACGTTTGCGGGCGACACGCCAGCGGACGCCGGTTCCACCGGACCGGTTGACCGCTGC
>Ga0070741_10000871_pt1 | contig 100479 bp, 99 predicted proteins | sample Coa_R1_4_FD_66440 | JGI IMG/M metagenome (GOLD analysis project Ga0070741, IMG submission 66440) | Surface soil microbial communities from Centralia Pennsylvania, which are recovering from an underground coalmine fire - Coalmine... | ecosystem: Environmental > Terrestrial > Soil > Unclassified... | reverse complement strand
CTCGCCGCCAATCAGATCGGCGCCGCCGCATGAGCGCGCGAACGCCCATGGAAAGACATCGCGTCGGAACACAAGCGGGCGCGCCCGCACAATGCGAGTGAGGACGTCATGAAAACGTGCCTGGTGGTCGATGATTCCAGCGTGATCCGCAAGGTCGCGCGCCGCATTCTCGAGGGCCTCGAATTCCAGATCGTGGAGGCCGAGAACGGCGAGGAGGCGATCGAGTCGTGCCGCAACCGGTTGCCGGATGCGATCCTGCTCGACTGGAACATGCCGAAGATGGACGGTTACGATTTTCTGCGCGCGCTGCGGCGCCTGCCGGGCGGCGACCGGCCGAAGGTGGTGTTCTGCACCACCGAGAACGACGTCGCCCACATCGCCCGCGCACTGCACGCCGGCGCCAACGAATACATCATGAAGCCGTTCGACAAGGACATCGTCGAGGCCAAATTCCAGGAAGTCGGGCTGATCTAGGCGGGCGCGGTCCGGTCCGCGCCTATCGTCGCTCCGAAATCAACAAAAAGCCTGAGTGACATGAATTCCGCCCCCGCCCCAGCCGCCGCTTCCGCAGCCGCGCGTGCCGCGTCCGCCGCCGAGCGCCAGATCCGCGTCATGATCGTCGACGACGCCGTTGTCGCACGCAGCATGATGACGCGCTGGATCGAGGGCGAGCCGGACATGATGATTGCCGCATCGCTGCGCGGTGGCCGCGAGGCTTTGGAACGGCTTGAGGCCACCGATCCCGACGTCGTTCTCCTCGACGTCGACATGCCCGATCTTGACGGGATTACTGCGCTGCCGCTGCTTCTGCGCAAAAAACGCGACCTCGTTGTGATCATGGTGTCGACGTTGACGCGGCGCAGCGCCGAACTCAGCCTGCGCGCGCTGTCGCTCGGCGCGACCGATTACATCCCGAAGCCGGAGACCACCTACGAGGCGATGACTTCGGCGGAGTTCCGCCGTGAGCTGATCGACAAGGTGCGTAATCTCGGCCGCAAGCGCGTCGTCGCGCGCGAGCCGGCGCCGCCGCTGGTGCCCGACGAGCCGGCGAGCGCCAAGCCGCTGGCGCCGCACCGTGTGGTGGAGCGCGCGCCGCGCCGCTCCGAGCCCGCGCCGATCGTGCTGCGGCCGTTTGCGTCGGTTCTGCCGCGGGCGCTGGTGATCGGCGCTTCGACCGGCGGCCCGCAGGCGCTGAGCACGGTGATCGAAAAATTGCCGGCCGCGATCGATCGCGCGCCGGTGCTGATCACCCAGCACATGCCGCCCATGTTCACCACCGTTCTGGCCGAGCACTTGAGCCGGGTCAGCGGCCGCGGCGCCCATGAAGCCGAAGATGGCGAGCCGGTTCTCGCCGGCGGCATCTATGTGGCGCCGGGTGGCCGCCACATGCGCATCGCGCGCAACGGCGACCTGGTCAAGATCGCGCTCAGCGACGAGCCGCCGATCAATTTCTGCAAGCCGTCGGTCGATCCGCTGTTTGCCTCGGCCGCGCAGGTGTGGGGCGCTAGCGCGCTGGCGCTCATTCTCACCGGCATGGGAACCGACGGAACGAAGGGAGCCGCCGAAGTCGCCGCCGCCGGCGGCAGCGTGATCGCGCAGGACGAAGCATCGAGCGTGGTCTGGGGCATGCCGCGTTCGGTGGCGCAAGCCGGCCTGTGTTCGGCCGTGCTGCCGCTCAATCAGATTGCCGCAAAAGTTCTTACTCTGCTGGTGGGGGGCCGGCCATGACGCCGCTCGACTACGATTTCCTGCGCAAATATTTGAAGCAGCGCTCCGGGCTGGTGCTCACCGCCGACAAGCAATACCTGGTCGAGAGCCGGCTCCTGCCTGTGGCGCGCAAGGCCGGCCATGCCTCGCTCGGCGATCTGGTCGAAGCGCTTAAGCGCGGCGGCGACGAGCCGCTGATGGCGGCGGTGGTCGAGGCCATGGCGACCAACGAATCGTTCTTCTTCCGCGACAAGATTCCGTTCGATCATTTCCGCTCCATCGTCATGCCGGCGCTGATCGCCGCGCGGCGCAATAGCCGCACCATCCGCATCTGGTGCGCGGCCGCCTCGACCGGCCAGGAGCCGTATTCGCTCGCCATGTGCCTCAAAGACATGGCGCACGAGATTGCCGGCTGGCGCATCGAGATTCTCGCCACCGATCTGTGCGCCGACGTTCTGGAAAAGGCGCGCCAAGGCCTCTACAGCCAGTTCGAGGTGCAGCGCGGGCTGCCGATCCAGCTCCTCATCAAGCACTTCATACAGGCCGGCGAGCTGTGGCAGATCGCGCCGGAGCTGCGCGCCATGGTGAAATTTCGCCAGCTCAACCTGCTCTCGGATTTCTCCACGCTCGGTGTCTTCGATTTGATCTTCTGCCGCAACGTGCTGATCTATTTCGACCAGGAGACCAAGATCGACGTGCTCGATCGGCTGTCGCGCGTCGCCGCCAGCGACGGTTTTCTGGTGCTCGGCGCCGCCGAGACGGTGGTGGGCCTGACCGACAGCTTCAAGGTGGTCGGCGACAAGCATGGCCTCTACGCGCCGAATGCGCGCTCGCCAAAACCATGGGCGCCGCGCCCGCCCAAGCGGCCGGCACCGCGCCTCGTCGCCGTCAACGGCGGGCGCTAAGCTTTCGGCGAATTCTCGACTCGTCGTTGCGAGCCAACGGGTCCGGCCCGAAGTGGCCGGCCCGATGACAAGCTCAGCGAAGCAATCCAGGGGCGGGGTGCACCCGACTCCTGGATTGCTTCGTTGCTTCGCTCCTCGCAATGACGAGCAGTCAAACAAAAACCCCGGCCTTTCGGCCGGGGCTTTGCGCTCAGACCACCCCTCAGGTAGGTCAGGCGGAAATCTTGGCTTCTTCGTCGCTCGGCTCGCGCAGCACATAGCCGCGGCCCCACACCGTTTCGATGTAGTTCTTGCCGTTCGAGGCGTTGGCGAGCTTTTTGCGCAGCTTGCAGATGAAGACGTCGATGATTTTCAGCTCCGGCTCGTCCATGCCGCCGTAGAGATGGTTCAAGAACATCTCCTTGGTCAGCGTGGTGCCCTTGCGCAGCGAAAGGAGCTCGAGCATCTGATATTCCTTGCCGGTCAGATGCACGCGGGCCTGGCTCACCTCGACGGTCTTGGTGTCGAGATTGACGACGAGATCGCCGGTCTGGATCACCGATTGGGCGTGACCCTTGGAGCGGCGCACGATGGCGTGGATGCGCGCCACCAATTCGTCCTTGTGGAACGGCTTCGTCATATAGTCGTCGGCGCCGAAGCCGAGACCGCGGACCTTGTCCTCGATGCCGGCCAGGCCGGAGAGGATCAGGATCGGCGTCTTCACCTTCGAGACGCGCAGCGAGCGCAGCACCTCGAAGCCCGACATGTCCGGCAGATTGAGATCGAGCAGGATAATGTCGTAGTCGTAGATCTTGCCGAGATCGATGCCTTCTTCGCCGAGGTCGGTGGTGTAGACGTTGAAGCTCTCGGATTTGAGCATCAGCTCGATCGATTGCGCGGTGGCGCTATCGTCTTCAATCAGCAATACGCGCATGCCAGTCCCCTTCCTCGCCGCGCGGGCTCAAGGTCGGCACGCCGCTTAAGGCGGCCCCAAGAAGCGCCATCGGAGAAACGCCCTCGAAGAAACTGATTCGGCACACTAACGACGCTATGGTTAACAAAACCTGATTCGGTCGCGCAAGTCCCTAGGCAAATTCGGCCGAATCGCCTTAAGATGTTGCGTGATAGCGGTTTTTTAGCCACGCGCGCGTTCATCTTCGAGTTTAAGTTTCGGTGCTAACCGATTCATACGACTCGCCTCCGCTGCACGGCAGGCGAGGGTCCCTTGGCCGCAAGGACGACACCGTGATGATTAACGGCCCGGGTAAACAAGCGCTTAACAAGACGGCCCTATGGGTAACCATTTGTGTGGGGCTGCGGCGGCAGGAAGGCACGCCGTGAAGGCGCTCGCCGAACAGATCAACGAGCTCGACGGCATCGAAGTCTACGGCCGCGTGGTCGGCGTGCGCGGGCTGATGGTGGAAGTCGCCGGTCCGCTCTATGCGATGTCGGTCGGCGCACGGGTGATCGTCGAAACTCCGGCGAAAAACATTCCCTGCGAGGTGGTCGGCTTTTCCGGCGATCATGCGCTGTTGATGCCGTTCGCGCCGCTGGAAGGCGTGCGCCGCGGCTGCCGGGCGCTGGTCACCTCGGTGCCTGGGGCGGTGCGGCCTTCGGCCGGCTGGCTCGGCCGGGTCGTTAACGCGCTCGGCGAACCGATCGACGGCAAGGGACCGCTGCTGCAAGGGCCTTCGCCCTACCCGTTCCGCAAGCCGCCGCCACTTGCCCATGCGCGGCGCCGCGTCGGCGGGCCGCTCGATCTCGGCGTGCGGGCGCTCAACACGTTCATCACCTGCTGCCGCGGCCAGCGGCTCGGCATTTTCTCCGGCTCGGGCGTCGGCAAGTCGGTGCTGCTCGCCATGCTGGCGCGCAACGTCATGGCCGACGTGACGGTGATCGGGCTCGTCGGCGAACGCGGCCGCGAGGTGCAGGAATTTTTGCAGGACGATCTGGGCGACGACGGCCTGGCGCGCTCGGTCGTGGTGGTGTCGACCTCCGACGAGCCGGCCTTGATGCGCCGCCAGGCCGCCCACGTCACCTTGGCGATTGCCGAATATTTTCGCGACGAAGGCCAGGACGTTCTGGTGCTGATGGATTCGGTGACGCGCTTTGCCATGGCGCAGCGCGAGATCGGGCTCTCGGCCGGCGAGCCGCCGACCGCCAAGGGCTATACGCCCACCGTTTTCACCGAATTGCCGCGCCTGCTCGAGCGTGCCGGGCCGGGCACCGAACAGGGCACCATCACCGGTATCTTTACGGTTCTGGTCGACGGCGACGATCACAACGAGCCGATCGCCGATGCGGTACGCGGCATTCTGGACGGCCACATCGTCATGGAGCGCGCCATCGCCGAGCGCGGGCGCTACCCGGCCATCAACGTGCTCAAATCGGTATCGCGCACCATGCCGCGCGCCGCCGATCCGGCCTACCTGCCGGCCATCACCCGGGCCCGGCAGGTCATGGCGACCTACGCCGACATGGAGGAGTTGATCCGGCTCGGCGCCTACCGGGCCGGCACCAGCGCCGAGGTCGACGAGGCGATCCGGCTGCACCAGCCGCTCGAGGCCTTTTTGGCCCAGAGTAAGGAAGAAGCAACCAGCTTGGCCGAAGGTTATCGGCGATTGGCCGAAATCGTGGCCGTGCCGGAAACCGAACGCTAACGTTATCGGTGGCAGAATTGGGCAATGCGGCGCTGCGCGGCGAGGGTTCGGTCGTGCGGGCCGGTGGGGCCATGGTCCAAGGGGCAGGGTGCCAGACCATGGTTCGATGGCTTCGGGGAGTAGCAGTCGATGAAGTCTCGTGAAACGCTGATCCGCTTGAAGAAATTTCAGGTCGACGAGAAGCGCCGCAAGGTCGCGCAGATCGAAGCCATGATCGCCGAATTCGATCGCATGGCCGGCGACCTGGAGCGCGAAATCAAGGTCGAGCAGGACCGCGCCGGCATCCACGATCCGGGGCATTTCGCCTATCCGACCTATGCCAAGGCGGCGATCACGCGGCGTGAGAACCTCAAGCGCTCGTCCGACGAATTGCGCATCCAGCTCGAAGACGCGAAGCTTGCGCTGGCCGAGGCCTTCGACGAGCTCAAGAAGGTCGAGCTGCTCGACGAACGCGACCAGATGCGCGAACGCGAGGCGGAAAGCGCCGCCGAACAGGCCGAGCTCGACGGCATTGCGCTGATGCGCGTCCGCCCCGCTCCGGCGTAATTCCCACGCCCTGACCTGTCATTGCGGGGCGAGCCCGAAAGGCCGCGAGCCCGCAATCCGTAACTCCAGCGCTGGGGCTATGGATTGCGGGCTCGCGGCCTATTCGGCCGTGGTGGAATAGCGTTCTGAGACTCGACGAGCGGCCATTTCCGCGGCGATAATCGAGCCTGAGGACGTCTCCCACCTCGGGGCAGGGACCGCAATGCTGACGCAGGCCGAACTTGTCTGGCTGCTCGCAGCCGTTGCCAAAGGCGACAAGGCCGCGTTCGAGCGCCTTTATGGCGCCACCCGCGCGAAACTCTATGGCGTTTTGCTCCGTATCTTGGGCAGGCCCGAATTGGCCGACGACGTGATGCAGGAGACCTACCTGAAGGTTTGGCAGATGGCGGGCAGGTTCGATCCGACCGTGGCGAGCCCCATCACCTGGATGGTGGCGATGGCGCGCAACCGCGCGATCGACATCGTGCGCAAGAAGGCCGATGTCTCGGTCGAGGATTCGCCCGAGGCGCTGGGCGTCGCCGCCGACACGCCGCCGCCTTTGGCACGCCGCGAAATGACCGAGGAATTACGCCGGCTGCTCGGCTGCCTCGGCAAGCTCGATCCGGAAAAGCAGCGCATCGTGCTGCTCGCCTATTACAGCGGCTGGAGCCGCGAGCAGCTGTCGCACAAGCTCGATATCCCAGTGAACACAATCAAGACATGGCTGCGCCGCAGCCTGCTCGAAATTCGTGAGTGTATGGGACGCTGATGACCACCAACGACGACGACCGCGACGCGCTTGCCGCCGAATACGTGCTCGGCACGCTCGCTGCTGACGAGCGCGCCCATGCCGAGGCGTTGCTCGCCAGCGACGCGGGCTTTGCCGAAACCGTGCGGCAATGGGAGCGCCGGCTCGGCGAGCTCAACGTCATGGTCGAGGCGGTCGAGCCGCCGGCCGAGCTGTGGGACAAGATCAAAGCCAATATCGAGACGGTGTCGCCCGGCGATCAGGTCAGTCTGGCGCCGACCGAGCCCGGCGCTGGCGCCGACATGGATCCGGCAGCAAAGACGCCGTCCGAGGAAAAGCCGGAAGCCAAGGCGCTGGCGGCGCTCGCGTCCACGCTCATGGCGCCGGACGATACGCCGGGTGCAGAGCCGGCGAGAGACGAAGCCAAAGCCAAGACCGGGGCCGATTGGACGCTCCGGCCGCCGCAGCCGTCGTCGGCCGCCGCCGCGGCCGCCGCCAGGACCGAGCGCAGCGCTGACGTCGTGGACCTGGCGCGCCGGGTGCGGCGCTGGCGCGTTGTCGCCGCCGCCACCGGCGCGATCGCGGCCGCGCTCGCCGCGCTGATCGTGGTGTCGCAAGTTGCGCCCGGCGTGTTTCCGGCGGGCGGCTTCATTCACATGCCGCAATTCGTGGCGCAGTCGCCGACGCCCAAACCCGCCCCCGCGGAGGCCAACCCCAACCGACTGGTCGCAGTGCTGCAGCAGGACCCGACCGCGCCGGCCTTTCTGCTCACCATCGATCCGACAAACCTGAACCTGACGGTGCGCCGCGTCTCGGCGGCGAGCGATGCCGGGCACAGCTACGAGCTCTGGCTCATTTCGCCGCGCTTTCCGAAACCGCGCTCGCTCGGTGTCGTGGGAGCAAACGAATTCACCGAGCGTCCGCTGGCGAAGGACTACGATCTCGATACGGTGCGCAACGCCACCTACAAGATTTCGTTCGAGCCCGCCGGTGGCTCAAAAACCGGCGCGCCGACCGGGCCTATCCTGTTCGGCGGCAAGCTGGTCGAGGCGGTGCCGGCGCCGGCCCCGCCGACGCAGCCGAAGACATAAGCGCTGAGGCCATTGCGCCCCAAAAACGCAAATGCCCGGCACGAGGCCGGGCATGACGGATCAGAACAGGCGAGGGTGTTCTTCAGGCTTACCGGATCGCCGGCAGCTTGCCGCTGACGATGGTGGGCTGGCCGGCCTTGACCAGCGGCGCGGTGCCGAGGTCGAACTGGCCCAGATTGGCGAAAATGCCGACAACGGCCACGACCGTCGCGCACAACAGCCCAAGCACCACGATCTTGAGGTGGGTCCTGCCGTCGGCGCTGTACATCGAATGGTTCATGACGTCCTCCCGGCTCTTAACCATAAGTCGCCGCAACCGGGCCAAAGGTTCATTCGGCCACGCTACGTGGGGACGCGACTACGCTGATGGAACTCCGCCTCACCGAACGATGATGGCCCGTGAATAACCGTTGATCGGCCGCCCGGTTCCGGTAAGGAGGGCGCCGCGGCCCAAATGGCCGCCTTGCGGGGTTCCGGGGAGGGCTGAATGGACCGCCAAATCGTGGCCGAGCTGGCGCCGAAAGGGATGCTGCGCGCCGGCATCAACATGAGCAATTTTCTGCTGGTAACCGGCAAAACGGCGTCGGGCGACCCGCAGGGCGTCGCTCCCGACATGGCAGCCGAGATCGCGCGGCGGCTCGGCGTGCCGGTCGCCTATGTGCCGTTCGAGCGGCCCTCCAAGCTCGCCGACGCCGCCGGCACCGACGCCTGGGATATCGGGCTGATTGGCGCCGAACCGCAACGCGCCGAGAAGATCACCTTCACTCCGGCCTATTGCGAAATCGAGGCCACCTATCTGGTGCCGGGGGAGTCGCGGATTTCCAGCGTCGCCGAGGTCGATCGGCCCGGCGTGCGGATCACGGTCCGGCGCGGCGCCGCCTACGACCTCTGGCTCGAGCGCAACATCAAGCAGGCCACCGTCTTGCGCTCGGACTCGGCCGACGGACCGTTCGACCAGTTCGTCGGCGAGAAGCTGGAAGCCTACGCCGCGCTGAAACCGGCATTGCTCAAGGACCGCGAAAAACTGCCGGGCAGCAAAATTCTCCCCGGTAACTTCATGACGGTGCAGCAGGCGATCGGCACCGAAAAGAAAAACGCCGCCGGCGCCGCCTTCCTGCGCGACTTCGTCGCCGAAGCAAAAAAATCCGGCCTGGTCGCGCAACTGATCGAAAAGCACCGTGTGCAAGGGCTCTCGGTCGCGCCGTAGCAGAGACGTCGCGTTCGGATGCGGTGCCGCGGCTCTCAGCGAGCCGCATCGGCTCGATCCCGACTCCCATCGACACGATTTGGTACGCTGCGATCGGCCAAGCACGTCGATTCGGTTCGCCGGCATGACAAGGTACGCGTGTTCTCCTCACGGGCTACAATCGTCATTGACCGAAATGGGCTTGAGGAATAACATGCGCGAAAAATTCATATTTGGAGGAGGTCCGGCATGATCCAAGACACGGTATGGGGCGTCTCGATCGTGCTCATGGGGGCTCTCGCGCTGGTGTTCGTCTGGGTGGCGTCAGCCGCGAAGCCGGCGGTCGCCAATTACGGACCGATCGTCGATGCCGCCTATCGGATCCGCGTCTGGCTGTTCGGGCTGGCGCTGATCGCCCTGATCGGCACCAACTACAAAACTCTCGGCGAACTGCCTTACGTCAACGCACTGGCGCAATCACCCGCAACGGCGGCGCAACCCGTTCAGGCGGTCGCGGAGCAGTGGGCGTGGACGATTACGCCCAGCACTTTCAAGGTCGGCCAGACTGCGGAGTTCCACGTCACCACCAAGGACGTCAATCACGGCTTCGCGCTCTACGATCCCGACTTTCGCATTGTTGCCGAGACGCAGGCGATGCCCGGCTACACCAACGTGCTGCGCTACACTTTCAGCAAGCCCGGCACCTATAAAGTCCTGTGCCTGGAATATTGCGGCGTCGCCCATCACGCCATGATGGCGGAAATCAAAGTCACCGACCGCTAAGGAGCAGCGTTCGAGCCACCGCAACGAGCGCGATCAGGAGGACACCATGACGATGGCAGTCGCCGCAGGCCGTACCGCGATCAATCCGCGTGCCGCCGTAATCGGCTATCTGGCCGTTTCGGGGATCGTCTTGCTGCTGATGATGCTGTTGGGCCTGATGATGCGGCTCGCTCAGGCGCAATGGATCGCTGTGCCGCCCAACTTCTTTTACATGGTCATGACCATGCACGGCGCCGGCATGGTCGGCATTGCCGGTTTGAGCAGCGCGGCGGTGATGTGGCACTTCGTGCGCCGCTATGTGCCGGTCTCGACCGCGGTGTTTCTGACCAATCTGGTGTTCTTCCTGATCGGCGCCGTGCTCATTCTCGGCGCCGGCTTCATCGGCGGATTCGGCGCGGCCTGGACTTTCCTGTTCCCGTTGCCGGCGCATTCCGGCGGGCTGTGGTCGGTCAATGCCGCGGCGTCTTATCTCTTCGGCCTTGTTTTCATCGGCGTCGGCTTTCTGCTGCTGCACCTCGACATCGCCCGCGGCATTCTCTCGGTCTATGGCGGGCTCGGCGCCGCGCTCGGCGTCAAGCAGGCATTCGGACTCGCCGATGCCAAGGACGGCCCGCCGCCCGCGGTCACCGCCTCCACCATGGTGCTGATCGTCAACATTCTCGGCATCCTCCTGGGCGCCGCGGTGCTGGTCGTGTCGCTGGTCAATCTCTACGTGCCGAGCTTCACGTTCAATGCGCTCGCCGCGAAGAACATGATCTTCTTCTTCGGCCACGTCTTCATCAACGCCACGATCTACATGTCGGTGATCGCCGTCTACGAGATACTGCCGGTCTACGCGCATCGGCCCTGGAAGACCAACTGGGCGTTCTACCTGGCCTGGGTGCTGTCGACCGTGTTCGTGCTCACCGTCTACACCCATCATCTGTTGATGGACTTCGCCATGCCGACCTGGGCGCTGGTCGCCGGGCAGGTCATTTCCTGGCTGAGCGGCCTGCCGGTGCTGCTGGTCACCGCGTTCGGCACGCTGACCGTCGTCTACCGCTCCGGATTGCGCTGGAATCCGGCGGCGGCTTTGGTTTTCCTCGGCGTCGCCGGGTGGTCGATCGGCGTCATCCCGGCGATTGCCGACGGCACCATCGCGGTCAACAGCGTCATGCACAACACGCAATGGGTGCCGGGCCATTTCCATATCTATTTGCTGCTCGGCATGGTGGCGATGGTGCTCGGCTTCATGACCTATCTCACCAATCCGCAACCGCGCTCCGGCTTTGCCTGGACCGGCTACTGGCTGTATGTGGCCGGCGGCGTCATCTTCGTGCTCGCCTTCCTGCTGGCGGGAAGCATCAGCGTGCCGCGCCGCTACGCCGTGCACATCGCGCCGTGGCTGCCGTATGACCGCATGGGATCGATCGGCGCGAGCCTCGCCATCGTCGGCGTGCTGATCCTGGTGGCGCGATTTTTTGCCGGCATCCGCACCGCGGCGTCGGCAAAAGACCCAAGCTGATGACCCGCGGCTTTCCGGTTCTGCTGGTTTTCGTGCTGGCGGCGGGACTGGCCGCGCTCGCTTGCGAAACCAACGGCTTCCGCGTCATGACCAGTGCCGGCGCGCGGCAATTGTCGCTACAACGCGCGCCGCAACGCCTGCCGGATGCGCGGCTGGTGGACCAGGACGGCGCGCAGTTCAGCCTCGGCGGGTACCGCGGCCGAACCGTGCTGGTCGACTTCATCTACACGCGCTGCCCAATCGTTTGCGGCGTGCGCGGCGACGACTTTGCGAACGCGCGGCGCTTGATCAAGGCGACCGGATCGAGCGCTCCGGTCGACCTGCTCAGCATCAGCTTCGACTTGCGGCATGACGACCGCGAGGCATTGCGGCTTTACGGCGAGCGGTTCGGTGCAGAGGCGCCGCACTGGCGCATCGCCGCACCCGCGGACGCGCAGCAGCTTGCCGAGCTGCTGCGCAGTTTCGGCGTCGTCGTCATTCCGGACGGAATGGGTGGCTTTGTTCATAACGCCGCCGTCTATGTGATCGATGCGCGGGGCCGCCTTGCCGGCATTCTCGATGCCGATGCGCCGGCGCAGCTCGTGGCCGCGGCCTTGCAGGTTGCCGCGCCATGAGCGATCGCAAAGTCCTCGCCGCGGGATTCGCGTCATGGCTCGTTCTCTGGCTGCCGGTCGTTCGCGGCGCCTTGGAGGGCGACATGGCGGTGCACATGGCGGTGCAGATGCCGCTTCTGATCGCGCTCGGTGTCCTGTTCGCCGCCGCGGCTCGCCGCCACGAACCGCGCTGGCTCGCCGCCGCCGACTGGCTCGGCATTCCCGGCATCGTCGCAGTGGTGCTGGCAACGTCGTTCTGGATGCTGCCGCGGGCGATGGATCAGGCCATCTCCAATCCGTTCGTCGATCTTGCCAAATTCCTGAGCCTGCCGCTCCTGGTCGGGGTGCCGTTGGGCGTGAGCTGGCGGCGGATGCCGCCGCTCGGCCGCGCGTTCATCTGGGCCAATTTCATTCCCAAGCTCGGCGCCATTGGCGGACTCTATCTCGCCGCGCCGATGCGGCTTTGCTCGTATTACCGATTGGATCAGCAGCAGCTCGCGGGCTGGACGCTGATCGCCGTCGCGGTCGCCCTGGGCCTCACCTGGTTCGTCGCCGCATTTGTCGGTTGGACGCCGGGCTGCGCGAAATCCATAACCGGCTCGCGTCGCGCCGCGCCGGACTTGGCTTGAGGAATCTGAACAAAGCCGCAAGCTCGTGACGTTCATCCGGGCCGGAGTCGATCCGGCTGGCGTCTATGTGGCCCACACCCTCAAATACTCGCCACGGTCTTCAGCCGCACCCGCGGGTGGATTTCGGTCTGGGCCAGCACGCTGGTCTGAGCGCGGAACCGCTCGACGATGCCGCGCACGTAGGGGCGGATGCCGGCCGAGGTCACCAGCACCGGGGCTTCGCCGTCGCGGCCGGCCTGGTCGAACTTGTCGCGTATCGTGTTGATGAACTCGGTGAGCTTTGACGGCTGCATGGCGAGCGTGCGCTCGTCGCCCTGGCCGACCAGCGACTCGGCGAAGGCTTGCTCCCATTTGGCGGTGAGCGCGATGATCGGCAGGTAGCCGGCGATGCCGGTGTGCTGGGCGCAGAGCTGGCGCGACAGCCGCGCCCGCACGTGCTCGGCAAGATTCGTCGGATTGCGCGTCGCCGCGAGTCCGTCGGCGATGCCTTCGAGGATGGTCGGCAGGTCGCGGATCGAGACGCGCTCGGCGAGCAGAATCTGCAGCACGCGCTGGATGCCCGAGACGGTGATCTGCGACGGCACGATATCCTTGACCAGCTCGCCCTGCTCCTTCGGCAGCTCTTTGAGAAGCTTCTGCACCTCGCCGTAGGAGAGCAGCTCCGACATGTTGGCTTTGATCAGTTCGGTGAGGTGCGTCGCCAGTACGGTCGCGGCATCCACCACGGTGTAGCCTTGCACCGAGGCCTCTTCCTTCAGCGCCGCGTCGATCCAGGTGGCGGGGAGGCCGAACGTCGGCTCGGTGGTGTGGATGCCGGGCAAAGACACCTGCTTGCCGGCCGGGTCCATCACCATGTACTGGCCGTGCCACACCTTGCCGGTGCCGGCCTCGACCTCCTTGATCTTGATCACGTAGGCGTTGGCGTCGAGCTGGACGTTGTCGAGGAGGCGCACCGCCGGCATGACAAAGCCCATCTCGATGGCGAGCGAGCGGCGCAGCGCCTTGATCTGCTCGGTCAGCCGCTCCGAGCCGTCCGGCGCATTGACCAGCGGCAACAGCGCATAGCCGAGCTCGACTTTCAGGTCGTCCATCTTGAGCGCGGCGGCGACCGGCTCCTCGGCGGCCGGCGCCTGGGCGCTGTCGGCCTTGCTGGCTTCGGCGGCGGCCGCCAGCTTGGCGCGTTTGTCGATCAGGTAGGCCAGCGCGCCGGCGCCGCCGCCGAGCGCGAAGAACGGCAGCATCGGAATGCCGGGCAGCAGCCCCATCGCCAGCATGACGGCGGCCGACATGCCGAGCGCCTTCGGGTAGCCGGATAATTGCGACAGCAGCGCCTTGTCGGCGGCGCCGCTGACGCCGGCCTTGGAGACCAGCAGGCCCGCGGCGGTGGACACGATCAGCGCCGGCACTTGCGTCACCAAGCCGTCGCCGACGGTGAGCAGCGTGTAGGTGTGCGCCGCGTCGGTGAAGCTCAGGCCCTGCTGCACGATGCCGATCACCATGCCGCCGATGATGTTGATCATCACCACGAGGAGCCCGGCGATGGCGTCGCCGCGCACGAACTTCGAAGCGCCGTCCATGGCGCCGAAGAAGCCGGATTCGTCCTCCAGCGCCTTGCGGCGTTTGCGCGCCTCCTTCTCGTCGATCAGGCCGGCGGAGAGGTCGGCGTCGATCGCCATCTGCTTGCCCGGCATGGCGTCGAGGTGGAAGCGCGCCGCCACTTCGGCGATGCGCCCGGAGCCCTTGGTGATGACGACGAAATTGACGATCACCAGGATGGTGAAGACGATGATGCCGATGACGAAGTTGCCGCTCATCACGAAATTGCCGAACGCCTGGATGACGTGTCCGGCGGCGGCGGTGCCCTCGTGGCCATGGGCGAGAATGAGCCGCGCCGAGGCGAGGTTGAGGGCGAGCCGCAGCATGGTGGAAATAAGCAAGACCGTCGGAAAGGCCGAGAATTCGAGCGGCGCCTGGATGAACAGCGAGGTCATCAGGATCAGCACCGCAAAGGTGATCGAGATGGCGAGCGAAAAGTCGAGCAGCAGCGCCGGTAGCGGCAGGATCAGCACCAGCAGGATCGCCATCATGCCGACGGCGAGCGCGATGTCGCTCCGCCGAAGCATGGTGCCGAGGTCGACGAGCCGCGCCAATGGCGTGTCGCCGCGCTCCGCCGTTGCTGCGTTGCTCATGCCGTCCGATCCGGCTCGCCGGCTGCGATCGCGTGATTCAAAGCTTTGCGCTGCGGCTGGAGGGCCGCCGGCACGGAAGAGCGGAGCCGCGCTGGCGTCCAAGATTGGGCCCCCAGTGAGCGTTCAGACGATGCGATCGAAGCCGCGAACCGTTACGCCTCCCCGGCAAAATGTGCCGGGTTTATGGTTAGCGAACGGTTAACAGCGGGGCTTTTGCGGCGAATAGAGAACGTTTAGAGCGGGCGGCGAAATGGAGAAGGCCACATGCGGATGAGGAATCGAGATGAAGCGGCTATTTCGCTGACGCCTGGCCCGGCCTTCGCGGCCGCCATCGCTGTCGCAATCGTGGCGCTACCGGCGACGATCGCCTTCGCTGATGGGATCGAGGCCGGCCTGTGGAGGATTACGAGCACCGCGGAGAACGGCGGAATGGCCGGTACGCCGCGCCAGTCGTCCAAGTGCCTCACAGCCGAGCAGGTCAGGGATTTGCCGGCCATGTTCTCGCCGATCGCGAGCACGATCAATTCGACCTGCGAACCGATGCAGCGCAGCTTCGACGGCAAGAAGCTGGTGTGGCATCTGGTCTGCAAGGGTCAGCTCGACATGGAGCTGAACGGGGTGTTCGACTTCGACAGCCCGCACCATTACACCGGCACGGTGCAGAGTGCGGCGTCGATGGCGGGACAGCCAATGCCTGGATCGAAAAATACCGTCGAAGGCGAGTGGGTGTCGGCGTGCCCGCAATAGCTCGCGTGTCTGGCCCCGCGCCGCGGCGGGAAGGGCGGGCTTCACGGACCACCGGAAAAATTCTCGCTTCGCTGTTTCCGCTCCTCGTTTTCTCCGCGCAAGCTGCGGCCCAGCAGCGCCCCGCCGCCTTCGTTGATGCCGCCACCGTCGTGCCGGGCCTGATCGTCGAGATGCGCTATGCCGGCGCGCACAATTTTGTCGGCCGGCCGATCGACGGTTACCTGGCGCCGCGCTGCCTGCTGACGCGGCCGGCAGCCGAGGCGCTGGCTGCGGTGGCCCGCGATCTCGAGCCACGCGGTCTCGCGCTCAAAGTGCTCGACTGCTATCGGCCGACCCGCGCCGTCGCCGACTTTGTGCGCTGGGCCCGCGACCTCAAGGATCAGAAGATGAAGGCCGAGTTTTATCCGCAGGTCGACAAGCGCACGCTGTTCCGCGACGGCTATATCGCCTCGCATTCCGGCCATTCGCGCGGCTCGACCGTCGACCTGACGCTCGCCGATGCGGACGGCCACGAGCTCGACATGGGCACGCCGTTCGATTTCTTCAGCTTGAAATCGTGGCCGGGCAATGCCGCGGTCGGTCCGGCCGCTGTTGCCAACCGTCGCACATTTGCCGAAGCAATGGCGAAGCGGGGCTTCCAGCCCTACAAGCGCGAATGGTGGCACTTCACGCTGCGCCACGAGCCGTTCCCGCAGACGTATTTCGATTTCGTGGTGAAGTGACTCTGCGGGCGGCGGGCCTGCCGCGTCTCACGCCACCATATTGGCGTCGCGCCACAATAGCCATTTGCCGTCGGCTTGCTTGCGTAGAATCGAGAGTGTGTAACCCGAGCGATGCATCGCGTTGCCGATGGGCGGCGTGATCGTGACGTCGATGTAGTTGCGCAGGAAGGCCCAGTCGCCGATGATTTTGAGTTCGCGAATATCGCACGAACCCGACATGCGCATATCCTTCATCTGCTCCGCGGCGAAGCTGAAGACGTCTTTGCCGAACGGCTCCTGGCCCGGCACCATGAAGACAATGTCGTCGTCCATCAGGCTGAGCACCGTATCGGCGTCGCCGGCCTCGCTCGCCTTCATCCAAGTCTGGACCAAGTCTCGAATGGAACGTTCGTCATCGCTCATGGCGGCCTCTCATGCCTGATCGCTCCTGCATGTAACAGGCGGCGGCAGGGGATCACAGCCCCATGACGCAGCGTTTTGATCGGATCGGAAGACCGTTATCCGTTCACCGCCACCCGGTAGTGGCGAAAGCCGCGGAAGCGGGCGCGGCCGCCGCGGACAAAATCGCCGACGCGTTCGATGCGGCGAAAGCGGCTGGTCAGCTTGTGCAGCGCCACTTGTGCTTCCATGCGGGCCAGCGAATTGCCCGCGCAGGTGTGGATGCCGCTGCCGAACGCCAAATGGCGATTGGGATGGCGGCGGATGTCGAGCCGGTCCGGATCGGCAAACTGCGCCGGGTCGCGGTTGGCGGCGCCGATGCACAGATGCACATAGGTGTGCGCGGCAATATTGGTGCCGCCGACCTCCGTGTCGCGGGTAGCCCGCCGATTGCCGAGTTGGTTGGAGCTTTCGAGGCGCAGAAATTCCTCGACCGCGGAGCCGATCAGCTCCGGATGCTGCGCCAGATCGCGCCAGGCGTCGGGATGCTCGATCAACAGGTGGACGCTGTTGCCGATCAGATTGGTCGTCGTCTCGTGCCCGGCATTGAGCAGGAAAATGCAATTGTGCAGGAGCTCGAGCTCGGAGAGGCGGTCTCCGGCGTCGGTGTTTGCTGCAAGCTCGCTGGCGCCCACCAGCGTCGACAGGATTTCGCGTCCGTCGCTGATGCCGCCACGCTGGCGCCGTGCCACGAGGTCTTTCAGATACGCCTTGAATTCCGCCACCGCCCTGGTGCCGGCGGCGAATTGCTCGGGCGAGAGCACCGGCTCGAGGCCGCCCAGAATGGCCAGCGACCAGCCGCGCAACGGTGCGCGTTCGTCGTCCGGAATGGCCAACAGATCGCCGATCAGCTGCACTGGGATGGCGGCGGCGAAATCGTCGATCATGTCGATGGTGCCGCGCGCCGCGGCGGCATCGAGCAGCCGGTCGACCAGCGCTTCGATGCGCGGCTGCAGCGCCTTGAGCGAACGCGGCGAGAAGGTCGGCGCCAACAGCTTGCGCACCCGCGTGTGCACCGGCGGGTCGTTGAACACGAGGCTGGTGGTGTGGTGCTCGTACAGCAGGCTGTCGCCGAAGTTGGGCTTGAAATCGACTCTCTTGTCCGAGCTCCAGGTCGCGGCGTCGCGATAGACTTCGACAAGGTCATCGTAGCGGGTGAGAAAATACGAGCCGTCCGGCATGCGGTGGACCGGGTCGTGCTCGCGCAACGCCCGGTAGGTCGGATACGGATCGTCGAGGAACGCTTGATCGAGATGCTTGATATCGAAAGCCGCCGCGATGCGCGGATCGGGTTGCGGCGAATTTTGACTCAACTCAGGCGCCGGCTTTTTTATCGGAGTTGCCATGGCATGGCTCCTGCCGCGCGTCCGGGGTTGCCACGGCGCTTCGTTGATGAGAGATTCGCCGCAAATATGCGTGCGGCGGCAAGCGACGGAGCATCCCATGACCGACACGGCGCTGGCAATGCCGGAGGTGTCCGCCTCCGACACCATCAGGACCACCGGCATTCTGCACTTCACCATCGGCGTGCGCGATCACGTTGCAGCGTCGAAATTCTATGCCGAGGTGCTCGGCTGCAAGATCATGCGCATCGGCGAGCGCTACGCCTTCATGGACTGCCGCGGCTCTTATTTCGTGCTGGCGAAAATGCCCAATCACGTGAACCCGAATTTGCCGGGCGACGACGCCCACCATCACGCATTCATGGTCGAGCCGGAGGAATTCGACCGGGCCTTGGCGGTCATGAAGGCGCGCGGCGTCGAGATGATCAAATATTCCGATCAGGGCCACGTCACCTTCCCGGGCCGTCACGCCTATTTCCACGACGCCGACGGCAACTGCATCGAGATCATCGATCTCTACAAGAACTAGCGGCTCGGCCCGCAAGCCTATGATTTTCCATCGCTTGCGCGTCCTTGCGCTTGCCGCCGCCGCTGCCGGCGGCTTGCTTGCCGTCGTCGGCGCGCCGGCTGTCGCCCAAAGCTTTCCCGATCGGCCGGTCAAGGTGATCGTGCCGTTCGCGCCGGGCGGTTCGCTCGACGTGGTGGCGCGGCTCGTGGCCGACCGCTTGAGCAAGACCTGGGCGCAGCCGGTCGTTATCGAGAACAAACCCGGCGCCAACGGCATTGTCGGCGTCAATGCGCTGACGCAAGCGCCCGCCGACGGCTACACGATCCTGTTCGCGACCTCGCCGATCTTCACCGTCAACAAGTATTTGTACAAAAACCTGCCCTACGATCCCGACAAGGATCTCATCCCGGTGTCGCAGGCCGCCGTCGCGCCCAACGTGCTGGGCGCTTATCCGAAGCTGCCATTTGCCGATTTTCAGCAGCTCGTCGCCTATGCGCGCGCCTATCCGGGCGAGTTGACCTTCGCGTCGCAAGGCAACGGCTCGACCGGAGAGCTGACCGGACTGCTGCTCGACCAGATGGCCGGCCTGAAGATGCGGCATATTCCCTATCACGGCGCCGCGCTCGCCTGGAACGACGTCATCGCCGGTCATGTCGACATGATGTGGGACGGCATCCCGTCGGTGCTCAGCCAGATCTGCGCCGGCACCGTGCGGGCGCTCGCGGTCGGCAGCCGGCAGCGCTCGGCCGCGCTGCCCAACGTGCCGACCGCCATTGAGCAAGGGCTTGCCGACTTCGAATCCGAGAGCTGGTACGCGGCCGCGGTGCTGCACGGCACTCCGGCTCCGGTCGTGCAAAAGATTTCCACGGCGATCGCGGGCGCCATCCATTCGCCCGAGATAACGGCGCGGCTCACCGCCATCGGCGCGCGTCCGGTCGGCAGCACGCCGGAGCAGATGCAGGCCGCCATCAAGTCGACCGGCGCGTTGTGGCAGCGGGTCATCGCGATCGCCAATATTCACAGCGAGTGATCAACGGCGCGGCCGGGCCAGATAGCGGCCGGCCGGGCGAGGGGAGGGGATAACGATGCAGCGTTTCGGCAGACCCATCATCGCCGTCCTCAGCTTCGCCGTTATGATTTTGGCCGGCATCGGATCGCCGCTTCGCGGCCAGGCCGACGAGGTGTTGCACGTCGGCATCGTCAACTCCTCGACCGACGTGTCGTTCTTCGTCGCCGACGCCAAAGGCTATTTCCGGGACGAAGGCCTGCAGGTCGATTTCGTTCCGTTCGCCGCCGCCGCCAAGATGGTGCCGGTATTGGGCACCGGCGAGCTCGCGGCCGGCGGCGGCGCGGTGTCGGCGGGGCTCTACAACGCCGTCGAGCGCGGCATCGAGATGAAAGTCGTCGCCGACAAGGCCCATCACGATCCGGACGGCACTCACGCCGCGCTTGTGGTGCGCAAGGACTTGATCGCAAGCGGCAAGTTCAAAGGTTTCGCCGATCTGCGCGGGCTCAAGGTCGCGTTATCCGGCAAAGGCACCAGCGACGAATCGGTGCTGAACGAAGCGCTGCGGCTCGGCGGACTGCACTGGGGCGATTGCGAGGTCGTCTATATGGGGTTCCCGCAGCATCCGGCGGCCTTCGTCAACGGCGCCATCGACGCCAGCCTGACCGCCGAGCCGGCGCTCACCAACACGCTGAAGACCGGCAGCGCGGCGCTGTACTCGCGCATCGGGCAATTCTACCCGCATCAGCAGAGCGCCAGCGTGATCTATGGCGTCAAATTGCTCAAGCAGGAGCCTGAGAAAGCGCAGAAATTCATGCGCGCGTACGTGCGCGGCGCCCGCTTCTATAACGACGCGATCGTCAATAACACGTTGACCGGCCGCACGGCGCCCCAAGTGATCGAGATCTTGACCAAATACACGGCGGTCAAAGACCCGGCGGTCTATCGGGTGATCGCGCCGCCGGCGATCAACCCCGACGGCGCGCTCTATCTCGCCAGCATGCAGAAGGATTGGCAGTTCTTCAAGGACACCGGCCAGATCAGCGGCAAGGTCACGGTCGACCAGATCGTCGATCTCTCTTACGTCAACGCCGCGGTCGCAAGTCTTGGACCGTATCACCGCGCGGCGAAGGCCCAGTAAGGCACGCGGCGCCGCGTTGCGTCACAGCCCCAGATAGAACTTCTTGATCAGATCGTTGTTGTTGAGCTCGTCGGCGGAGCGGCCTTCGAAGGCGATCTTGCCGTGGACGATGACGTAGCCGCGGTCGGCGATGCGGATCGCCTGGTTGAAGTTCTGCTCGGCCATCAGCACGGTGAGCGCGTAGCGCTGCTTCATCTCGGCGATGGCCTCGATGGTGCGGCTGACCAGGATCGGGGCGAGGCCGACCGACGGCTCGTCGACCAGGAGGATCTTCGGCGCCAGCATCAGGGCGCGGCCGAGCGCCAGCATCTGCTGCTCGCCGCCCGACATGCTGCCGGCGAGCTGGCTCCTTCGCTCGGCGAGCCGCGGAAAGGTCTCGAAGCAGACGTCGAGGTTGCGCTTGAGCTCGCGGCGGGCGGTGCGGCGGAAGGCGCCGAGCAGAAGGTTTTCCTCGACGGTGAGCCGCGGGAACAGCCGGCGGCCTTCGGGCACCAGCGCGATGCCGAGGTCGACGATCTGTTCGGTGGTGCGGCCGGCGAGGTCGTGATGGATGCCGTCGATCTCGGCGACGATCGAGCCTGCGCTCGGCCGCACGATGCCCATGATGCATTTGATCAAGGTCGACTTGCCATTGCCGTTGGTGCCGAGCAGCACGACGGTCTCGCCGCCGCCGACGTTGAGCGACACGTCGTCGATCACGCGCACCGCGCCGTAGGCGGCATGGATGCCGGACAGGGTCAGGCTATTGGCCAAGATACGCCCTCTCCACTTCCGGATCGCGCATCACCGCGTCGGGCGGGCCGTCGGCGATCTTGCGGCCGGACACCAGCACCACGAGGCGGCGGGAAAAGCTCATCACCGCGCTCATGATGTGCTCGATCAGGATGACGGTGACGCCCTGCTCGTTGAGCCGCACCAGGAGCGCCAGAATGTCTTCGATCTCCGAATGGGTGAGGCCGGCCATGGCCTCGTCGGCGATCAGCAGCTTCGGCTCCGCCGCCATGGCGCGCGCCAGTTCGAGCTTGCGCATCTCGACCTGGGTGAGGTCGCGCGGCAGCTGGCGGGCTTTTTGTTCGAGGCCGACTTCGCCGAGGAGGCGATGGCAATGGTCGTCGATGTCGCCCGTGGAGTGATGGGCGCCGCGCGCCTCGACGGTGTAGAGCAGCGGAATGCGGATATTGTCCATCAGGTTGAGACTGACGAACGGCCGCGGCAGCTGAAAGCTGCGGGCAAGCCCGAGCCGTGTGCGCTGATGCGCGGCGAGCCCGTCGAGCGTGCGGCCGCCAAAACGCACCGAGCCTTGCTCGTTGCGCAGCGTGCCGCAGATGCAATTGACCAGCGTGCTCTTGCCCGAGCCGTTCGGGCCGATCAGGCCGAGCCGTTCGCCGGCGGGCACGGAGAGCGAGATGTTTTCCAGTGCGACGAAGCCGCCGAAACGCTTGCCGAGATTGTCGATCTGGAGGAGGTCGGTCATGGCGCCGATCCCGATGCGGCATCGGAGGCCGGCGCTGCCGTTCCGGCGGGCGCCTCCGGATCGATCCGGCGGCGTCCGACGAAATCGTCCGGCTTACGCTGCAGGTACTTATGGAACAGGCCGATGATGCCATTCGGCGCCAAGACGACGAAGAAGACCAAGAGACCGCCGACAACCAGAAGATTGGCGGCCGACGAGATCGTCACCGTGACATACTGCTGCAGCGAGCCGAGCAGGAGCGTGCCGATCAGCGGGCCGACCCAGCTTGTGGTGCCGCCGATCAGCGGCATGGCGATGGAGTTGACGGCGTAGTCCAGCCCGAACGTGGAGCTCGGCTGCAGATAGCCGATGTAATAGGGAAACGGCGCGCCGGCCATGCCCATGAGTGCGCCCGAGATCGTGGTGGCGATCAGCTTGAGCCGCAGCGTCGGCACGCCGGCGGCCTCAGCGGCCTGCTCGTCGTCGCGAATGGTGGCGAAGCCGTAGCCCAGGCGCGACCGTTCGATCAGCCGCGCGACGTTGAGCGAGCCGATGGCGAGCAGCAGCATCAAGAGCGCCAGATACCTGACGTAGGCGCCGATCGGGCCGATGGTTTCGGGGCGAATGATGTAGGCGCCGCGCGAGCCGCCGACGAAGTCCCAGTTCACCACGAGGGTCTGCAGCACCACGGCAAGCGCCAGGGTCGCGATGGCAAAGAACGCGCCGCGCAGCCGCAAGGTCAAGTAGCCCATACCCAAGCCGATGATGCCCGAAACCACGCCGCCGACCAGGATCAGGATCGGCACAGGCACGACGTGCGGAAACTCGTAGGCCTCCACCGATTGATAAACGGCGACGGTCGAATAGGCGCCGAGCGCGAAGAACGCCGCCGAGCCGAAATTCACGTAGCCGCAATAGCCGCCGAGAATGTTCCAGGCCGTCGACAGCACGACGTATTGCAGCACCACATAACCGGCAAAGAAGATGTAATCATTGCCGAGCGACATGGCTCCCGCGAACGCGGCTGCGCCGAGCGCCAGCGAGATGAGCAGAAACGGCAACGAGCGCATGGTCAGCGCCCCAACAAGCCGGCCGGCCGCACCGCCAGCGTCAGCAGCAAAAAGCCGAACGACACCGCCGGCGCCCAGGATGGCCCGTAAAAGGTGGCGGTCAGGCTCTCGACGATGCCGATCAGCATGGCGGCAATCACCGTGCCGGGCAGGCTGCCCATGCCGCCGAGCACGCAGATGGCGAAGACGCGGCCGATATATTCGCGGCCGACCGACGGCTCGACCGGTTGAATGATGATCAGGAAAGCGCCGGCGAGCGATGCCGTCGCGATCGAGATGGCGAAGGCGATGCGCTTGATGCGTACCGGGTCGATCGCCATGAGGCGCAGCGCCAGCTGGTCCTGCGCCACCGCCATGATGGCGCGGCCGACGAAGCTGCGGGTGAGGATGAGCTGCAGCACCGCGATCAGCAACAGCGAAACCAGGCACGGCACCAGCAGACGCATCGGCAGGTCGATGAAGCCGAAGTGCCAGGTCGGGCCGATGTAGGCCGCCTGCACGTAGCGGTAATCGACGCCGAAGTAGAGCACCAGCGTCACTTCGGTGATGAACAGCAGCCCGAAGAAGAAGGCGAGGCCGCGCAGCGATTCCTGGCCGTGGCGTTCGAAGGCGACGTAATAGACCTGATAGATCGCCGCGCCCAGCGCGTAGAACGCCGGCAGCATGATGATGCTGGTGACGATCGGATCGATGCCGAAATCGGCGTTGAGGATGTAGCAGACGTAGGAGCCGAGAATGATGAACGCTGGCTGGGCGATATTGACGATGTCGAGAATGCCGAACGACAGCGACACGCCGCAGGTGACGGCGGCATAAAAGCCGCCGATCAGGATGCCTGAGACGATGCCGTTGATGAGAAGGTCGAAGGAGAAGATCATTACGCTGCACCCCGGGTTTGAGTGTGCAGGAAGCCCCGCGGCTTGGCTAGGCCAAAATCCAGGCAGGCCGGGCTTGCCACCGAGCGGCGATCGGTCGATCGTGGGCCTGTTGCCGCACCAAGGGTTAGCGGAACGGACGGGGGCCGGGTGCGGCGATGGAGTGAGACCATGGCTCGGACCACCCGGCGCCAACTTGCCCTGCTTGCCGCGGCCGGTGCCGCCGGGGCATTCATGCCGCACGCGCTCGCGCAAAATGCGGCGCCGCTGATCACCCGCGCGATCCCGAAAAGCGGCAAGCAGCTGCCGGCGGTCGGTCTCGGCACCGCCTATGTGTTCGATGACGACAGCGCAACGACGCGCGGCAAGGCCGAGGCGGTGATCAAGGCCCTGGCGGCGAATGGCGGCACGCTGATCGACACCGCCTCGACCTATGGCGATGCCGAGCGCGTCATCGGCGCCGTGCTCGGGCCCGCCGGCGGCCGGCAGAAATTTTTCGTCGCCACCAAGCTCGAATCGCCCGATGCGGCCGAGCTGCGCCGCTCGCTGGCGCGCTTGCAGACGCAGAAGGTCGATCTCCTGCAGCTGCACAATGTCAGCAATCCGCGGCAATCGCTGGCGCGCTTTGCCGAATGGAAGGCGCAGGGCGTGTGCCGTTACGTCGGGATCACGTCGACCTTTCATGGCGACTTCCGCGCGGTCGAAGCGGTGCTCCGCCGCGAAAAGCCCGATTTCGTGCAGATCGACTATTCGCTGGACGACCGCGAGGTGGAAAAGCGTATCCTGCCGCTCGCCGCGGACGTGAAAGCCGGCGTGCTCACCGCGCTGCCGTTCGGCCGCGGCCGGCTGTTCCGCGCGGTGCGCGGCAAAGCGGTGCCGGACTGGGCGCAAAACTTCGCCGGCAGCTGGGCGCAGTTCTTTCTCAAATATTTGCTCGGCGATCCGCGGGTGACGGCGGTCATTCCCGGCACCGCCGATCCGGCGCACATGCTCGACAATGCCGGCGCCATGCGCGGCGCGCTGCCCGATCCCGACCAGCGCCGCCGCATGGTGCAGTTCGTCGCGCGGCTGTAGCCCACATTCGTCATTGCGAGGAGCCAACGGGTCCGGCCCGAAGTGGCCGGCCCGATGACAGGCTCCGCGACGAAGCAATCCAGAGTCGGTGCACCGGCCCCTGGATTGCTTCGCTTCGCTCGCAATGACGATGTCGAATCGCGATCAGGAAAACTGGCTGCGATAGACGGCGCGGCAATTCTCGAACCTGGCAGTGAGGCGCCTTGCCTCTGCGTCCAAGCCGGCGCGTTCGGCGATGCCGATCGCCTCGGTGAAACAATCCTTCATCTCGGAGTAGAGACCGGCGGTCGAGCGCGTCTCGTACATCTCGTCGTAGACCTTCTCGGCCAGTCCCTCGAGCCGCGCGATGTCCGCCAGTGCCTCGGCATTGGCTTGCGCGCGCCTTTCCTGCGCGCGGCCGAGCACGGCCGACACCGCCAGCCACACCGCCGCGACCGGGCCGGCGACCAGCGCGATGCCCGCGAGCTTTATTCCCAGCGCCTGCAGGCCGTCGAACACCCAACCATAAAGCGCGTCGGAGCCGCGATAGATGACGACGTCGATCAGGTTCTTGGCCTTGTACTTCGCTTCGCGGCTGAGCACCGTATAGAACACCTGGCGCGCCGGCTGAGCGAGAGCGAAATGCAGCCAACGCTGCGCCACCTGCGCGGTCATCACCACAGCGAGCGTCGGCACGAAAAAGATCGCCAGGAAACCCACCACATAGATCGCCGGCAGCGCCGCCGCCATGGCGCCGGTGCCGAAGCGCTTGAGCAATTGGCCGGTGGCGAAAATCTGCGTCGCCAGCGTCAACACGTTCACGGCAAGATCGATGCTGGCGAACAGGCGCGTCTGCGCGCCGGCACCGTGCACGTCGGCAGCAACCAGATGAATCTGCAGGAAATAAAGGATCGTGGCGCAGAACGATTGCAGGCTGATCCAGGCCGCGATGCCGAGCAGATAAGGCGAGCGGACAAGCTCGGGCAGCGCCGCAAAGGCGCCGCCGCCGATGCGGGTTTCCGGCTCGTCGCGCCGCGCCGCGTGCACCGTCGCGGCGCGCTCCAGGCGATAGACGCAGAACACCGCTGCTTCCAGCAGCACGATGGCGGCAATCAGCAGATTGACCGGCCCGATCGGCACCGACAGCCCGATGGTGAGCGCAGGCCCGAGCAGTGCGCCGGCCGTGCCGCCGGCGCCGATGAAGCCGAACAAGCGCTTGCCCTGATCGGCGGTGAACAGGTCGGCCATGAACGACCAGAACACCGCCACCGCAAACAGATTGAACACGCTGACCCAGACATAAAACACGCGCGCGATCAACGTCGTGCCGATATGGAACGTCAGCAGGATCCAGAACAGCGCCAGATTGACGACGAAGAAATGATAGACGATCGGGATGAAACGGGCGCGCGGCAGCCGCGCCACCAGCGCGCCGTAGAGCGGCTGCGCAACCAACAGCGCCAGAAACGTTGCGGTGAACAACCACGGCAGGTTACGCACGCCGCCGGCGATGCCCATCTGGTCGCGCAACGGGCGCAGCACGTAATAGCCGGCCAGCAGCATGAAAAAGTAGGCAAACGACCACAGCGCCGCGGCACGCTCCTGCGGCGTCGCCGGCACGGCACGCGCTGCCCAGCGCCGCAGCGAGGCGCTGGCGCCCGCGCCGCGGTCGCCGGACTCGAACGTCATGGCTTGAGCGACAGCTTCTGTCTCAGCTCGGCCGCGGTGACGCGCTGGCCGTAGCCCGGCTGCCCGCGCTGGAATTTTCGCGCGTCGGCGAGCTTGCCGACAACGACCGGATCGAACCCGGCGTCGCGAACGAGCCCGGCCACGATGCGCACCGCTTCCTCATCGTCGCCGGCGATCGGCACCGCAAGCTTGGGATCGGGACGGTTGGCCTGCTCGGCGAAGTACGCGTAGCCCATGGTGTTGAAGGCGCGCACCAGCCGCGTGCCCGGGAAATATTTTTGCGAGGTGATGCCGACGCCGTTCTGCTCCACCTCGTCGGCGACGGCGCCGTCGCGCGCCGGCACGGCATTGCAGGCGTCGACTACGATCTTGCCCTTGAGCGCGGCACCGTAGTCGCGGCCGACCTGCGGAACCGCGCCGTATGGCACGCCGATCAGGATGGCGTCACCGAAGGCGATGGCCTGGGGAATCGGCCCGGCCTGCGCCAGCGGTCCGAGGCCGGCCACCATATCCTTCAGCTGCTCCGGATGACGATCGGAGAAGAAGACCTTGTGGCCGCCCTTTACCAACAGGCCGCCGATCGTGCCGCCGATCTTGCCGGCACCGATGGTGCCGATGGGAATCTTGGCGCCGCTTGCGCCCTGGGCGGCGGCGCCGGCCGGCCACAACGCGGCGCCAAGCAGCATGGCGCCGCCGACCTTGAGCACGGCGCGGCGGTCGCGGTCGATCAAGTCTCGGCTGGACATGGCCTATCTCCTCGGTTCGGTTGCGGACTCTGCGCGATCGGCGCAGCGCGCCATGTGGCGTTAACACCGGCCGCTATGCCCTATTCAAATCCGCAGCGCATGATCGGCATGCGTGTAGGGCAGTTTCAGCGCATCGGCCACGGCGCGGTGCGTGACATGGCCGTCGTGGACGTTCAGCCCGTTGCGCAGATACGCGTCCGCGGACAGCGCCAGGCGCCAGCCTTTGTCGGCGAGCGCATGCACGAACGATGTCGTGACGTTGCTCAGCGCAAAGGTCGAGGTGCGCGCCACCGCGCCCGGCATGTTGGTGACGCAATAGTGCACTACGCCGTCGACCACGTAAGTCGGATGCGAATGCGTGGTCGGCCGCGAAGTCTCGGCGCAGCCGCCTTGATCGATGGCGACATCGACGATCACCGAACCTGGCTTCATCGTCTTCACGGTCTGCGCCGAAATCAGTTTCGGCGCCGTGGCGCCGGGAATGAGCACGGTGGCGATGACGAGATCGGCGCGCCGGCACAAGAGCTCGATGACGTCGCGGGTGGAGAACACGGTGCGCACGCGTGCGCCCAGTTGAGCGGCGACGCGGCGCAGCGCCTCGGGATTGCGGTCGAGCACGGTGACGTCGGCGCCCATGCCGGCGGCGATCAGCGCGGCGTTCGTTCCGGCAACACCGCCGCCGAGCACCAGCACGCTCGCCGCCGCAACACCGGGCACGCCGCCGAGCAAGACGCCGCGGCCGCCATTCTCCTTTTCCAGGCAGCGCGCGCCGACATGCGGTGCCATGCGGCCGGCGACTTCCGACATCGGGGTGAGCAGCGGCAGCGTGCCTTGCGCACTGGTCACTGTCTCGTAGGCGATCGCGGTGACGCCGGACGCGAGCAGATCTTCGGTCTGGGCGCCGTCGGGCGCGAGATGCAGATAGGTGAACAGCACCTGGCCCCGATGCAGCTTCTTGCGTTCGGCGGCGAGCGGTTCCTTGACCTTCACGATCAGCTCGGCGCGGCCGAACACGGCGTCGGCATCGGGCACGATCTCGGCGCCGGCGGCGCGGTAATCGGCATCGGGCAGGCCGGCGCCCACACCGGCTCCGGTTTCGACCAGGACCTGATGGCGGTTCTCGGTCAGCTCGCGCACCGTCGAGGGCACGAGGCCGACGCGGTACTCGTTGTCCTTTATCTCTTTCGGGACGCCGACCAGCATGGCGACCTACACCTCGAGCGGCTCCATGCCGACGATCTCGATGCCGAAGCCGGAGAGCCCCACATAGGTCATCGGCCGCGAGGAAAACAGCCGGATCGAATTGACGCCGAGGTCCCGCAGGATCTGCGCGCCGAGCCCGACTTCGCGCCATTGCCGGCTGCGCGCCTCGCCCGACGCCGTTTCGTCGGATTTCGGAATGGCGACCACCGGCACGCCGGCGGTGCCGTCGCGCAGCAGCACCAATACGCCGCGGCCTTCTTCCTTGAAACGGGCCAGCGCCTTGTTGATCGGCTTCGCCTTGCCGAACACGTCGGAGATGATGTCGGCGCGATGCAACCGCGTCGGCACGTTCTTGCCATCACCGATGCGGCCATAGACGAAGGCCATATGGTAGACCGCATCGAACGGCGTCAGGAACGCGTAGCCCTGCAGCGTGCCGATCTCGGACTCGACCGGGAATTCGCCAACCCGCTCGATCAGCTTGTCGCGCGATTGCCGGTAGGAGATCAGCTCGGCGATGGTGACGCGCGCCAAGCCGTGCTGCTCGGAGAGTTTCACCAGATCGGGCCCGCGCATCACGGTGCCGTCGTCGTTCATCAGCTCGGCCAGCACGCCGACCGGCGGTAGCCCGGCGAGCCGGCAGAGGTCGACGCACGCCTCGGTGTGGCCGGAGCGCATGAGCACGCCGCCGTTGCGGGCGATCAGCGGAAACACATGGCCGGGCCGCACGAAGTCGGACGGGCCGCTGTTGTGGTTGGCGAGCGCGCGCACCGTGTTGGTGCGCTCTTCGGCAGAGATGCCGGTGGTCAGGCCATGGCGCACGTCGACCGAGACGGTGAACGCGGTGCCGAGCGGCGCGTCGTTGAGCGCCACCATGGGATCGAGATGCAGCCGCCGCGCCTCCTCGGGCGCCAGCGGTGCGCAGACGATGCCCGACGTGTGGCGGATGATGAACGCCATCTTGTCGGGCGTGCACAGGCTCGCCGCGACGAACAAGTCGCCCTCGTTCTCGCGATCGTCATCGTCGGCGACGATGACGATCTCGCCGCGGGCGAAGGCGGCGATGGCGGCTTGAACGCTTTGGTGTGCGTCTCCCATGTTAGGCTGCACTCGCTTGGAGATTCTCAAACTCTTTTTGCATTTCTTTGGCGGCTTCTGCCTGAGTCATCGATAACAGCTTCATATTAAGTCCGAGTGCTATGCTCAAAGCACGCCGTTTGATAAATAGGTCGTAATTATCGCTGGTCGCCGTAGCCCTTCCTTTTCCGCTGAGAAGCACGCCAAAATCTTTAATATCTCCGATTAGGTGCGTTTTCAGCGTTTCAGACAAAGTTTCATTGCTCTCTGCAAATTGCCTCAGATATTCGCTAGGTGGCTTTGCGCCGATCCTATACTTATTTGAGTAAGCATCCATGAGCGTTATGTTAGCGATCAAATTCGGCTCTTTGCTACTATCTGCCTTTCGAAGGTACGCTTTGGGGAAAAAATGGTGGTAATTGCGACTGGTCGCAATTTTGAGGTTACTGTTGTCCAGTATTACCGTCCCATTGGTGTCCAATGATCTCGGCTGTAGCGAGGCGAGAAAGCAAAGGATTGACTTACAGTAGGCGTTTCCTGCCGAAAACCATCGCTCTTCAATTGCCGCGGGGTCAATTCTCAATTCGGTCGCTTGGTAGGTTGGCTTTTGGCCTGCCGCAATCAAATCCATCTTGTTAAAATCTTCTGCGATCTTTCCTTCCGTTCCGGAACTGTAACGCTCGGTTAGGCCAGCCCAATAAAAGTACTGTTGCAGCTGAACAACTTGTTTTCGATTGGGCTTTTTATTTCTAGTCGCATTGAAAAAATAAGCCAGCGGCACAAGAATTGCTGGGTACGGAAGCAACTGGGAAACAGGGATGCCCAGCTCGGCCCGCACAAAATCGATTGCGCTGAATAGCGCCTGTCTCATTGGCTCCCATTTGTCGATGAAAGTATCTCGCCTAATTTTTAGAATATCTTTGCTGCGTACCGCCCGCAGCGAAATAGCCGCCACGCATTGCATAATAGTAGCCTCCGGAATCGTCTCGAACTTGGCAACGCTCAAACACCGTTTGTCGTCCTCCGAGCCGTCCCGCAGCTGTTCGTATTTTTCGGCTAAGTCGAACCCTTTTCTCTCGTCGTAAGTCTTGGCGACCATAATTTCAAAAACTGTCAGGGTCTTTCCGCCAGTGTTAATTCTCGCAAAAACTTCGCATGCCACTTCTATGGGGTAGTCCTTAATCGTTATGCTCGAAAAGTCGTAGCTCGTAAGCCTCGCTCGATATGTCTCCATTAGCCTTAAGGTCGGGCGATCGTTGAATAAATCCAACAGGTCGCTAACTTGGCTGGTCAGTAATTCGTGTACAGAGACATATCTTTTGTCCCCTAATCTTTCTGTAACAACGATCTGCTCGTCGTTAGTTTGGTCATAGTCGAGGTCGACATAAATATCCTTATAATCGATTTCCTCGCCGTCCTTTGTGACGCGAATTCCTTTGCGAATTGCGTACAGTGTCGTGATCCGTTGTTGTCCGTCCAATATGTATTGGACATAGTCACCTTTCGGGATTTCAGGGAAGCGATGATTGCCTATTTCCTTGTAGCTTCGTAGTTCCTCTCTGGTTTTCCAAAAGATAAACGTTCCGATTGGAAAGCCCTTCAGGATGGAATCGATTAATTTCGCAGATTGTTCTTTATCCCAGACGAATTCGCGCTGGAACATCGGTAGCTTGATTTGGCTGCTGTCTATTTCAACGAAAAGGGCCTCGTATTTCTTGTTGTGATTGTCGGGTTGAAGCAGCGTCGGTGCCATTTTTTGCGTCGTGTCGTCGTCAGCAGAATTAGCCATTTTTGTTCCCCCCTTGCGATTCTGGAGGTCGGGCTGGCCACGCCGGCGCTTCACCGACTTGGCCGCGCTGGCGCAGATAATGATCGGCGATCACGCAGGCCACCATGGCTTCGCCGATCGGCACGGCCCTGATGCCGACGCATGGGTCGTGGCGGCCCTTGGTCGAAATCTCGGTGTCGTTGCCGTAGCGATCCACGGTGCGGCGCGGATTGAGGATCGACGAGGTCGGCTTCACCGCAAAGCGGGCAACCACCGGCTGGCCGGTGGAAATGCCGCCCAGAATGCCGCCGGCATTGTTGGACAGAAACACCGGCTTGCCGTCGTTCCCCATGCGCATCTCGTCGGAATTTTCTTCGCCCGACAGCGCGGCGGCGCCAAAGCCGGCGCCGATCTCGACGCCCTTGACCGCATTGATGCCCATCAGCCCGGCGGCAAGGTCGCCGTCGAGCTTGCCGTAGATCGGTGCGCCGAGACCGGGCGGCACGCCCTCGGCGACGACCTCGATCACCGCGCCGACCGAGGAGCCGCGCTTGCGCATGTCATCCAGATAATCGGCGAAGAACTTTGCCTTATCGGCATCGGGACAGAAAAACGGATTGCGCTCCACTTCCGCCCAATCCCAGCGCGCGCGATCGACGCCATGCGGACCCATCTGGATGAGCGCGCCGCGCACCGAAAGTCCGGGCACGATCTTGCGCGCAATGGCACCCGCGGCGACCCGCATCGCGGTTTCGCGCGCCGACTGCCGGCCGCCGCCGCGATAATCGCGCAGCCCGTATTTGACGTCGTAGGTGTAGTCGGCATGGCCCGGCCGATACTTGTCCTTGATGTCGGAATAATCCTTGGAGCGCTGGTCGACATTGTCGATGAGAAGCGCGATCGGCGTGCCGGTCGTCACCTGCGTGCCGGTTGCGTCATCGATGAAGACGCCGGACAGGATGCGCACCGCGTCGGGCTCCTGGCGCTGCGTGGTGAAGCGCGACTGGCCGGGGCGGCGGCGGTCGAGATAGGGCTGAATGTCGGCTTCAGTCAGCGCGATGCGGGGCGGGCAGCCGTCGACCACGCAGCCGATCGCCGGCCCGTGGCTTTCGCCGAAGGTCGTGACCCGAAACATGTGGCCGAACGTGTTGAAGGACATGACCGAATAGCGTGCCGACACGCGCAAACAGGCGCAATTGCGCCGCGGCCGGTGTGGTACCCCGTGGGTTCCAGCCGGTCAAATCGGCTCGGCCGCAGCCTTAATTTTTCGATTGAGCCGCGGTTAACGCGACTATGCTTCAAACAAGCTCGGTCGCATCGGCGGGCGCGGGCGCCGGCGTGTCCTGCAAAATCCCTTCGAACACCGCGATGCTGGTGCGCCGCACCGGGCGGAAGTTTTGGCTGTTGAACGCCGGCTCGACGTAACCTTCGGAGAAATGCGCGTGCGGACTCACGATCTCGAAGAAGCACAGCCCGATCAGGCCGTGCGCTTCGCGGATCGATCTGATCGTGTAGACCATGCCGAGCCTGGGCAGCGCGCTGACCGCGCGGCGCCAATACGGACACGGCGAGAACGCCTCGCTGACGCACACGACCTGAAGGCCGACACCGAAGCTCATTGCCCTAACCCCCGGGTGCCGCAATCGCACCATGCAATCCGCAGTTCGGCGGAAGCGTGGTTGCTACGACATAAAAGTGGCGAGGCGATGGCCTTTGCCGCGCGGCGGCCGATCGCGGCGCGCCGCCCAAGTTCGTTCCGTGCTGCGGAAAACCTATTTGGTCCCGACCGCGACGATCAGTTCACACGGCCCCTCGAAGCCGGACGGCCGCTGAAACTGGCCGAGCGCGGTCTCGATCTCCTGCCACGCCGCTTCCTTTGCGGCTGCATCGAGTGCGGACAGCATCTGGTGCAGCGCGCCGAACGATTCCTTTTCGAAGCGCACGCATTCGGCGGCGGATTCAACCTCGACCGGCGCCGCTACCGTGCAGCTGCGCACGTCACGGAAGCCGGCCTTGCGGAATTCACCTTCCAGCACGTCGGGGCCACCGAGGCTGAATGGTCCGGGCTGGCCCGGCGAGGGTGGCGGCAGGTTGGCGCGACGGCGGATGATCGACACCGGCAGCGAAAAGAATGTGTTCTTGTCCACGGTACTGTAGACGATCGCGGCGACCCGTCCGCCCGGCTTTAACGCGCGCTTCATGGCTGCGAGCGCCTTTTGCTGGTCGGGAAAATAGATCAGCCCGACGCGCGAGATCACCGCGTCAAAGCTCGCTTCCGGCACATCGAGCTGTTCGCCGTCCATGACCGCCGTCGCGACATTGCGATGGCCGGCGGCACGGGCGTTGGCGGCAGCGAATTCAAGGATGTTGGACGAGATGTCGGTCGCCAGCACGGATCCGCCCGGGCCGACGCGCTCTGCCGCCTGCAAGGTCTGGTCGCCGGCGCCGGCGGCGACATCGAGCACGCGGCAGCCGGGTGCGATCCTGGCCATGTCGAACATCAGCTCGGTCGCCGGCCCGAGCCACGACCGCAGCAGCGGTGACCACGCATTCCAGGCGTGCGCCGCGGCCTGCCATTGCGCATGCGTCGTGTCCTTGTACTTGACCGGATCGAACGAAGCCGGGGCGGGGGCGCTGAGGCGCGCGGTGCTCGGTGCTTGCATGGTGACCTCCTTGTCGGCCGCCAGCCGGCGGCGATTGACAGAAGCAGCATGCCGAAACCTGCAGCCGCGGGCTTTCCCGCGGGCTTACATTTTCCTTATCGCGGCCTTGATTTTTGCCGGACGGCAAGATCGCATAGGGCGCCTCAAGCAAGCGTCGACTCGAGGGCGACGGAGGAACGAGCTTGCTCTACCGGTTCGAGGATTTTTTGCTCGACACCGACCGGCGCGAACTGCGCCGTGGCCAGGCGCTCGTTCCGGTCGCCTCGCAAGTCTTCGACCTCATCGCTTACCTGATCCGCAATCGCGAACATGTGGTCGGCAAGGACGACATGCTGGCCGCGGTCTGGGGCGGCCGCATCGTCTCGGAATCGGCGCTGTCGACGCGCATCAACGCCGCGCGCAGCGCCATCGGCGATGACGGCGAAGCGCAGCGCCTCATCCGCACCTTGCCGCGTAAGGGATTCCGCTTCGTCGGCGATGTGCATGAAGATGGAGCCGCCGCAGCGTCGGATCGTCCGCACGATGGCGCGGCACAGCTCACAGCTGGTGCGCCAGCGCTGCGCCAGGAGATCGGTTATTGCCGCGCCGCCGACGGCGTGCGCCTCGCCTACGCCAAAGTCGGGCATGGGCCGCGCCTGTTCAAGGCCGCCAATTATCTCAACCATCTCGAATACGACTGGGAATGCCCGGTGACGCGGCATCTCCTGCACGGTCTCGCCCGCAATTTCGCGCTCTTGCGCTACGACGCCCGCGGCAACGGATTGTCGGACTGGGACGTGGCCGATGTGTCGTTCGAGGCCTGGGTGTCGGACCTTGAAACCGTGGCCGACACCGTCGGCTGGGAGCGCTTTCCGCTGATGGGCATGTCGCAGGGCTGCGCGATTTCCATCGCCCACGCGGTCCGCCATCCCGAGCGCGTCTCCCATCTCATTCTCTACGGCAGTTTCGCGCGCGGCCGCATGGTGCGGGCCGCAAGCGACGAGCAGCGCGAAAAGATCAAGGCCATGGAGACGCTGGTGCGTCTCGGCTGGGGCGAGGAAAACGCCGCCTTTCGCCAGATGTTCACCTCGCTGTTCGTGCCGGCGGCAGCAAGGAAGAGATCGACCTGTTCAACGAATTGCAGCGCCGCACCACCTCGCCGGAATGCGCGGCGCGCTATTTTCGCACCACCAACGAGATCGACGTGCGGGCGCTGTTGCCCAAGATAAAGGTGCCAACCCTGGTTCTGCATTTGCGCGACGACGCGGTGCATGCCTTCGAGTTCGGGCGCGAGGTCGCGGCGGGAATTCCGGGCGCGCGTTTCGTGCCGCTGCCGGGCAAGAATCACATGCCGCTGGAGCAGGACCCGGCCGCGCCGCGAATTCTCGAAGAGATCAATCTGTTCCTGAAATCATGATGCGCAAACGCGCGCTTAGGCGTACCGCGCCATCGTGCCTTCGGCGAACACATAGACCGCGCCGTGCAGCACTTCGGCGTAGGTCGCTTCCTCTTCGGGAAGGATGCCGAAATTCGCGATGAGCGCTCGCGCAATGCCGCCGTGCGACGCAATCACCGTGTCGCCGCTCACGGTCGCGTACCAGGCGGCGACGCGGGCCGCGACGTCGCGATAGGACTCGCCGCCGGGCGGCCGAAAGCCCCATTTGTCCTGCTCGCGCCCGGCAAGGCATTGCGGGTCGCGGGCGGTGATTTCCGGCAAGGTCAAGCCTTCCCAGTCGCCGTAGGAGATTTCCTGCAGGCGGTCGTCGACCGCATGGCCGGCGGCATCCAGGCCAAGCGCGGCGCGCACGAGCGCCATGGTCTCGCGCGCCCGCTTGAGCGGGCTCGACACATACGCGTAGTCCGCTGCTTCGTGCCCGTCGCGCGCGAACAGGTCGGCGAGCACGCCGGCGCAATGCCTGGCCTGCTCGCGGCCGCGGGCGTTGATCGAGGTCTCGTAACGGCCTTGCAGCCGATGCGCGACGTTGAAATCGGTTTCGCCGTGGCGGACGAAATAGATGACCGGCATGAGATTCAGGAGTCGGAAATAAGATGTCGGTAATCAGAACCGGAACAGAAATTTGAAATCAGAACCGAAGACCGTAAAACCTTATCTGATTCCCGATTTCTGACTGCCGTCTTCTGATTGGCCGACCACGATATCGGCCGCATCCGGATGCTTCATGCCGACGATGTGATAGCCGGCGTCGACATGGTGCACTTCGCCGGTGACGGCGCGCGACATGTCGGAGAGCAGATAGGCGCCGGCCTCGCCGACCTCCTCGATGTTGACGTTGCGGCGCAGCGGCGTGTTGCCCTCGTTCCATCTCAGGATGTAGCGGAAGTCGCCGACGCCGGATGCGGCGAGCGTCTTGATCGGGCCCGACGAGATGGCATTGACGCGGATGTTCTTGGTTCCGAGATCGGCGGCGAGATAGCGCACCGAGGCTTCGAGCGCCGCCTTGGCGACGCCCATGACGTTATAGTGCGGCATCCACTTCTCGGCGCCGTAATAGGTCAGCGTCAACAGCGCGCCGCCGTTCGGCATCATCTTCTCGGCGCGCTGCGCCACCGCGGTGAACGAGTAGCAGCTGATCAGCATGGTCTTGGTGAAATTGTCGACGGTGGTGTCGACATAGCGGCCGTCGAGCTGCTCGCGGTCGGAAAACGCGATGGCGTGGACCAGGAAATCGATGCCGCCCCAGGCCGATTGCAGCTTCGCGAACACGGCGTCGATCATCGCCGGCTCGGCGACGTCGCAGTCGCCGACCACGATGCCGCCGACCTCCTGCGCCAGCGGCTCGACGCGCTTTTTCAGCGCGTCGCCCTGATAGGTGAAGGCGAGCTCGGCGCCGTGGCCGTGGCAGGCTTTGGCGATGCCCCAGGCCAGCGAGCGCGCATTGGCCACCCCCATGATCAGGCCGCGCTTGCCGCGCATCAGACCCGAGACTTCCGGCATTACGCAGACCCTGATTACGATGTCGCGGCGGCCCCGCCGCCTCCGTATGGCATGGCCGGGGAGGACCAGCAAGCGCGCGGCGCCCGCGGTTTTGCGGCACGGTGCTTGCACGGAATAGCCGGCTTGGCACGGTGTTTTTTTGACTGTAGGCCGAGTTCTTGACGGCGCGTGATTGAGGTGGCGCATGCTGTTAACGTCGCGGATAAGCTACGGAGCGCGGCATTGAGCGATTTTCGCGGAGAGGTCCAGAACGCCATTCCGGCGCTGCGGCGCTATGCGCGAGCGCTGACGCGCGACGTCGAGACCGCCGACGATATCGTGCAGGACACGCTGGTCCGTGCGCTCCGCTCCGAGCACCTGTTCCACGGCGGCGACGTGCGGGCTTGGCTCTACACCATCCTGACCAACCTCAATCGCAACCGGCTGCGCGCGCTGTCGCGCCGGCCGGTGCTGACGCCGATCAAGGACAGCGACGCGGTGAGTGGCGGACCGGAAGGCGGCAGCCGCGATATCGGCCGCGCGCTGGACGACCTCGCCGAGGAGCCGCGCACGGCGCTCCTCCTCGTCGTGCTCGAAGGCCTCACCTATCGGGAGGTGGCGGAAATTCAGGGCGTGCCCATCGGCACAGTCATGTCGCGGCTGGCGCGCGCCCGCATGCAGATCAGGTCCTACCTCGACGGCGAGCGCCCGGCGCTGCGCCGCGTGAAATGATGGAAAGAGCGAAGCGATGATTGATCGAGATCCCATTGTCAGCGAGGACGAGCTCCACGCCTATGTGGACGGCGAACTGCCCGCGGCGCGGCGCGGCGTGGTCGAGGCCTGGCTCGCGACCCATCCCGAGGACGCCACGCGCGTCGCCGCCTGGCGCAGCCAGGCTGAGCTCATTCGCGCGCGCTACGGCGGCGTGGCCGACGAAGCGACGCCGCGGCGGCTCGACCTTGCGCGACTCGAGTGGCGGCGGCGGTGGCGCCTGGGCGCGATGGCCGCAGCGGCGGTGATCGCGGCCTTCATCGCCGGCGGCGTGGCCGGCTGGTTCGCCCGCGACGTCGAAGCCTCGGCATCGTCCGATCTGCGCCGCTTCACAGCCGATGCGCTCGACGCCTACCGGCTCTACGTGGTCGAAGTGCGTCACCCGGTCGAAGTGGCGGGCGACGAGCGTCCGCATCTGACGCAATGGCTGTCGAAGCGGGTCGGCTCGCCGGTGCGCATTCCCGAGCTCGAGACCATGGGGCTGAAGCTCGTCGGCGGCCGCTTGCTGCCCGGCCCGACCGGCCCGACCGCATTCTTCATGTACGAGGCCAATTCGGGCGAGCGCTTCACGCTTTATTGCGGCCAGACCAGCGAGCGGGAAACGGCGCTGCGCTACACAAAAGGCGAGCACAACGGCGCCTATTACTGGGTCGATCGTCACCTCGCCTGCGTGCTGACCGGCCCGGCCGAGCGCGACAACCTGCACGCCATCGCCCAGGCCGCCTACGACCAGATCGACTCGCGTTCGACCTCGCTCGGCGGGTAATGGATCTTCGTTTCCCGGATGCGGTGCGGCAGCACGGCTTGCTGCGCTGCGCCCGGGAAACATGGCTGCTCTTCATCAGGGCAGATGAAGACACGGCGCCTTTCGGCTACAGTGACCGGGAACGATAACCTGGTCCACCGGGAGACGCCTTCATGAGCCTGATGTCGACGCTGGAAGCGGGCACGCAAACCGCGCCGCATGTGAAAGCCGGGCTAAGCTTTGTGCCGCTCACACGGCATATCGGCTGCGAGGTCAAGGGCATCGACTTGCGCGAGCCTGTGTCCGCAGAGGCGGCGGCAGCGATGTATCGCGCCTGGCTCGACCATGGGGTGCTGGTGATTCGCGACCAGGACATGAGCCAGGAGGATCTGGTCCGCGTCACCGGCATCTTCGGCGAATTCGCACCGCTCGGCCGCCCGGCGCACACGCTGCCCAGCGGTTTTGCCAAGCTCCTGCCCAACATCATGCTGATCTCGAACATCCGGGAAAACGGCGAGACCATCGGCGCGCTGCCCGACGGCGAGATGATGTTTCATCACGACACCATTCATCGCGACGATCCGCACAAGGCGACGCTGCTCTATTCGGTGGAGGTGCCGACCTACGGCGGCGACACCCTGTTCGCCAGCGGCACCGGGGCCTACGAGGCGCTCGATCCGGCGATGAAAGACAAGTTGGCGGGCCTGCGCGCGGTGAACTACTACGTCTACAATTCAGTCAAGCGCGACGACAAGCAGGGCGTCAACGCGACCAGCCAGGCGGTGCACCCGGTGGTACGCACCCACGATGAGACCGGCCGCAAGGCGCTCTACGTCAACCGCCTGATGTCGGTGCGGATCGAGGGCATGGCGGAGGCCGAAAGCGATGCACTGCTCGGTTTCTTATACGACCATTCGGAAAAGCCGGAATTCGTCTACACCCACGTCTGGCGCAAGGGCGATCTCATCGTCTGGGACAATCGCTGCTCGAGCCACGCCCGCACCGATTTCCCGGCCGATCAGCGGCGGCTGCTCCTACGCACCACCGTGAAGGGGACGTGCCGGCCGTATTAGCGGCGCGTCATTGCGAGGAACGAAGCTTCGCTTCGCTCGCAATGACAAAATAAAATCGCGCGTCAATCAGAGAAAGCCGTCGATCGCAATGGCGGCCGTGTGTTTCGAAAAGATTTCTTTGTCAAGGGTCTTCGACCGCCGAAGGCGGCGCTTCGCGCCCTTGACACAAAGAAATCTTTTCGAAACTTTTGCTTGCCATTGCGATCGACGGCGACTTGCGACCAACAAAATAATTTGATCGAACGCGCCGCGCGCGCGTCACATATCCTTGCGCGGATCGAACGGCTTCTCCGTGCGCCACTTCTTCATCAGCGCTTCGAGCTCGGCGTCGCCGCCTTCGGGCAGCATGATGCGCACGGTGGCGAGGAGGTCGCCGTGGCCGCCCTTCATGGGGAAGCCTTTGCTGCGCAGCCGGAAGGTGCGGCCGCTGTTGGTGCCTGGCGGGATCGTCAGCTCGACGTGGCCTTCCAGCGTCGGCGCCCGCACCTTGGCGCCGAGCACGGCTTCATAAAGCGTGACCGGCAGGTCGAGTTTGACGTCGTTGCCGTCGAGCGTGAAGAACGGATGCGGCTGGATGTGCACGGTGATCAGCACGTCGCCTGAGCCGCCTTGGCCGGTCATGCCCTGGCCGCGCAGCCGCACCTGCTGGCCTTCGTTGATGCCGGCCGGGATTTTCACGTCGAGGTCTTTGCCGGTCGGCAGCCTCAGCCGCTTGGTGACGCCGCGCGCGGCTTCCGGCAAGGTCACGCTCATCTCGGCGTGCACGTCGGCGCCGGGCCCGCCGAAATCCTCCGGCTCGACCCGCGCCCGGCCGCCGCGGCGTCCGGCGCCGCCGGCCCCGAACGCTTCGCGCAAGATGTCTTCGAAGCCGCCGAAACCACCGCCGCCAGCGCCACGGCCGCGGCCCGAACGGGTAAAGCCCTCCGGCCCGAAGTTGAAGGTCTCGAAATGCGCATCGCCGGCGCCGCCGCCAAAGCCGCGGCGCGGTCCCGCGCCGGCCCCGGCGCCAAAACCCTCAAAACCCTGGAACCGCGGCTTGCCCTCGGCGTCGATCTCGCCGCGGTCGAACGCCTTGCGCTTGTCGTCGTCGCCAACGATTTCGTGCGCGGCGTTCAGCTCGGCAAAGCGAGACGCCGCCTTCGGATCGTTCTTGTTGGCGTCGGGGTGCAGCTTCTTGGCGAGCTTCCGATAGGCGCTCTTGATCTCCGCCGCACTCGCTTTGCGATTGACGCCAAGCACCTCATAGGGATCGCGCATCCCCTTGGGACTCCGGTTGTTCGATTGTCGGGCCGGGCCGCCCGCCCAGTGACTCGGTTTCTGCACTCAATGTGGGCGCAAAGCGGCCGCCGCGCAATCCGCGGGTTGTTTGGCGCGCTGTCCGACGCTGGAAATCAGCCGGATTTGAGCGGCTTGAGGCTCTTGACCTCCCACTCGCCGCGGGCGCTGCGGCAGGCTGAGCCCTGCAGCCAGGCTTGCGCGCCGGCGCGCACGTAGCTCGCGAGGAAGTCGCGGCAGGCCATGCCGTCTTCGCTGTGCGAGGAGGCGAGCGGGGTGATGTTGCCGCCGACGCCGGTCTGCGGATTGCGCCAGGGCACGCTGTTGCCCTTGGCGTCGTGCGCCAGTGCGTCGGCCGCGGCGGCGCGCGCATAGGCGAGATCGACCGGCGACGGCTCGGTCACGGCCGCCGTCGCGGTGCCGGCCGCGGCCGGCAGCCGCGCGATCGAGCCGGTATGCTCGGCCTCGCCGTCCAGTTTGGACAGCATCGAGTCGAGTTGATAGGAGCAGCCGCCGCAAACGAGCGCGACCGCCAATGCGGCCGCTGCTGCGCACCGCCGTGCCGATAGGCGTACGCCTGCAGTTCCACTATATACGGATCGGCGAGCCGGCCGATCGTCACGCACCAGCACGATGCAGCACTCCGAACCCGAAACGCCGACACGAATGTCCGACGCAGCGCCTATTGAGCACCCGACTTGGTTAACGGGCGGTGACTTCACCGAGGCTGCGGAGCCGTGGCGGCTGTTCGCCACCTGGTTCGAGGAGGCAAGGCGCGCCGAGACGGTCAATCCGGACGCCATGGCGGTCGCCACCGTCGACGAGGCCGGCCTGCCCAATGTGCGGATGGTGCTGCTCAAAGGCTTCGACGCGCGCGGCTTTGTGTTTTACACCAACCTCGGCAGCGTCAAGGCGCACGAGCTCGAGGACGCGCCGAAAGCCGCGCTGACGTTCTACTGGAAAGCGCTGGCGCGCCAGGTGCGCGCCCGCGGCACGGTCGAGCCGGTGTCGACGGCGGAAGCCGACGCCTATTTCGCCACGCGCTCGCGCATGGCGCAGATCGGCGCCTGGGCCTCGAAGCAGTCGAGCGCGCTGGAGAGCCGGATGGCGTTCGAGAAAGCCATTGCGCAGTACACGGCGAAATTCGTGCTCGGCACCGTGCCGCGGCCGCCGTTCTGGTCCGGCTACCGCATCGTGCCGGCGGAGATCGAGTTCTGGCAGGAGCGGCTGTTCCGCTTGCATGACCGCATCGTGTTCCGGCGCACCGGCGAGGCCGACGCCTGGAGCAAGACGCGGCTTTATCCGTAAGCAAAGGGTAGGGACTTCACATGCCCACCAGCAACCAACCGCGCCGTACCTTGCTGTTGACCGGAGCGAGCCGCGGCATCGGCCACGCCACGGTGAAGCGGTTCTCCGCCGCCGGCTGGCGCGTCGTCACCTGCTCGCGCCATCCGTTTCCGGAAAACTGTCCGTGGGAGGCCGGCCCCGAGGATCACATCCAGGTCGATCTCTCCGATCCGGCCAACACCGACGAGGCGATTGCCGAGACCAAGCGCCGCCTGCACGGCGAGCTGCACGCGCTGGTCAACAACGCGGCGATTTCGCCAAAGGCCGAGGGCGGCAAGCGCCTCGACTCGATCGACACCTCGCGCGACGACTGGCACCATATCTTCCAGGTCAACTTCTTCGCCCCGATCATGCTGGCGCGCGGCCTGCTCGACGAGCTCAAGGCGGCCAAAGGCTCGGTGGTCAACGTCACCTCGATCGCCGGCTCGCGCGTCCATCCGTTCGCCGGCGCCGCCTATTCGACATCGAAAGCCGCGCTCGCGGCGCTGACCCGCGAGATGGCGGCCGATTTCGGCCCGCTCGGCGTCCGCGTCAACGCCATCGCGCCGGGCGAGATCGACACCGCCATGCTGTCCCCCGGCACCGAAAAGATCGTCGCCAACATCCCGATGCATCGCCTCGGCACGCCCGACGAGGTGGCGAAGATCATCTACGTGCTATGCACCGACACCGGCTCCTACGTGAACGGCGCCGAGATCCACATCAACGGTGGGCAGCACGTGTGAGGGGCGCAGGGAGGACTTTCCGTTCCGGGCGCGCTCTTGACGTCGATTAACGATTTTGATCCATATATAGATCATAAATCGGTTATATGATCTATTTATGGATCGCTAAATGCCAAAGTCTGCAGCACGTCCGTACAGCCGGTATAGTCGAGAGGCCATTGTCCTTCTCGGACAGCTCATCCGCCGCATCCGCATTGAAAGGAAGCTCACCGTCGAGGAGCTGGCGGAGCGGGCCGGTGTATCGCGTGGCCTTATACAGCGCATCGAGAAGGGCGATCCAGCCTGCACGATAGGCGCTGTGTTCGAGGCGGCGGCCATCGTCGGCGTCCGCCTGTTCGACGCGGACCAGCCCGCACTCGCCGACGCAATAAATACGAACAAAAGAATGCTGACCTTGTTGCCCAAAGCTGTCCGCGTGGTCGGCCGCGAGGCTAAGGATGATTTCTAATGGAGCCTACAAGGAAGCCTTCGTCTGGGTATGGCTGCCTGGCCGGACCGAGCCCGTTGTGGCGGGACGCCTTGCCGCTGCGGGCGACTATTTTGTTTTCAACTATGGACAGAGTTATCTCGGAAGAAAGGATGCAATCCCGCTCTACGAACCCGAGCTTCCACTCAGAGCGGGGGTATTGCCGCTTTTGAACGGATTATGGATGCCCGGCTGCATCCGTGACGCTGCACCAGACGCATGGGGTCGGCGCGTAATCATTAATCGCCAGCTCGGCGTGCGAGGAAAAGAGATAAACGTCGCCGAGCTGGATGAGCTCGCCTATCTTTTGGAGTCGGGCTCTGACAGAGCCGGAGCTCTCGATTTTCAACTTGCAGCCGACAAATATGTACCACGCGAGGCTTCGAACGCGGCTCTTGATGAACTTTTGAACGCCGTAAAACTCGTAGAGGAGGGTATACCTCTCACTCCCGATCTCGACCGTGCTCTCTTTCATGCCAGTTCGATCGGCGGTGCTCGCCCAAAGGCCTTGATTGTCGACAATGGTAGGAAATACATAGCGAAGTTTTCGTCGCAAACTGATGTTTACAATGTCGTGAAGGCCGAGTACGTCGCCATGCGTCTTGCCGCCGAGGCAGGCATTAAGACGGCATCAGTGATCCTGAAGCGAACGGGTGGAAGAGACGTTCTTCTCGTTGAACGTTTCGACCGCGAGAGAATCGATGGAAGCTGGCGGCGTCGCGGCATGGTTTCGGCGCTGACGTTGCTCGAACTCGATGAGATGATGGCGCGATACGCGAGCTATGAAGACCTCGCGGTGGTTGTCCGACATCGTTTCGATGAGCCTAAGGCTACATTGCGGCAGTTATTCGCGCGCCTCGTCTTTAACGTCCTTTGCGGCAATACCGACGATCATGCGCGTAACCACGCGGCCTATTGGGACGGACGGCATCTCAAGCTTACCCCTGCCTACGACATATGCCCACAGGCACGAGCAGGCGGCGAGGCAAGCCAAGCCATGCTGATTTTCGGCGATGAACGTCTGAGCAGACTTGACGTTTGCCTCAGAGCCGCGTCAGCATTTTTTCTTTCCGTGGAAGAGGCCATTAGGATAACGGAGCATCAGCTCAAAACGATCCTGCGACGATGGGATTCTATTTGTGAAGAGGCTGCGTTGGCCGCACCCGACCGTAATGTTCTCTGGCGTCGGGCGTTCCTCAATCCGTTTGCTTTCGAGGGCGCGCCGTCCTCACTTGCAAAACTGATCGGATGATTCGTCGGCGCTGCGGCCTGGTCTAAATAACGCGGCTATTGAGGATGCGATCGCTCGCGGCAATGCGCGTCGAGCCATTCTGCGCCAGCTCGATGCGGGCGGCGGCGAGGTCCGCGGGCGTGCGCACCGCTTGTTCGTCCAGCATCCACTGATAGGAAAACGTGTAGACGAAGGCACAGCGGGCCCAGCGCGTTTGCGACCAGCGCGTCAGCCGGTCGTCGAGCGCGCCGTCGCCTGAGAGCACGTCGCGGGCGAGCGTGTAGCCGTCCTCGGCCGCCATGGCTGCCCCTTGGGTCAGATGCGGCGGCGAGGTGTGGGCGGCGTCGCCGCCGATGACGACGCGGCCGCGATGCCAGGGCCACGGCACCAGGATCGGCTCGATCGGGCTGTAGACGATGTCGGAATTTGCATCGAGCGCCGCGGCGATTTCGGCGACGTAGCTGCCGTATGGCGCGAGCCGCTCTTGCAGCAACCGCGGATAGTCGCGCCGTTCAAACGTAGCGTCCGGCGCTTCGGGCCGAATGTGAAACAGATACATGAGATCGTCGGCGAGCGGCATGGCGCCGGTCTTGCTGCCGACCCCTTGCAGAAATTCCATGCCGCGCACTTCGGGGCGGCGCGGCACCTGCACGCGCCAGCCGCCATAGCCGGACGCATGCGGCACGAACGCGGTGCCGAACAGATGCTGCCGGGTCGCCGAGCGGATGCCGTCGAAGCCGGCGACCAGATCGACGGTCTCGCTGCGCCCATCCGACAGTAGGGCGACGACGCGGCCGCCGTCGTCGCGGATGTCGCTCACCGTCAGGCCGGTGCGCACCGCCGCGCCGGCGCGTTTTGCGGCACCCAACAAGATCTCATGCAAACGCAAGCGCGACAGCGCGCAAAACGCCGGCAGTTTGTCGTCGCCGAGCAGGAATTTGTGGTCGACGATCAGCTCACGGTTTGGATCGAAGATGAACATGCGGTCGTAAGCAAAACCGCTGGCGAGGATTTCGGGCAGCACGCCGAGCGCATCGTAAACCCGCAGCGCATTGGCCGGCTGCCCAAGCCCGACGCCCGGCACATCAAAACTCGGCCGGCGCTCGATCAACAAAACCTCGACGCCGCGCTGCGCAAACGCCGTCGCCGCGGTGAGGCCGCCGACGCCGCCGCCCACGATCAGGACTCGCCGGATATCGTTCATGCGTACAAAAAATCCAGCACCGCTGTCTCGGCCAGCACCGCTTCGGGAATCGAGTGCCGTGCCGAGCGGGCGCGTTCTTCGGCGCTTTGCGTGGCCTGCAGGTAGGCGCCGAGATGGCGGGCGCGCTCGATGATTTTGCGGCCGGCCGGCAGGCGCTCGGCTTCGAAACGGCGCAGGCCGCTCGGCACGTCGTCGGCATCGAGCGCCCGCGCCAGCGCCGCGGCGTCGTCGGCCGCCTTGGAGACGCCGGCGGCGACGTGCGGCCGCGCCACGAACGCGGCGTCGCCGACGATGGCGATCCGGCCGAAGGCAAGCCGCGGGCTTTCCAGATCGTAGATCGGTTGCAGGATCGGCTCGTCGATGAGCCGCACGATGGCGCGGAATTGCGGCGGCAGGAGCTGCTCCGCGGCGGTGCGCATGGCGGCGACGGCATCGCGGCGAATGAGCGGCGGCGGAATCGAGATCGAATGGGTGACGCCGCTGTCGTCGGTGAGCAGCCACGGCAGCTCGATCGTTTCGCTCGCCGGCCGGTACCACACTACATTGTAGCGGCGCTGCCCCGGCCGCAGATCGCCGTGCGGCCCAGCCACCGGATAGGACACGCATTGCTCGCCGGGCGGCAGGCAGAACGCCATGGAGTCGAACAGTTCGCGATGGATGTCCGGCGGGATGGCGCTCTCGGCCAGCAGCGCGCGCCACGCGCAATAGCCGGCATAGAGCGGGGTGGCGTCGGGCAGGCACTGGCCGCGCACGGTCGAGCGCAGTCCGTCGGCGCCGATCAGCACGTCGCCTTCGGCCGTGCCGCCGTCCGCGAAGCGCGCCTCTACGCCGGTGCCGGTGTCTTCGAACGCGGTGAGCGCGCGGCCGCGATGATAGTGCGCGGCCGGAAACGCATCGCGCAGCACGCGATAGACCCGCTCCCAGGCGGTGAGCACCTGCGGGCACTCGACCGTGAGCGTGATGCGGCCGTCGACATCGAGCAGCTTGCGGGTGCGCGCCTCAACGCCGAGTTCGTTGGTGTCGAGGCCGAGCGCGTCGAGATGGGCGATCAGCTCGGCCTGCGCCACGATGCCGGCGCCGCGGCCGGCCAGCTCGCTCTCGACCCGCTCGAAAACGTCCACCGCCCAGCCGCGGCGAAGGAGCATGATGGCGGCGAGCAAGCCGCTCATCGAGCCTCCGATCACCAGCGCGCGGCGTTGTCCAGGCATAACGGGTTTGGCGGTCTTGAGCAGGCTATTTCAAAGGCGGCGGGGCTTTTCTATATTGTGCCCGGAATCCCCGGAGGAACGCTATGGCTTTGACCATGCTGGACAAGTCCACCGACCGCGCCGACAAATCGGCGTGGCCGGCCGCCATCGCCGCCGAGTTCGAGCGCGAGAGGCTCAACAATAACCCGTGCGTCGGCACGACGCTCTTATCGGAGGACGAGCGGGTGCGGGTCTGGATCATTCGCCTTTCGCCCGGCGAGCGCATCGGCTTCCACCGCCACGTGCTCGACTATTTCTGGACCTCGGTGTCGGGCGGCCGCGGGCGCCAGCACCTGATGGACGGCTCGACCGTCGAATACACCTACAAGCCCGGCGAGACGCGCCACGAGACCTATCCGGCGGGTCAGTACAAGGTGCACGATCTCGAGAACCTCGGCGACAAAGAGATGGTGTTCATGACCATCGAGTTTCTCAACAGCGCCAACAAGCCGCTGCCGGTCCCCGACAAGGTGCGCGCCGCGGCGTGATCATTATCGTCATTGCGAGGAGCCAACGGGTCCGGCCCGAAGTGGCCGGCCCGATGACAAGCTCCGCGACGAAGCAATCCAGGAGTCGGTGCACCCCGCCCTGGATTGCTTCGCTTGGCTCGCAATGACGGCTTATTTCTCGAACCGCGCCACGATCTCGACGTGCGCCGAATAGCGGAACTGATCAACCGGCGTGACTTCCACGAGCCGATAGCCGCCGCGCACAAGCTCGGCCGCATCGCGGGCGAACGTTGCCGGATTGCATGACACCGCCACGATCAGCGGCATGGCGCTTGCGGCGAGCGCGCGCGTCTGCGCTTGGGCGCCTTGGCGCGGCGGATCGAACACCACTGCATCGAGGCGGCGCAAGTCGGCGGCCAGCAGCGGGTCCTTGAACAGATCGTGCTCCTGCGTCTCGACCGGCTTGAGCCCCGGCGTTGCAGCCGCAGCACGCTTGAGCGCCGCGAGCGCCGCGGCCTCATTGTCGACGGCGAGCACCCGCGCCCGCTCGGCGAGCCGCAGCGCAAACGGGCCGATGCCGCAGAACAGATCGGCGATCTTTGTGGCGCCGGCGCAGGCCGCAACAACAAGCCGCGAAAGTTCAGCTTCGCCTTCGGCGGTCGCCTGCAGGAATGCGGCCGGCGGCAGCAGCATGGTGGCGGCGCCGATGCGCAAGGTCGGCACGCGAGTTTGCACAACGAGTTCGCCGTGGCGCGTCAGCCGCGCCAGATCGTGCTTGGCGGCAACGCGCGCCAAGGCGGCGGTGAGCGGCGCGGTCAGCGGGCCGGAGCCGCGCACGTCCATGTCGAGGCCCGCATCGGTTGCGGTGGCCGCAATGTCGAGCGGCTTTTTCTTACGTTGCAGCGCTTCGGCGATGGCCCAGGCGGCGGGCAGCGCGCCGTCCAAGCTCTTGGCCAGGATCGGGCAACGGTCGATGGCGATGACGCGATGCGCGCGCGCGGCCGAGAAGCCGACTTCGAGCACGTCGTGGGTGCCGCGGCGGGCGTGAAAGGTGGCGCGGCGGCGGCCCTCGCCGTGGGCGTCGATCAGATCGGCGACGGGCGCATCGAGCCCCGCTTGCCGCAGCGCCCCGACCACGAGGCCGCGTTTCCACGCCCGATAAGGCGAAGCGTCCCAATGCTGAAGCGCGCAGCCGCCGCAGACGCCAAAATGCGGACAGATCGGCGCGGTCCGCTCGGCACTCGCCTGCTCGACCCGCAGCAGCGCGCGGCGGTCGGGATGGCCGGGCACGGCCTCGACCTCGACCGTCTCGCCTGGCAATGCGCCCGGCACATAGATCGGTTCGTCCGGGCCGTCGGCAATGCCGTCGCCGCGATGGCCGATGCGTGAGATCGTCAGCCGTTCAACCACGGCCGGCCGCAACGAAGAATTCGCGGTTGCCGTCGCCGCCGAGGATAGGGGAGGGGACGACACCGCCGAGGCGCCAGCCGCGCGCAGCAAGCAACGCCTCGGTGTCGGCGCAGATGGCGGCGTGCACGGCGGGATCGCGGACGATGCCTTTCTTGAGGTCGCGCCGCGCCGCCTCGAATTGCGGCTTGATGAGCGCTAGCAGACTTGCGCGCGGCGCAAGCAACTCTTCGATCGCCGGCAGCACGAGCTTGAGCGAGATGAAGCTCACGTCGACCGTCGCAAAGTCCGGCGGGTCGGTGAGACGCGCGCGGTCGAGCGCGCGAATGTCGGTCTGCTCGAAAGAGATGAGGGCGCTGCGGCCGCGCAATTTTGGATGCAGCTGGTCGCGGCCGACATCGACCGCATAGACGCGCTGCGCGCCGCGCTCGAGCAGGACTTCGGCAAAGCCGCCGGTCGACGCGCCGACGTCGAGGCAAATGCGGTCCTTAACGTCGAGGCCGAAGCGATCGAGCGCCGCCGCCAATTTGACGCCGCCGCGCGACACGTAAGGGTGTTCGGGTGTGGCTTCGATATGCGCGGTGGACGGAATTTCCTCGGAGGCTTTGCGCACCGGCGCGCCATCGGCCAGCACGCGGCCGGCCGCAATGGCGGCCTGGGCGCGGGCGCGGCTGTCGAACAGCCCGCGCTCGACCAGCAACCGATCGGCACGTTGACGGGTGGGCATATTACCTCCGCTCGTCCCCGCGAAAGCGGGGACCCAGAGCTGGATTCCCGCTTTCGCGGGAATGAGCGGAATGTAGAAGCTTCAGCCGGACTTTACGACCGCACCAGCTTCACCGTCTCGCCGCGCAGGTTCTGGCCGAGCGCCTCGAAGGCTTTGGTGACGATGCTTTTGGCATCGAGGCCGGCCTTGGCGTACATGGCGTTCGGCGAATCCTGGTCGATGAAGATGTCGGGCAGCACCATGGACCGCACTTTGAGACCGCGGTCGAGCGCGCCGTGCTCCGCCAGCGCCTGGAGGACGAACGAGCCGAAGCCGCCGATCGCGCCTTCCTCGATGGTCAGCAGCACCTCGTGCTCGCGGGCGAGCCGCAGCAGCAGCTCGACGTCGAGCGGCTTGGCAAAGCGCGCGTCGGCGACGGTGGTCGAGAGGCCGTAGGTGGCGAGTTCGTCGGCCGCCTTCATGCATTCGCGCAGGCGGGCACCATACGAGAACAGCGCGATCTTGGTGCCTTCGCGGACGACGCGGCCCTTGCCGATCTCGAGCGGCTTGCCTTCCTCGGGCATCGGCACGCCAAAGCCTTCGCCGCGCGGGTAACGCAGCGCAGACGGCCGGTCGTCGATAGCGACGGCGGTGGCGACCATATGGACCAATTCGGCCTCGTCGGACGGCGCCATCAGGACGAACCCGGGCAGGCAGCCCAGATAGGCGATGTCGAACGAGCCCGCATGGGTCGGGCCGTCGGCGCCGACCAGACCGGCGCGGTCCATGGCGAAGCGCACCGGCAGCCGCTGGATGGCGACGTCGTGCACGACCTGGTCATAAGCGCGCTGCAGGAAGGTCGAATAGATGGTGGCGAACGGCTTGTAGCCTTCGGTGGCGAGACCCGCCGCGAACGTCACCCCGTGCTGCTCGGCAATGCCGACGTCGAAGGTGCGGTCCGGGAATGCCTTCTCGAACAGATCGACGCCGGTGCCCGACGGCATGGCCGCGGTGATGGCGACGATCTTGTCGTCCTTCTTCGCCTCTTTGATCAGGCTTTCGCCGTACACTTTCTGATAGGCCGGCGCGGTCGGCTTCGATTTGACCTGGGCGCCGGTGGCGACGTCGAACTTGACCACGCCGTGATACTTGTCGGCCGACTCTTCGGCGGGCTGATAGCCCTTGCCCTTTTGCGTGACGACGTGGACCAGGATCGGACCGTTCTTGGCGTCGCGCACGTTCTGCAGGATCGGCAGCAGATGGTCGATGTTGTGGCCGTCGATCGGCCCGACATAGAAGAAGCCGAGCTCGTCGAACAGCGTGTTGCCGGTGACGAGGCCGCGCGCATATTGCTCGATGCGGAGCGCGCGTTGCTCCAGCATGCGCGACGGCAGCCGCTTGGCGATTTTCTGAACGATCTTGCGCAGCCGCCGATAGCCGCGTCCGGACACCCGGCGCGCCAGATAGGCCGACAGCGCGCCGACCGGCGGCGCAATCGACATGTCGTTGTCGTTAAGCACCACGATCAGCCGGGAATCCATGGAGCCGGCATTGTTCATGGCCTCATAGGCCATGCCGGCCGACATGGCGCCGTCGCCGATCACGGCGATGACGTTGTTCTGCTTGCCGGCGAGATCGCGGGCGACCGCCATGCCGAGCGCCGAGGAGATCGAGGTGGAGGAATGCGCGGCGCCGAACGGGTCGTACTCGCTTTCGGCGCGCTTGGTGAAACCGGACAGCCCGCCACCCTGGCGCAGCGTGCGGATGCGGTCGCGGCGGCCGGTGAGGATCTTGTGCGGATAGGCCTGATGGCCGACGTCCCAGATCAGCCGGTCGCGCGGCGTGTCGAACACGTAGTGCAGGGCGACAGTCAGCTCGATCACGCCGAGGCCGGCGCCGAGATGACCGCCGGTCACCGCGACAGCATCGATGGTCTCCTGGCGCAGTTCGTCGGCGACCTGGCGCAACTGGCTCGGCTGGAGGCCTCTCAGGTCTTCTGGCGTCTTGATCAGGTCGAGCAAAGGGGTTGGGCGAACGGTCACGCTTAGACTCCGTATTATCCGGCCTAACGGCCTTTATTGGGGTTGAGTGCGCGCCCAGTACCTACCGGAACACGTAAATTTTGCTGTGTTTACACCATCCTGGACCGGATAGGCAATTTGCCCGGGCCCCCCGCAGGGCAGGGAACCACGGAGCGCAACGCCGGGTTCATAAAGGGTTGGTTTCCCACGGACCCCTTCCGGTTCATATAATGATAGGGAGCGGCTTTGGTTTTACCATGGTGCCCGCCCGGAAAGATTGATTTGGCCGGGTCCATGGGGCCGGGAAACGCCTTAAGGCCGACGATTGAGGTGCCGTGGCGCTCGACGTTTACCGTAAGAAGCGACAATTCGGCGTCACGCCGGAGCCACGCGGCGGCCGCGCCCGGCGCGGCGGTAACAGCTATGTCATCCAGAAGCACGCCGCCCGCCGGCTGCACTACGACCTGCGCCTCGAGCTCGACGGGGTGATGAAGAGCTGGGCGGTGACGCGCGGCCCTAGCCTCGATCCCGGCGACAAGCGGCTGGCCGTCCACGTCGAAGACCACCCGATCGAATACAATACCTTCGAGGGCACCATTCCGGCCGGCGAATATGGCGGCGGCACCGTCATGATCTGGGACCGCGGCCGTTGGCTGCCCGACGGCGACCCGCATAGGGGCTACGCCAAAGGCCACCTCGTCTTCGACCTGGACGGCGAGAAGCTGCATGGCCGCTGGCATCTCGTGCGCATGCAGCGTCGCGGCAACGATCGTCACGAGAACTGGCTCCTCATCAAAGGCAAGGACGAGGAGGCCCGCAGCGGGCGCAAGGCTGACATTCTGGACGAGGAGCCGCTGTCGGCGGCGACCGGCCGCAGCATGGACGAGATCGCCGGCGGCAAGGGCCGCAAGCACGTCTGGCACAGCAACCGTGCGGCGGACGGCGATGGTGGCGGTGGCGGCGGCGGCAAGGCGGCGCGCCCGCAATCACAGCGCGCCTTCCGTGAGGAATTACGGGCGCAAGGGCAGACGCTGGCGAAAACGAAGGCCAAGCCCGGGACCAAGCCGAAAGCCGCAGAGCTGAAGTCACCGCCAAAGGCTGCCGCACGCGCACGCGCGGCGGCGTCGAAAAAAGCAAAGCCGGCGGCGAGCACGCGTGCGGCCAAGACGAGCAAGGCCAAAAGCGACCCTGCCCCGCGCCGCAAAGGGGCCGGCGCACGACTGCCCGATTTCATTCCGCCCGCGCTTGCCACACTGCACGACACCGCGCCGAGCGGGCCGGACTGGCTGCACGAGATCAAGTTCGACGGCTATCGCATCGAGGCGCGGCTGGACGAGGGCGAGGTGCAGCTGTTCACCCGCAACCGGCAAGATTGGACGCACCGCTTTGCGCCGATCGCCGAGGCGGTCGCCAGGCTGCCGGCCACGACCGCGCTGCTCGACGGCGAACTGGTGGTCGAGGACGACAAGGGCGTTTCCAGCTTTTCGATGTTGCAGATCGCGCTCAAGGAAAAGCGCACCGAGCGCTTCGTCTATTGGCTGTTCGATATTCTGTATCTGGACGGCGAGGACCTGACCGGCCGTCCGCTGGTCGAGCGCAAGGCGGCGCTGCAAAAACTGTTGCGCGAGCAAGGCGGCCCGATCCGCTACGCCGAGCATTTCGACACCGACGGCTCGCGCATGCTCAAGGAGGCCTGCGCAATGGGGCTCGAGGGCGTGGTCTCGAAACGCCGCGATGCGCCCTACAGCTCCGGCCGCACCGAAAATCTGGTCAAGACCAAGTGCCACGCCGAACAGGAATTCGTCGTCGCCGGTTTTACGCCGTCGACCGCGATGCCGCGCGCCATCGGCGCGCTGACGGTCGGCTTCTACGACAAGGATGAGCTGCGCTACGCCGGCCGCGTCGGCACCGGCTATACGCACGGTCTGGCACGCGACCTGTGGCAGCGCCTCGACAAGCTGCGCACCGAACGGCCGCCGCTTGCCGTGCCGAAGACGGAGCGGCGCAAGAACGTCATCTGGGTGAAGCCGCAAATGGTCATCGAGGCGGAATTCCGCGGCATCACCCACGACGGCCTGTTGCGGCAGGCGTCATATAAAGGCTTGCGCGAGGACAAACCCGCCGCCGAGGTGGTGCGCGAGACGCCGGCCGCGTCCGTGCCGGCGGCTGCGGCGCGGCGCACCGCGGCGGCGACGGTCAAGTCGGCTGCCCCGGCCGCGAAAGCGACGCCACGGCGCGGACAATCGAAGGGCGCGCTGGCCGACATGCACCTCACCCATCCGGACCGCGTCTATTGGGCCGACGTCGGCGTGACCAAACAGGACCTCGCCGAGTACTACGCCGCGGTCTGGGACTGGATGGCGCCGCATGTGGTCGAACGGCCGTTGGCGCTGGTGCGCTGTCCCGACGGCACCGCGGGCGAATGCTTTTTCCAGAAGCACATCGCCGCGAACGTCAAAGACTCTGCCGTCCGCCATATGGTCGAGGGGAAGGACCACGACGTCATTGCGGTGGAAAATCTCGGCGACCTGATATCGCTGGTGCAGTCGGGCGCGCTGGAAGTCCACGTGCGCGGCTCGCGGCTGGCGGCGCTCGAAATGTGCGACCGCATCGTGTTCGACCTCGATCCGGGCGAGGGCGTGACCTGGAAGGACATCGTCGCCGCTGCGGGGGAGACGCGCGACCGGCTCAAGGCCGAAAAGCTCGAAAGCTTCGTCAAGCTGTCGGGCGGCAAAGGCGTTCACGTCGTGCTGCCGCACGCGCCGGTCGATTGGGACACGGCGAAGGATTTCGCGCAACGCATCGCGCTGCGCATGGCGGCCGACAGCCCGCAGCGTTTCGTCGGCAAGATGACCAAGGCGCTGCGCAAAAGCAAAATCTTCATCGACTATTTCCGCAACTCGCGCGAGGCGACTTCGGTCGCGGCCTATTCGACGCGGGCGAGGCCGGGCGCGCCGGTTTCGCTGCCGCTCCCTTGGGAGCAGTTGTCCAAGGTCAAAGCCGCCAACCAGTTCACCGTGCTCAACCTGAAAAAGCACATCCGCCAGGACCCCTGGCGCGGCATCGACAAGGTGCGGCAGCGCTTGCCGAGAAAATAACGTTTGCTCGGCGCATGCATGCGACGACGGCGCGAGGGCGCCGTTCAGCCGGCGAGCTTGAAGCGCTCATCCTTCGGCTCGAACCGGGCGCGGAAGATTTCGGCGTCCATCGGATCGGCGAAGCAGTAGCGCACGAACGCGGCGTAGTCGTCCTCGACGTACATGTCGAACACGCCGACGTATTTGATCAAAAAATCCAAAATCGCGCTGTCGTCCATGAGCTGCTGGCGCGGCAGCACCACCTGATAGGGGCACTCCGCGTCGAGCTTGCGCAGCCAAGCGCTTTTCTTGTCCGGTTTCATGATTTGCCTCGGGTCACCAACAAGCGAGACGGCGCATTGTTCGCTTTTTGTTCCTGTTTGTAAAGCCACAAGGGGCAGTGCGGGGCGAGGGCAGTTGACGCCTACAGCTTGGGCCTGGGCCGCGGATCGCCCGAATCCAGGGGGAAAGTGCGAATCGAGGGGCCGGAACGCCGCGTCCCGCTATGGCCGAAAGCGCGCGCTCGCCCGCCGCCACAGCCACAGCGGCGGCCGCAGCACGGGATAGAGCCAGTGCAGCCACGCCGGCAGCGGCAATGTCATCACGTCCAGCATGCCGACCGAGGCGGCTCGGCATTGCGCCGCAAAGAAACGCCCGCCGCGGCCAAACAAAAATTGCGTATAGAGGCCGGCCGTCACTGCGCGCACCGGCTTGTTGGCGGCCGCAGGCTCGGCCATGGCGCGCAGCGCGATGCTCGCAAGCCGCGACACCCTTGGGTTCGCCTCGAGCTCGGCCATGACGCCGGCAGGCAATGGCAGATCAAACAAACTGTGGCACAGCAGCAGCGCCTGCCCGGCGCACAAGCCGGCGCCGATTTTTTGCGCATGACGATAGAGGCGCGTCACGTCGGCGGCCGTCGTGGTCAGCAGCGCGTTGAGATCGGCGAGCCATTTGAGCCGCGACCAGTGATGATAGGCGCCGTGCACGCACAGATAGCCGTGGAGCGAGCGGTGCCGCATGGCCCGCCGTTCGTCGAGGATCGCCACGATCTGAAAATCTCCCGGCGCCAGCTCCTCGACCATCCGGCAGAAGAACCAGGCGAGCCGCGACGCCTCGATGATCAGGACGTGCCGGGTTGCCTTGTTGGACTGCGGCGCTGGCCGGTCGCGCCGCGTCTCGCGCCGTGCAATCGCCGTGCGAACGGCGAGCAATCCGGTGCCGAGCAGGAAAAAGTGCAGGATCGGGATGGCGCGCGGCGCATCCTCCAGGCGGCTGATCACGAACAAGGTCACCGCCGAAAGCGCCGCCACCAGCGCGCAGGCCTTGAGCAGCTCGACGGCGTCGCGCCCCGAGTAGAAGCGCACGATCGGCGAGCCGGTCTGGAACCACTGGAAGACGACGAGCGAGGCCAGCAGCGCCGCCCCGCAATAGGCCGCCACCACCCCCGGCGAATAAATGGTGCCGTCGCGCAGCAAAAAAGCGAACAGGGGGCTCAAGCCCCCCCAGGCGACATCATAAACCGGAACGCGTGACACGAGCCGGGTGTAGGAGGAGGGCTTTCTCAGGCGGCGGTTGGCTTTGCCCACGTGTCCGGCGTCCGTGTCTGGGACCGACCACGGGTAGCACGACTGGCGGTTGGGAAGCCATGTCGAAAAACGTGTGATCGATGAACGGACGGGGAACGGCGGCGCCGCGGATGGCTCACCGGCGAATACCGTGCCGGCGGGGGCGCCACGCGGTCCGCTGCGGTCTTTAGGACGAGCCGCGCTCGCGCCACTCCACCTTCGAGACCTTATAGCTCCGGGCGCCGCCCGGCGCCTCGACCTCGACGCTGGCGCCCGTCGCCTTGCCGATCAAGGCCCGCGCCAGCGGCGAACTGACCGAGATTCGTTTCTCGTGCGGATCGGCCTCCGGCTCGCCGACGATCTGCCAGGTGCTCTTTTGCTCGCTGTCTTCGTCGATCAAGGTCACGGTGGCGCCGAACCGCACCGTGTCGCCGGACAACTTGGAGACATCGATGACGTCGGACCGGGCGAGCTTGTCTTCCAGCTCGGCGATGCGCATTTCGTTGACTTCCTGATCGGCCTTGGCGGCCTGATACTCGGAGTTCTCGACCAGGTTGGGCTCGTCGGCGATCGCCTGGCGGATGCGCTCGATCAAATGCGGCCGCTCATCGCGGATGCGGCGCTCCAGCTCCTCCTCGAGGGCGCGGTGACCGACCGCGGTCATCGGGATCTTGTCCATTGGCATTTCCAACACCTGACGCTCGGGATACTCGCGCCCGACAACGTCAAGCGGAGGTTCGGGTTCCGGGATGGCGTCGGGGCGAGGCGCTTTGTCTTACGCGGCGATGCAGCAGGCACCCCGTTGAGGTATAACGCGCGTCATGCAGCAGGATTTGAACCGCGGGACTGCGCTGCCCGGACAGGCTCCCGCCATTCCGGTGATCGACGTCCGCGACGGCGGGCCGGCCGAGCACGCGCGGCAGCGCATCGAACAGGCCCTGGCGCTCCGCGCCGCCTGCCTTGGGCTTTTCCCAGCGACGTTCCGCAGCGTGCTGCCGCTGATCGATCGCCTGGCGCGGCGCTCGCTCGAGCGCTCGGGCTCACCCTATGTCGCCGAGATCGCGCGCATCGCCGCGATTCTCGGATACCCGGGCGTCTGGCTGCTCAACGCGTCCTATCAGCTCGCCTGCACTTCGCTGGCACGCGACGAGGGCGGCGTGCCGTGGCTTGTGCGCACCCTGGACTGGCCGTTCCACGGCCTCGGCCGCCATGTCGAGGTCGCGCAGATGCGCGGGCCGAGCGGCGACTTTTTCAGCATCACCTGGCCGGGCTATGTGGGCGCGCTCACCGCCATGGCGCCGTCGCGCTTCGCCGCCGCCATCAATCAGGCGCCGCTGCGGCGCCAGTTCCGGCACCGCTGCCTGCGGCCTTGGGACGTCACCGTCAATGCCATCGCCAGCATGGCGGATGGCGGACGCCTGCCGCCCGATCAGTTGCTGCGCCTCGCCTTCGAGACCTGTGACGATTTCGGCGCGGCCCGCCGCATGCTGGAATCGACTGCCGTGGCGCGCCCGGTGATTTTCACTTTGATCGGCTGCGTGCCCGGCGAGCGCTGCGTGATCGAGCGCACCGAAACCGGCTTTGTCACGCGCGAGCACGATACCGGCGCCGCCAACGACTGGGTTCCGGAACGGCCGGGCTGGGAAGGCCGCATCGGCATCCGCCGGTTTCTGACCAGGACCTACGAGGAGGCGCGGGACTATAGCTGCGCCCGCCGCGAGTCGCTCGCGGCCTGGCGCGGTTCACTGGACGACCGCTCGTTCGGCTGGGTCTGCGAGCCGGTGCTCAATTCGTGCACACGGCTGGCGGCCGTGCTCTGCCCGGCGCGCGGCATTCTGCGCGTCGTCGGCTACGAGGAGCCGCAGCCCGAACTGCTGCCGGTGCCGGTGACGCAAGTCTGCGACATCGAAGCCGCGGCGGAGCTTGCCTGAAGGCGGGATTTGCCGAAGCGGCCGGCTCGCCGGCGTTCAAATCATCTGTCCGGCTACAGCGACAATCCGAATGCGTCGCTCAAGCCGCGCCGGCCTGCCGGCGTGACGATCAGGGCGCGGCTGTCGCGCATGCGTTGCAGCCATTTCAGATCGAAGCAGCGCTGCGCCAGAACGGCGCCGACCGTGCCGCCGAGATGCGGCCGCCGCTCGGTCCAGTCCAGACACGGGCGGCAGAAAATGCGTCGCCGGTTGCGTGCCGCCGCCAGATCGATGCCGAATTCTTCGAAGAAAGCGATGCCGCTTTCGTTCAACTCGCCGCCCTCGTCGGACAACGTGACATGGCCGCGTGCGCACAGCGCCTCGGTAATACCGACGCCGAGCTTGCCGGCAAAGTGATCGTAGCAGGTGCGCGCAACGCGCATCGCCTCATCGCGTTTCGACGGCGGCCGATGGCGCGGCGGTGCGTCGACGGCGACCGCCATGATGGATTCCAGCATCTCCGCGACCCGCGGCGTGGCGATGCGATAGTAGCGGTGGCGGCCCTGCTTGACGCACGCGATCAATCGCCCGTCGGCGAGTTTGCCGAGATGGCCGCTGGTGGTCTGCGGCGACACGCCGGTCGCCTGGACCAGCTCGCCTGCGGTGAGCGCATGCCCGCCCATCAGCGCGGTGAGGATGTTGGCGCGCGCCGGATCGCCGACCAGGGCGGCCACTTCCGCAAGGCGAAGGTCTTCCGTCATGGCACGTCGTCCTTTCTGCCGGCACCGGGCGACCCGGCAAATGTAATGCGGGCAGCCGGCACGGCCAGCCCGGATACTTCGGCCGCGGCCGTAGCAATGTGCCTTGAGCGCGGCCCGTTCGTTCCCAGGTTGGGCTCGACAACGCAAGAACAGCGGAGTTTCGCCATGACCCTGATCACCGCCGCACCGCGCGCGCGATTCAAGCACGGCAACGCCGTCATCCTGCTGACCATGTCGCTCGGCGTGTTGATCGCGCAGATCGACACGTCCGTGGTCAACCTGGCGGTCAAGGAGATCGGCGCCAGCCTGCATGCCGGGGTGACGGCGCTGCAATGGGTCGTCGATGCGTACAATCTCGTCTACGCAAGCCTGCTGCTGACCGCCGGCACGCTGGCCGATCTTTACGGCCGGCGCCGCATCTTTGCGCTCGGCATTGCGCTGTTCGCGCTCGGCTCGCTTGTCTGCGGTCTGGCGCCGAATGCCATCGTGCTCGTCGCCGGCCGCGCCGTCGCCGGGCTTGGCGCCGCGCTCGAAATACCGACTTCGCTCGCGATCCTGACCGTCGCCTATCGGGACACCAAACAACGCTCGCAGGCGCTTGGCGTGTGGGCGAGCTGCAACGGGCTCGCTTTCATCATCGGACCGACGCTCGGCGGCGTGCTGGTGGAGTCGGTCGGATGGCGCAGCATCTTTCTGCTCATCATCCCGATCTGCGTTCTGGCGCTGGTGTTGACCGCGACCTCGGTACCCGAATCGAAGGACCCCGAGGGCCGCAGGCTCGACGCGCCGGGACAGGTGCTGGCCATCGCCGGGCTCGGCGCATTGGCGCTTGCGTTCATCGAAGGTCCGCGGTGGGGATGGGGATCGATCGCCAGCGTGGCGGCGTTTGCCGCCTCGGCGCTGAGCGCCGTGCTGTTCGTGTCGCGGCAAAAGGGTTCGGACAGCGCGCTGGTGCCGCTTGCGATGTTCAGGAACCGCGTGTTCTCCGCGAGCCTCGGCATCGCCGCGGCCATGACGTTCGGCATGTACGCCATGCTGTTTCTGACGCCGCTTTATCTGCAAGCGGAACGCGGCGACGGCGCGTTGCAGGCTGCCATCGAGCTGTTGCCGATGTCGGTGGCGTTCGTGATCGTCTCGCAACTGTCCGGCAAGATCGCCAATGCTTACGGGCCGCGCCTGCCGATGACGCTCGGCATGGCGATGATGGGGAGCGGACTGTTCATGCTGGCGCTCATTCCGCTCAGCGACAGCCTGTTGCTGATCGAAGCGGCGCTGCTCGTGATCGGTTGCGGCCTCGGCCTCAACACCGCTCCGGTCAACGCCGTTGCGGTCGCCAACGTGCCCGCGGCGCGGTCCGGGACCGCCTCAGGCCTCGTCAATACCGCCCGCATGGTCGGCGCAACGCTCGGCGTCGCCGTGCTCGGCGCGGTCTATGCGGCGTTCGCCGGTGGCACCGGCGGCGGCCATGTCTCAGCCGGCCTGCCGCCCGCCTTCATCATCGGCGGCATCGGTGAAATGCTCGGCGCCGCGGCAGCGTTCGCCTTCATCCGCCGCGACTCGCTCCATCCGGTCGCGCAGAAGGCGCAACGCAAACTCAAAGCTGAGCGGACGTTCAAAGCTGAGCGGACGTAGTGAGAACGGCTATTCCTCGAACTGGGCGCGGCGCCACTTCAACGCAGCGGCAAGGCCTTCGCGTTGCGCCCGGTCGCGGAATTGCGCGCTGACTTCGGTCTTGGCGGCGTAGAGCGGCGCCACCACGTCGATGCCCGCCTGCATGGCGTTGCGGAAGCCGGCGGCGTCGGCGCCGCGGTTGATGGCGAGCTTGGTGGCGAACAGCGCTTCGGGTGCGATCAGCGCAAGCCGCCGCGCGTATTTGATCGTGGCGTCGGGCAGCGCGGCCGCGGGCACCATGCGGTTGATCATGCCGAGATCAAGCGCGGCCGGCGCATCGATCATGTCGCCGAAGTACAAAAGCTCGCGGGCTTTCTTGTAGCCGATGATCCACGGCATGACGAAACCCGGCCCGGCCTGGCTGTGGCGCGTCTCCGGCTCGCCGAACTTGGCGTCGTCGGCCGCGATGGTCAGGTCGCAGAACATGGCGAGCTCGCAGCCGGCGCCGAGCGCATGGCCCTGCACCGCGGCGATCACCGGTTTTTTCATGTACCAGGGCTGCAGCTCGATGCCGAGGCTGACATTGAGCCGCTCGTGATACTTGAGCGCATCGCTGCGCCACGCCTCGTTGCCGCCGCCGCCGAGATCGTAGCCGACACAAAAGCTGCGGCCGGCGCCGCGCAGCACCACGACGCTGGTCGCCGCATCCTCATCGGCGCGGCGCAACGTCGCCGACAGCGCCTCGCGCAGCGCGCTGTTCAGCGCGTTGAGCTTTTCCGGACGATTGAGCGTGACCAGGCCGACCTTGCCGTCGGTCTCGTACAGCACCGGTTCGTCGCTCATGCGAAATCCTCTTTGTCGCCGTCATTGCGAGGAGCGAAGCGACGAAGCAATCCAGAACAGTGCCGCCGCCGTGGATTGCTTCGCTTCGCTCGCAATGACGCCGTGCGCTACGACGCCAGCCACTGCGTAAAGCGCTCTTCGAGCTTGACGACGTGGTCGGCTTCCCACACCTCGTCCTCCTTCACCGAAACCGCCATGTTGCCGCTGTAGGTCGGCAGCTGCACCGCGATGTCTTTCGGAATGAGCTTATAGGCCTCCGGATTGGTCGGACCGTAATAGAGCCGGGTGTTGAACTCGGCCTGCGGCTTGGCCTGCGAGGCGAAGTTGATGAACTCCCAAGCGAGCTTGCGGCCCGGCGCACCCTTGAGCACGCACCAGGTGCTGTCGCTGCGGGTGGCGCCGTTCCACACCACCTCGACCGGCACGCCCTGCTGCTTGAGCTCGGTGCCGCGCGCGTTCCAGATCGACATCATCTCGACTTCGCTGTCGCGCAGCAGTTGCTGCGACTGGTTGCCCTCGCGCCACCACACTTTCACGTGGGGCTTGATCTGGTCGAGCTTCTTGAAGGCGCGGTCGAAATCGAGCGGATAGAGCTTGTCGATCGCCACGCCGTCGGCAATAAGCGCGAAGATGCAGTTGCGCTGCGGATCGCTGCTGCACAGCGAGCGCGGGCCCGGGAATTTCTTGATGTCCCAGAAATCGGCCCAGGAGCGCGGCCCGCCATTCGGATATTTGTCGCTGCGATAGCACAGATTGGTGCCGAGCACGGCGAACGCCACGCCGTAGCCATCGGCTACGATGGCGTTGTCGGGCAGCGTGCCCTTCTTGAAAATGCTCCAGTCGATCGGATCGGCCAAGCCTTCGCGGGCGCCGCGCAACCATTGCATCGAGTTGATCGACGTCATGTCGAACTCGTAATTGCCGGACTTCACCTGCGCCTTGATTTTCGCATACGACACCGGCGTCACGGTGCGGATCTGGATGCCGGTTTCCGCGGTGAACGGCTTGAAATACGCTTCCTGCTGCGCCGCCGTGTAGCTGCCGCCCCAGCTGTTGACATAGAGCGTGCGGGTCTGGGCGATGGTGCGCTCGCTGATGAGCAGCGGCCCGAGCACTGCGGTCGCGCCCGCCGTCTGCAATAGCCGCCGCCGCTTGCGGTCGAAACGCCATGTCGCCATCGCCGGTCTCCCTCGCGTTGCCGTTGCGCCGCGATCTTAGCGCCGCGCCAGCACGTGTGCATCCGTTGCCGACCAGCCGAGCCGGATCGTTTCGCCGCGGCACAAGGTGTCCGGCGGCAGGCCGGGCAGGCGAGCCCGCAGCGGCAGGCCCTTGGTCTTGCCGATCGCCAGGACCGAATCGCCGTAATTGATCACGTCGTCGATCGTCATCTCGAACACATTATCGGCCGCTGCGCCGTTGCCGAGCGGCCGCAATCGTTCGGGGCGGATCAAGAGGTCGACCGGCCCGGCCGGCGCGTCGGCGCACGCCACGCGCACCGTGCCAATGCCGGTGAGATCGACAGTGCCGGGGCGCGCCGCATCGATTGAGCCGGCTAGAATATTGCTGTCGCCGATGAACTCGGCGACGAAGCGGCTTGCCGGCCGATTGTAGACGTCGAGCGGCGAGCCGATTTGCTCGATGCGGCCGTTGTTGAACACGGCGACGCGGTCCGACATGGTCATCGCCTCGGTCTGGTCGTGGGTGACATAGATCATGGTGATGCCGAGCTCGCGGTGGATGCGCTTGATCTCGACCTGCATCTGCTCGCGCAGGTTCTTGTCGAGCGCGCCGAGCGGCTCGTCGAGCAGCACCACGTCGGGATCGAACACGAGGCCGCGCGCCAGCGCCACGCGCTGCTGCTGACCGCCGGACAGCTCGCGCGGATAGCGCTCGGCGAATTTTTGCAGGCCGACCAGCGCCAGCATCTTTTCGGCGCGGTCCTTGATCTCGCGGCGCGGAAAGCGCCGCATGCGCAGCGGAAACGTCACGTTGTGTCGCGCCGTCATGTGCGGGAACAACGCATAGTTCTGAAACACCATGCCGATGTTGCGCTCGTAGGGCCGGCTCAGCGCAAGATCGCGGCCGTCGAGTTCGATGGCGCCGGCGGTCGGCGTTTCGAAGCCGGCGATCATCAACAAGGTGGTGGTCTTGCCCGAGCCGCTCGGGCCCAGGAAGGTGACGAACTCGCCGCGCGCCACATCGATCGACACGCCGTCGACGGCATTGCTCTTGCCGTCATACGATTTGACGATCTCACGCAGGCGCAGATAGCCGGTCATGCGGACGAATCCGGCCTCGTCACGATCAGGGCGTCGACCACCACGCAGCCGCCACGGCCGGGCAGCACCTTGATCGGGTTGAGGTCGATCTCGGCGATGCGCGCGGCGTTGCCCCAGGCGAACTCGCCGAGCGCATAAAGGCATTCGGCCAGGCCTTGCGTGTCAGCCGCCTCGCGGCCGCGCAGCGGGCCAAGCAGCGCGGCGCCGCGCGTCTCGGCGATCATCGCCTCGGCGTCGCCGTCGCGCAGCGGCAGCATGCGCAGCGAAAAATCTTTCAGCGCCTCGATGGCGATGCCGCCGAGCCCGAAGGCGAGCGTCAGGCCGAAATCCGGATCGCGCGACACGCCGGCAAACACCTCGACGCCGTCGGCGACGAACTCCTGCACCAGATAGGCGACATCGGCCGGATACGGATCGAGCGACGCCACCGCTTTGTTCAAGCGTGTGAAGGCGGCGGCCAATTCGTCGGCGTTTTTCAGATTCACCGCCACAAGGCCGAGTTCGGTCTTGTGTGCGATGGCGTCAGAGACGACCTTGAGCACCACCGGGTAGCCGAGTTTCTCTGCCGCTTGCGCCGCTTCGGAGGCCGTGATCACGCGCAGTTCGCGCGCGACCGGGATTCCATAAGCGGCGAGCAAGCGCTTGGCGTCGAATTCGTTGATCGTGCGCCGGCCGGCAAACTCGTGGTCGGCGAGCGTGAGCTGCGGCTTTGCGCCAGGCTTGCGCAACGCTTTCGATGCGGCCGCCCAGCGGCCCATGCGGTCGAGCGCGGCGAGGCCTTGGCGCGTGCCGCCGATCACCACGAGGCCGGCCTCGCGCATGGCGTCGACCTGCTTGCGGTTCATGACGCCCGAGCGGGTGCTCAGCAAATAATATGGCTTTGCGCTTTTTTGCGCGGCCGCGGTCAGCATCGCCACGTTTTCCAGGACGCGCCCCGGATGACCGATGACCGGATCGTTCGAGGTATCGCTGCAATAGCAGATGGCGTCGATGCGCTCGCTCGCATCGACCACCGCCATGGCGTGCGGCAGATTGGTGGCGTAATCGCCGTTGCCCCAGGCGTCGAACGGATTGCCGTCGCCGGAGATGCGGCCGATGACCCGCTCGGCTTCGGCGCGCTCGGCGGGCGACAGCGGCGGCAGATCGAGGCCGAGCGCGGTGGCATTGTCCTGGATCAGCTCCGACAAGCCGCCCGATCCGGTGATCACCGAAATGCCGCGGCCGCGCGGCCAGCGCCGGCCCTGACAGACGGCCAGCACTTCGGTCATTTCGTCGAGATCGCTCACCTCGATGGCGCGGTGCGCGCGCAAAAGTTCGGAGAACACGCGCGACGAGCCGGCGAGGCCGCCGGTATGGCTGGTGATCGCCCGCTGGGTGCGTTCGCTGCGGCCGACCTTGATGACCACGACCGGTTTGCCGGCGTCGGCGGCGCGATCGAGCGCCGCAACGTAGCGCTCCGGCTCGCGCACCGTTTCGGTGAAAGTCGCGATCGCCTTGGTGTTCGGATCGTCGATCAGGTATTCGAGGTAATCGACGGTGCGCGTCACCGCTTCGTTGCCGGCGGAGACGGAGAGGCTGACGCCGAAGCGGCGCAGATCCGAAAGGAGCGCGATGCAGACCGAGCCGCTCTGCGACACGATGCCGACATTGCCGACGATCGCCGGCGGATCCATGATATTTTGCTTGTAGGTCGTCACCCGCGCCGGCGGGTTGAGGATGCCCATGCAGTTCGGCCCGCACACCGGCATGCCGGCCTCACGCGCCAGGCCGGCGATCTCTTCTTGCAGCCGGGCGCCATCGGCGCCGGTTTCGGCGAAGCCGCTGTCGTAGATCACGGCGGCGCGGGCGCCGCGCTTGACCGCAAGCCGCATCTGTTCGGGGATCAGCGGATTGCGGATCGAGAACACCACGATATCCGGCGCCTCCGGCAGCTCCATCAGGCTCGGATAGCAGGCGATGTTGAGCACGGTCTTGTATTTCGGATTCACCGGATAGATCGGCCCGGTGAAGCCGATGGCGCCGAGCGATTCCATCACGGCGCGGCCGGGGCCGCCGCGATCCGTGGCGCCGACGATCGCGACCGAGCGCGGTTTGACAAGAGGCTCAATGGGCATGCGCAGTCCTTTGCCGAACGAAGAGAGAGATCAGCACGCCGGCGAACACCGCGCCGGTGAGCAGGGTGGAGACGACGGCGAGCACCGGATCGGATTCGAGCCGGATGCTCTCGAACATTTTCTTCGGCAGTGTCGAAGCATCGCGGCCGGCGATGAAGATCGCGACCACGGCCTCGTTGAACGAGTGGAGGAACGCGAACAGCGCGCCGACCGCGATGCCGGGCCGCAGCACCGGCAGCGTGACATATAAGAATGTACGCAGCGGCCCGGCGCCGGCGCTGTTGGCGGCGCGCTCCAGATTGCGGTCGAACCCCTTGAGCGCCGCCGAGATCACCAGGAATGCGATGGGAATCGAGAGCACGCTGTGCGCCATGATCATGCCGGCCCGGGTGCCGACCAGATGGATGCGGCTCAAGAAACCGTAATAGCCGAGCGCGCTGACCACGCCCGGCACGATCAGCGGCAGCATGACGACGAGGTTCATGGCGCTCTTGCCGCGAAACCGGTAGCGCACGTAGCCGAACGCGGCCGGCAGCGCCACCAGCATGGTCAGTACCATGGCGCCGAGCGCAATGATGAAGGAATTCGCCGTGGCGGCGAGCCAGGCGTCGCTGTGGAAGTAGCGCACGTAATAGCCGAGCCAGTAGCCGGGCGGCGGAAATTCGAACGAGATCGCGGTCGAGAACGACATCGGCACGATGATGGCCATCGGCGCGATCAGGAACAGCGCCACGAGACTCGCGACCGCGAGAGGCAGGTGCCGCGCCATGGTCAGCCCCACAGCCGGTCGAGACCGGCGAAGCGGTTGTAGATGGCGAGCAGGATCAAGGTCGCGGCCAGCAGCACGGTGGCGATCGCCGAAGCAAAACCCCAGGCCAATAAATCCTCGATCTGCTGATTGATGAGCTGCGAGATCATCATGTCGCGCGGCGTGCCGAGCAGGATCGGCGTGATGTAGAAGCCGAGGCAGATGGTGAAGACCAGAATGCAGCCGTTGACGACGCCAGGGAGACTGAGCGGCAGGAACACGTCGCGGAACGCGGCGAACGGCCGGGCGCCGAGGCTTTCGGCTGCGCGCAAGTAAGACGGGTCGATCTTGCGCATGACGCCGTAGAGCGCCAGCACCATGTAGGGCAGCAGAATGTGCGTCATGCCGAGCGCCGACGCGAACGAGGTGAACAACAGCTGCGGCGGCGGGCCGAGACCGGCGGCGGCGTAGAAGGCGCTGATCGGACCTTTGCGCCCGAGGATGACCAGCCACGCATAGGTGCGCACGATGAAGCCGGTCCAAAAACTCATGCCGACCGCGACCAGAAAGAGCGTCGCGATCCAGTCGTTGCGCCGCGCCATGACGTAAGCCAGCGGATAGCCGAGCGCGAGACAGGCCAGCGTGACGATCAGCGAAAGCTTGAAGGTATTGAGCAGCACATGGAGATAGAGCGGCACCGTGAACAGGCGGCGGTAGTTGGCAAGCGACAGCGCCGGATCGGTGACGCTCAAGGTCAGCATGTAGCCGATCGGGATGACGAACAGCACGACGAGGTAGAGAACGGCCGGCGCGACCAACAGCCCGGCGCGCATCGCTTCGCCGGAGCGGCGCGCCGGCATCGGCATAGCTGCGGGCAATCTGCCGGCGGCCGTCGGAGCGATGCTGGCGATCGCGCCCTCCCTCGCTGCGCGCGGCGCATCGTTTGCACGCCGCCTCGCATTATGTACCATGCCCTTTGCCGACGTAGCATAGGCGCGCGGTCGAAACCACGCGCCGATGCCGCGTGCGGCCGCGGGGGCTCGCCTCAAGGGTGAAGCGATGACACGCATGACGATGACGCGGCGGCGTGCGCTTGCGCTCGGCACCGGCGGCGCATTGGCGGCGCCGTTCGTGAGCCGCGGCGCGGCGGCACAGGGCAAAACGGTTTATGTCAATTCGTACGGCGGCGTGTGGGAGACGTCGTGGAAGAAGGCGTTCTTCGATCCGTTCACCGCGCAGACCGGCATTGCGATCAAGACCGTGCCGGGCGTGGTGTTCGCCAAGCTCAAGGCGCAGGTGCAGACCGGCAATTACGAATACGATCTGGTCAATCTCGGCGACAGCGAATTCGCCCAGGCCGTTCATGACGGCCTGGTGGAGAAGCTCGACAAACAAGCCGCCCATGCCGACCAATTGCCGCCGAGCCTTTTGCGCGACTACAGCCTGGTCAGCTATTCGCTCGGCACCAACATCGTCTATCGCAAGGACAAATTCCCGAACGGCGGCCCGCAGAGCTGGGCCGATTTCTGGGACGTGAAAAAATTTCCCGGGCCGCGCTGCCTGTTCGACCGCTCGTTCAGCTGTCTCGCCTTCGCGCTGCTGGCCGACGGCGTGCCGAAGGACAAGCTCTACCCGATGGATCTCGACCGCGCCTTCCGCAAGATGGACGAGATCAAGCCGCACGTGAAAGTGTGGTGGCGCGACGGCGCCCAGTCGCAGCAGCTCATTCGCGACGGCGAGGTCGACATGATCGCGATGTGGAGCGCGCGCGCTGTCGATCTCATTGCCGACAAGGTGCCGCTCGAGCTCGTCTGGAACGGCGGCGAACTGTACTGGTCCAATCTGATCGTGCCGAAGGGCGACCCCAACGCCAAGGCGGCATGGCAGTTCGCCGGCTTCGTCGCGCAAGCAAAACCGCAGGCCGATTTCGCGATGCTGCTGCCGTACGGCCCGGTCAATCCTGGAGCGCGCGCACTGATGCCGGAGGCGCGGCTTCGGTTGACGCCGGCATGGCCGGACAACGAGAAGGTCATGTTCCAGCACGATGCGGCGTGGCTCGCGCCACGGCTCGCTCAGATTCGCGAACGCTGGACGCAATGGATGACGGCATAGGAACGCGTAAGAAAAAGGCAGCCATGAAGATCGTCGATCTCTCCCATGTGATGAGCATCCACACGCCCGGCTGGGTCGGCTACGCCGGGAATAAAATGTATTACGCCCAAAACCTGCAGACCCAGGGCATCGTCGCGCAACGCATCGAAACGTCGCTGCATGCGGGCACCCATTTCGACGGCGCCATGCATGCCACCGACGGCCGCACCGGCGACATGGCGTCGCTGCCGCTCGACTTTCTGGTCAATCACGGCGTCGTCGTCGATCTGGCGCCGCAGGTGAAGGACTGGACCGCGATCACGCCGCAGATGATCGAAAAGTCCGGCGCCGAAATTCGCGACGGCGACATTCTTATCCTGCACACCGGCTGGCACAAATATTACGAAGGTCAGAGCCAGCAGGATCTGGTGCGTTATTTTTGTTATCACCCCGGCCCGACGCTCGCCACGCTGGAATGGATGCTGGAAAAGAAAATAAAATGGTTCGGCATGGACACCGGATCGTGCGATCACCCGATGAACACCTCGATCCGCAACATGCGCCCCGACATCGCCCGCGAGTTCGAGCAGGTCATGGGCAAGACGCCGGCGGATTATTTCGGCACCTTCGAATACGTGCACAAGCGCTCCGGCCGCAAAGTGCGGCAGGACGTCTTCCCGTTCCACAATTATGCGTTCCAGGAAGGCCTGCTGCACGCCGAGAATCTGGGCGGCGATCTGGAAAGCGTGCTGGGCAAGCGCTGCATCATCGGCGCGTTTCCCTGGCGCTATGAGGGCCTGGAATCCTGCCCGTGCCGTATCCTGGCGATCTTCGATGCCGGCGACGCACCGGTCGAAGCGCTCGGCGCCGCGGCGCGCGGGATTGTTTGCGGATAAGCCAACGAGATTTTCAGATGCCAAAAATCAGCGCTTCGGACGGCACGCAGCTCTACTACGAAGAGATCGGCACCGGCACGCCGGTCGTGTTCGTGCACGAATTCGCCGGCGATTACCGCACCTGGGAGCAGCAGATGCGCTACTTCGCCCGTTCGCATCGCTGCGTCACCTATAGCCAGCGCGGCTATCCGCCGTCCGACGTGCCGGAGGAGCCGGCGCGCTACGGCCAGGACATCGCACGCACCGACGTGATCGCGCTGATGGACGCGCTCGGCATCGACCGCGCGCACGTGGTCGGCCATTCCATGGGCGCCTACACGGCGCTGCACGTCGGCATGCGCCATCCGCAGCGCTGCATCTCGGTGACGGCCGCCGGCTGCGGCTGGGGCTCGCTGCCCGATGCGGCGGCGCGCGAGGGCATGCGCAACGTGGCGCTGGAGACCGCCCAGATGTTCACGCAGAAGAGCATGGCCGAAGCCGCCGCCATCTACGGCGACGGCGCCATGCGGCAGCCGCAGAAATACAAGGACCCGCGCGGCTACGCCGAATTCATCCGCATGCTGTCGGAGCACTCGTCGCGCGGCCACGCGCTCACCATGGAGATGCTGCAGGCCAAGCGGCCGAACATGTGGGACATGGAAGCGGACCTGAAAAAGTTCGCGGTGCCGCTATTGATCGTCGTCGGCGACGAGGACGAGTCGTGCCTCGACGGCAGCGTCTTTCTCAAGCACACCGCGCCGACCGCGGGACTCCTGGTCATTCCGCGCTCCGGCCACGACATCCCGACCGAAGAGCCCGCCGTCTTCAACGCCGCGCTTGCCGACCTGTTCGCCGCCGCCGAAGCCGGCCGTTGGCTGGCGCACAGGAAGCCGGGGTAAGCGCCCTTCAATGGTCCTCATCCTGAGGCGCTCGGCGCACAGCGCCGAGCCTCGAAGGATGAGGAAAACGGTTTCACTTCGCGTCGTGAAAGATGATGCCGAGCGTGTGACGGTGGCCGGAGCGGATGCGGCTGACGCCGTGGCGCATGTTGACCCGGTAGGCGCCTTTGCTGCCTTGCACCGGGCGATTGTGCACGGCGAACAGCACGGCGTCGCCTTGCTGCAACGGCACCACTTCGACGCGGCTCTGCATGCGCGGGCGCTGCTCGGTCAGCACGAACTCGCCGCCGGTAAAATCGCGCTCGGGTTTTGAGAGCAGCGCTGTGATCTGCATCGGGAATGCAAGCTCGCCGTAAAGGTCCTGGTGGAGGCAATTGAAATCGCCGGGGCCGTATTGCAGCAATAGCGGCGTCGGCCTGGTCTGGCCGGCCTCGTGGCAGAGTTTCAGATAATCGGTATGGCGCTGCGGATAGCGCACCGCGATGTTCATGCGCTCGTTCCAGGCGTTGGCGAACGGCGCGATCTGGGCGTAGAGCGCGGTGCGCAGCGCGGCGATGCGCGCCGGCAGCGGATATTTGAAGTAGCGATATTCGCCCCGGCCAAAACCGTGGCGCGCCATGTGGATATGGCTGCGGAAATGTTTTTCGTCCGCATAAAGCGCGGCGATGTCCTCGCACTCGGACGCCGTCATGAGCTTCGGCAGCACGGCGGCGCCGAACGCATTCAGAGTCGCGCCGATTTCGTCCCAGTCGTAACGCTCGACCTCGGTCGCCGATTCAGCTTTTTTCGCAACAGCCGTGCTCATATCGGACCTCTTGCGCATCGAAGTGCATGTTGAGCCGAATCTAAGAACGGCTGCGTTTTTCGACCACCCGAATCCTGGCCAAGAGGCGTCGATTATATTCCGCTCATTCCCGCGCAAGCGGGAATCCAGTGGCCACCTCGGCGTAGAAGTTCAAGCACTGGGTCCCCGCTTTCGCGGAGACGAGGGGGAGAGCCGGTTACTTCGTTCCGATGTCCCGCAGCAGCGCTCGCAGCCGCTGCGGCGTCACCGGCAGCTGCGTCACCGCGCCCGGCCGGCCGAGCGCGTCGTCGATGGCGGCCGCAATGGCGGCGCCGACCGGATTGGCGCCGCCTTCGCCGGCGCCCTTGAGACCGAGCGGATTGAGCGGGCTCGGTGCGTCCTCGGTGATCAACGTTTCCACATGCGGGATCTCGCGCGCGGTCGGCATCAGATAATCGGCGAAGCTGACGGACAGCGGCTCGCCGCGCGCGTCGTACAAAAATTCCTCGAACAGCGCGCCGCCGAGGCCCTGCGCCAGGCCGCCGGCGATCTGGCCCTCGACCAGCATCGGGTTGACGGCGCGGCCGATGTCATAGGCGACGAGGTAGCGCTCGATGATGACGCCGCCGGTGCCGCGGTCGATGCGCACCACCGCGACATGGACGCCGTACGGATAGGCCATGTGGCTCTGCTCGACCCAGCCTTCGGCCGTGAGCCCGGCGAGTCGTCGCCGAGCAATTTTGACGTGGGCCCGAGCGCGCGCGCCACCGCGCCGAGTGCGACCGACGCCCCCTGCGGCGTGGCACGGCTCACCACCTTGCCGTCGACCACGTCGAGCGCCTCGGGCTTGCTCTGAAGGAGCGCCGCCGCCGCGGCGAGCGCCTTGTCGCGCACTTTCGTTGCGGCCACGCGGGTCGCTTCGCCCGTCATCACCGTGACGCGCGAGGCGAACGCGCCCATGCCGAAGGCGATGCGGTCGGTCTGGCCGTGCACCACGCGCACGCGCCGGTAATCGACGCCGAGCGTCTCGGCGCAGATCTGGGCGAGCGCGGTTTCCATGCCCTGGCCGACCGACGCCGAGCCGGAGACGAGCTCGACCGCGCCGCTCTCGTCGACGCTGATGCGCACGCCATCGAACGGGCCGAGTCCGCTCTTTTCCACGAACATCGCAACCCCGGCGCCGACCGCTTCGCCGCGGGCGCGGCGCTGCCGCAGCGACTCCTGCAGCTTTCGCCAGCCGCTCGCGTCGAGCGCCTTGTCGAGCAGCCCGGCATAATCGCCGGAATCATAAGTGAGCTCGGTGCCGAGCGCGCCCATGCTCCGCTCGTACGGCATCTCCGCCACGCCGATCAGATTGCGGCGGCGGACCTCGATCGGGTCGAGCGCAAGCTTGGCGGCGATCGCATCCATCAGCCGCTCGCGCACGAACGTGCTCTCGTAGCGGCCGGGCGCCCGATAGGTGCCGCACGGCGTCTTGTTGGTCAGCCGGATGCGGCCCACCATGCGGTAAGCGTCGAGCCGATACGGCCCGGGCAGCATCGCGGCGGCGAGATCGGGAACCGTGGCGGCGTGGGTGCGCACATAGGCGCCCTGGTCGTGAAAGAATTCGCCGTCGATGGCGAGCAGGCGGCCGCCGGCATCGACCGCGGCGCGGGCGCGAAAGCGCTGCTGGCGCGAGTGATTGGTCGCGAGAAGATGCTCGCGCCGGTCCTCGATCCATTTCACCGGCCGCTTGAGCCGTAGCGCCGCGAGGCAGACCAGCACGTCCTCGGGATAGAGTTCGCCGCGCACGCCAAAACCGCCGCCGACATGGCCTTCGTGCAGATGCATGGAGGAGGGCGGCCGCCCGAGCATGCGGGCGAGGCTGTCTCTGTTCCAATGCAGCACCTTGGCGACGCCGTGCAGCTCGAGGATGCCGCGGTGCTCGCGGGCGATGGCGCCGCGCGTCTCCAGCGGCACGCCGGAGTGCCGGCCGACGGCGAGATCGAGCGCGACGACCGCGTGCGCCTTGGCGAACGCCGCATCGACGTCGCCAAAACCTTTTTGCACCAGGGTGACTTCGGTGGAGCAGCCGGCGCTGAACTCGGCCGGCGGCGCATCGGCCGCAAGCAACGCCGGCAATTCGTCGTATGCGATGGCGACGAGATCGGCTGCGTCCTCGGCGAGATAAGGATCGGCGGCAAACACCGCGGCGACCGGCTCGCCGACATAACGCACGTGGCCATGCGCCAGGATCGGCTGCCGATACGGCTCCAGCCCTTCGACGCGGGTGAGCCGAAAATCGATCGGCGGCACGTCGGCGACGTCGGCATGGGTCCAGACCGCGACGACGCCCGGCGCCGCGCGCGCCGCAGCGGTATCGATCGCGACGATGCGGCCATGCGGGCAGGTCGAGCGCACCACGCGCATGTGCAGCTGATGAGCAAACGACACGTCGCCGGCGAACAGCCCGCGCCCGGTGACGAGCGGTGGATCTTCGAGCCGCGGCAGCGACCGGCCGATGACGGACTTGGGGGCGGACATTGTGCTCGAGCCGATTTCGCGCCGCTTTTTGTTTCTCACGTCCAGCCGAGCTTCGCCCGGATGGCGTCGCCCATGATCCAGCGCTTGTCGTCCTCGGAAAGGAAATCGAGCGTCTCGGTGAAATGCGTGATGCGCTGCCGGTAGGTGCATTTGGCGAACGAGTTGGTGATGTCGGTGCCCCAATGACAGCGCTGCGGCCCGAAGGCGTCGAACAGGCGGCGGATGTGCGCCGTCATATCGCGGAACGGATAGGACTCCGCCGAATAAAGCGGCGCGTTCGAGAGTTTTACGGAGACATTCGGAAATTTGGCGAGCACCGCGGTTTCGCCGATCGCCTCCGCCGTCTTGCCGCTCTTGGCGATGTCGCCGGTGATGCCGAAGTGGTCGGCGATCAGCGGCAGCCCGGGATGACGCTCGGCGATGCGGGCGAAATGCGCCATCGGCGCGCCGTAGAACATGACGGGGATCTGATATTTCTCCGCGGCCGGCCAGAACCAGTCCGTGGTGCCGTCGGTCAGCCAGCTCCATTGCGGCGGATGAAAGGTGACGCGGATGCCGCGCATGCCGGGCTGCTTCTTCCAGTCGGCAAACTGCGCCGCTGTCTTCGGCTCGGTCAGCGGCACGCGGCCCATCACCGCAAAGCGGGACGGATAGCGCTGCACCGCTTCGAGCCCGTAATCGTTGCGGTCGCCCTCCCAGGACGGCGGTACGATGACGACGCGGTCGACGCCGGCCTCGTCCATCAGCGGCACCAGCCTCTCGATGGTGAACGGCTCCGGCAGCTGGGCGACGCGGTTTGGCAGCCACGGCCGGTCCGGCGTGTTGGCCTTCCAGAGATGAACCTGCGCGTCGACGATCATCGCTGCCTCCCGCCTGCGTCACGGCGGAGTGTGCCGTGGCGGCGAGAGGGCCGCAATGGTCGTACTCTCCGACCGCTCGTCCCCGCGAAAGCGGGGACCCAGTTGAAGTTCGCAGAAGCAGAGAGCGGTTCTTCTGGATTCCCGCTTTCGCGGGAATGAGCGGAATGGAGTTAAATCCGCCGCAACGGCAGCGACCAGGCCAGCGCGGCGCCGGCGGCGGTGAAGCTGGCGATGGTGATGAAGGCGGCGCGGAAGGCGTCGACGATCTCGGCCCGCACCATCGCCTGGCGTGCCGGCGCCAAGGTCGCGATGGCGTCGGGGCCTTGCTCGATGACGGTGCCGAACAGGTTCGCGGTCTCGCGGTCGCCGGCGGCCAGGATGGCGAACAGGATTGCCGCGACCAACGCGGTACCGAATGCGGCTCCGACCGAGCGCGAGAACTGCACCATGGCGGCGCCGGTGCCGAGCCGCCGCGGTCCGGCCACGGCCTGCACCGTGAGCTGCACCACGCCCATCACCGAGCCCATGCAGGTCGCGATCAGGCACCAGATCCAGGGCAAGGTCGCCGTGCTCAGGTGCGGCGTCCAGAACGCCATGATCAAGAGGCCGACGGTGGCGGCGACGAGCCCGTAGGACGGAAACACCGCGGTCCAGCCGGTGCGCGTCACCAGTTGGCCGGTAATGAGCGAGCCGAGCCCGATGCCGAAGGTCAGCGGCAGCAGCAGCAGGCCGGTCTCGGCCGGCGAGGCGCCGCGCACCGCGCGCAGATAGATCGGCAGAAACGTGATCAGCGACACCAGGGCCGCGCCGTGGCACGCCGCCATGGCGTCGGCGCGCCAGATCGACGGCTCGCGAAACAGCCGCGGCGGAATGAGCGGCGAGGTCGAGCGCCGCTCCTGCCAGAACAGCGCCGCCAGCGCCAGGATGCCGAACGCCAACAGCCCGAGCGCCACCGGGATGGTGCTGGTCTGCATGCGCTGCAATTGCTCGAAGGCGAGGATCACCGGGCTGACGAACATAATAAAGAGCACGAGGCCCGGGATATCGAAGGTGGTGCGGCGGCGATCGGCCGGCCGCGATTGCAGGCGCAGCACCAGCGCCATGGCGACAAACCCGAGCGGCAGGTTGACGTAGAATATCGACTGCCAGCCGAACGCTTCGGTCAGATAGCCGCCGGCCACCGGGCCGAATGTGCTGGAGCTCACCGACACGCCGGCCAGATAGCCCTGATAGCGACCGCGCTCGCGCGGCGGAATCGCTTCGCCGATCAGCGCCTGCGACAAGGTCATCAGGCCGCCGCCGCCGAAACCCTGCACGACGCGAAACGCGGTCAGCCATTCGATGTTGGGCGACAGCGCGCACAGCACCGAGCCGAGCATGAAGATCGACAGCGCCATGATCATCATCGGGCGGCGGCCGAATGTGTCGCCAAGCCGGCCATAAACCGGCGCCGCGATGGTGTTGGCGATCAGATAAGACACCACCACCCACGAGGCGCGCTCGATCTCACCTAGATTTGACGCGATGGCAGGCAGCGCGGTGGCGACGATGGTCTGGTCGGCCACTGCCAGAAACATCGGCAGCATGATCGAGGGAAAGACCGTGAAGAACAGGGTGCGGGGCGATTCGGCTTTCGCGGCTTCGCCCGCGGCCGGCGTCGGCGGCACGGCCGGCTTGTCCGCCAAGCCTTGAGCCGGCGATGGGGCTGCCTCGCTTCGTTCATTCATGTCGGGTGCTGGCCGGCTACAGTGCTAATGCGAAGTTTATTCGAAAACCCATAGCGGTGAACATCCACCGCGGCGAATCCGTTGCCCAGCCTGGCGGCGGTTTGATCGCCGCTGAACGACCGTTTGGCGACCGTGGCGGCGGCCGGCTGCGTGCAACTAATATTTTGGGGCGGCGTTGAATTGCCGGCGGAACAGGGCGTGACGTTACGTCGCTTCGCCGACTTATCAAATTTTGACGTGGTGCCCCATGAGTGCGAATCCGCGTGAAATAGCAGGCCGTGGTTCAAGCGCAGCAACAAAGTCGATGATGTTTCGGGTGGGGCTTGCGGTGCTTGCAATTGCGACGCCGGCTTTGGCGCACGATAACGGCCAGTTTGCCAATGTCTCGCCGTCGGTGCGGGCATGGTTCAAAGGCGTCAAGTCGCAACATGGCGTGCCGTGCTGCGACATCGCCGACGGCCACCGTACCGATTACGATATGCGAAAAGATCAATACTGGGTGCCGATTAACGGCAGCTGGCTGCCGGTGCCGCCCGACGCCGTTCTCAATGACGCCGGCAATCCGGTCGGCGACGCCGTGGTCTGGTACAGCATCTATGGCGACCACGTCGTGATCCGCTGTTTCGTTCCAGGCAGCGGCGCCTGACGACACTCGGAGAATGCCGCACCCGCGTGACCCTGCCTTACGCGCGGGGCAGGGCAAGGCTTTGATTGCGGCGCGGCTCTTGGCATCGGACCGCATCTGTTGAGCGCATCTGTTGGATCGCAGCGATGCGGTTCTTTCGAATCGGCTAAATTATTTGAGTCCGGCTAAATAATTCAAAATGCAAAAAAGCCGGCCGTCGGATTGGCGGCCGGCTCACGGCTGCAAAACGGCCGGAAAGTGGTCGCTTCAGCCCAAAAAACCGACGCGCTCTTGTTCGCGCGCTTCTTCGACGGTGGCCGGCTGCGCCGGCAATTGCAGCACGGTCGCTTCCTGACCTTCGCACAACAGCGTCAGCAGCACGATACGTCCGTCGGGGAATTCGAGGGCGTCGTGATGCGCGGCCAACTTGTCCTTGTTGACCTGACGGAAGATCGCGGTTTGGTGATTGATCGTCTTGGTCTTCCAGCCCAACAGGCCGGCCGGCAGGCAGGCCACGTCGCCGGCGAAGGCCAGCTCGGTTCCGGGCCGGATACAGACGGCCAATCCGGCATCGTCGGAGGCGGAGAACCCGCGTGTTCCCGTCCCGAAGTCGCGCGTGACGAGCTTGTCGCCGACTTGCGCCGGCCGCGATCGCACGCTTTGAAGGCTAAAGTCACACATTGGCGACTCCTTTCGTCCCGGGGTCTAGGCCCGGGGCTTCCGCTACAGAGCCCCACAGTCCACTCCGACAACGACTTGACGAAAGAATGGTGCCGCCGCCCGCGACAGAAAAGACGCGTCGGCGCAACGCCGGCGCGACACAATCGCGCCGCGCCGCATCCACACGGCGGCACGATTTGTCAGCTAGACGGTGCTGTCTCCGGCATTTCTGCGGCGTGTCGGCCGGGCCGGCGCGCCAACGCGCGCTATTTGACCGTGATGCCGCCGACCATGCCATTCCAGTCGTGGTCGGCGCAGCGCAGGTCGTATTTGCCCCGCTTGCGCGGGGTCAAGAACAGATCCTTGCTTTCGCCCGGCTCGAGCGTCACTTCGCTGCGCCTGTTGTCGAGAATGTCGGGGTTCTCGATCGCCGCGGTGGCAAGAAACACCGGCGCGGTAAACTCGTGCGTTTCCTTGCCCTTGTTTTGCAGGTGCAGCTGATAACGCACGCCGTGCTTGAACGTCAGGTGGTTGGGCTCAAAGTCGTAGTCGACCATCACGACGTCGAGCTCGACCGGTTTTTGCGCCGATTGCGCCAGCGGCGCGGCAAGCAATAATCCAAACAAGGAGCCGAAGCGCCAAAGCGCGCGGGTGTGGCGCACGATTGCCGTCCCCCCTTGATCCCCTGTTGGCCGGCCGAAGCGAGCCTACACCGACGGCGGAGCGGCTTTTATGGCGCAAAAGGCCGCGCGGCTCAATGCATTGCGGCGCCGTGGGCGGAGCCGGACACACGCCGGACCGTCAGCAGCACGATCGGGACCATCACGGCGGCAAAGATCGCCCAGGTGTAGAACACGTCGATGTAAGCCAACAGCGAAGCCTGGCTCATGATGGTGCGACCGATGAGGCCGTAGGCATGGGACTGCGCGGTTGACGGCGCCGCGCCCTGGTGGATGAAGTAGTCGCTCATATGCTTCATGGTCGACTGAAACACCGGCGATGTCGGCGTCACGTTTTCGACCAGCCGGGCCTGATGAAACTGGCTGCGCTGCAACAGCAGGGTATTGGCCAGCGAGACGCCGAAGCCGCCGCCCAGATTGCGCGCGACATTCATGAGCGCGGAGCCTTCGGCGGTCTTGGTCTGCGGCAGGCCGTCATAGGCGATGGTGTTGACTGGAATGAACAGGAACGGCAGCCCGATCACCTGCAGGATGCGGATGAGGGCGAAATAGCTGAAGGTCGCGTCCGGCACGAGACTGGTCGAATACCACATCGAGAACGCCACCGCGCCGAGCCCGATCGCGATCCAGTATTTCGGCTGCATCAGCCCGGTCACCATGCCGGCAACGGGCATCATGACCAGCATGGCTAGGCCGCCCGGCATCACCGCGAGGCCGGACAGCTCCGCCGTATAGGGAAAGCTCGTCTGCAACAATTGCGGCATGATCTGGTTGGAGCCGAACAGGATGGCGCCGACCGTGAGCATGATCAGAAACGACATGCCGAACTGGCGACGGAACAAAAGGCGGATGTCGACGATCGGGTCGCGCTCGGTGAGCTCCCACAGCAGGAAGAAGACGAACGCGGCAGCGGCAACGATCGTGAACGCGATAATCAGGTTGGATTTGAACCAGTCGTCCTCCTGGCCGCGGTCGAGCACGAATTCGAGGCTGCCGAACGTCACCGCGATCAGCACGAAGCCGATCCAGTCGACGCGCAAGCCGCCGGCGAGCCGCTCGCGCCGCTCGCGCTCCAGCGCTTCGGGCTCGACCAGCACCCAGTTCACCAGGATGAGCGAGACGATGCCGATCGGGATGTTGATGAAGAAAATCCAGTGCCAGGAATAATTGTCGGTGATCCAGCCGCCGAGCGTCGGCCCGACCGTCGGCGCCACGATGACGGCGATTCCGTAGAGCGCAAAGGCCTGGGCCCGGCGCTCCGGCGGGAATGTGTCGGCGAGGATGGCCTGCTCGCTGGTCGGCATGCCGCCGCCGCCCAGCCCCTGCAGGATGCGAAAGAAGATCAGCGCGTTGAGGCTCGGCGCCAGCCCGCAAAGGAGCGAGCTCACCGTGAACAGCGCCACGCACAGCATGTAGAAGCGCTTGCGGCCGATGACGTTGGACAGCCAGCCGCTCACCGGCAGCACCACCGCGTTGGCGATCAGATAGGTCGTCACCACCCAGGTGCTCTCGTCGATGCTGGCGCCGAGGCTGCCGGCGATGTAGCGCAGCGACACGTTGGCGATCGCGGTGTCGAGCACCACCATGAAGGTGGCGATCGACACGATGATCGCGACCAGCCACGGATTGCGGTCGCCGGCGGCGGAGCGGCTCGGGGTCCAGCCGCCGGGCCGGCTTTGCTGGCGCTCGTCGCTCATCGCACCCGCACGCTCGGCACCACCGACATGCCCGGCCCGAGCTTCACGTCGGGCGGATTGTCGAACACGATCTTGACCGGCACCCGTTGCACGATCTTGACGTAATTGCCGGTGGCGTTCTGGGCCGGCAGCAGGCTGAACGCGGTGCCGCTGCCGGCCTGCACGCTGTCGACGTGGCCCTTGAAGGTGCGGTTCGGGAAAGCGTCGACCGCGATGTCGACCGGCTGGCCGGGACGCAGCAAGGCAAGCTGCGTCTCCTTGAAATTCGCCGTGATCCAGACGTCGCGCGGCACGAACATCAGCAGCGCCTGGCCGGCCGCCGCATATTGCCCCTTGGCCGCGGTCAGCTGCGTCACGTAGCCGGCGACCGGCGCGGTGACCTCGGTGCGGCCGAGATTGACCTGGGCCTGCTGGAGCCCGGCGCGCATCTGCTCCAATTGCGCCTGCGCCTGCAGCGCCTGGCTTTGCAGCACCGGCAATTGCTTTTCCGTCGCCGTCGCATTGGCCTCGGCGCCGGCAAGCGTGGCCTGGGCTTGCAGGAAATTGGAATGGTGTTGCTGCGCCACCTCGACGGTGACGCTGCCGGTCTTGACCAGCCGCTCGTAGCGTTCGTTTTCCTGTTGCGCGAAGGTGAGGGCGGCCTCGGCCTGCGTCACCTGTTTTTGCGCCTGCTCGATGCGCGCCTGCTGGGCGGCGATCTGGGCGTTGAGATTGGCGATGTTGGCCTGCGCCTGATCGACCTGCGCCTTGCCCTGATCGGTCTGCGCCTGGAAGTCGCTGCGCTCGAGCCGCACCAGCACGGTGCCGGCCTCGACCGCCTGATTGTCGGTGACCGGCACGTCGACCACCTGGGCGCTGATCTGCGCGCTGATGGTGACGGTGCGCGCGTCGATGAAGGCGTCGTCGGTCGATACATAATGGCTGGAACTGATCCACCACACGATGACGCCGACGACGAGCGCGATCGCAATGGCGGTGATCGTCAGCACCAGCGCGCGACGCGCGCGCAGCCGCTCGATAAACGACGGTTCCCGGTGCCGCTCGCCGGCAGCCGGCCGCGCCGGGCGTCCCGGCACCGTTTCGTCGCGGTGTTCGTCGTCGACGCGTTGATCCATGACTTAGGGCAAACGTCCGCGGCGCGGTTTCCGTTTCCCTTGGGACGGAAAGCGGACCATGCAGGCAAATCAGTTTGCCCCCGGTGTAACCCCTATGGCGGGCCGACGCTAGGGCGGCTGCCGGAGCCGAGCGTCCCCCATCAAACACCGCCGGTGAGGGGCGCATAAAACCGCCGAGTAAATGAGATATATACGGCCGCCCGAAGATTTGCAGGCGGCTCAATTTTAGGCATTTAGCAAAAATGCGCAGAATCGCTGCGGCGGCCGGCCTTTTGAGGTGGCAACAAAAAGGCTAGTCTGGCGCCCGTGTCGTTTTCAGTTCAATCACTTTATGCCGATGCGACCATGAAGCAGCGACTTTCCTGGTCCGGCAAAAGATGGAGCGCGCCGCGCCTGGCCGTTCTCGCAGCGGTGATCGCGCTTGCGCTGGCGGGCTGCGGCTCCAGAAACACGTTCGTGCCGCCGCCGCCCGCCAAGGTCGCCGTCGCGCAACCCCTGCAGCAGCCGGTGACGCTCTATCTCGAGCTCACCGGCAACACCGCGCCGTACCGGGCAGCCAATCTGGTGGCGCGCGTCCAGGGCTTTCTGGAATCGATCGATTATCAGGACGGCGCCTCGGTCACCAAAGGAACGCAGCTCTTCGGCATCGAGCGCGCCATTTATCAAGCACAACTCGATCAGGCCAAGGCGCAACTGGCGAAGGACCAGTCGGTGTTGGCTCAAGCCGAGGCCAATCTCGAGCGCTACCAAAGACTGAGGGCGCAGAACTCGATCGCGGCGCAGCAGGCGGAAGACCAGGCCTTCGTGGTGCAGCAGAACCAGGCGACCGTCGACCTCGACAAGGCCAATGTCGACACCGCGAACATCAATCTCGGCTACACCAGAGTCCTCGCCCCGTTCGACGGCATCGTCACCAATCATCTGGTCGACGTCGGCACGCTGGTCGGCGTGTCCGGATCGATCACCCCGCTCGCCAGCATCGTCCAGACCGACCCGATCTACGCCAATTTCACCGCGAGCGAGCCGCAAGTTCTGGCGATCAAGCAAAACCTCGCCAGCCGGGGCAGGAGCTTGCGCACCACCGGTCTATCGGACATCCCCGTCGAGATCGGGCTGCAAAATGAAGAGGGTTATCCGCACAAAGGGCATCTCGACTATGTCTCGCCGCAGCTCGACACCGCGACCGGCACGCTGGCCGGGCGCGGTCTGTTCGACAACAAGGATCACGCGCTGCTGCCGGGCCTGTTTGTGCGGGTTCGGATTCCGTTCGACCGCAAGGACGAGGCTCTGCTGACGCTCGACGATGCGATCGGCACGAGCCAGGAAGGCAGCTATGTGCTGGTGGTCGGCGCCGACAATGTCGTGCAGCGCAGGATCGTCAAGACCGGGCAAAAGCAGGGGCAGCTTCGGGTCATTGAATCCGGACTTGCGCCGGGCGATTGGGTCGTGACCGAAGGCGTTCAGCGCGCCTTCCCCGGCGCCAAAGTCGAGCCGCAGCAAACCAAGCTGACGCCGGCCGAAACCGATCAATCAAGTCCTGGTCAATCAAGTCCTGATCGATCAGGTCCTGGTCAATCAGGTCCTGATCGCTCAGGTTCCGGCGCGGCGAGCGCCCCCGACCCGGCGGCAAAATGAAACATCGCGAGGCACCGGCATGATCTCGCGTTTTTTCATCGATCGGCCGGTGCTCGCCAACGTGCTGGCCTTCGTCTTCGTCCTGGTCGGGCTGGTCGCGCTCATTCAATTGCCGAACGCCCAATATCCCAACGTCGTGCCGCCGACCATACAGGTCACCACGCGATACCCAGGCGCCACCGCCGAGACCCTGGTCAACACGGTCGCGCTTCCGATCGAGCAGAGCGTCAACGGCGTCGAGGACATGCTGTACATGCAGTCGACGAGCGCCAGCGACGGCACTTACAGCTTGACCGTCACGTTCGCGATCGGCACCGATCCCAATAAGGCGCAGATCCTGGTGCAGAATCAGGTTGCCGCCGCGCTTTCGGCATTGCCGCTCGCCGTGCAAAACGAGGGCGTGACGACGGCGAAGCGGTCGAGCTCGATACTCGAATTCGTCACGCTGGTCTCTCCCGATAGCCGCTTCGACGGCCTGTTCCTGGCGAACTACGCCGTCATCACCCTGCAGAACGAGCTGGCGCGCCTCAACGGCGTCGGCAACGTTCAGGTGTTCGGCGCCGGACAATACGCCATGCGTGTCTGGATGAATCCGAACCTGCTGCAGGCGCGCGCGCTGACGCCGCAGGACGTGATCAATGCAATCCAGCAGCAGAGCCAGGAAGTCGCCGCCGGCCAGGTCGGCGCGCCGCCGGCGCCGCCGGGCCAGCAATTCCAATATTCGCTCAACCTCAGCGGCCGCCTCGACAATCCGGCCGACTTCGAGAACATCGTCGTCAAGGCCGATCCCACCAGTGGCGGACAAATCACCAGGATCCGCGATATCGGCCGGGTCGAGCTCGGCGCGCAGAGCTACAGCCAATCGTTCAATCTCGACGGCCGGCCGGCAGCCGGGATCGCCATCTCGCTGCTGCCGAACGCCAACGCCATTGCGGTGGCCAACGAGGTCAAGGCCAAGATGGACGAGCTCGCCAAGAGCTTTCCCGAGGGCCTTACCTATCTGATCCCCTACGACACCACGAAATTCGTCAGGGCCTCGATCAGGGAGGTCTATGTCACCCTGATCGAGGCGGCGATCCTGGTGCTGATCGTCATTCTGGTCTTCCTGCAGGATTGGCGGGCGATGCTGGTGCCGGCGACGACCGTGCCGGTCACGATCATCGGCGCTTTCGCGGCGATGGCGGCGCTGGGCTTTACCATCAATCTCGCAACGCTATTCGCCATCGTGTTGGCGATCGGCATCGTCGTCGACGATGCGATCGTCATCGTCGAGGGTGTGTCGCGCTATGTCGAAGAGGGTATCCCGGGCCGCGAGGCGGCGGGCAGGGCGATGGACGACCTGACCGGTCCGGTCATCGGCATCACGCTGGTGCTGATGTCGGTGTTTATTCCGGCCGCATTCTTGCCCGGGCTCACCGGCCAGCTCTACCGGCAATTCGCGCTTGTCATCGCCTCTACCGCCTTCATCAGCGCCATCAATGCGATGACGTTGAAACCGACCCAAAGCGCGTTATGGCTGCGGCCGCCGCGACCCCTGGAGCGGCGAAATTTCTTCTACCGCGGCTTCAATGCGGTCTATGGCCGTCTGGAGCGCTTCTATGTCAGGTTGGTCGGCGCCATGACGCGGCATAGCGGCGCGATGGTCGCGTTCGCGCTCGTTCTGATTGCCTTCGCCATCTGGGGGCTGACGCGGGTGCCGACCTCGTTCTTGCCGGACGAGGACCAAGGCTATGCGATTGTCAGCGCCCAACTGCCCGACGGCGCCTCGAAAGAGCGCACCGACGCGGTGATGCAGCAAATCACGCAGATCGCCCGGCAAACGCCCGGCGTCGATCACGTCATCGCCGTCAGCGGCGTGTCGATTCTCGACAACTTCGCCAGCCTCGGCAATGCGGGCGTGGCGTTCGTCGTTCTCAAGGACTGGGACGTGCGCCTCAAACAGAAGGGACAGGATCTGCGTTCGATCATCCTCAATCTCAATCGCTCCCTGCAAGCCGTTAACCGGGCCGTCGTGTTCGCGCTGCCGCCGCCGCCAATCCAGGGCATCGGCAACGTCGGCGGCTTCACCATGCAGGTCGAGATCAGGAACGGCAATTTCGACTACGCATTGTTGCAGAGCCTGACCGACGGCGTCGTCAGGGACGGCAATGCGCAATCGGCGTTGCAGCGGTTGAGCACGACCTTCCGGGCCGCCGCCCCGCAATTTCGGATCACCGTCGACCGCATCAAGGCCGAGACGCTCGGTATCACGACCGATGCCGTATTTTCCGCCCTGTCGACCTATGTCGGCTCGGACTACGCGGCCCAGTTCAACAAGTTCGGACACGTCTTCCAGGTCTACACGCAGGCGCTGCCCGACTACCGGGCGACCATCGACGATATCCGCAGGCTGAAGGTCAAGGCCGGCAATGGCGTCATGACGCCGATCGGGACGGTGATCGACGTCAAGGAGGTTCAAGGTCCGTTGCTGATCAGTCTCTATAATCTCTATCCGTCGACGACGGTGGTGGGCAATCCGGCGCCCGGCTTCAGTTCAGGCGAGGCGCTCGACATCATGGATCAGATCGGCGCGCACGCGCTGCCGACCGGCACCGGCTTCGAATGGACTGCCATGTCGTATCAGGAGAAAGCGGTCGGCGTGCAGATTTATTACGTCTTCGGCCTTGCGGTGCTGTTGGTCTATTTGGTCCTGGCCGGCCAGTACGAAAGCTGGATCCTGCCGCTCTCGGTCATCCTCTGCGTTCCGCTGGCGCTCATCGGCACGGTCGGCGCACTGACCGCGCTCGGCGCCGCCAACAATCTCTATACGCAGATCGGCCTCATCCTGTTGATCGCGCTCGGCAGCAAGAACGCGATTTTAGTCGTGGAATATGCGCGCCAGCGGCGGGCCGAGGGGATGGACATCCTCACTGCGGCGGTGGAGGGCGCGAGGCTGCGGTTCCGGCCCATTCTCATGACCTCCTTCGCCTTTATTCTGGGCGTGTTCCCGCTCGTGATTGCGACCGGCGCCGGTGCCGGGGCCCGCCGCTCGATCGGCATCGCGGTGTTCAGCGGCATGATCGCCTCGACCTGCCTCGTCGTCGTCTTCGTTCCCTCGTTCTATGTGGTGATGCAGCGCATCGACGAGCGTCGCCGCCGCCGCGCGCAACCCGACGCGCCGGCGCATCCGGCGGGTGCGTGACCGCGCTGACGAAAGCGCGCTTGTCACGAAGCTTGTGAATGCTTGTCGGTCGACGACGCTCTGGGCAAAGAGCACTTTCGCATCCATGATGCGGCGGCCAAGGGAGTGAGCCGCCGCCATGAAATTCGGCTATTCCACGCTGAGCGATAACCGCTACCCGGACAATGCGCGCTCGCCCGAGCAATTCCTGGTCGAGATACGCGACCAGGCGGTGTTGGCGGAGAAGCTTGGACTGCACTCGGCCTGGATCGGCGAGCACCACTTCAACCGGCGCGGCTGCGTGTCGGTGCCCCTGGTCGTGCTCGCCAATGTCGCCGCCGCCACGACGCGGCTGCGGCTCGGGCCGGCCGTCGTCGTGCTGCCGATCCACCATCCTATACACGTCGCGGAAGAATGGGCGACGCTTGACCAGCTGTCTGGCGGCCGCGTCGATTTCGCGGCGGGCCGCGGCTATGACAGTCACGAGTTCGCGCCGTTCAATGCCGATTTCCAACGCTCAGCGGAGCAGTTCAGCGAAGGCATCGAGCTGTTGATGCGCTGCTGGAGCGAAACCCGGCCGTTCGCCTTCAGGGGCCGTTTCTACAATTGCGACGACGTCGAGGTTTTCCCCAAGCCGCTACAGAAAGAGTTCAGGCCCTACATGGGCTCGTTCTCGCGGTTCTCCATGGAGCTCGCCGCAAAGTGGGACTGGAATCTGCTGCTGGCGCCGTTCGCGGCCACGATCCTGTTCGGCAGCCTGGCCAACGCGGTGACCGCGTATCGCGAGATATGCGAGAAGGCGGCGAAGCCGGCGCACAAGGTGAAGTGCAGCTACTTCATCCACATCGGAGAAGGCGAGGCCGAGCGCCAGCGGGCGCGCGAGCGCATGGTCGACTACATCACCATGGCGGGCTTGCGCAAGACCATGAGCCAGGGCGGCAAGGGCGCGCTGCCGCCAAGCATGGCGTACTTCAAGCAGATGGGCGAGCGGCTCAATGACGCCAAAGCGTCCGACTTCGACGACAACACCGTGCTTTACGGCGCGCCCGGGCAGATCGTCGACACCTTGAAGCGGGTCGAGGCGATCGGCATCGACGAGGTCATCCTCTACTTCAATTTCGGCAAACGCCCCGACGCCTTTGTGCGCGAACAGATGCACCGCTTCACCGAAGAGATCGCGCCGGCCTTCGCAAGCGCCGGCGGCAAAGCGGCGATGAGCGGCGCGCCCGTACACACGTCGAATTAGAGGGGAGTCGATCTTTCATGGAGACAGCAGACTGTGTGGTGGTCGGTGCGGGCGTGGTCGGCCTCGCGGTGGCGCGTACGCTGGCAGCCGCAGGGCGCGAAGTGCTGGTGCTGGAAGCGGAGGCGCGCATCGGCGAACACACCTCGTCGCGCAACAGCGAGGTGATCCACGCCGGGCTGTTCTACAAGGCAGGCAGTCTGCGGCAGCACCTGTTTCCGCGCGCGGTTCATCTGCTCTACGCCTATTGCACGAGCCACGGCGTCCCGCATCGCCGCATCGGCAAGCTGGTCGTGGCCCGCAGCGCCGAAGAGGGACAACGCCTGCGCCAGCATATGGCCCACGCCATCGCGGCCGGCGTCACGGACCTGCAATGGCTGGAGCCCGACCAGGCGCAACAACTCGAGCCCAACCTGGTTTGCCACGCCGCCTATCTTTCACCGTCGTCCGGCATCGTCGACAGCCATGCGCTGATGCTCGCCTACCGGGCCGAGCTCGAACGCAATGCCGGAACCGTGGTGCTACGCGCGCCGGTAACGGGCGGCGCCATAACGTCGGACGCCATCGAGATCAGTGTCGGCGGCGCCGAGCCGACGACGCTCCGCTGCAAGACCCTGGTGAACTGCGCCGGCCACGGCGCGCCGGCGTTCGCGCGAGCGCTCGCGAACTTCCCCGCGAGCATGGTGCCGCGCGGCTACTTTCGCCGCGGCGTCTATTTCAGCGTGACGGGGCGCCCGTTTAGCCGGCTGATCTATCCGATCCATGGGCCGGGCGGCATGGACATCCATGCGGTCATCGACCTTGCCGGCAATGTGAGGTTCGGTCCCGACATGGAGTGGGTGGACGGTCTCGACTATGCGGTCGATCCGGCGCGCGCGGACGCGTTCTATCGCTCGATCCGGGCGTTCTGGCCGGGATTGCCCGACGGCGCGCTCGCCCCCGCCTACGCCGGCATCAGGCCGAAAATCACCGGCCCCGACGAACCGGCGGCCGACTTCCTTATTCAGGGCCCGGCCGATCACGGCGTGCCGAACCTCGTCAACCTGTTCGGCATCGAATCCCCGGGGCTCACCGCATCGTTGGCGATCGGCGAGCATGTCGCCGGCCTACTAGACGTTGCGGCCCGCAGTGTGAGCGAACCCGCCGCCGCCGCGGAATGACGCATGCGGATGGGGCGCCCGGTACGCCGCGCGTGCAAACTATGCCGGACCGACCGTGCAACGGACCGGTCCATTATGCAGCATCAGCTGGTTGCCGCCCATGTCGACAAAAATTTGCCCCTCATAGGAGCCGCTCTTTTTGTTGCGCTGGGCCGAGATCACGATGCGAACGCGCGAAGGGTCGTCCTCGTCCATCGCCACCAGGGACAGATTGCCGTCTCTGAAGCTGAAATGCGTCGCCTTGGCCGGATAGTCGAAATCGATCTGGTTCGGCATGGCGCCGAATTTTTCCGGAACGTCGAATACCACGCGTCCTTCCTGCAAAAACGGACACGTGATGACCTTTTGTTTTGACGGCGCCGCCGTGCCGGCGACCGCCGACAGAACGAGCGCGGCCGTCAACGCGACCGCTGCGGCGACCCTGCTGCAGGCGATATGGCTCACGGCGACATCCGGTACATAAGGTGACCGGTCCACCAGCTCGCGTCGCCGTTGAGGCGGATGGCGAACAGCCCGATCCCGGCCGCGAGCGCGATCCAGAACAGCACCGTGAGTTTCGGCGCGCGCGATTTCATGCCGACGAGCCCGGCGATCAGCGCGAGATCGAACACCATGGTGAGCGCCTGCATCGAGCGCATCGGATATTCGGCGGCCGGCACCAGCGCGCGCCACAGGAAGTTGCCGATCAAAAGCCCGGCGACCAGCATCAAGGCGAGCTCGTTGCGATTTTCCGATTTGACGGTCTGCTCGGCCATGCCCGCAATTCCCATTGGCGCCGATCGGCGCACTGCTTGGTCGCCGGGCCGGGCGGGCAGGTTCATGGCGCCGGCGCACTGGACAATCCGGGCTGCGATAGTCCAATCCTCGGCGGAACGCGCGGCGCCGACACGCGCGCCCGCCGAACGCCGCCGATGTCTGGAGGGCTCATGCTCAACCGTCGCTTCCGCCTCACTACGGTCATCGCCCTCGCGCTGGCCATTTACGCGATCGCCACGACCGCAAGCCTGGCCCAGCAATGGCCGACCCACGCGGTGCGCTTCGTGCTGCCGTTCGGTCCGGGATCGGGAGCCGACACGGCAGCGCGGCTCATCAGCGAAAAGCTGCAACAAAAATGGGGCCAGTCCGTCATCATCGACGGCAGGCCGGGAGGCGACGGGCTGTTGTCGCTGCAGGCCGTCTTGTCGGCCAAGGACGATCACACGCTGTTCTTCGGGCCGAGCAGCATCTTCGTCGTGCAGCGCTATCTGCACGAGAACCTGTCGTTCGATCCGCAGACCGACCTCGCGCCGATCGCCGGTGTCGCCAAGGTGCAGATCGCCATCGCGGTGCCGACCAGTCTCGGCATCGCCACCCTGGCCGACTTTGTGGCGCTGGCGCGCGCCAAGCCGAACGAGACCAGCTATTCGGTCGCACCGGGATTTTCCGAATTCGTGTTCGACGGCTTCGTCAAGGAAAACGGACTGACGATCGCCAAAGTCCCGTACCGCGACATCACCAAGTCGCCGATCGATCTCGCCGAAAACCGCATCCAGCTCTCCATGCAGTCCTACGCGGCGATGCGGACCACCGCGCAGACCGGCAAGATCAGATACATCGCCATCAACGATCGCGAACGTTCACCGATTGCGCCGGAGATTCCCTCCGTCGTCGAATCCGGCTTCCCATCGCTGCTCGCCAGTCCCGTGCTGGGCCTGCTCGGACCGCGCGGCATGCCGGTCGACCTGCGCCGGCGGATCGCGGCTGACGTTGTAGCCGCGCTCGACGACAAGACCATCCGCGAGCGATTGGCGCTCACCGGCCAGCCGGCCGCGCCGCTGGGCCTCGAGGCGTACACCGCCGCGCTCAACGAGCAATACGCGCAAGTCGCCCATATCGCGTCGGTGCTGGGCATCGCGCGAAAGTAACGTGTCGCTCAGCCGCCCTTCTGCTGCGCCGGCGCGCGACCTTCCAACAGCCGGATGATGTAATCGAGCTTGTCCACCTCGATGGCCGCCAGCCGCCGCTGCAGGTCCTCGATCCGCTGTTCGGCCTCGACATTGGTGCGGTAATCCTGCTCGGCCTGATGGCGGTCCCGCTCGGCCTGCCGGTTCTGGCTGATCATGATGAAGGGCGCGGCGTAGGCGGCCTGAAACGACAGCGCGAGATTGAGCAGGATGAACGGATAAGGATCCCATTGGTTGGCCCATGCGGCCACGTTGAGCACGATCCAGACTGCGAGGATGACGGACTGAACGATGATAAAGGTCCACGAGCCCATGGTGGCCGCCACCGTGTCCGCGACGCGCGCTCCGAACGTCAATTCCGCCGCGTGTTCCGCGTGCCAATGTTTTCGCTTCGCCGCCATGAGAGCTGCCCCACCCCGTTTCAGATTGAATGTCGGACAAGTCGGGTAATCCGTCAGCGACCTGGATTCTTGAACGATCTCACCAGCTCGCCCGCGGCTGTGAACGCGGCCATGGCCTGTTTTGACGTCATGGCGACGCTGGTCTTGGTATCGGTTATGCTGCCTCCGGCAGCCGCGACGATGGCAATCGACAACGCGGTTTCGTTGCTCGGGCAATCGATGATCAGCAGCCAATCATCCTCGCCGAAGGTCATGTAATACCCGATCACCTTGCCGCCGGCTTTTTCGACGACCTTGGCAATGGCGGCCTCGCGATCTTCGGGGCGTGCCATCATTCCTTTGAGCGCTTCGGCGTTATATCGACCGCGAAGGATATAGATCGACATGGTGCTGTCTCCCCAGGGCTGACCGGAATTCCTTCTCGGCGAGGATAGTTCCGTTGCTCGGCGCAGATCAATGCACCGCTGACGTGGCGGCGCAAATGATGCACAGTGCCGGGGCAGAAAACGTGGGGAGTTCGCGATGCTCAACCGTCGTCAGGCGCTCGGTATGGCCACCGGCGCGATCATGGTCGCACTCATGGGCGCGATCGCAGCCGACGGCCGCCTCGCCGGCTCCGCCCGAGCCGAAACGCTCGACAAGGTGGTGCACGTCATCGTCGGCTTCCCGGCCGGCGGCGGCACCGACATCACGGCGCGCGTGCTGGCCCAGGCGCTGCAAGGCAGCTACGCCTCGAGCATCATCGTCGAGAACCGGCCGGGCGCCAGCGCCCGGCTCGCGGTCGAGTATGTGAAGAATGCGCCGGCCGACGGCAGCATCATGCTGTTCACGCCCGACTTTCCCATGACGCTTTATCCGTCGAGCTTCAAGGCGCTGAAATACGATCCGCTCGAGGACTTCATCGCGGTCGGCCCCGTGACCACGGGCGCGCTGGTGCTGTCCATCGGCCCCGCCGTGCCGGCGCAGGTGAAAACGCTGCAAGACTTCATCGCCTGGGCCAAGGCGAACCCGGGCCAGGCCAACATTGCCGACACCTCGGCGGGCGCGACGCCGCACTTCACCGGCGTCATGCTGGCGCACGAGGCGAAAATCAAGTTGACGCCGGTGCATTACCGCGGCGGCGCGCCGGCCATGGAAGATCTGATCGGCGGCCACGTGCCCGCCAGTGTCAATCCGGTCAGCGAGGTGATGGCGTTCGCCAAGGCCGGCTCGATCCGCGCGCTGGCGGTGACCGGCTCGAAGCGCGTGCCGTTTTTGCCCGACGTGCCGACCATGAAGGAGCAGGGGTTTGATGTCGTGGTCGAGTCGCTCCCCGGCGTGTTCGTGCCGGCGAAGACGCCGGCGCCGGTGGTCGCCGCGCTCAACGCGGCAATGCGCAAGGCGGTGGCATCCCAAGACGTGATCGGCAGCCTCGCCAAGTTCGGCACCGAGCCGGCGTCCATGACCACCGCCGAATACACCGCCTGGATCAGGAAAGAGATCGCGCGCTGGGGCCCGGTGGTGAAGGCGTCGGGGTTTCAGGCGCTGGAGTAGCGCTGCGGCGATTTGGCGGGGGCCGGCTGACCACCTTGATTTCCCCACGTGGCTCGCTTACCTGCCGATTACCAAGTGAATCCGGGCCCCTCTGGCGAGGACGCCGCAGCGTCGGCCAACCTCGCGATGTCGGATCAGCTGTCCCGCGCGCACGGCGCATGGATCGGCCGACATCAGGGCGCGAAGCATCTCTCCTGATCAAGCCGGTCTGAGCTCCTTCGGCGCGCCCGTCGCGTAACCCGAAGAGGAGCGTCATGGCTATCCATTCCGTCCGTCCCGAAATCCCGGGGGAACTTCGCGATCCGTTCGATTGCGACGAACTGGTCGTCAAGGCTCTGGCCACCGTCGGCGCGTTCGTGGCGCTTGCCGACGGGCGCGTCGACCCGATCGAGCGCGATGAGGCGGTCGATTACCTCGACCGCCAGCAGCTGGCGCCGAGCATCTCGCGGCCGCGCATAGCCGCGTTCTTCGACGCCCGCGTCCGGCATCTCGATGACCGGGACTTCGCCGATCTGATCGCCGACGCGCTGCGGCCGGTCGCGGCTCTGTCGCTGACGTTCGACGTGGTTCGCATCGCCGAACTGGTCGCCGCGGCGGACCGGTACGTCAATGCCGACGAAGCGCAGGTCGTCGCGCTGATCCGGTTGATCGTTCAAGCGTCTGGGGAGCCGAGGGTCGTGAGCAATGACTGCTGATGACCGCCGCCTCGACCGGCTCATCGACCGGCTGCCGCAACGCCTCGGCTCGACCGTTCGCTTCGTCCGGCAGCCGTCCGCCCGCTGGCTGCGGATTCCAACGGCGCTGCTCCTGATACTCGGCGGCCTGCTTTGGTTTCTGCCGATCCTCGGATTGTGGATGCTGCCGGTCGGTCTGGCGTTGCTCGCCGAGGACTGCCGGCCCTTGCGTTCGCTGCGATCCCGCGCTCTGGATTGGATCGAACGTCGCCGGCCGGGTTGGCTGGCGCACGGACCTCGCCCACATGATCCGACATGACCGATCTCATCAGCGGCCCAGCCCTCGCGGCCTTGATCCAGGTCGTCCTCATCGACCTGGCTCTGGCCGGTGACAATGCGCTCGTCATCGGCCTTGCCGCCGCCGGCCTGCCGCCGCAGCAGCGCCAGCGCGCCATCGCCATCGGCATCCTGGCGGCAACGGCGCTGCGCATCCTGTGCGCCGGCGTCGCAACGCAATTGCTGCAAATACTGGGACTTACGCTGGCCGGCGGCCTTCTTCTCCTCTGGGTCTGCTGGAAGCTGTGGCGCGAGATTTATGCGGCACCCCGGAAACAGGACCGCGACGACGGGCCGGCGGAGTCCGCCCACGGACACGACCGTCCGCCGGCAACGGGGCTCCCTCGCAAGCGCTTCGGCCGCGTCGTAGCGCGCATCGTCGTGGCGGACATCTCGATGTCGCTCGACAACGTCTTGGCCATCGCCGGCGCGGCGCGCGAGCATCCCATCGCCCTTGTCTTCGGCCTGCTCCTGTCCATCGCCCTGATGGGCGTCGCCGCCAATTTGATCAGCCGCTGGCTCCAGAAGCACCGCTGGATCGCCTATCTCGGGCTGGCGACCATTCTCTACGTCGCCGGCGAAATGATCTATCGCGGCGCTTACGAACTGAAACCTCTGCTCGGCGTCGTCGAATCGCTTTTGCAATCGTAAACGCTCGGGCGTGAGCAAAGCGTAGCGCCATGGCAGCGGATCAAAGATCGCTTCCTCTCGGCTGCGGTAAGTCACCTTAACAGATCGAGGATCGAGCCGGGTATTGACTTTTTTTTGACCGCGTCGGAGCATTGTGAGAGGCGGCGACGGAGTGGGCGACGTTTTTTTCCGACCCGAAATTGCAATCAATCTCGGATCAAAAATCCGGGGTTGGATTCAGCTTTAGCGGAAACCTGAACCTCCGCTGCTCCGCTTCAGACAAACGACTTGCGCGTGGCACGCCTCCGGTTCAACGCCACGGGCGGATCTGACCGGCAAAAGACGCCGGCACGGCAGGCTGCGACGTGAAGCTGGGGGAGGAAGGCCATGCGGAGCAATAATTGGAGTGCGCGCGACGTCGGGATGCCGCTTTTGGCGGCGGCGCTTTTGGCGGGCTTGTCGTCGTCGCCGGTCTTGGCGCAGGCCGGGATCAACCCTGACGGCAGCATGTGGGTGAACACCCCAAGCGGCAGCACGTGGACCAATCCCGCAGGTTCGGTGAAGCTGGACAAGGAAGGCCACGTCGTGGACGTGATTCCTACTTGCGAGAATGTGCGTTCGATCAGCGTCCAGAATGTCCAGCAGGCGAAGTCGGTCTGCTGGAAGCGAGGCAACAAATACGAAGTCTACGTGGTCGGATACGTCCTCTATACTTGCTTCGATCATGACGTCAGCGTTGCCCGGCGGATCACAAGCTACGTGCAGGCGACCGGACGGCCTTGTGACCCTGCCGATGAAGCAATCGACCGCGGCAGCGCGCAAGCCGACTGGCAGGAAACGTGGCTGGTGGACACGAACCCGTTTCCGCAAGGCGACGGTCATGCATCGACTGGCGACGGAACACAAACGGGCAATGGCACCCAGACCGCAACCGGCACTCAGACCGGGAGCGGCACTCCACCTGGAAACAACACGCCGCCTGGAAACGACACGCCGCCCGGAAACAACACGCCGCCTGGAAACAACACGCCGCCTGGAAGCAACACGCCTGGAAACGGTCAGACAGCGAACGGTGGAACAATACCACCCGGTTGGCCGCCGGGGGCCGATGTGATTCGGGCGGATGTCGGAGGCGGATGGACCATCCATTATCCCAACGGCAGGACCGTTAAACAGAAAACCGACGGCACAATGGTCGAGCTGACGCCGCCAGGGTCGGAAAACGTCGCGCCGACGAACACCAACAATTCGACCGGCACACATCCCAATGAGGCACACTCTCCGGGCAAAGGCTCGAAGAAGCCCAAACACTCCGTGAAGAAATCGTCCACGCGCAAGACCGCCAAACAAAGCGCCGAGCCCCATGACGCAGGTGGGGCGGTTCAACTTGGCATCGGTTTTGGTGTCGGAACGGGCCATGGCTTCCGCGGGGGCCGTGAACATGAATCGGAGCGGTCCCACAGTTTTTCCCGGGATCGGTGAAGGCGCGTGTACTCGGCGTTCTTGCTCAACGAGCAACGGTCGCGATGAGGAAATTATGCGCGACATCGACGCTAATGGAAGCTTCGGGGTCGGGCGTTCGTTGTAGTGGAGCGCCGCGTAGGTCGACAGCAGACACCCCGGGTTTTTCATTGCGGCGGCAAGTGCCGACGCGGGACAGCCGGACATCATGACCAGAATGGCCTGCCCACTTTTGACATGCGTCTGGTAACGTCGCGGACATGTGCGATGAAAGTCTGGACCACGGGACTGGGCGTCCTGCCCTTCAGCGTGACCAGCCAGACCGGCCATGGGCTGATCGCCAGGTCGATCGGCAAGACCTTGATCGGGAACCGGCTGGCGTTGAAGTGCAGCACGGAGCCGACCTCTGCCGAAACAAAGCGGTCGGTGGCGAGTAACGTCATTCGCTGATGGACCGAATACGATCTGACCCCGAGTTGGGGTACCGGTACGCTGCTTTTTCGAAACGCCTCCGTCAACAAGCTAACGAATATGCCCTCGCGCGGCAGGAGCCATGGCTCCTCGGCCAGGTCGGCGAGCTTTACCTTGCGACGACGTGCCAAAGGGTTGCCGGGCCCCGTGACGATGTACGGCCGGTCCTCGTAGAGGAATTCCAGAGCCAAATCGTCGTCCGCGAGTGGCCTCGGAAACCCCGCGATGACAAGATCGACGGCACGATCGCGCAACGGGCGAAATTCTTCCGCTACGTTGTTGGCAGCCGTGACATTGACGATCACGCGCGGGTACCGCCTGGAAAAATGGTCGAGGATTGCGGAGACGAGGCCGCTGGTGAACACATCGGGACAACCGATTCTGACCTCGCCGACAGAAGGATCGGACAAATTCTCTATTGCCTTGATCGCTTGACGCAACTCCTCGAACGCGCCGACGCTATGCTGGAGCAGCGCGCGGCCATACGCCGTCGGCTCGACTCCTTTCGCCGTCCTGTCCAGCAAACGCACACCGATGGCATGCTCCATATCGGAGATTGCTTTGGACACTGACGGCGGGGAAACGGCAAGCCGCTCGGCGGCTCGTCCCATTGTGCCCGACTCCGCCACGGTCATCAGGACATGCAGATCATGCAGCTTGAGCCGCCGGCCGATCCGATCGTTCCACTTCATCGAGGTTGGCCTGGTGACATGTCGCAGTGGGTTAGACATTAGGTTAAGCATTCTTCAAAAGAAAGAACTGTTTATCTAACGTGCTTGCGCTCTAGTCTGCGGCGTCGGAAGCAATCCGTTTGCGCGGAAGCAAGTCATGAAATTTTGCCGCCGCGATTTCATACGTATGGCAGGAGCGATCTCCGCAGCGTCGGCCATGTCGGTTGCGCGGGCGCAGACTTATCCGTCGCGCACGGTGCGGATTGTCGTCGGCTTTCCGCCCGGCGGGGTCGGTGACGTATTGGCCCGTCTGATGGCGCAGTGGCTCGCCGAGGAACTGCGACAACCCTTTGTCGTGGAAAATCGTCCCGGCGCGGCCGGCAATATCGCGGCTGAAACGGTCATCAATGCGCCGGCTGACGGCCACACGCTGCTCTTTGTCGGTGTCAATCATGCGATCAATGCCACGCTGTACGAAAAGCCGAGTTTTGACTTCGTTCGCGACGTCGCGCCGATCGCCGGCATCGTGCGGCTGCCAAATGTCATGGTGGTGCATCCGTCTTTTGCCGCGACAACGGTCCCCGAGTTCATTGCTTTCGCCGCGGCGAGTCCGGGCAAGATCAACATGGCATCGGCGGGAAACGGCACATCGGCCCATGTGACCGGCGAGCTTTTCCAGATCATGTCCGGCATCAAAATGGTCCATGTGCCGTACCGCGGCGGCGCACCTGCGGTCACGGACCTGCTGGCCGGGCACGTCCAGGTTTACTTTGGTCCATTGCCCGAATCGATCGAACACATCAGGGGTGGCACGCTGCGTCCGCTTGCGGTCACGAGCGCCGCGCGGCTCGACATTTTGCCTTCCGTTCCGGCGATGAGCGAATACCTGCCCGGTTACGAAGCGACCGGCTGGCAGGGAATTGGCGCTCCGAAGAAAACGCCCCCGGAAATAATCGGTTTGCTCAACAGTCAGATCAATGCCGGCCTCGAAGATCCCAACATTCGCGCGCGGCTTTCGGGCCTGGGCGGCTCGGTATTGCGTGGGCGTCCCGCCGACTTCGCCCAGCTGATTGCTGCTGAAATTGAAAAATGGGGCAAGGTCGTCAAGGCCGCGCATATCAAGCCGGAATAGATATCCCTTGGAGAAGGCTAAAGCTTCTTCAGGATGATTTCGATCGCCGACTCGCACAACGGCGTCGAGGTCTGGTCGAAGCGCGGCAGATTGTAGCGGTACGCATGGTCGATGGTGGCGACGCTCAGCGGCCGTGCCAGGTGGCAGAACTTTGCGACCAGGTCGAACACATTGATCGATACCGGCGACCACGACGTCGCTTTGCACAGGGTGAAAGAGGTCTTGTGGTCGGCATTGAAAGTGGACGGCCACACGCCTTGTTCATAAAGGTCTTCATCGGGCACGCAAATGACCAGATGGCCGCTCGAGCGCACGACGCGGAGCCAATTGCTCATCGCCTCGACCGGATCATAGACGTGCTCGAGGCAATGACTGGAAAACAGGAAATCGACGCGGCATCGTCCACATTGTCGAGTTTTTGCGCGTCGCCCTGCGCCTTGTCATAGACGAAGACGTTTTCGATCAACGGAAACAGCTCGACGAACTGATGGAGCGAGTCGTCGCCGCCGCCCACATCGATGCCGTATCCGACGAAATAGCGCCGGGCAAACCGGCTGTCCAACGTCCGGCGCTGCATGGAAAGCGACGCGCCGCCGCCGATGCCCGCTTTGACGATCGGCTGCTGCGTGCGCTCGCTCGGATCGATTTTGGGGCCGCGCGCGTCGTCCATTAAATCGATCTCGATTTTGGGGCCGCGCGCGTCGTCCATTAAATCGATCCCTTCACCGCCGGCGCCATGCTCATCGAAGCGTTCTCCGGTCGAACGGCAGCTACTCTACTTTGCCGGGCCAAATCATTCTAACCTTATAACGGCTTGATCAGCCTCGCGAAAATGCTTCGCAGCCGAATTCCGTCATCGGTTGGGTCGAATTTTCGAATATGCCTTTGCCGAGGTTTGTGTGGCAAATCCGACTCTCATGTGCGCAGGCGCGTTCCGCCGTGCCCATCGCCAATTAATTGACTGCACTGTCGCATATCGGACGGACAGAAGTGAGTAAGCGATGTATTGGTTGTCTTAGTCTAGCGTGTCTAAGATCATGGATTGCGCTAAACCGGCTGAAGTCATGTATCAGTCTCGTTGGTCTAACGTGATCAACTTCAGGGTGGGTTGCTATGAAGAACGTCAACGGAGAAAATGGACTGGCGCGGGAAGAACGGTTGCAAATAATGCTTTCTCCCGAAGAGCTGAAGGCCGTGGATAATTTCAGATTCCAGCACCGCATGCCCAGCCGAGCCGCGGCTATTTGCGAATTGCTTCGGCACGGGCTTGGGTCCGCGGGAGCCGTAATCGAGAACGCCGGCCTCAGATCGCAGGACTATGGACTGCTAAAGCCGGCCCGATCCGGTCGCAGCGCGCGATAGTCAAATTAGACTTTATCGGATTGCGCTGCGACTGACGCAGGATAGCCGAATTAGCTTTTGTTGGATTGTCCGGCGAGCGATTTAAGCGCAGGACTTTCGGATGGAAGCGCCTGCCCGATATCGCGAACTCGCGGCCGAGTGCTTGCGTCTGGTTTCGATAGCCAAGACCGAAGAGCATCACAAAACATTGCGAGAAATGGCGCAGGCCTGGCAGGAACTGGCCGAAGAGCCTGCAGCAACGAGCGAGTCATTGCGGGCGCGTGATTGTTCAATCGGGGACGTGTCATGCTCCAGCAGTTGAGTGAGCAGGTTCGAGAGTGCCATCAGCGTGCCGCCGACGCCAAGGCGCAAGCAGATGCGGCTGCCGATCCGCTATTGAGGCGGTCATACTCCGACCTTGAGGATCACTGACTGTTTCTTGCTCGCAGCTACACGTTTACTGAAAGCCTTGAAGATTTTATCGACCAGAGGCCGCAGACAAAAGACCGCGCATCGGTCGATCCCAGTCTGCCGGTGGTCGGCAAGCTGTTCGACCTGCTGCCGGTTGCGATTTACGTTTGTGACCCGAGCGGACTTATCATTTACTACAATAGCCATGCCGCCGGGCTTTGGGGCCGGTCCCCAAGCCTTAATGACCCGACGGATCGGTTCTGCGGCTCATACCGCATGTACCACCTCGACGGCGGCCTCATAGAGCATCCTGACTGCCCGATGGGTGAAGTTCTGCGCAGCGGCGATGCCGTGCACAACCGGGAAATCGTGGTGGAGCGTGCCGATGGTTCGCGCGGCGTTGTGCTCGTCAACATCGAGCCATTTAAGGATCGCAGCGGGAATATCCTCGGCGCGGTCAACTGCTTCCAGGACATCACCGAGCGCAAGCGGAACGAAACCCAAATCACCGCTTTGGCTGGAGAAGCCGAACACCGGGCAAAGAACATTCTCGCAACCGTTCAGGCAACGGTACACCTTTCTCAATCCGACAGCCCGGATGGTCTCAAAAAGGCAATTGACGGACGCATCAACGCGCTCGCCAAGGTCCATGCGCTGTTCGTCAAGTCGCGTTGGGCGGGCGCCGAGTTATCCAGCATTGCGAGGCAAGAGCTCGCACCGTACCTTCATGACGGTGAGCCGCGCGCGCGAATTGACGGACCACATGTGGTGCTGGGCCCGAATACGGCTCAGGCGGCGGCAGTGATCCTGCACGAGCTGTCGACCAATGCCGCCAAGTACGGGTCTCTGTCCGTGGCCAAAGGTAAAGTCGAGGTCGCGTGGTCGCACGCGCTGAGCGGCCAGGTCATCCTGCGCTGGACCGAGAGTGGCGGTCCGCCCGCAGAAAAGCCCACGCGCGAAGGCTTCGGCACCTCCGTAATCAATCGAATGATCCGAGAACTAAAAGGCGAAATGCACCACGATTGGCGCCCGGAAGGCCTGTTGTGCCGGATTGTCCTTCAAGTGTGATGGCGATCCAGCGCAAGGCTGGCGCAGATGGTGGCCGGACGATCTGTGAGTATGAGCGATTTGTGAGTATAGGCGCAGTCACGAACCCGCGTTCGGCCGCGCCGCCGCCGATATCTTGCGCACGAAATCGCTGAGCTCTTTCGGGTCGAGGTCGCTGACCGCCCAGAATTCCAGGCCCTGCTC
>Ga0070741_10000870_pt1 | contig 100483 bp, 84 predicted proteins | sample Coa_R1_4_FD_66440 | JGI IMG/M metagenome (GOLD analysis project Ga0070741, IMG submission 66440) | Surface soil microbial communities from Centralia Pennsylvania, which are recovering from an underground coalmine fire - Coalmine... | ecosystem: Environmental > Terrestrial > Soil > Unclassified... | reverse complement strand
GGCAAGTTCATGAGCTCGCAGATGGTTCTGCGTGGAGGCTCGTGCGTCACGCCCGCGTCGCACATCCGCGCAACATACCGCAATTTCTTTCATCCGGCGACGCGTTGGCAGTTCAGCGGCTTTCGCCTTGCGCGTGACGGCGCAAGCTGAAGCAACGAGATGCGCAACTTCAGGAATCGCAGACCAAGAGGTATAAAAACCATTGCGAGGCGGAAATTTTGATGCTCCAAGCTCCTGAGGCCTCGCGTGAGGCATTGCAGCCCGACACTGATCTGCGCAATGCCGTGCTCGCCGAAGCACTGCGCGGCCTCGCCGTTCCGGCTGGCCAGCAGAAGACGCTTCCGCCTTGGCTCTTCTACGATGCGGCCGGTTCCGCATTGTTCGAGACGATCACCGAACTGCCCGAGTACTACCTCACCCGCGCCGAGCGCTCCATCTTCGCCGAGCGTGCCGACGAGATCATCGGCAGCGCCGGCAGCCCAGTTACGATTGCCGAGCTCGGCTCCGGCGCTGCGTCGAAGACCGGCCTGCTGCTCGCCGCCGCGGTGAAGCGCCAGCCCGAACTGCTCTATCAGCCAATCGACGTCAGCCACTCGGCTGTGGAGCAGGCTGCCGCCAGCATCTCCGCCGCGATTCCCGGCGTTACCGTGCGGCCGCAGATCGCCAATTACATCACCAACGGTTACAAGATCGACCGCATCGACCACTGCTCCGTCCTCGCGCTCTACATCGGCTCCAGCATTGGCAACTTCGGGCCGGACGAAGCACGATGCATCCTCCGCAAACTGCGCAAGCAGGTGAAGGAAGTTGGCGATGCCCTCCTGCTTGGCGTTGACCTCGCGCCCAACCGCGACAAATCTGTCGAGCAACTGATCGCGGCTTACGACGACGCCGCTGGTGTCACTGCGGAGTTCAACAAGAACATCCTCGCGCGGTTGAACCGCGAGCTCGACGCCAATTTCAATCTCGACAACTTCGTCCACCGTGCCTACTGGAACGCGCAGGAAAGCCGCATCGAAATGCACCTGGAGAGCACGGCCGCCCAAACCGTCCACATCGACGATCAGCAGATCGCCTTCGCTCACGGCGAGAGCATCCACACGGAAAACAGCTACAAATTTACCGAGCGAGGCTTGCGCGGGCTGCTGCACGATTGCGGCTTCAGCTCGCCGCAATGGTTCGAGGACCCCTACCACCACTTCGCGGTTGCGCTCGCCTACCCGGTCTAAGGCATGCGCTTGTAGTCGCCGCTCTTTCCACCGCTCTTTGACTCCAGCAGCACCTCGCGAATGCGAATGCCCTTATCGAGCGCCTTCGTCATGTCATAGACGGTCAGCGCGGCAACTGCAGCGGCGGTCATCGCTTCCATCTCGACACCTGTGCCCGCGACGGTCGCCGCCGTCGCGTGAATTGCCACACCACCCGCAACGACATTCGCTTGCACGTCCACAAAGCTCAAGGGCAGCGGATGACACATCGGAATCAGCTCGCTGGTGCGCTTCGCCGCCTGAATCCCGGCGAATCGCGCCACCTCCAGCGGATTGCCCTTGGGATTCTTCGGCAACGCCGCCAGCACTGCTTCATTCAGCTCGACGAACGCACGCGCGACAGCCTCGCGCCGCGTCTTTGCCTTCGCACTCACGTCGACCATGTGCGCCTGGCCCGCCTCGTCAAAATGTGAAAGCTTGTCCGGCATAGGTTTGCAAGCCTTTGCGGTTCTTCCATCGATGCTACCGCAGCAACACCCTCACGTTCTCACCCGCCGCAAACCGTTCCCCCCCCCTCGGCAGCACGACAAAGCCATTCGCCCGCGCATTCGCCGCAAGATCACCGGATCCTTGCCACGGCACCACACGCACGCTCACCTGCTTCCAATCGCTTTCGACAAGAGCCGGCAGAAACCGCGTGACACGCGTGCCACCCTTCACATCCTCCGCCAGCCTCCCCTCGACAAACCGCGGCGCGATCTGCGTTTGCCCGCTGAGCGCCCGCAGCATGGGCGCAACAAACAGCCGGAAGCAAACCTCTGTCGATACGGGATTCCCGGGCAGCCCTAAGAAGTAAATCCACTCGCGCTGATCCCTGATCTCTGATCTCTGATCTCTCCGGATCCGCCCGAACACCACCGGTTTGCCCGGCTGAATCATTGCTCCGGTAAAGAAAAGCTCCGCGCCGTACTCTGCCAGCACTCCCTCCACCAGGTCGTACTTTCCCATCGACACGCCGCCGGAAAGCAGCATCAGGTCGGACACACGCGCGTGCGCAATCCGCTCCCGCAGATCCCCCAGCGTGTCTCGTGCAATCTCCAGCCTTCCACCTGACCCACCCTCGCTCGCCACCATCGCCGCGAGCGCATAGCTGTTCGAGTTATAGATCTGCCACGGCTCCGGTTTCGTGTCGAGTTCCACCAATTCATCGCCCGTCGCCACAATTGCAACCTTCGGCACCTCGAAAACCTCCAGCCGCGGGTAACCGCAACTCGCCGCCAGCGCAATCTCCGCCGCTCCAATCCATCGCCCTGCCGGAATCACCTCGGCTCCCGCGCGCGCCTCCGCTGCTCGCGGAACAACATTCTCTCCAGCTTGCAACGTTCGCCCAGCCGCGACGCGCAGCAGACCATCGGCTCCAATCTCCGCGTGCTCCAACATCACCACGCCGTCCGCGCCATCCGGCAACGGCGCTCCAGTCATAATCTCGATGGCCTCGCCTTCACCCACAGGTTCACCGCGCCACATCTCGCCCGCGCGCACCGAGCCGACGATCCGGATGCTCCGCAGCGGTGGTGCGTTCGACGCAGAAGACACATCCGCGCTCCGAACCGCATATCCGTCTCGCGTGGACCGGGCAAACGGCGGCTGGTCCCGGTCCGCGCGCACCGGCTCAGCGAGCACCCGGCCCATCGCATCTTTCAAACGCACCGGCTCAGGATCCCGCGCCGGCTTCGCTACCGTGGCTGCATGCCGCAAAACCTCCGCCAGCGCTTCATCGAACTCAAGCACCCGCTCGCTCACACTCAACCTCAAAAGCAAAAGCCCTGGCCGAGGTACTCGACCGGGGCTCGCGTCGTTGCAAGCTTACTTCTTCCTCGCGTTATACCTCGTGTCGACCTTCTCGCCGAGGCTTGTCAGGACCTCCTGCACCGCCTGCGCATGCTGTCCATTCGGTGCAAGCTGCAAATACTTCTGGTACGCCTCGACGCATCCCGGCGGCGGAACGATCTTCTGAGTCTTCGCATCGAAGCTCGACTTCGCGATCAGCGCCTGACCCTTGATGAAGTACGGGTCAGGACGCGTCGGGTCCGCAGCAATCGCCTTGTCCGCCGCAGCCGCAGCCGCGTCGGTCTGTTGCGCGTTGAACAGCACCGCAGCCTCGTTACCGTAAAACATCCCGGCGTTGGTCGGCTGCGCCTTCACCGCGTTCTCAAAAGCAGAAGCGGCATCGGTGGGCTTGCCTTCCTTGGCATACACGTTGCCCGCGCCATTCCACGCTGCCGCCTGATCCGCCGGCACCGGCTTTTTCGAGGCCGCATTCAACTCTGCGCCCTTCTTGTAAGCCTCGATGGCGTCGTCGTAGGTCTTCATTGCGTCGGCATCACCGCTGACCGGCTTATGCGCATCCTTGTCGGCCTGCGCCAGGTGGTCTCCCTGGGCCTCGAGAGCATTGCCGTAGCTGATCCACAGGATGCTCTCATCCGGCTTCGCATCGACTGCGGACTTCATGTCGGTGACGTCTTTGCTGACATCCCCGTGTGTCGGCTGTGCCGCCTTCAGGTCTGCCCGAACGGTCGCCAGCGTCGCGTTCAGGTTGGCGATCTTCTTGTTGGCCTCCGCCGCCGCCGCGTTGTTCTTCTTGTACTCTTCGAGTTCTTTCTTCTCCTCCGGCGTCATCTTATTGATGTACTCGGGGCGGCTCATGTCGAAGTCGATTGTCTTGTCCTCGCCTGCCTTGATCGTCACCTGCTGAAAATCGATGCTCTTATCGTTCGTTACTACCGCGGCGATGTAATCTCCTGGCTTTACGCCGGATCCCTTGAAGTTGCCGCTCGAGTCGATAGGGAAGGAATTTTCGATCTTCTTACCCTTCCACTCGCCGCCCGTCGTATCGTGGGTGAACTGCACCGTTCCCTCGGTAAGCGGCTGCCCCGCGGGGTTCTGCACGTGTCCATGCACGGTGGCATCCTGCGCAATCGCAGGTGCAGCTAAACCAATCGCAACCACCGCGGTTGCCGTTAGCAAAATCTCTCTCCAGGTTCTCATCCGTTTCCTTCCTTCACACGAAACATTGCGGTTCTCGTCCGCTGTCCACTCTCATTTGGACGCGCGAAACCGGCCCCTGCCACCATCTCTCCGGTCAGGGTCGGCATTGCGGGCAGCACGACCAAGTTACATGCATCCCTGCCCCCCGTTCAACTCCGGGCAAGCTGGGCACTCGTCGAGGGTTAGCCCCGTTTTGGCTCGTCGGCAATCTCTGCCGCGGTCACGTCTTCCATGCTCTCCGGCGCCTCGACAGGTCCGGCCAGCACCTCCCGGGCCGCTGCCTCATCCTCCGGCCGCACCTGCAACCGCGACGCAAAGGCCGGAGGAATCAGCGTGTTCGCGTTCTCGCCCTGCAGGAACGAGGCAATCCCCACTGCATCCAGCGCCATCCGTGCCATGTTTGCACTCACCGGCTCCGCAAACTCCGCCACCGTCACCAGCCCCTCGGCCGGGTATGCGGCGGACTCCTCCCTCAGCCGTTCCAACTCCTCACTCTGTTCGCTCATGCTCATCTCGTCTCCGGCGGCGGACCTGCCGTCGCCCTATCTCTGCTCGCAATTCGAATTACTTCTGCTCAATTGACTGCAGGTGAAACGTAATCGTTCCCCAGAACAGCCGCGCCTGCATCTGCACCGGCAGATGGCGCGTGTCGTCTGTGTACCAGATCCATATCTGGCCCCGGTTCTTCACCACGCCCTCATCGGCGGTCGCTTGCACTTTGACGGTCTGAAAGGTGCCAGCGGCTGTCTTAATCTCCTCTTTCGACTCAACTTTCATCCCGACCGTCACTGTCCGCATACTGTCCGCCAGAGGAAAATACATCGTCTGGCCCACATTCAGAGGCTGCGACTGGGTATAGAAGATCGCCGAAAGCGAATCCGCCACGCATGCCGGGATATTCGCCTCTTTGTGCGTCGCCGTGCCCTTCACCAGGTTGCGCTCGTTCTGGGTCTGTCGCCCATGCGCATAGTCAAACATCAACTCGCTTGCAACCTTGCGCCGGCCCTCCTGAGTCTGCTTGTTGAACCCTGTCGAGCATCCTGTCTGAAGATTAAAGCTCGATTGAAAACGATCGACGACCGGGAACAGCATGTTGATCGCCCCAATCGTATCCGCCGTCGCGGATATCTTCAGCGCATCGCCCACCTGATCGATGTGGAACACCGCGACTCCAGCCGTGAACACCCGCCAGTCGACCGTGAACGTCAGCGTCTCGTGCTGCGGATACTCGAACCCCGGAACGGGCGGCTGCAACGGAGGGATGGGTCGCTGGGGGCCAGGCGCTCGCGACACAATCTGTGCGCTCAGCCCAGCTGCCACGGCCATAGTCGCGCCAAACGCGGAGACGGTTCGTAGAGCCGAGCACATCCAGGCCTTCAAAATGCCGTCTCCCCCTACGTCTAGAAATGCCCGCGATACAGCCACATGCGAAGAATTAAGGCTACGTACAGCGCGGCTGCACCAATGCTGGCATTGTACTCGCGGTGATGACGATACCGCTCGTGCGAGAACCTGCCCATCCCCCGTTCTGTGTCTGCAAATCGTGCCGGTGTAAGCCGCGGCAGGAGGCGGGGCACGCGCTGCGCATACTCTTCGAACGGTGGAAACGTGCCGCGCAAAAATTCCTCTTCGGACAGGATCGTCGGCACATAAATCGCAAGAAACATCGCGACCAGCAACACGACCAGCCACCACCTCCCCGCCGCGACTGCAAAGCCCGCTGCAATCGACATCGACCCGAGGTACAACGGATTGCGTGTATATGCATACGGCCCCGTGCGCGTCAGCTCAGCATTCTTTTTGACGTATCCAGCTGCGTATCCGCGCAGCCACAATCCCGGCAGCACCAGCACGAGTCCCCAGACCAGCGTCGTCCACGTCGGCCGCGCAAAGATGAGGAACACAGCCGCCACCACAAATCCCAGCGGCACGCGCGCCCTCCGCGCAATCTTCTGCCAGCCCCGCCGCTCTGTTCCCATCTCTCCATCTTCGCAGAAGTGCTGCTCTTGCTATTCTTGTTGTCATTCCGAGCGCACCGGGTCCGGGCGAGCCCTGCTCGCGGAGTGGTCACAGCGAGGACCCTGCTGTTCGCCACGTCAGCCGACGATCTCCCGGACCTCGCGCACCACCTCGTCCACCGTAATCCTCGCCAGGCCCGCGTCGATCTCCGCCACGCGCTTATGACTCGTCACTGATCCCACGCCGCGCAGGACGCGCATCGGCCCTGATCCCCACGGCCCATTCCTCGCCGGATCGGTTGGCCCATACAGCGCCACCAGCGGAATCCCCAGCGCTGCCGCCAGATGCGTCGGCCCTGAGTCACCGCCTACGATCAGCGAGGTCCTCCGCATCAGCGCAATCAGTCCAGTGACGTTGCACACCACCATCTCCGCTGCACCACCACCGGCGGCAACCACACTCGCCGCTACCGCATCATGCTTCTTCGCCGCATTCACCAACGGAACGAACCCCATCTCGCGCAGCTCGCGCGCCAGCGTTCCATAGCGCTCCGCCGGCCACTGCTTCGCTCCCCATCCCGCCGATGCCGCCAGCAAACACACCTTACGATCGCCCACCAACTCCGCCGCCCAGTTATCCGCCCACCCCTCATGCGGCAGCTTCACCGCCGCAGGCTCGAGCGCAATACCGCACGTCGCGCTTAGCAACGCCGCACCCTGCTCAACCACGTGCCTGCCGATTCGCCGCAGCGTGCTCCGGTAGAGATGCGCCGCCGCGGCCTCGCGCGGATTCTCGTAACCCGCAAACTCTCGCGCACGCGCAAATCGTCCAATCACTGCCGAACGCATCGTGCCCTGCATATCCACGACAACGTCGTACCGCTCCTCACGCAGCTCTCTGCGCAGCTTCGCCACCGACCGCAGCGTCTTCCACGAGAACGGCGCCGCGCTCCACATCTTCGTCTCCGCGAGATGAACTCGATTCACAACCTCCCCGCGTCCTTCGCTGTCTACCAGCAGCGGAGCCCATCGCGGATCCACCACCCAGTCAATCGTCCAATCAGGCCGGGCATTGCGCAGCGCCGTTGCCGCCGGCAGCGCGTGCAACACGTCGCCCAGCGCTCCAATCCGGACGATTAATAACTTCACGCCTGCTCCGCCCCTGATAGCTTCACGCGCGCTGTTCTCCCAGGCGCGCTTCCAGTGCACTCACCACCGCGTTCGCATCCGCGAACTCCGCCTCGAGCCCCACCACCATCAACGGACCCAGCGTCTCCAGCCGGTCGCACATCGCCTTTGTCAATTTCACGTTGTCCTTTTCAGTCGTCACAAACCCCGTTGCATTCAACTGACGTCCCAGCTCCAGGATCCTCTCCATATCATGCATCCCGTACGCGTGGTGATCGGGAAACACAATCGTGTCCACAACCCCGCACCCTGCCTCCGTCAGCATCGACTGGAACCCTTCTGGCCGCGCGATCGCGCAAAACGCCACCGGCCGTAACCCTGCAGTAAATACGAGCAGCGGTGCAGGGAACACGAGCTTCCTTCGCACCACCCACATCTGCGCGCCCTCACGCATCAGCTTCCACGCGCGCTCCTTCACATCCTCCAGCTCATCTTCACGCACCACAACCGCATCCGCCCGCTGCAGCGCATTGAATCCTTCGCGCAGATTACCCGCCGGCATCAACGTATCGTTCAGGTCCTCCGCTGTCACCAGCACAACATCAAAATTCCGAGCCAACTGCCGGTGCTGAAATCCATCATCAAGCAGATGCACAGCCTTCGGACTCCGCGCCCGCTCGCCAACTTCTCCGCCATTCACATGACTGTGATTGTGGTTATGATTCCCGTTTGCCCCGCGCACTTCGCCCGCAACGCCGCTCTCCGCCGCGCGCCCCGCCGCAAACCTGTTTCCGCTCACCCAAACCGGAACCCCAGTCGCTCGCGCAATCACGACAGGTTCATCGCCATAGCGCTCTGCTACGCGGTCTCCCATCGCGGCCACCCACTCCACTCCATGTCCAATCCGCCCATACCCCCGCGAGAGCACATCCACGTCCCAACCACGCGCCCGCAGCATCTTCGCCAGCGAAATCACTACCGGAGTCTTGCCCGCCCCGCCCGCCGAGATCGACCCGACACTCACCACCGGCCGTTCCAGCTGCCGTACCTTCAGCAGGCCAATGTTCCGCAGTCCATCCTTCAGCGCGATCGTCGCGCGATACAGCGGCACCAGCGGCCACGCCCACGGCCTGCGTGCACTCACGGCGCGCCTCCCCGCAACACCTCCACAATAACTCGCACCGCGTGGCGTGTAGCGCCCTGCTGCTTCTCAAATACGATGCGTCCTCGCTCGCCCATCGCCACAGCAACCTTGCGGTTCGAAAGCAGCTCCGCAATCGCGTCCCGCAGCTCGTCGCGGTTCTCCACCACACGAATCGCGTTCGCCTTCTGCATCGTCGACACAATGTCCCGAAAATTCTCGTACGACGGTCCAATCACCACCGGCACCCCAAACTGCGCCGGCTCCAGCGGATTATGTCCGCCTCGCCTGACGAGGCTTCCTCCCACAAACGCAATATCCGCCACTCCATACACCGCCGCAAGATCGCCAATCGTATCCAGGATCACGACCTCGCGCGGCTTATCACCTTTGTCGATCCTCTCGCGCGCCAGCCACTTGCTCACCAGCGCGTAACGAAATTCAAACGCCGCCGCCTCGGCCGCGGAGAACCGCTCCGGGTGCCTTGGCGCGAGTACCAGCAAAGCCTCTATCGGTTCATGAGCCGTTCCTTTCTGCCATGCCTGCAGCACCGCAAGTTCCTCCCACGACGCGCGCTTTCCGCTCGGATCGTCCGTCGTGCTTCCCGCCACGACAATCTGTCGTCCCGCCGCCGCCTCCTTGATCAACGCCGCAACCTTGCTTTCCTTCCGCGCACGCACGTCATACTTCAGGTTGCCGATCGCCCGCACAACCTCCGCATTCGCGCCCATTTCCACCAGCCTGCGCGCGTCCTCCTCGCTCTGCGTCAACCACAAGTCAACCTGCCCCAGCACGCGTCCCCACACGTGCCGCACGGCCATTCCGCGCGCGAACGACCTGTCGCTCACCCGCGCATTCACAACCATCACCAGCGTCTCTGCCTTGTGGCACTCATGCAGCACACGCGGCCATATCTCGCTCTCCATCAGCACCAGCGCCGCCGGATTCAACTCCCGCAGATAAGCGCGCACCGCAAACGCGAAGTCCAGCGGAAAATAAAAAACTCGCTCCGCTCCAAACCGCTCCCTTGCCAGCGCCTGTCCCGTGCGAGTCGTTGTCGAGATCACCACACGCCAACCGTCGCCGCTCTCGTTCAGCCTCGTCTCCAACTCCTTGACCAGCCGCGAAGCTGCGAGCACTTCTCCCACACTGACCGCATGCACCCATATCACGCGGCGCCGCTCCGCAACCCCCGCAACAGCCTCCCGCAACCGCTGCGGAACCCGACCCAGCCGCTCAGACATCCCCTCACGATACCGCTCGGTCGTCAGCATCCGCGCAACCCACCACGGAGAACTCACCACCAGCGCCGCGACCAGCAGCGCGCTATACAGCCACATCATCGCGCACGCTCGCCAGCAATCACCACGCCACACACCAGCTCACTTTGCCCGCCTCGCATTTCCCAGAGCATAATTCAATCGTATGTCTTTCAAGTTGCGGCTCCTCATCACTCTCACCCTCGCGGCGCCGCTCGCCGCCCACGCTGACAAGCCCCGCAAGGTCCCGCCGCCGCTTCCCGCCGCGCAATACCCTGCACACGACACGCACGAGCAGATCACCATCGCCGCCGACCCCGCCGACACCAAGGAGACCGCGCCCCACACGCGTCTCGACTACCTCGGCCACGGTTTCATGCCCATCCGCATCATCGTTACCAATGATTCTTCGCAGCCTCTCTCGCTCGACGACGCGCGCATCCTCTTCGTCGCTGCCAACGACTTCAGCGAGAACGCCGCCAGCCCGGACGACCTCGAACGTGGCATCTTTCAGCTCCGCACCATCAAGGGCAAACAAATTCCCCTGCCCGCGCCGCTGCCGCCCATCACCAGGAAACCCAAGCCCGTCGACAATCAGATCGCCGCTGACGACAAGGACTTCGGCTTCAAGTCCTCCACCATCGCGCCGCACTCCACCGCCGCCGGCTGGCTATACTACGACATCCGCGATCTCGACGCCGACCCGCTCAAAGGCGCCACCATCGAACTCCTCAAGGTCCGCTGGGCCGCGACCAACAAAGCGCTCGACACCTTCGAAATCCCCCTTCGTCCAACGACCTCCGCGCCGTCCTCCAGCGGCCACTGACCATCCATCCGCTTCGACCTGCGGTTCCCAATACCTAATCCCTAATCCCTGATCCCTGCCTTTCATGCTCACCATCCGCCCCGCCACGCCCACCGACGTTCCCACCATGCTCCGCTTCATCCACGAGCTCGCCCACTACGAGCGCGAACCCGACGCCGTCATCGCCACCGAAGCCGACCTGCTCCGCGACGGCTTCTCGCTCGCTCCCGACGGCACGCCACTCGATACGCCCGCACGTTTCCGCGCGCTCATCGCCGAGCTCACAGAAGACAGCACAACGACACCCGCCGGCTTCGCACTCTTCTTCAACAGCTACTCCACCTGGCTCGGCCACCACGGCATCCGCCTCGAAGATCTCTACGTCACACCCTCACTGCGCGGGAAGGGAATTGGCCGCGCCCTGCTCACGCGCCTCGCGCGCATCGCCATCGACGAAGGCTGCCCGCGCCTCGAGTGGGACGTGCTCGACTGGAACGAGCCCGCCATCGCTGTCTACCACCGCCTCGGCGCGCGGATGCAAACCGAATGGCGCATCATGCGCCTGAGCGGCGACGCACTCCACACCCTCGCCGCACAAGCCCGCTGACTCTGCTGTTGCAGATGCTTTTGACTTTGCTTTTCTTTCTGCCATTCCGAGTGCCGCGGGGAACCTGCTGTTTGCGCCATCCGCTGCGAATGCCGGTTGCGCCACGTATCCTTAACCCAGCATGAAAAAGATCCACATCATCGGCGGCGGACTCGCCGGCCCTGAAGCCGCTCTCCAGGCCGCCGCACTAGGCTGCAATGTCACCCTCTCGGAGATGCGCCCGCTGCGTTCCACCGAAGCCCACCAGACTGCCGACTTCGCCGAGCTCGTCTGCTCCAACTCCCTCAAGTCCGAATCCGAAAACACCGCACCTTGGCTCCTCAAGCAGGAGATGCGCCGCGCCAACTCGTTCCTCCTCGCCGCAGCCGACGCCTCCGCCGTCCCCGCCGGGCACGCCCTCGCCGTCGACCGCATCGAGTTCTCCCGCCGCGTCGCCGAGCAGCTCGAGCACAATCCGCGCATCACCATTCAGCGCGAAGAAGTTACGTCACTCGACGAAAACAGCGAAGACACGATCACCATCCTCGCCACAGGCCCGCTCACGTCCTCGCCCCTCGCCGCCGAGCTCCAGCGCCTCACCGGCGCCGACCATCTCGCCTTCTACGACTCCATCTCGCCCATCGTCGACGCCTCCACCATCGACATGGACAAGGTCTACTTCGCCGCTCGCTGGGACAAAGGCACTGCGGACTACATCAACTGCCCCTTCACCAAAAAGGAGTATGACCGTTTCCTCGACGCCCTCACCTCCGCGGAAGAGGTCCAATCCAAAGAGTGGGAGAAACTGCAGTACTTCGAAGGCTGCCTCCCCATCGAAGAAACTGCCCGCCGCGGCCGCGACACACTCCGCTTCGGCCCGATGAAGCCCGCCGGCCTCACCAACCCGCGCACCGGGAAGTGGCCCTACGCCGTCGTGCAGCTGCGCCAGGAAAATCTTCGCGCCGACAGCTACAACCTCGTCGGCTTCCAGAACCACCTCAAGTTCGGCGAGCAGGCACGCCTCCTCCGCCTCATCCCCGGCCTCGAAAACGCCACTTTTCTGCGCTACGGCCAGATCCACCGCAACACCTACATCCACGCGCCTTCGCTGCTCACCGAAACTCTCCAGCTCAAGCAGCACCCCACCATTCTCATCGCCGGCCAGCTCTCCGGCGTCGAAGGCTACACCGAATCCATCGCCTCAGGCCTCCTCGCCGGACGCTTCGCCGCCGCCCTCGCTCACGGCCAACAACCACAGCCCGCCCCTCGCCTCACCGCCAACGGCTCGCTCACGCACTACATCACGCACGCGGAAGCCAAACACTTCCAGCCTGCGAACATCACGTTCGACCTGATTCCACCGCTCGAAGAAGATTTCCGCCGCAAGATCCGCGACAAAAAAGAGCGCCACCGCATTCAATGCGATCGCGCCCTCACAGCCTGGAACGACTGGCTCGCCTCATCTCCAGTTCATCAAGCCGCGCTGCACTCGCTCTAGCGTCCTGACGCCACCTGCACATCCAGCGCCTTGCGCGCCTCCGCCAACTGCGGCAGCGTCGGATCAGCCGCCCTCCACGCCTTCAGGAACGCCTCGTAGTCCCGCTTCGCCGCAACCTTATCGCCGCCAAGATCTTCCGCTCGCGCCAACCCATACAACCCAAATCCCGAGTTTGGCCGCTCCACCAGCGCCGCATGAAACGCCGTCTCCGCATCCGCGTAGTCGCCCGCCTTCAGCAACGCATCGCCCTCGGTCTCCGCCACAGGACGCACATATCCCGGCGGCTCGTGATACCCCAGCGCCTTTTCCTGCCGCGCCGCGTCTGCAAATAGCTTCCTGCCTTCCGCCAGGTTCTTCTCCTGCACCAGGATCGCGCCACGCAGCTCCAGCGACGCAATCCGCATCGCTTTCAGCATCGGTTCGCCCTCCGCGTCCGGCATCACCGGCATTGCAGCCGGTTTGCCCGCATCATCATGCTTGCCGGAATCCTCCGGCTTCTTCTCCGGCTGCGCACTCTCGGCGCGCCACAAGCCTGCATCCATCGCGTCGGACGCCTGCCGCGCCGCCCCAACATCGTTCCGGTCCAGCGCAGCCATGCCGCTCGCATACGCGTGCAGCGCCGCATCCAGCGCACGCAAATTCTTCGAGCTCTCCTGCTCCGGAATTCTCTCCCCGTCCACCAGCTTCACGACGCCGTTCCAGTCGCCTATCCGCAACGCCACCGGCAGCCGGTTGTTGATCCGCGCCATATCATCTCGTGAAGACCAGATGTACAGTGTCGTCGATAGCTGTCCGCGCGCATTGCCCAGCCGGTCTGAAAGCGCATTCGCTTGTGCCAGCTTGCCCTGCTCCATCAGGTTCGCAATCGCATACATCATGTTGTGCACGTAATTCCAGTCATCGTCAGGACTCACGTGCTGCTCGCGCATGTACCTCTCATCCACCTCCATCGAAGCCCTAAACCAATGCTCCGCCGTTGCGTAGTCGCCCACGCGGTAGTAAATATGCCCCGGCATATGCACCATGTGTCCCGAGTTCGGCGCCAGGCTCGCCAGCTTCTCCGCGCTCTCAATCGCCCGCTCCGGATGATTGCCCGGCTCCATCGCATGAATCCAATAATGGTTCGCTGCTGAATCGTTCGGCGCATCGCGCAGCACGCCTTCCAGAATGAAAACTCCTTCGCGTGTCCCGGCCTTCGGCTCTCCCTTGTCATCAAAACCATCCATCAACGCACCGGCAAGAAAGATCCGCGCCTCCACATCCTTTGGATCAAGCGCCACCAGCTTGCGCAGGATCGCCACCTCAGGATGTTGCCCCTCCTTGGCCGTCGACTGCGCCTCAGCCGCCTCGATATACATCTGCTCCGCAAGGCTCACCTGCGCCTTGAACCGGCTCGCCTGCTTCAGCGCCGCCATCCCATAGTTGCGCGTCGGCATCCGATCCCGAAATCCCTCAATCTGAAACAGGCCCCAGTAGCACATCGCGCAGTTAGGATCCACGCGCACGCCCTGCTCGAAAGCCTTCGCCGCCTCGTAGTCCCAGAAATCATGCTCCAGGCTCAAGCCCTGGTCGAACCACGCCTGCGCCTCTGGGGTCGCTGTGATCTTGATATGGCTGTTGCCAATCCCGGTCATCCGCTGCGGAACAGGCAGCTGATCCGGCGCCGGAATCGTCTTCATCTCCGGCATATTCATTCCCGCCATGCCGCTCTGCTGCGCAGCAGCTAAACCCAGCCCGCAGCTCAAAATGACTCCAACCAAAACAGGGATTATGCCCGTACGCAGCCTACCGATGAAACGCATGATGCATGTACTATACCCATCCCAAATCGGCCCGCGCTGCCGCACTCGCCCCAAAGCCTGTCACGCCGGGAACCTGTTGCCTCGCTCGCGCGTAACATCTTCCAGCCGCGCCTCACAGGCCGCGGTAAGCTTTTGTGCAACGAGGTGCCGCATGCCGCCTCTCTCTGCCACCGACGCCATCACTCCCGCATGGCAGCACACCCGCCGCCTCCTCCTCGGTCCTCGCGATCCCCGTCTGTTCTTCAAGATCGCCGCCGTCGCCTTCTTCGCCGAGCTGCTCAGCGGCACCTTTTCCTTCTCGCCCTTCCACGCGCCCCACAGCGCCACAGGAGCCGGCGCCGCGCCCGCTCTCGGCGCCGCCATCCTAGCTATCATCGTCGTCTGCGCCGCGGTCGGCCTTCTCATCGGCCTTGTCTTTTTCTATCTCTCTTCGCGTCTGCAGTTCACCATCTTCCACGTGGTCCTGCGCAGCGAAACCTTCGTTGCGCCCATCTGGCGCCGCTATAGCGCAGCCACATGGCGTTGGATGGGCCTCAAGATTCTCCTCTTTCTCTGCGCCTTCGCCTGCCTCGCGCCCATCCTGGTCCCGGCCGTCTTTTACTTCATTCACGCGATATCCCTGCAGTCGCACGGCGACAACTCACAGATCTTCGGCTTCATCCTCACCGGCTTCTGCTTCGTCGCCATCATGCTGCTCTTCGTGCTTGCGCTCGCCGTCGCCAGCATCCTTCTGCGCGACTTTGGCCTCCCGTCCATGGCCCTCGAAGGCACCACACTTCGCGAGACCGTCCGCCGCATCATCGCCCTCACCCGCGCCGAAACTGGCCAGGTGGCGCTCTACATACTCCTTCGTTTCTGCCTCGCAATGGCCGGCGCCTTTGTCTCCGAGATTCTTGTTGCCATCCTCGCCATCATCGTCGGCACCCCGTTCGGCGGCGTTGGCTTCGGCCTCTGGAAGGTCCTTCACCTCGGCGACACTGCCGCCCGCGCCGGCATGATCGGCGGCTGGGTACTGCTCGGACTCGCCTTCATCGCCGTGCTGGCCGTTGCCTTCATCTCCCTGTTCGGCTTCGTCTTCACCTTCCTGCAGGCCTACGCCATCTTCTTTCTCGGCGGCCGCTATCCCCTCATGGGCCAGCTTCTTACCGAGCCACCCGCACCGGCCGCGCCCGCGGGCTCTCCGCAAGCCTGGAGCCCAGCCTTCTACACGCTGCCGCCCGTCTAGCGTCACTGGCAGTCAATCGCTCTCGCTTTTATCATTGACGTATGCCGTTCCCGATCAAGACCTGCGTCCTCTGCGGAGAGGAGTTCGAACTCCGCCCCGGCAAGCCCGGCTACGCCAACCGCTGCCCTGAGTGCAGCACACCCGAAGCAGAAGCCGAAGCCTCTACAAAAGGATCCGCCAGCGGCTTCCAGGGCAAAGCCCTCGCCGAAGCCAACGCCGAGCGCCGCAAAGTCATGCGCGACATGCTCTACCGCAAAGACAGCTAGCACTACTCCGCCCGCTTCTTATTCCTCGCCCTTACCTTGAACCAGATCGGGCTGCCGATGAACTTGAACGCCGCGCGAATCTCATTGGCCAGAAACCGCTCATAGCTGAAGTGCAGCTTCACATCGCGGTCCGTGAACAGCACAAATGTCGGCGGAGCCACGGCCGCCTGGGTCATGTAATAAATCTTTACCCGCCGATTCATCGGCACGCTCGCCCGCTGAAAATCAATCTGATCCAGGAACCGGTTCATCGCTCCCGTCGAGATCCGCTTCCGCCGCTCGCGTGCAACCAGCTCCACTTTCTTGAAGATCTCCTCCACACCTTTCGCTTCCGCCGCCGAAACGAACAAGACCGGCGCATAATCGAGATACTTCAGCGCATCCCGTACCTGCTGCTCATAAACCTTCCTCTCCGCCGGCGCCTTGCCATCAAACAGCCGCTTCCCATCCGCCCCAGCCTCCGTCATCAAATCCCACTTGTTGATCACGATGATTACACTGCGCCCGCTCTCATGCGCATACCCGCCGATCGTCGCATCACTCGCCGTCACACCCTCCGTCGCATCGATCATCAGCAGCGCCACATCTGCCGCCTCCAGGTGCTTCCGGCTCATCACCACGCTCAGCTTCTCGGCCATCAGCTTCGTCTTGCCCTTGCGCCGAATCCCTGCCGTGTCGATAAACCGGAAGTCATGCCCACCGCGCCGCACCACCTCGTCCACCGCATCGCGCGTCGTTCCTGCAATCGGCGACACAATCGCGCGCTCCGTCCCCGTCAGCGCATTCAGCAGCGTGCTCTTGCCCACATTCGGGCGCCCAATAATGGCAACTTTGACCTCGCGTTGCACATGCTCGCCATGCGTTCTCAGCTTCCGCTCGCGCGTCTCCGCCTCCGCCGCGCGCGCGTCCTCATCTGCGATGAAATCACCCTCGTCTTCCTCTACCTCTTCCTGCAGACCCTCCATGTTCTCCGTCGGCTCTTCACTCACCGTCTCCGGAGGCAGCGCCGCCCACACCTCATCCAGCAGATCCGCGACACCAATCCCATGCTCTGCCGAGATCGGCACGACATGCCGAAATCCGAGCGTGCGAAAGTTTTCCGCGCCGGCCTCCAACTCCACCGAATCCATCTTGTTCACCGCCAGAAACAATGGCCTCGCACCCTCATTGCGAATCAGCAGCCGCGCCAGCTCCACATCCGGAGCCGCCAGCTCCGTGCGCCCATCCACCACCATCACAATCGCGTCCGCCTCATCCAGCGCCACGCGAGCCTGCCGGAAGATCTCCGCCGGAATCAGCGCCTCGTCATCCGGCACCACGCCGCCCGTGTCGACCACGCGCACCAAACGTCCCGCCCACTCCACCTCGCCATAAATGCGGTCGCGCGTTATCCCTGGCTCATCGCCCACAATTGACCGCCGCGTCCCCGTAATTCTGTTGAACAGCGTCGATTTGCCCACATTCGGCCTTCCGCAAATCGCCACCAGCGGCACCGACTCCATCGCCGCCCCGCTCGTCGCAACCTTCAACTCCGCCGCGAGCGTCCTTAGCTCCCGATCTTCGCCGATCCCAAAATCCGCGCTGTTGTCTTTGTTTTTTTGCCTGTCATCCTGAGCGTAGCGAAGGATCTGCTTTCCATCGCTGCCAACGCCGCGGTGGCCCAATGTCACCGATCTCTCCCGCTCCGGGCTCTGCTTCGGCGTCCTCTGCGCCTTCTCCGCCGCCTTCTTCGCACTCAGCGCCTTACGCTTCTTCGGCGCAACATTCGCCATCTGCGCGCCCGTCCGCGGCGCCTTCCCCTTGCGCGGTCGCGTGCTCGCCTGTCGATGCTTCTTGCCCATCCTCTTTTTCTGGTCGCGCCTAGGTGCCATAACCGCCTCAATCTCGTTGCTTTAACATGGTCGCACGCGGAGCACGCCCATACTTGCCGCGCAACAGGACCTCATGCAGCCCATTCGCTTCGGCATTCTCGGCTTCGGCTATCACGCCGCCTTCCGCCTCGTCCCATCCTTCCGCAACTGCCAGCACGCCACGCTCGTCGGCTTCCATCGCCGAGACCCCGCCAAAGCCGCCCGCGATGCCGAACAGCACGGCATCCGCGCGTTCACATCCGGCGAAGCCCTCTGCGCCTCACCCGAAATCGACGCCATCTTTATCACCAGCCCCGACGCGCTCCACCTCGCCGACGCGCAACTCGCCTTCGCGCACAACAAACCCGTCCTGTGCGAAAAACCCCTCACCTCCAACGCTGCAGACGCCGACACCATGCTCGCCGCCGCCAACAATGCCGGCGTCCTCTTCGGCGTCGCGCACCACTACCGCTGGGCACACGCCATCCAGCAGATCCGCGACCGCGTTGCCGCCGGCGAGATCGGCGATCCCCGCACCGCGCACGCCGAATTCAACTACGCCGCGCAGTTCTCCCGCCGTCCCTGGATCACCGACCCCACCCTCGCCGCCGGCGGGCCCATCGGCGACGTCGGCGTCCACTGCATCGACACCCTCCGCTTCATCTTGAACAACACTCGCGCAAAGAGCGTCTCCACCATCGCCACCCAGGACGCGCACTCCGGCGCCGTCGAAGCCTCCGCTTCCATGCAGTTCGAGTTCGCCAACAACGTCCTCGCCAGCGTCAATGTCTCCGCGCGCGCGCAATACCGCACGCAGATCGAAATCGTCGGTGCCGACGGCGTCCTCATCGCCGAAAACGGCATGACCGTCGACCACCCCGTCGACGTCACCCTCCGCCGCAAAGGTGTCCACGTGAACACCAACACCGTCAACAACGCCGACGCCTACACCCGCATGATCGACAACTTCGCCCAGGCGTTGCGCGGCGAAGAACAATTCCTCGGCCCCGGCACCGAAGGCGTCCACAACCAGCACATCCTCGACGCCGCCTTCAAAAGCTGGCACTCGGCCAAACGCGAATCTGTCCGTCCTTCATGACCCCAACCCTCGAAACGGCCCGCCTCCTCCTCAAGCCTCTTCAACTCGAAGACGCCGAGCAGGTGCAGCGCATCTTTCCGCAATGGGAGATCGTGCAATACCTGAACGCCCGCATCCCTTGGCCCTACCCACCGGACGGCGTCCGCACGTTCTATCTCGAGCAGACCCTCCCTGCCATCGAACATGGCGACGAGTGGAACTGGACCATCCGCCTAAAATCCGACCCCGACCAGATCATCGGCAACATCTGCCTCGTCCGCGGCGAGGAAAACAACCGTGGCTTCTGGCTCGCACCGCAATGGCGAAACCGCGGCCTCATGACTGAGGCCGTCATTGTCGTCAACGACTTCTGGTTCGACATCCTTGGCTTTCCGCTCATGCGCATCCCAAAAGCCATCGCCAACACGGCCTCGCGCCGCATCTCCGAAAAAACCGGAATGCGCGTGGTCGGCATCAAGCCCGAGCACGCCTTCGTCTGCGGTCGCCTCCCCGCCGAAATCTGGGAGCTCACCGCCGACGAATGGCACGCATTCCGCAGCCGCATCACGGCTGTCTAGTTTGATTCATGTTGAACCGCTTCGAGCTCGAGTTCTTCGCCTAATTGATCAAGCCTATCCAGACCCAATAGAGCTGTGACCTCATAGCTTCGTACGACCAGGAAGGGGGAACCATCGGGCCGTCGCGCAATCGTGGAAAGCCAAAGCGTCTTTGGTTCGCGTTCGTTTGGCACATACTGCCCTTTGATTTCCCGATTGGTGCGAGTGGGGAACGCAAACTGACGGTTCGGCAGGAGGCGAACATCGGAAGGGCTAGCACGCTGACACCATACATTAGTGGCAGTCGTGCTCAGGCGAATAAACGGCGATTATCATAGACGTACTGCGTGCCGCTGCCCTCTCATACCGAAGTCGACCGCAAGGCCACTCTCGGCGAAGCCGCCGCCGAAGCGAAGCTGCCGTCTCTGCACGACTTCTTCTCTCCTGGCGGCATCCTCGCCCGTTCGTCGCTCGCCTTCGAGCACCGCCCCGGCCAGTACGCCATGGCCAAGGCAATCGAACAAGCCTTCGCTGACAAGCGCCACCTCATCATCGAGGCCGGCACCGGCACCGGCAAAACCTTGGCCTATCTTCTTCCCGCACTCCGCCGCGCCCGCCACGAAAAGCAGCGCATCATCATCTCCACCGGCACAAAAAACCTCCAGGAGCAGCTCTACTTCAAAGACCTCCCGTTCCTCGAATCCGTCCTTGCCGACGCCGGCCCGCTCCGCGTCTGCTACATGAAGGGCCGCGCCAACTACCTCTGCAAGCAGAAGCTCTACGCCCTCCGCGACAACCCCATCCTCTCCGGCCTCGACGACATCTCCCAGTTCCACACCATCCTGCAGTGGGAGAGGTCCACTGAAACCGGCGACCGCGCCGAGATCGACGATCTCCCCGAGTCCTCCGCCCTCTGGCACAAGCTCGACGCTCGCTCCGAGGTCTGCCTCGGCCAGACCTGCCCCAACTGGGAGCCCTGTTTCATCACCCAAATGCGTCGCAAGGCGCTCGAGTCCGACCTCGTCATCGTCAACCACCATCTCTTCTTCGCCGACCTCTCCATCAAGCAGCAGGCCGCCGGAGCCCCCGACGCCGGCATCCTTCCCGAAGCCGCCGCGGTCATCTTCGACGAAGCCCACGAGCTCGAAGACGTCGCCTCGCAATACTTCGGCATCGCGCTCACCAGCCATCGTTTCGACGAGCTCGCCCGCGACACCGAATCCATGCTTCGCGCCAAGAGCGCCAGCTCCGCCGCCATCGAATCCGCCACCGCCACCCTCCGCGAGCGCTCCCGCCTCTTCTTCAGCTCCCTCCCTGAAACAAACACCGCCCAACCCGGCCGCATGGAGTTCACCGACCGCACCGACTTCCTCGAAGCCCACGGCGACTCCTACCTCGGCGCCATCAACGCGCTCACCCGCCTCGAATCCGAGCTCGACCGCGTCCGCGACGTCGAAGAGGCCGCCGGCCTCCGCAAGCGCGCCGCCGACATCCGCACCCACCTCAAGTTCCTCCTCGAATCCACCGACCCCAACACCGTCTTCTGGATCGAGCGCCGCGCCGCCTCCAACCTCCGCAATGCCGCCCGCAACGCGCGCACCGAAGCATCCACACCCGTCTTCCAATCCCTCACCACCCACCTACAGGCCACACCCATCGACGTCTCCCAACTCCTCGCCGACACCCTCTTCGCTAACTACTCCTCCGTCATCCTCACGTCGGCAACCCTCACCGTCGCCGACTCCTTCGGCAGCCCCTCCTTCGACCACCTCAAAAAGCGCCTCGGCATCCCGTTCCCCAAAGAGCTCGTCGTCCCCAGCCACTTCGACTACGCCAAACAAGCGCTCCTCTATCTGCCGCAATACCTCCCGCCGCCGCGCCACCCCGACTTCCTCCCGCACGCCGCCGAAAAAATCCGCCGTGTGCTCGAGATCACCCGCGGCCGCGCCTTCTGCCTCTTCACCAGCTACTCCCAGATGCGCGAGCTCCACGACCGCCTCCTCTGCGAGCTCCCCTACCCTCTGCTGCTCCAAGGCACCGCGCCCCGCCATCTGCTCCTCCAGCAATTCCGCGAAACCCCCAACGCCGTCCTCTTCGGCACCAGTTCCTTCTGGCAGGGAATCGACGTCCAGGGTGAGCAGCTCTCCTGCGTCATCGTCGATAAGCTGCCCTTCGCCGTCCCCTCCGACCCCATCATGAAAGCGCGCACCGAGGCCATCACCGCGGCCGGCGGCAACGCCTTCAACGACCTTCAGGTGCCTCAAGCCGTCATTGCGCTCAAGCAGGGCTTCGGCCGCCTCATCCGGTCGCTCACCGACCGCGGCGTCCTCATGCTCCTCGACGCGCGCATCCGCACCACCCGCTACGGTGCCGTCTTCCTCGACTCACTCCCACCCTACCGCCGCACCGACGACATCACCGAAGTCGAACGCTTCTTCGAAACTTAAACTGAATCGCCACCAGACAAATTGCACGCCGCACTGCGCGGGTCTATGCTTTCCTGCCTCGGAGGAATTTATGGCGAGAAAATTCATCGACTGTGGGGCTGTTCCGAACGACGTCAATTGCACCTTGCAAATCTCCGGCACCGAAAACGAAGTGCTCGACGCCGCGGTACTCCACGCTGTAAGCGTGCACGGCCACAAGAACAGCCCGGAACTCCGCGAGACACTCCGCGGCATGTTGAAGGACGTTCCGGCCACCAGGCCTGCAGCAGCCTGATCCCCGGCTCTATCACGGCTCACTTGAGCATCCGCACCACCCGCTACGGCGCCGTCTTCCTCGGCTCACTCCCACCCTGCCGCCGCACCGACGACATCACCGAAGTCGAACGCTTCTGCCCGCATGCCTCCTCACAAGCCAGGTCCGGTTGACATGCTGCGCGACGTCGCCGCGCTCTTTCTGCTGACCATGAGCGCAACGCTGGTGGTCGCCTTCACGCGCCGACTCCTGGGCAACGATCCGGACACCCTCGGTATCGCCTCCATCGCCGTCCAGGCAGCTCTCACCGTAGGCGCGAGCTCCGCCTTCACCAAAACCGGATCGGAACTGCTCGACAAGGCCCTCGGCCGCGGCGTCACGAAGAAGTCTGAATGGCGCCTCAATTTGAGCTTCGCTCTCTTCCTCACCGTCATCTTCAGTTGGATCGTCCTGCTCCCCCGGCTGGCGCAGTACTACAACGCGCGCGCCTACAACCTCAACCTTGCTCTGGAAGCCGACAAGACGCCGCCGTCCGCCATCGTGGGCGCCCCTGACGACACAGCTCCCCATGGCCGGGCCAAGGTTCTCCGCGACTACCAAAGAGCCGTCGCGCTTGATCCGACTCTCTACATGGCCTACACCAACGCCGGCACCATCCTCGAGGGCTTCTATCGCTACGACGACGCGGCCGACCAGTATCGAAAGGCGATCCTCGCCCAACCCGCCGGCAAAATCGATATCGTCGCCTATTCAGACCTCGCGCGCTCTCTTATTCTCAGCGGCAAGCCAATTGACGCTCTCCGCGTCATTCAGGACGCGCTCAAAGCCACCAACATCAATTCCGATTCGTTATCCGCGCTCTATCACAACAAGGCCTGGGCCGAGTACGATCTCGGCTTTTACTCCGACGCCCTCACCGATGCCGCCAAGTCCAGCTCCGCGGCTGCCACCTGCATCGCGGCAAAAGCCGACACCAAACTGGGCCGCTCCGCCGACGCAGAGGTTGCGTGGAAGCAGTTTCGGGCGCAATATGCTCCCAACACCCCCAACGGCCTCGTTGTAGAACCCGATTGTGTTCTGCTCTCGGAGGTATCCCTTGAAAAGAAATAAAGCCTTCGCCCTCATCCTCCTTGGCTCCGGGCTCTCCATCGGCTGTAAGTCCGGCACCTCGGCCAGTTCTGACACGACCAACACGACCAACACGCCGCCCCCTCCCCGGTTTTGCGAACAAAACTGCGAAGAACAGGCCTTTGACCTGAAGGTTCCGCTCGGGAAGTCCCTTCCGCTCAACCCGGAAGAACAGAACTCGCTGAACCAGGCCATGAAGGAGAGAGCCGCCGGCCCGACCCACATTGAGGGGACTGCAGTCAACGGTGCCATTCACTTCCACACCGTTCCCGGGCCCGCAAGCATCACCCCGAATACGCCGCAGCTCGCAGTCCGCAGCGCCCAGGACCCCAAAACAGCGCAGCTCATCAGAATCCCTCTCTCGCCCGAGGCCGTCCAACTCGCTCGTCCCCGCATAGCGAGCACTTCTCACTAGCAGAAATGCTGCCAGATCTCACGCTTCGCCGCAGCGACTCCCCCGCGGAGGCAATCTCATGCGAATCGCACAACCTGAATATGCGCTTCTGATCGCAGCAGCCCTCGTCTTCATCCACCCGCATTCCGCTCAGCAGCAAGCGACTATCGCACCCCAGAGCCCATCCTCTATGACCTCACAGCAAAGTCGCGACACAACCCGCACCGTCATCGACCGCTTCAACGACGCGTTCAACCGCCACGACGCCGACGCCCTCGCCCCCTTGCTCACCGACGACACCGTCTTCGAGGACACCTCTCCGGCACCGGACGGCAACCGCATTCAAGGTAAAGCTGCTGTCGTCGCCTTCTGGCGCAGTTGGTTCGCGCGCAACCCCGACGCAAACTTCCAGGCTGAAGACGTGATCGTCTCCGGTGATCGCGCAACAGTGCTGTGGGTCTATCGCAAGCTCCGCAACGGCCAGCCCTGGCATTTGCGCGGCGTAGACGTCTTCACCGTTCGCGATGGCAAGGTGGCCGCCAAACTCGCGTACGTCAAGGGTTGAAATCAGAACCCCACCCACCACCCAGCCGCCGCACTCATGGTGCAGCCCTGATTCAGATAACTTCCTTAAGCGTGTTCGCCACAATCGCGCTCGCCTTCTTCACCGCGCCCACCGCCGTCTCGCCCGCCGCACGCGTATGCCTCAGCGCCGATCTCTTCCGCGCCCCACTGTGCTCCACAGCCACCGTCTCAATCTCTCCACCAAAGATCGTATGTTTCTCTTCCATCCGGTCAATGGCAGAGTTCAACTCAGCGACAACTGCATCAGCATCTTCCTCGAAGACGATGAGTTCCACGTTGATCTTTTTGTAGGCTGTCTTCATCGGCATCGCCCTCTGCCAAAAATTCTACGCCGCATCAATCCAGCATCTTGCTGATCTCCCCCGGCGCAGCAGCCTTTGATCCGAAGTTGAACGTCCCTTGCTCCGCCATCTCTCGCGCCGCGCGCAGAAATTCTCCCAGCGCCGCGCGATACAGAGCGCTTCCCACGCTCACGCGCCTCACCCCCAGCGCCGATAGCTCTTCCAGGCTCAGCTGCACGCCCTGCAACCCCATCACCACATTCACCGGCCGGTCTACCGACGCAACCACGGCCGCAATATCTTCCTGCGATTTCAGCCCCGGCGCATACAACACATCCGCGCCGGCCTCCTGGTACGCCTGCAGTCGGCTGATCGTGTCCCGCAAATCCGGCCGCCCATGCAGATAATTCTCTGCGCGAGCCGTCAACACAAAATCAAACCCGACACCGCGTGCCGACTCCACCGCGGCCCTCACCCGTTCCGCCGCAAACTCCTTCGCATAAATCGGGTCATCCGCGCGGCCAGTCGCATCCTCAATCGAACCCCCGACAGCTCCCGCCGCCGCCGCCAGCCGAATCGTCTCCGCCGCAACTTCCGGCGCATCTCCGAAGCCGTTCTCGAGATCAGCACTCACCGGCAGCTCCGTAGCCGAAACAATCGCCGACAAATACACCAACGTCTGCTCACGCGTCAGCGTGTTGTCCCTCTGTCCCGTCGAAAACGCATACCCCATGCTCGTTGTCGCCAGCGCTTGAAACCCCATCCTCGACAACACACGCGCCGTCCCGCGGTCCCACGGATTCGGAATCACAAACGCACGCGGCTGCTCATGGAGCCTGCGAAACTCCCTCGCCCTCTCAACCGGAGTCATCGCCGCGCCTTGCTCTTACCCTCGAGATTCAGCGCCACCGCCGCACGAATCAGCTCCTTCAGCGCCTTCTCATTCACCTTCTCGCCCTCGTGAATATCGATCGCGCGCCTCACATTTCCCTCCAGGCTTGAGTTAAACAACCCCGCCGGATCTGGCAACGACGCCCCCTTCGCAAACGTCAGCTTCACCGCGTTCTTATACGTCTCTCCCGTGCACACAATCCCCGCGTGCGAGAACACCGGCGTCCCCGTCCCAGACGAAGGCTTCACCCACTTCACCTCTTCCACAATCTCCGGGTCCGCCGCATGAATGATCTCGCGCAGCTTCGCCAGCATCTTCCCGCGCCAGTCCCCAAGCTGCTCAATCCGTTCATCAATCGCCGCCGACGCAGACTTCTCCGCTTCCTTCATCGCACACTCTCCTCCAGCACCCGCTCCAACGCTCCCAGGAACCTCTGCCAGCCATACTGCGCTCCCTTATACGCCTGCTGCTGATCCGCACCAAACCCCGAGTGCTCCATCCGCAGCTCCGTGCCGCCCTCCGCCGGCGTCAGCGTGAACAGCACCACCGACTCCATCCCCAACGTACCCCAGCTATACGACAGCCGCTTCATCGGCTCAACCACCAGCACCTCGCAGTCGATGATCCCATTCCAGTTCGGCGCCGCCGGCGCACGGAACTGAAACTTCCTCCCAACCTCCGGCTCAAAGTCATTCTCCATCAGCCACTGCGCCACCAGCGGGCTTTCGGTCAGCGCGCGCCACACCTTCTCCGGCACATGCGGAAACACCCTCTCGATCACCACGCTTCGAGTCTGTTCTGCTGCATTGCTCCGCTCTGCTGTCCGCTCTGCTGTCATGGCTCCATCCTTTCCAAAACCTTTTCCAGACGATCGAATCGCTCCCGCCAGAACGCTCCATACACCTTCAGCCATTCCACCACCGGCCCCAGCGCCTCCGGCTGCGCCCGATAGTGCGTCTCCCGCCCTGCCCTCCGATGCCGCACCAGCTTCGCCCGTTTCAACACCGTCAGGTGCTTGGACACGGCCGGCTGCGACACACCCGCATACCGCGTCAGCGCATGCACCGTCTGCTCCCCCTGCCGCGTCAACTCCTCAAAGATCGCCCTCCGCGTCGGATCGGCAAGCGCACGGAACACGTAATTGGTAGTCCCTGGCATCGCAGTCCAAACCATAACCAAATGGTTATGATTTGTCAAGGTCACTCGTGCCTTTTTGAGGAAGAGACGAAGCCCAAACCAAAACGGCCATCGACCGCGCCGCGATATCCTTAAACTCGAGCCTCATGGGACGCAACCTTTACATCCTCGCCATCACCATCGGCGTCTTCGCCCTCATCTCCTTCGTCCTCTCCTTCACCAACGTCGCGCAGGTCCCCGGCTCTCCGGGCGACGTCCGCCTTTGGCGCACCACGTCCATTGCCCTGGTCTTCCTCGGCCTCGTCATCGCCCTGGCCGGCATCCTCTCCCAGCTATTCGAACAGGCCGAACGCCGTGCCACCCAGCAACGCCGACAGCGCCGCCGCCGCCGCTAATCCACAACGCCCCTTGAGGACGCGCGCGAGACACCCGACTTGACAAAAGGCCTCTCCCGGCACCCCCCTCGTGCTGCCCGGCTTCACCCCTGAATCACCTTAGGTCCGGACCTAAGTTATCTGCTTTGAAGATTTTGCGCAAAAAAGGGGGGAGGGGAGGGGTACCCGCATAAAATGAAACGATTGGAGCAGACACGATGTTCGAGGTGACAGTCCAGGACACGTTTTCCTCAGGTCACTACCTGCGCGACTACTACGGAAAGTGCGAGAACCCGCACGGCCACAACTACCGCGTCGTCGTCACCCTGGTCGGCGAGCGCCTCGAGCCCAACGGCCTCCTCCTCGACTTCAAGCTTCTCAAGCGCGTCCTCCAGCCCACCATCCAGTACCTCGACCACAACATGATCAACGACCTCGAGCCGTTCACCTCCCTGAACCCCTCGGCCGAGAACCTCGCCAAGTACTTCTTCGACCGTACCGCCGCCGAGCTCTTCCAGATGACCGCCGGCCGCGTCCGTGTGAAGGACTGCGTCATCTGGGAGACCGATACCAGCTTCGCCCGCTACTACGAGTAACGTCTACAATCCTCACAGGGTGCCCCGCCCGAGACCTCATGCTCCAGAAGGCCCGCTCATGATTGCCTATATCGTTCTCATCCTCGCCGCGCTCAGCCGCTTCGTCCCGCACGCCCTGCACGGCACCGCCATGAACTTCACCGCAGTGGGTGCCGGCCTGCTCTTCTTCGGCGCCCGCCGCCCCCGCTGGCAAGCCGCGACCGCCGTCGCCATCCTTGCGATCACAGATTTCTGCCTCACGCGCTTTGTGTATGGCTATCCGTTCCACATGCGTGAATATCTCGTGACCTGGGCCTGGTATGCGGCTGTCTGCCTGCTCGCCAGCGGCCTGCTGCGCAAGGTGACGGTGGCGCGCGTGGGGGCCGGTGTTCTGGCTTCCGCAACCAGCTTCTTCCTGCTCAGCAACATCGTGGTCTGGTTTGGCAGCGGAATGTATCCGCACAGTGCGTCAGGGCTTGTCGCGTGCTACGCTGCGGCGCTTCCGTTCTATGCCAATGACCTGGTCTCGACCGGAGTCCTGTCGGTCGCTTTGTTTGGTTTGCCGGTGCTAGCCGCAAAGCTCAGCGATGCCGCTCACGCGCATCGCAATCAGCCGCTCGCGTAATCGCCTGAGCTATACCTCTTCTTCGACCGGCAGCCGTACTCCACGGCGCCGGTCGAACACTTTGCGGATCATGTACAGCGCGATCGCGAACAGCGCCCCGGAGATAATCCCGATCGCAATCGCGACGTGCTCGTGGAAGAAGTGGCGAGCCGAGTGGAAGAGCTTCGGTCCGAACCAGATATAGAGCAGCGATGCGACAACGAACTGGACCATCTTCCCGCAGAAGATTGCCAGAACGAAGTGGATCGGCTTCATCTCGAACACGCCGGCTGCGAACTCGAAGAGTTTGAGCGGAAACGGCGGCGGGCACATCGCCGGGATCATCATCGCCAGGAACTCCTGGTTTTCGAAGCGGTCCCGCATGCGCTCGTAGCGCTCGCGGTTGATCCGTTTCAGCAGGAAGAGCTCGCCGCCCGCGCGACCGATAAAGAAAGGCACCAGCGATCCGATCGCCGAAGCTGCCGCGGCGATCAGACAATAGATCGGGAACTTATGCGGGTTGTTCGCGACATACCCGATGACCACGCCATCCATGGACACCGGAATAGGAATCAGCGCGGAGTCGATGAACGCCAGGCCGCCGACACCCCAGATGCCCAGCGGCTTCATCACCGTGAAGAGCATCGTGGAAAACTTATGCAGCAGCGCTATCGGTCCAAGTTTCACAAATCCCCATTTTACGGTTCCAGCAGGCCCGCTTCGAGTCCGCTATGGCTCGCGTCGTCTACTTTCGATGCTCAGTGCGTCCGGCCAGCAACTCTAAGGCGTGAGGCAGCAGGTGCAGAATCGCGTTGAAGCCGTTCTCCGCGCCTGCGGGGCTTCCAGGCAGGTTGAGGATCAACGCGCGCCCCGCAACCCCGCACACGCCCCGGCTAAGCGTCGCAAATGGCGTCTGCTCAAGGCCGCGAAGGCGAATCTGCTCCGCGATTCCCGGGACCAGACGCTCACACACCTCGAGCGTAGCTTCCGGCGTTACATCGCGCTCGGCCAGACCTGTGCCTCCGGTGGTGAGCACGAGATCGGTGCGCTGTGCCGCATCCCGGAGCGCGGCGGCGAGCTGATCCCGGTCATCGGCGATGACCTTTGAATCAATGACTTGCGCGCCGTTCTCGCGCAACAGACGGGCAAGCAGCGGGCCGGAGATGTCCATCTGGGTTCCCGCGGCGCAACGGTCGCTCGCGGTAATCACGATGGCGGTTCTTCCCGTCAGAGAAGGTGTTGTTTGTTGCATCTTCCGAGGATAGCCCGAGGATAGCTGAGGTGCGTCCGTGCGCGCCGGGCTGCTCAGCCTTAACTGAACGAAAGGTGAGAGAATAGAGAAGCCAGCATCGGCTCGGTCTGGCGACGGTTACTGGCGTGTTCGATGGAGCGCAACATTCCTTGATGCCTGTCCGTCACAGACGAAGTAGCTCACGATGCGTTTGATTACCCCCACCGACCCGGAACAGCTACGCCCTGACACAGAGGCAAGCGAGCCTGCGCCCAAACCTGCAAGTGATGGTCCCGTAAGTTTCGTGCCCCACGACGAGAACGGCGCTACCGCGCGGCCGGCGGTTCGCATCCGTACCGGCCGCTACGGCATCAATGAGCATGAGCTGATTCATCTTCTGGACTCGATCGAGGATGAACGGGCGCGCAGCCGGTTCCGCGAGTCGATCTACATTTCGCTGTTCATCTGGATTGCGATTGCGTGGCTGGTGCTGTACGGGCCGCGGTACCTGTGGCACGCGCCGAAGCTGGTGACGCCCTTCGAGGTGCTGAAGCAGCGCGAGCTGACGCAGTTGAACATGCCGCAGCTCCATGCGCCGCCCCCGACTGTGCCGCGGGCCCAGCCAAAGATCGACAATCGTACGCTGGAGCATTTGAGGTCGATGGAGCCGCCAAAGGCTGCGCCGCCTCCACCGCCCGCGCCGACCGCCAATCCGAAGGTTGCGCCGACACCCGCTCCTTCGATCACCAATGCTGCTCCGCCTGCGCCCTCGCCGGCGTTGCCGCTGCCGAATGCGCCGCAACCCACACCGCGGACTACGCCACCTGTCGTCGGTGAGGCGCCGACGCCGCAGCCGAGCACGAAGCCGAACTTTAATGCGCCGAGTAACGAGAGCCCATTCAACGCAGCGCGCAGCCGCGGGGAAGGCTATGGAGCGGCGCGAGGCGGATCTCCGTTGAGCTTTGGCCCGGGCGGGGTAGAGGTCCTCTCGGACACGCAAGGAGTGAACTTCGATCCTTATCTTCGCCGGTTACTCGCGGATATCTATCGGAACTGGTTGCCGCTGATTCCCGAGGAGTGCAAGCCGCCGCTTTCAAAGCAAGGCGAGACGCTGGTACGGTTCAGAATTCTTCCGGATGGCAGAATTGGTGGAATGTGGCTTGATGGATCGACGCATGACGACGCGATCAACCGCTCCGCGTGGGGATCCATTACGAGCGAAGGGCAGTTCCCACCGCTGCCGAAAGAATTCCATGGACCGAACCTGGAGCTGCGAATTCATTACTACGTCAACAAACCAACGGAGTGATGCCTGATGCGGAGTGCAGGCCATCGTGCAGAGCCGCCGCGCCCCCCTGAGCTGAGCGAGCGTGACAAGCGCGACGAGAGTTTGCGCAAGGAGACACTGCGTGCGCGTGTAGCGCGTGAGCAGCAGAGTTTGCTGCGCGGGCTTCTTCTCCTGGCCGTGGTGATCCTGATTGTCAGTCTGGCGAGGGCGGGGTTCGGCCGATTGTTTGTGCCGGGCTGGTGGCGGCAGTGGTAGACGCTGCGGCAGCGGATATTCCGGAAAAGCTTTACCCGTTGGTGGTGATCGTGGGACCAACCGCGAGCGGGAAAACTACGCTTGCGCTGCATCTTGCGCAGCAATTCGACGGGGAGATTGTGAGCTGCGATGCCGTTGCGGTGTATCGCGGCCTTGATGTGGGATCGGCGAAGCCGACAGCGGAAGCGCGGGCGCGTGTGCCGCATCATGCGATCGACATCCTGGAAGCGGATGAACCTTCAACCGCAGGCGATTACGCGCGCGCGGCACGTGCGGCGCTGGCGGAGATCAAAGCGCGTGGAAAGCTCCCGATTGTGACCGGAGGAACAGGCTTGTATTTGCGTGCGCTGCTGGAGGGGTTGGCGCCGGCGCCTGCGCGGGACGACGAATTGCGCGAGCGATTGCGCGAGAGGGCGGCGCGGCGTGGCCCGGAATATCTGCATCGCCTGCTGCGACGCTTGGACCCTGCGGCGGCCGCGGCGATTCATCCGAACGATGTGCCAAAGATCATTCGCAGCATTGAGGTGACGCTCGCAGCACGGCAGCCGCAGAGCGAGCAGTGGCGCGCCGGGCGCGACCGGCTGCGGGGATTCCGCGTGCTGCGGATCGGATTGAATCCTCCGCGAGCAGCGCTGTATGTGCGGATCAATGAGCGCGCGGCGTGGATGTTCGATGCGGGATTGATGGAGGAGACGCGGGCAGCGCAGCAGCGCTTTGGCGACGCGTGCAGGGCACTGGGATCGCTGGGCTATGCGCAGGCCGCCGCGATGCTGCGCGGAGACATGACGCGCGCGGACGCAATTACGGCGGCGCAGCAGGGGCACCGCAACTATGCGAAGCGCCAGATGACGTGGTTCCGGCGCGATAAGCAGATCGAGTGGATGTTGGGATTTGGCGATGAGGCAGAGGTACAGGCGCACGCGGCGGGGTTGGTCAGCAGGCATCTGGCTGCATGATCGCGTTACTGCGCGGCTTTGTGCGCGATGATCTCGGCGGCCGCGAGATTGGCGACGAGCTCAGGGCTGAAGTTGTGCCGCTGCTGCAACCATGTGGGATCGTTCCAGTAGAGGATCGCGGTGCCGTCGGGTTCCTGAGAGATGAGGATCTTGAGTGGGAGATCGAGCGCGGCGCTCGGCGTCGTGAGCATGACAGGTGTTCCTGACTTGGGATTGCCGAAGATGAGCAGCTTGGTGTTGGGCATCAGCAGATCAACGGCTGCGGCTTCGCCGGAGTGATCGATGATAGCGAAGAGCTTGATATTCTTTTCGGCGAGGAGAGCTGTGAGGCGCTGGACGACTTCGTCCAAGGGGCGACGCGTGGTAGTGCTGCGGAGGCCATTGTCCATGAGGTGCTCCTGAGAAGTTGGCTTAAGGGAGCCCGCCTGCAAGGACCAGCTTACTTCGAAGATGCGGTTGTGGGTTCGTCGACCCAGTATTCGGTGCGCGCGTCGAGGCGAAGATTGGGGCGGTTGTTGAGCTCGACGGTGAGAGCGTGCAGGCCGGGATGGGGCGACTCGGGATGAAAGGTGAGCACGTAGCGATTGGGGACGTCGTTTGAGATGGTGAAGAGATCGCGGCGGAGCGTCTTGGGGTCTTTGAAGCTGAAGTATTCGCCGCCGCTGAGACGCGCGCAGGTTTCAGGGACATTTTTGCGGAGACTGTTGCGGGTGGCGATCTCGGCCATGCGGGCGAGGCGCAGGGGAGGAAGGAGTTCGGCGAGGCAGTCGAAGTCCTGCTGGCCGCGGCTTTCGGTAGTGTGCGGCGGAGCGTTGGGATCGCGGCTGAAGCAGCCGTGCTCAGGTCCAGGAGGAAGTGGAGGTGCTCCAGCGTATCCGAACTTGTGCGCTTCGTCTTTGATCTGGGTCTTTGTGCTGGCAAAGCCGAGCGCATAAATCGAGGTGTTGGTGTCGCTGAGCTCGTGGAGCGCTTCGGTGAGGTCGATGTGGCTGCCCTGGTCGAGGGTTTCGCTGAGCAGGAGGATGGCGCGGCGATACTGCGGCGGCTGCTTGCGCAGGAGGTTGGTGGCGAAGGACATGGCATCGAGGATGGAGGCGCCGTTGTCGCCGGACTCGATGCGGTTGAGCTCGGTGGTGATCTTGCTCAGGTCGGAGGTGAAGCCGTAGAGCAGTTCGGGCTCACTGTCGAAGTCGACGATGGCGACATGGTGCGGGACGTTACCGACGATAGCGTCGAGGAGCGGGCCGAGATCGCCGTAGTCGGGCAGATGGCGGATGCCGTCGCCGCCGACCTCGACGACAACGACGAGCGCGATGGGTTGAGAGTCGGTGTCGGGTTCGAGCTGGAGTTTTTGCGGCACGCCGTCGTCCTTGACGGTGAAGTCGTCAGCCTTGAGCGTAAAGACGAGCTGGCCGGATTTGGTTTTGACGAGCGCAGGGACGATGACGAGAGTGGAGCGGACGCTGATAGTCGCACTGGGCGTTGTGTTGGCGGGAGTTTGTGCGCCAGACGGCTGGGCGGGTGACTGGGCGAGGAGTGCCGGTGCAAGCAGCAGTGCGAGAGTGGCGAGGGGCCGCAGCATGGGTCTCAGTGTATCGAGACGCTACGCTAGTGCGTCTTCGTTGCAGCGAGGTCGCGAGAGAATAGAAGCATGGACGGAGTTCGTCTGGATAAGTGGCTTTGGGCGGCGCGGTTCTTTAGGACTCGGGCGTTGGCGGCGCGCGCGTGTGAGCTGGGGCGCGTGATGAGTAATGGCCAGCCGGTGAAGCCTGCGCGGATGATTCATGTGGGCAATCAATTGGCTGTGGCGACGGAAGGCGGGCAGTTCCAGATTGAGGTGCTGGGACTGAGCGAGACGCGCGGGCCTGCGGCGGTGGCGCAGGCGCTGTATCGGGAGTCTGAGGAGAGCAAAGAGGCGCGGGCGAAGGCAGCGGAGGAGCGCAAGGCTATGGCCGCGTGGGAGCGGCTGCCTGACAGCCGGCCAGACAAGCGTGACCGCAGAACGCTGTCACGTCTGCGTGGCCGATATTAGCAGCGGAAGGGAGCGGCGAGACGAGTGAGCGCGCTAGCAGACGATTGCGGTGACGGGATGCGGGCCAGCCCGCCCTCGATCAAGGAGTTAGAGGTCCTCGGTAGGCGAGGCCCTCTTTGAATATTCGAACGACTAGGGATTTTGTACGACGAGCTGATCGGCAAGCCGGAAATGTACGATGCTTTCGGCAGGAATGACGAGGTCGCGGTTGCCGGTGGTTCCGGCGAGGACGGTGCCTGCACCCGCGCCCGAGGCCGCACCGATGGCGAGCCCAGTACCGCCTCCGGCGAGACCACCAATCAGCATGCCCGCACCAGTCAGGCCGCCGATGAAACCAGCTGAGCGCTTGCCCTTGCCTTTCTTCGTGCGGACGGTGTCGTGTGTATCGATGCCGTAGTCATACCCGTTCAGCCGCATCGAGACGAGTCGCAGCTCGAGTACTGAGGCGCCTTTGAAATGGCCGCGCCGGTGAGCTTCGTCGATGCGTCCGCCGACGGGAGTTCCGCGCGGAATGAGTACCGTTCCGTCACGCATGACGGGCTCGACGATTTCACCGCTGAAGCGTTCACCGGGAACTGCGTGCTTGACGTCGATTCGTTGGTTGACGCGAACCGCGAGTTCAGTACCCGCGGGAACGGTGAGTCTGTAGACGGGCGCGGGACCGGACTGTGCAGGAGCAGCTTCGTTGGGCGGAGGCGGGGCAACGCCGGGCGCGGGTTGTGCGCCGTTCGGGCCGTAAGCCGGTTGGGGGGCGTTCGCAGCGTAGCCAGGCTGCGGTGTATTCGGGCCGTATCCGGTTTGAGGATAGGGCGAACCGCCGAGCGGCATCACGACGGGTTTGGTGGAATGCGGTTTCGGTCCAGGAGGTGGAGAGGTGACGGTGGTTGAGACCTGTTCCGGCTGACCTGCGGCGGGAGGAGGCTGAACCGTCGTCGTCACTGTGTTTCCGTTGCCGTCGACGTACTGGACCTGCTGCGGTGTCTGGGTAGCTGCGGCCTGGGCCTTGGCCTGGTCGACTGCCTTATCTTGATCGCTCTTGCAGCCAGCCGCAAAGATGAGTGCGGCACATAAGGCGGCCACGGAAAGTTGAGTGCGTAATCCTTTGTTCATCGATGTTTCTCCTTTCGAACATCGTCAGCTTAGGGCGTGGCAACACGCGTTGGTACACACCACGAGCTGCTAGAGAGTGGTCGTCGAAGGTGTGATGCCAGTAGGACGCGGTAACGCTGCCTTGGTGAGCAGAGCAGGGTTTAGGATCAAGGAGTTATGGCTACTTTTTCTTCGACTGCAGAATCGAGGCACGTGAAGCGCCCGCAGCTAGCACATTTAACGGCTCAACTGGATGCGCTGCGTGCGCAGGGGACATACTTCCGATTACGAGTGCTTGATGATCAGCAGGCGCCGGTTTGTCACTACGACGGGCGCGAGGTCATCAATCTGGCCTCGAACAATTATCTGGGGCTGTGCAATGACGCACGGTTGCGCGACGCGGCGATCGCGGCCACGAAGGAGTATGGCGTGGGCTCGGGTGCGGTGCGCACGATCGCGGGCACGATGAAGATCCATATGGAGCTCGAGGAGAAGATCGCGGCCTTCAAGGGCGTGGAGGCGTGCGTTGTCTTCCAGTCCGGGTTTACGGCGAACGCGGGAACAGTCTCGTCGATTCTCGGCAAAGAAGACTTCATTCTGTCCGATGAACTGAATCACGCGAGCATCATCGACGGCGCCCGGCTGTCGCGGGCGAAGATCAAGGTGTTCCGGCACAAGGACGTTGCGCACTGCGAGGAGTTGTTGAAGGAGGTTGCGAACGAGCCGGGGCGCAAGCTGGTGATTACAGACGGCGTGTTCTCGATGGATGGCGACATTGGGCCGGTGGCTGCATTGTGCGATCTGTGCGATAAGTATGGCGCAATCATGATGGTGGATGATGCGCATGCGTCGGGCGTGCTGGGGAGGAATGGGCGAGGAAGTGTGGATCACTTCCATTGCACGCAGCGCGTGGATGTGCAGGTGGGAACGCTGTCGAAGGCGATCGGTGCGTTGGGCGGGTATGTGTGCGGAACACGCGATCTGATTGATTATCTGTATCATCGCGCGCGGCCGTTTTTGTTTTCGACGTCGCATCCGCCGGCGGTCGCGGCGGCGTGCATTGCGGCGTTCGACATTCTGGAGCAGGAGCCGGAACGCATCGAGCGGCTGTGGGCCAATACGCGGTATTTTCAGGAGCAGTTGCGCGCGGCGGGATTTGATATCGGTGGCAGGTCGACGCCAGCGAGCGAGACGCCGATTACACCGATCATCATCGGAGATGGACGGAAGACGATGGAATTCAGCCGTGCGATGTTTGAAGCTGGCGTGATGGCGACAGGCATTGCCTTTCCGACCGTACCGGAGGGTAAGGCTCGTGTTCGCTGCATTATGACCAGCGAGCACACGCGCGGGCAGATTGATCGGGCGCTGGAGACGATGCTGGCCGCCGCGAAGAAGACAGGCGTGCTCGGGTAATTCGCGGAAATACTGTTGAGAACTTAGGAAGCGCGAAACGCATCGAACTTCTCGCGAGGCTTTGCTTCGCGAGGAGAGCTATCGCATGGCCGATTTTAATGCACTGCAACAGAAGTATGCTCCTGTGATCCAGACGATCAAGGAGTTTGAGCCATATGGGGCGAAGGTGGACGGCACTTCGCTCAATGGTGAGAAGCTCGTCCTGAAGGCGGAGGTTCCATCGAAGGTGGTGGCCAACCGCGTGTGGGATGTAATCAAGCAGGTCGACCCGAATTACTCGGATCTTGAGCACCAGATTTCTACGACGGGAGGCGACGCGCAGCCGTACACGATCAAGTCGGGCGATAACCTCTCGAAGATTTCGAAGTTGTTCTATGGAGATCCGAACAAATACAACGAGATTGCAAAGGCCAATAACATTTCGAATCCGGATCGCATTCAGGCCGGCGAAAAGATCAATGTTCCGCCGATCGGGTGACAAGATTGAAGCGAATGAAAAAGGACCGCGGGATGCGGTCCTTTTCTTTTGGTTGAGTGAAAAGTTTAGTAGTCGATACGTACCGTTTGGATCTCGTAGGGAGAGACCGGGACGGTAACCTTGTCGTTGGTGACGGTGAGCGGAGAGCCTTCGGGCTTCTCCATCAGGTTCGTGAGGGTGGCTGATTTCGCGCCCCGGGGAACGGTGAGGGTGACGTTATCCGACTCGCCGCCCCACTCGTAGAAGCGGGCGATGAGAGCGTTGGAGTCCTCGGCTTTTTTGAGCGCGGTGAGGATGACGTGCGTGCCATCGATGCCGAAGAAGGAGTGAGTTGCTGGAAGCGTGCCATCGTGGTCCGGCACCTGCATCGCATGCAGCTTGTAGTTGAACTCATAGCCGCGGGCGACAGTATTTGCGGTTTGCCATGTGCCCGTGTGTGGGTAGATGGCGTAATCGAAGATCTGCGTGCCCTGGTCGGCGACTGGATCGGGCCATGTTGGGGCGCGAAGCAGCGAGAGGCGCAGGACATTGCCGACGGCGTCGTAACCGTACTTGGAGTTGTTGAGAAGGCTCAGGCCATGGCTGCTGTCGCCTTCGTCGGCCCAGCGGAGTGCGGGCACTTCGAAGCGTGCCTTTTCGAAGCTGTTATTGCGAGTCGTAGGGCGCTCGATGGAGCCGTAGGGGATTTCGTAGGTAGCCGATTTGTTCGTGGCCGCGAGCGGGAATGCGGCTTTGAGAAGAATGTGTTGCCCGTGCCAATCGAAGTTATTGTGGACGACGAGTTCGTCCGAGCCCGCGTAAAGAATGAGGTCCTGAACAAACTTTGATTTATCCCACGTGCGCGTGATGCGGAGAACGGAACGCAGAGGGTTGGTCTCAATCATCTTCACTTCGTCGGCTTCATGCAGAAGAGTGGGAGTCTCGTCGAGTGTGCCGGGATCGATGTTCCAGGCGTCGTAGTTTTTCGGTTTGTCTACGAAGGCCTGGAGCTCGTTGCCGCAGGAGTTAGGAGCGAGTGCTTCGAAGTTGCCGCGCTTGTCAAAGAGCGACGTGATGCAGCCGGTCTTCGGGTCGACAGTGATGCGGAGGGCGGAGTTTTCGAGTGTATAGCCAGCGCTGGTGAGATCGGAGTGGAAGTCGTGCGGACCGTCCACCGCGCGGAGCACGGTGTAGCCGATAGAGGGGACGCTGTCGAGTTTGAAGAGCAGATGAAAGGTGTGAGTGGGAAGGTCGCTCGAGATGACCTGTGAAGGGATGACGATGCCGTGCTCGTCCTCTAGCGAGACGGTATCGATGCCGTGTGGCATTTGCACGGTGACCTCGGCGACGCCGCCACGCTCGAAGGCGAGTGGGTTGAAGACGAGGATGGGCTCGCCTTTGCCCTCGGTATTGATGCGGGAGGCCAGTGTCTTGATGGAATTCCCGGAGATTTCGTTGGTCGCCCAGCGAACCTGGTCGTAGTCCTTCTGCGCTTCTTTGTAGATGATGCCAATGCCGGAGCCGGCTGCGAGGTCGTGGAATTGGTTGAAGAGGACGTGCTTCCAGGCGCTGTTGAGTTCGTCTGCAGGATAGGTGCGACCGTCGAGCCAGGCAAGCGAGGCGAGCTTTTCGGCATTGAGCACCTGCTCTTCGGCGTCACGCATGTTGCGCTTGTGCGCGGCTTGCGTGGTAAAGACGCCGCGGTGGTACTCGAGGTAGAGCTCGTCATTCCATGTGGGAACCGAGATCTGGCTGGCGGAGGGTGTTGGCAGTGTTGTGTTGCCAGCGGCGAGAGTGCTGTAGTTCCACGTCGGCGAGTTGGGTGCGAGCTCCTTTTCGACGCGCTGGAAGTAGGGAAGCGCAGTGCCGAACTCTTCCTTCGCTCCTACTTTGTCGGGCTGCATCCAGTGGAGGCCCTGGTCGAGCATGGTGCGGGTGGGGCCGCCGCCATGGTCGCCGACGCCGAACAGGTCCATGATGTCACGCATACCGGGGGCGCGTTGTGCTGCGATCGCGAGGTCCTTCGAGAGCCGGATGGGGTCGACGTTCTGGTTGGCGTAGTCGTGGGGGAAGTAGGTGAGTACCTTGCTGCCGTCAGGCGACTCCCACCAGAAGAGCTTCAGCGGAAGCTGATTGGTGTCGTTCCACGCCATCTTCTGGGTGACGAAGAAGTCGATTCCGGAACGCTTGTAGATCTGCGGAAGCTGCCAGTTATAGCCAAAGGAGTCGGGGTTCCAGCCGATCTTCGCCGTGTGGCCGTAGATCTTCTGGAAGGCCGCCTGGCCAACGAGTAGCTGGCGAACGAGGGATTCGCCGGAGGGCATATTCAGGTCGGGTTCGATCCACATCCCGCCGACGAGCTCCCAGCGGCCTTCGTCGACGCGCTTTGCGATCTCAGCGTTCAAGGCGGGGTATTTGTCGGCCATCCACTGGCTGTAGGCGGCGGCGGATTGCGTGTAGGTGTATGTGGGGTACTCGTTCATGAGCTGTACGGCGCTGGAGAACGTGCGCTTCACGGTATCTACGGTTTCGGTCCAGGGCCACAGCCATGCTGCGTCAATGTGCGAGTTGCCGGTGAGATGGTAATTCGCCTGCCTGAGCACGGGGTTGAGCGTGAGCAGTGTCGAGTGCGCGGCGCGCAGCGATGCATCGAACGGCGCTTGCTGGGCCGCCGACAGTGCGTGCAGATCAATTTGAGCGAGAGCTTTGCCGAGAGTGTCCTTGTCTGAAGCGGAGTTCGGAGCCAGCGCCGGAAGCAGGTTCGCCGCGGAAACGATCTCGGTTGCAATGTCTTCGGGGTTCGGACGGCTGGAGGCGAACGTGATGCGCAACTGTGCGCCGCGGAAGTCTTTGTCGTCGACGGTGGGCAGGAGCTTTACCGCGACAAGAATGGATTGCCCCGGCTTGGCGTGATCGAACAGCGGGATTTGCTCGAGGTCTTCACCAAGTGCAACGCGGCGACCGTCGAAGTAGATGATTTCAGGCACGGGGCCGTTGGCGGTTGCGACAAATTCGAAGCTGATATCCGTTCCAGTAAGGTCGTAGCCGTTCAGGGTTTTCGGAATGGTGATGCGCTGCCGAAACCAGACGGTCTCCTTGCCAGCATTCGAACCTACCTTGGCGATGGGCCACGAGTTATCCGGGACGGTCGGCGATTCGCCATGCGGAAGATCGCCTTCGTGGATACGCCAGCCGCCATCAGGCAACGTGTTGAGCTGCACGAGGCAGTTCACGGTTTCCTGCTGTTTTGCGTCGAGAAGTGTGGCGAGCCATTGTTTGTTGGCTGGCACTTTGCACTGGGCGAAGAGAGTTGACGCTGTAACTGCGAGGGCAGTCAGGCATAGCACACGGCAGGTTCGATGCATCAGGGAATTTTGCCTCGCTGGTAAATGTGCCGGGGTGCGGCCTCAACAGTATGCAGTGTTCAGGCGCGAATGAGTAGCACCGACGTGCTAAATCTTCTGAACACGGTGGACATCGCGGACACCGGGGACTTTGCGCAGGTTCTGCTGGAGACGGGTGAGGTGTCGAAGGTCCACCGTCTCAATGACGAAATCGACGTGAACGGAGCCGTCCGAGGCGGGACGGGTTTCAACGCTGCGGATGTTGGTGCCGTCCTCGGAGATGATGGCCGCGAACTCCTTTAGCAGGCCCGAGCGGTCGTCGACGGTGAGGGTCAACTTGACGGGGTAGGTCGTAGGCCTCGGGGCGGCGGCATCCTTGCCGTTGCCGTGGCTCTCGGACCACTCGACTTCAATGCGGCGGTCGGCCTCGTAGAGAAGGTTCTGGACGTTGGGGCAGCTTCGCGCGTGGACGGCAACACCTTTGCCGCGTGTGACGTAGCCGACGATCTCTTCGCCGCGAATCGGATTGCAACATCGCGCGCGGTAGACGAGGAGATCGTCCTGGCCTTCGACCTGGAGCGATTCCGAACCCTTACCGAAGAAGACGCGCTTCACGGCCTCGCTCATGTGCGAGAGCGTGTCGGCAACCGGATTGGGCTCCGCTGCCGACTCCTTTGCATCAACTGCACTTCCGGGCTCGAGCTTGTTCAGAACCTGGCGAGTTGAATACTTGCCGAAGCCGATGCCGGCCAGCAGGTCGAGTTCACCGTGGAGGCCGTATTCATGCGCGATGCGGTCGAACTCGGGCGGACCAAATTTCTGAAGGGGGACCTTGTACTTGCGAGCTTCGCGTTCGAGCAGCTTGCGGCCGATCTCGATAGCGCGCTCGCGCTGGTGCTCGTTTAGCCAATGCTTGATCTTGTTGCGGGCGCGTGAGCTCTTGGCGAAGCTGAGCCAGTCGCGCGAGGGTGTGTGGCCGGCCTGCGTGGTGATCTCGACGATGTCGCCGTTGCGCAGGCGGTAGCGCAGGGGAACTATCCGGCCGTTAACCTTGGCGCCCGTGGTAGCGTGACCGACGTCGGTGTGGATCGCGTAGGCGAAGTCGATCGGGCTGGCGTCCTTGGGGAGCACGATGACCTTGCCCTTGGGCGTGAAGGTGTAGACCTCCTCGGGATACAGGTCGATGCGGAGCGTCGACATGAACTCGTTGGGATCCGACATTTCTCGCTGCCACTCCATGAGCTGGCGAACCCAGGCGAGCCGCTGCTCGTCTTTGGCGCTTACGTTGTCGGAGGCCTTGTACTTCCAGTGCGCGGCGATACCTTCTTCCGCGACGCGGTGCATGTCTTCAGTGCGGATCTGGACTTCGAACTGATGGCCGCCTTCGGCGATCAGCGTGGTATGCAGGGACTGGTAAAGATTGGGCCGCGGCATCGCGATGAAGTCCTTGAAGCGGCCGGGAACGGGACGCCAGCCGGAGTGCAGGAGGCCGAGAACGGCGTAGCAGTCCTGCTCGGTCTGCGTGATGACACGCACGGCAAATAGGTCATAGACCTGGTCTACGGGGACGCCGTGTGCATTTAGTTTCTGCTGGATCGAGTAAAGGCGCTTGATCCGGGACTCTACGCGCGCATGGATGTTCGCATCGTGCAGTTTTGATTCGATGGTCGTGACGATGCGGTCGAGGAAAGCTTCGCCTTGACCGCGGATGGCATCGACCTCGCCGGAAAGCCTGGAATACGTGAGGGGGTCGACGAAGCGGAAGGCGAGGTCTTCGAGTTCGCCGCGCAGTTTGCCCATGCCGAGACGGTGTGCCAGTGGGGCGTAGACATCGAGGGTCTCTTTGGCGATGCGCTGCTGCTTTTCCGGCTTCAGGTGCTCGAGCGTGCGCATGTTATGCAGGCGGTCTGCGAGCTTGATGATGACCACGCGCACATCTGTGACCATGGCGAGCAACATCTTGCGAATGTTTTCTGCCTGGTGGTCTTCGCGGTTGGCGAACTTGATCTTGTCGAGTTTGGTGACGCCCTCGACGATGTGCGCTACCTGCTCGCCGAAGCGGCGGGCGATCTCCTGGGTGGAAACGTCAGTGTCCTCGACTGCGTCGTGGAGCAGGCCGGCGGCGATGGCGGTGGCGTCCATCTTGAGGTCGGCGAGGACCTGGGCGACTTCAAGCGGGTGAATGACGTAGGGTTCACCCGAGGCACGGAGCTGGCCTTCGTGCTGCTCCTGACAGAACGCCCACGCTGCGCGGATCAGATCGAGATCATCATGTGGACGGTTGACGCGGACGGTTGCGAGCACGCGCTCGAAGCGGGCATTCAGGTCGGCGTCAAGCTGTGTCGCCGGGGCGGATGTCGGCGCGAGAGGAGCGGCACTTGTCGGGAGATTGGCTGCGGCGGGCGACGCAAAGGCGCCCGAAGGTTCGTCGAGCGATATCGGTGGTTCGGGTCCGGGAATCCGCGGTGGAACGGACGGTAACGTCGCCTCGAGACCCATCCCGCTGTCGCTGGGGGCTGTCTCAGGTGCGCCGATTTGTCCACCTGCCCCTGGTTTTTGAGCAGAGTCAGGCCGTTCCGGCTGGACTATGGCCATAGGTCATTATACGGACCGGACTTGACAGCTCCATAGAGAAGACTGTATCGGCTACGGTTTTGGTCCGTGTTCGACTTCGGCGGGACGGAGCGCCTGCTGGTCCCGCAGGCTGGGGGCGGGCCGCAGGTCCTTCATCAGGCCGGCGGCTGGGCGTAAGCCGCCATGAGTCCAGGCGATCAGTTCATCGAAGGCTTCGCCGACCTCGTCCGGCCGGATTGTGCAATGGCCTTCGCGGTGGACATACTGCTGCACGAAGTTTCGGCTGAAGCCAGCGGCTTCGACCTGGCGGCTGTAGAGCGCGAGCTGGGAGACCGGGACGACTGGATCGTAGACGGTGTGCAGCGCGAGCATGGGGCGGCCGAGGCGGCCGCTGGGAGTGTAGTGGCGGAGCAAGTAGGCTCGGGCGTTTGGCTTGGCGTCGTAGCGGCGGACTCTATCGTTGAGCTCGTAGTCGGACAGGCTGTTGGTGACGCTCGTGCCGGAATAGATGGTGTTCCGGTTGTCGAACGGATTGCCGCCTGCGCGGCGTTGCATGTCGCCGATCACAAAGGTGAAATAGGCGATATCCGTGGCGATCTCTGCATCGGTATGGAGACCCATGAGCGAGCGCATGGCATCGGCACCCTCGGGATTTTCCCGGAGTGCCGCGGCGATACGTGCGCGTTCGGCACGGTTGGCCAGAAAGTCGGAGGGGATTCGGTCAAGCGGCGGCATCAGGCCGGGGAAGTAGTAGTCGAAGGCGGCACGGATGGCGAAGCGGCGATCGAAGGACTCTGAGGTGGGGCCAACAGCGCCGCAGAGGTCGAGGCCGCCGATGTAGGGCTTCGGATTGAGCTCGAGGGTGACCATGACCAGCGCGCCGCCCATGGAAGTGCCGACGACGTAGGTCTCGTGCGCCGGACCGAAGCGCTTACCGAAGTACTGGCGGAGAGCTTCGGTCTCGGGGTAAGCCTGCGGAAGTGCCCAGCCGGTCTGCGAGTAGGCGCTTTGGATGACGGCGTAGTGGCGTTCGAAGAGCGGCTGCTGGCGTCCGGTGAGGCGCTCGGCGATGTGGAATGTGACAGGCTGCTGAGCGTAGCCGTGGTAGTAAACGACAAGGTTGTGGTTCCAGTCGTTCGGAATGTCGATGCGGTAGGCGGCGCCGTCGAGCATGCCAACCTCGGTGAGTCCCAAGGGTGAGCGCAGCTGCCGTGGCGTCTCGGACGGCTGGTGCTTTGAGAAGGCGGCGGGACCGCGAGCCCAAAGAGCGACACATGCCATGGAAAACAGCAGGGCCGCGGCCGCTGTCCAAGGTCGTGGGCGAGGAGACAAGCTCATCGGAGGTTGCCACGATTGTACAGCGATGCTGCGGCCCTCTTGGTCTGGTGACTCAGGCGTTGTAGGTCGAAGACGAGACGCGTCCGCCGCGGCCGGTCCAGTTGGTGTGGAAGAACTCCCCGCGCGGCTTGTCTACGCGCTCGTAGGTGTGAGCACCGAAGAAGTCGCGTTGGGCCTGCAGGAGATTCGCTGGAAGACGGCCAGTCCTGTAGCCGTCGAAGAAGGAGAGTGCTGTGGTGAAGGCCGGCATGGGAACGCCGAACTGCACGCCCTGGACGACGGCACGCCGCCAGGAGCTCTGGTATTGGTTGATGGCAGAGGAGAAGAAGTCATCGAGGAGGAGATTCTCGAGCTTGGGATTTTTGTCGTAGGCTTCCTTGATCTTGCCGAGGAACTGGCTGCGGATAATGCAGCCGCCGCGCCACATGAGCGCGACGCCACCCATGTTGAGGTTCCAGCCCTGCTCTTTGCCGGCTTCGCGCAGAAGCATGTAACCCTGCGCGTAGCTGATCATCTTCGAGCAGTAGAGAGCGCGGCGCACGTCCTCGATGAAGCCTGCACGGTCGGCGACGGACGGTTTTGACTCGGGCGCGCGGAGGATCTTCGAGGCGCGAACGCGCTCGTCCTTGAGAGCGCTAAGGCAACGGGCGAAGACACTCTCGCCGATGAGTGTGACGGGTTGGCCAAGATCGAGGGCCGAGATGGCAGTCCACTTGCCGGTGCCTTTCTGGCCGGCGGTGTCGAGGATCTTGTCGACGAGCGGCTTGCCGTCTTCGTCTTTCTTTGCGAAGATCTCGGCGGAGATCTCAATGAGGAAGCTGTCGAGTTCACCCTTGTTCCACTCGGCGAAGACCTGGGCGAGTTCGTCGGCGGTGAGGCCGAGGCCATCGTGCAGGAGCTGGTAGGCCTCGCAGATGAGCTGCATGTCGCCGTACTCGATGCCGTTGTGCACCATCTTGACATAGTGACCGGCACCCTCTTCACCGACCCAGTCACAGCAGGGAGTACCGTCCTCCACTTTGGCAGCGATCGCCTGGAAGATGTCTTTCACGTGCGGCCATGCTGCAGGATTGCCGCCGGGCATGATGGAAGGACCGAAGCGCGCGCCTTCTTCGCCGCCGGAAACACCGGTGCCGATGAAAAGAATCCCCTTTTCGGCGAGATCCTTTGTGCGACGGTTCGAATCGGTGAAGAGCGAGTTGCCGCCATCGATGACGATGTCACCTTTTTCGAGATAAGGAAGGAGCTGATCGATCGTCTGATCGACGACCTCGCCGGCCTTAACCATGATCATCACGCGCCGGGGTCTCTTGAGCTTTGCGCAGAGCTCTGCCACCGAGTGCGCGCCTTCGACTTGCGTTCCCTTTGCTTCGTTGGCCAGGAAGTCGTCGACCTTGGAGGTGGTGCGGTTGAAGACGGCGACCTTCGAGCCGTGTTCGGTCATGTTGAGTACGAGGTTCTGGCCCATCACAGCGAGGCCAATCAGTCCAATGTCGCAAGTTGCATCAGGCATGTTTAGTCTGATCTCCGAAGTATTTTCTGTATTGTAGCGGGCAGACGTGTCCTGAGGCAGATCGCGGGACTACTCGGCGACGAGCTACTTATAGATGAGGTGAATCGTGGTCTCTGTGACCGGACAGGTGACCTGCATGGTGGCCTTATCAAAGCTCGGCGCGCTGAGACCGACCTTGGGGTTGTTGGAGAATCCGAAGCCTTCCTTGGGATAGCCGATCATATTGCGATCGAGTTTGTGATTGGAGTTCTCGTCATGGAGTACTGCAATCGCGTAGCGGCCGGCGGGAAGCTGGAGTTCCACGGTTGTTTTGTCGCCGCTGAGCGGATGCGCTCCATGGATGAAGGCCTTGTTGTTGTTCTCCGGCCAACCATCCGGCGATGTAAACACCGTTACTCCGGCGTCGCCTTTCTGATTGCGAAAGCCATCGATGTGGACGAGCAGCTTGCATGATTCTGTAGAGGTGGCTTGCGCCAGCGCCGAGTTGGGGAGAATGGTGAGGAGCGCCAGACCCACAAGGATGCGCTTCATAGGGCCTCCTGGATTGTGCATAATTTCAGTTCGGGGCTATGACTTCGTCCGATGGCCGTGTTCCGGCACGTTGGATCCGAAGTGAAATGCCGGACCGACTGAATAACGATAGCTCCAGAATCCATTCGCGAGAATGCTGTTGAATGGATGATTCCAGGTTGCGTCCAGCTGAAACCGCGCTCCAACGTGTTTGCTGAAGTTGAAATCCATTCCGCCGCCGGCGCCGTAGGCTCCTGTCCAGTCGGTAAGACTCCCTCCGGGTGCGAGGAAACTCGAAACAGTGACCGCGTAGGGATCCTGCGAGTTCGGGTGCGGCGTCGCCGTGATTCGGAAGGCGCTAAGCGACGGGCGAATGAACAGGGTGGTGCGTGAAAAGTGCCGGTACTCAAGCTGTACACCGGCCGTGATCGTTTGCGTGAACGCGTGCAGAGGAATTCTGAGCGTATAGCCGGGCGGGATCAATCCGGCTTGCGCGAACTGGACTGCCAGTGCTGCGAGTTGCGCCTGAAGTTGCGGCGTGGCGAGGTTCGCGGTGAGAGAGGTGTCGCCGCTTTGCACGCTGTAGTCGAAACCACCGGCGAGCCAGCGGTTCACATTGCCTCCGGCTTGCAGGTTAACACCGACCTGATTCAGGCTGTTGAGGCCGGGGCTGGAGAGGTCGGAGAAACCAGTGTAGATGTTGTAGCGTCCGACGTACTCCTGCTGCGCGGCGCAGGTGATGGTTGCTGTAAGGAAAAGCGAGAAGAGAACCAGGATTCGCTTCGGGATTTTGGGGGTGGGGGTCATGGGGAGCCTCGATCGAGCGTTGAGGATTCGGAATGTGAGCCGCCGTTAAATCGGCGGATGGATGCTTTGTCGGGATGCGGACGCGTGTTCCTAATTCGTAGTGCCGGTCAAATCGATTCTGTCCTGCCATAACACCCGGGTTTTCGCCTGCTCCCATGCGAGGAAGCTCCTATCAAAGCGCTGTTCGAGTGCTGTTCGGCGAACCTTCAGAGTTGGCGTAAGGAGCCCGTTGTCTGCTGTCCATGGCTGCTGACAGACAACCATGAAGCGGAGTTGTTCGTGTTGATCAAGATGACTATTGACGCGGTCCATCTCATGCTTGAGCGCGGTTTCGAGAGCTTCGCGCCGCGTGGGAGACTCTGCCGCCCTTCTGAGCTCCGGTACTAGAACTGCAAGACTGAAAGGCGCTGGCATACCTGAGCCGAGAACGCATACCGCTTCGAACATTGTTGAAAGCGAGAGAAGCTTCTCAATGGGTGCAGGTACGACGTACTTTCCTTTGGCTGTTTTGAATTCTTCTTTGAGACGGCCCACGATGCGAAGGCGGCCCTCCTCATCAATCTCGCCGCGATCCCCCGTGCGGAAATATCCGTCTTTTGTAAAGGCTTGCTGCGTGAGCTCCGGGTTCTTGTAGTACCCGAGCATGTTCATCGGGCCTTTGATCTGGACCTCGCCGTCCGAGGAGATTCGCGTATCAGCATACGGACTTGCATTACCAACGAAGCCCGCGCGGAATTTCGACGGCAAGGGGACATGAGTGATGCCGGTCTCGGTCATTCCATAGCCTTCAACGAAGTTGAGGCCGAGCTTGCGGTACCAGTGCACGAGTTCAACCGGAATTGCCGCACCTCCGGACGCGACAAGACGCGCATGCTGAAGGCCCAATCCCGCGAGGATCTTGCTTCGAACGATGCGGCTAAGAATGGGAATCTTGAGGAGACGCTCGAGTTTCCGCTCCGGCACCTTTTCGAAGACGCCCTGCTGCAAGCGGAGATAAAGACGAGGAATTGAGAAGAAAATTGTACATTCTGAGCGCTGCAAATCAATGAGGAACGTTGGCTGGCCTTCGGTAAAGAAGATGTGAAGCGGCATTATCAGGGAGTTCATCTCAACGATTGCCCGCTCAGCAATATGGGCCAGAGGCAGGTAGGAAAGGATGCGATCCAGCGCGTATGGAGAGTTGCCGAGCACAGGCTCCATGGATTTGCCCATCAGGCTGAGCGAGCGAAATGACTGCATCACGCCTTTCGGCTGTCCAGTCGTTCCTGAGGTGTAGATGATGGTCGCAATATCTTCGGCTGCGCGGACTGCTTGGCCATCGAATGGCTTCCCGTTGTGAACGATCGATTCCCATTCCTCACAGTCGTGAGGAATGTGGTCTGGTTTTGCGTTCGGGAACCCGACGAACTTCATGCCCCGCAATGCAGGAGCATCGAACGGCGGAACTTGATCCAACTCTCCCAGAAAGCAGGCGACCGGCTCACCGTGCTCGAATAGCGACGAGAGAGATTCATTACGAAGCGACGGGAAGAATGGAACGCTGACGTGTCCCGAGATCCATATGGCGACATCCGCCATGATCCACCATGCGCAGTTCTTCGACAAAATGACAACCCGCGAGCCGGGAGGCCAGTTCTGATCCATCAGCCAGCGGGCGATTCGTCGAACCTCGTGCATCGCTTCCGCCCACGTCCAGCTCTGAACTTCACTGTTCCTGGGCTGCGTGAGGAAGGCTTGGCCGGGCCGATCCCGTTCCGAAGAATAGATGCGCTGCAGAGGGAGGTCGGAATCCGGAAATTCCACGCTTCCCAACTCCTGCTCGTTCTCGATCTTGCTCTGCAATTCAAGCCTCGCTTTTTTACCGTCGGGTAAGGTAAATAACTTGTGGTAGAGCTGTCACCAAGAATTTACGGCGGAACTGGATTGACGGCGAGGAGTACGAGGTCGTGAAATCGCCGCGAGAGAACCACTGTCTTGATTGAATGTGCCCTATTGCGCCTCATTTCATCGACCAGCGAAAGCTACTGAATATGCGAACAATAGACATCGTGGCATCGTCCCGGCGGCCTTGGAAGAGTTTTCGTGTGCGGCAAAGGGACGGCGATTCGAAACGGGTAGCGATCCTTGAGACTGCAGCCCGCCTGTTTCTGGAGCGCGGATACCGGAGCACATCGCTTCGCGAGCTAGCCGCGCTACTGAAGATTACGAAACCGGCACTGTACTACTACTTTCAGAACAAAGAGCAGATCCTGGTTGAGTGTTACCGTGCGGGCATAACGTCGATCGAAGGCCTTCTGGACGAAGGCAGGCTCGACGGCGGTAGCGGCCTCGAACGGCTGCAGAAATATCTCCATGTTTACGCGACGGCTATCGTGTCTCATGATTTTGGCCGCTGCGTAGCGATGCTTGACGACTCCGAGTTGTCGGCGGCGGCGCGGCGTGAGGTACGTACGCTCAAGCGCAGAATCGATGCCTCGATTCGCGGGTATATCGAGGATGGGATAGCGGATGGGTCGATTGCTGGATGTAACCCTAAGCTTGCCGCATTTGCGGCTGCGGGCGCTATCAATTGGATCGGCACCTGGTACAGACCAGAGGGAGGGATGACCGGCGAGGAGATCGCTTCGGGTTTCGCTGAACTGCTCGCCATGGGTCTCGCAAAGCGGAGCCGCGCGGGGATGATGGCGAGCCCACGTCAACTGCACAGGAAAAGGCAAAGTCGCTCCAGGGGAGGGGTGTTGCAGTGATGCTTTCCTTATGGGCGGCGACCGTCCGCGTTGTTGACTTTTTGACCGGGCGTTAAGTATTATCCGCGTGTTCCCGCGAAGCAGTTCGCTTCTTTTGGGACGGTAGTGGACATTGAGGAGCGGGAGATGACGTCGCTGGTGCGCCCTGTGGCCGGTGAATCGGATTTCCGCGAGGACATCCGGACGAAGCCACGCCGGTATGACATACGCCGAGTGGGCATTTTGGGAGCCGGCACCATGGGCGCGCGGATTGCCGCGCACGTTGCCAACGCAGGCATACCCGTGTTGTTGCTCGACCTCTCTGCAGCGGTCCCGAGCCGGAATGCAGTTGCGACCCAAGCGCTGGAGGGCTTGAAGAAGGCGAAACCCGCTGCGTTAGCAGACCCACTCGCTGCGACGCTAATAACGGTCGGCAACTTCGATGATGATCTAGAAAGACTAAGGGAGTGTGACTGGATCGTTGAAGCGGTTGCGGAGAATCTCGATATCAAGCGGGATCTGCTGGCTAAGGTGACGTCGCATATAAAGCACGACGCGATCCTGACAACAAATACGAGCGGACTTCCGGTTTCAAAGGTCGGCGAAGCTCTTCCTGAGGGTCTGCGAAGCCACTGGCTTGGTACCCACTTCTTCAATCCTCCGCGGTACATGCGCCTCTTGGAATTAATCCCTACTGCTGAAACGGAGCCTTTCGTTGTTGAAGCGATCTCACACTTCGCAGACTTGAAGCTCGGCAAGACTGTTGTCCGCGCGAACGATACGCCGAACTTTATTGCGAATCGAATTGGCGTGTTCGCGATGCTGAACACATTTCGCGTCATGAAAGCGCAAGGACTCAGTATTGAAGAGATCGATCTGCTGACGGGGTCGGTGATTGGATGGCCAAAGACCGGAACGTTTCGTCTAGCGGATATGGTCGGGATCGATGTGATCTACAACGTAGCCAGAAACTTTGCGGCTGCAGGTGGAGACGAACGTTCAGATTTGGATCTGCCGCCTGAAATCGGCGCGCTGGTGGACCGCAAGTGGCTGGGAGACAAGACAGCGCAGGGCTTCTATAAGAAGGTTCGGGAGAAAGACGGAAGCGAAACGCGTCTTGTGTTCAACGCTGAAGAGATGGATTACAGGCCGGCGGCTCGGGCTGTATTTCCGATGCTCGAGATGCTTAAGTCGAACGAAAGGCCTGCAGACCGCATTCGCGCGCTGATGAGGGGGGATCCGAAAGACAAGGCGGTCGCGTTCTACCGGGCCATGTTGCCGGAGCTTTGGATTTATGCGGCGAATCGGATCGGCGAGATCTCGCGGACGTTGGTCGACATCGATCGAGCAATGAAGGCGGGCTTCAATTGGGAGCTCGGACCGTTCGAGATGTGGGATGCGGCAGGCGTGCCAGAGACAGTTGAGATGATGCGCGATTCGGGACTCTCGATCCCTCCAGCGGCCGAGAGACTGCTCGCAGCGGGCGGAACATCATGGTATGGCGACGGTGGTAATGAGTTTTTCGATCCTGAGAGCGAGGCATATCAGAGGATCGAACAAAGGCCGGAGCTTCTGCCGGTGTCGCATTTCACGAGATCAAACGGCGTAGCCGCGGGCAACAGTGGAATATCGTTGATCGATGTTGGCGATGGAATCGGCTGCTTCGAGTTTCACTCGAAGATGAACACGATTGGACGAGACATTGTTACGTTCCTGACAAATGAACTTCGCGATGGAAGCACGGCGATGTCGAGCTTTGACGGATTCGTGATCACGAGCGATGCGGCTAACTTCTCAGCCGGCGCGAATCTTATGCAACTGCTCCTGGCCATTCAGGACGAGGAGTGGGACGAGATTGATTTGATGGTCCGCAGCTTTCAAGGAATGACCAAAGCGATCAAATTTTGTTCGCGGCCGGTCGTCGTGGCGCCGTTTGGGCTTTGTCTCGGTGGAGGCACTGAGATATCTCTGCATGCTGCCCGCCGCCAGGCTCATCTCGAGTTGTATGCCGGGTTGATCGAGAGCAGTGTGGGATTGGTCCCTGCAGGCGGAGGCTGCAAGGAGATGTTGCTGCGCGCGATCACTGCGGCGAATCCGATCAAAAGCGATGCCCGCGCGGACTCTGTGCAAGTACACGAAACGATCAAAGCTGCATTCGAGACAATCGCGATGGCGAAGATGTCGGGCTCTGCGTTTGAGGCGAGATCGTTGCAGCTACTTGATGAGGCGGATGGCATCTCGATGAGCCGCGAGCGGCTTCTGTTTGACGCAAAGAGCAAGGCCATGGAGATGATTCGGACCGGATATTCCGCACCGACACCGAAGGTGGATATTGCAGCACCGGGTGCATCAGTGCTTGCCACGCTGAAACTCGGAGTCTACCTGATGCGGGAGGGCGAGTTCATTAGTGACCACGACGTGAAGGTCGCGAACCATGTCGCGGGAATACTTACGGCCGGAGAAGCGACTGCCGGGACGCTGGTCAGCGAAGAGTACTTATTGGATCTTGAGCGCGAGGCCTTCCTGTCGCTTTGTGCGGAGCCGAAGACTGCGGAGCGGATCGGGTACACGCTCAAAACTGGCAAGCCGCTGCGGAACTGAGGAATTGTCTATGAGGGAAGCAGTAATTGTGAGCGCCGTCAGAACTGCCGTCGGGAAAGCGCCGAAAGGAACTCTAAGGAATACGCGTCCCGATGATCTGGGGGCGATTGCTGTCAAGGCTGCACTCGCACGCGTGCCGAACCTCGACCGAAAAGAGATCGACGACGTGATTATCGGATGCGCGATGCCGGAAGGTGAGCAGGGAATGAACATGGCGCGCCTCATCTCGTTTCGTGCCGGACTCCCGAACGAACCAGCGGCAATGACAATCAATCGCTACTGTGCATCCGGGCTGCAATCAATTGCGTTAGCAGCGGAGAGGATTCGCGGCGGCGGCGCCGAGGTGATCGTGGCAGGCGGCGCTGAGTCGATGTCCTACGTACCGATGGGCGGCAATAAGATCTCCGCGAATCCGTGGCTGGTTGAGAACCATCCTGGGTCATACATGTCGATGGGCCTTACTGCCGAACGTGTGGCAAGACATTATGGGATCACACGTGAGGAGTCCGATCAGTTCGCTTTCGAGAGTCACCGCAAAGCTCTTACGGCCATCAAGGCTGGCGCTTTTCAAGAGGAAATTGTCCCAGTGCCGGTGGCAGTGACGACGCTGAATGAGAGTGCCAGGCCGATCGAACAAAACAGCGACTTCATGGTTGATGAAGGTCCGCGAGCGGATACGTCAATTGAAGCGCTCGCAAAGCTTCGGCCGGTATTCCACGCGAAAGGCATTGTGACAGCCGGCAATAGCTCGCAGATGTCTGACGGCGCAGCGGCAGCAGTCGTTATGCCAGAGAGTCGCGCGCGCGTATCCGGCTTGCAGCCTCTGGCGCGTTTTGTGGCGTTCGCTTATGCGGGCTGTGCGCCTGAGGAGATGGGCATTGGTCCGGTTTATGCCATTCCGAAGGCATTGAAAATGGCGGGATTACATTTGGACGAGATCGATCTAATTGAACTGAATGAGGCCTTCGCAGCGCAGTCCGTGGCTGTCATCAAGACACTTTGCCTTGACCCGGGAAAAATCAACGTCAACGGTGGAGCGATCGCCCTCGGGCATCCACTGGGATGCACAGGTGCGAAGCTCACTGCAACACTGCTCGGCGAACTGAAGCGCCGTAAGGGACGCTACGGCATGGTAACGATGTGTGTTGGCGGAGGGATGGGAGCAGCGGGAATATTCGAGAACCTGCAGAACTAGGAGTGGAGAGGCAATGGGGACAGGCGTAGCAGCGGCGGCCAGAAAGCCGGTGACCGGAGGCAGTTTCCTCATCCAGGATTTGACGCCAGCGGACGTCTTCACTCCAGAGGATCTTTCGCTGGAGCAGCGGCAGATCGCGGAGACTACAACTCAGTTCGCAGAAGACAGAATCGCCCCTCAGATTGCAGAAATCGAGGCCAAAAATTTTGAAGTCAGCCGATCTCTCATGAGGGAGGCTGGGGAACTCGGATTATTGGGCGTGGATGTACCCGAGGAATACGGAGGTGTGGAACTCGACAAGATTACATCGGCCCTTGTTGTAGACCGCATTTCAGCTTCAGGTAGTTTTTCCGTGACGTTCAGTGCCCACACAGGTATCGGAACTCTGCCAATCGTTTGGTATGGAACGGATGAGCAGAAGAAGAGATATCTGCCGAAGCTTGCATCGGGCGAGTGGCTTGCCGCTTACGCGTTATCAGAGGCTTCGGCCGGATCCGACGCGATGAACATTCGGACCACGGCACGGCTCAGTCCCGACGGGAAGCATTATTTGCTCAATGGAGAAAAGATGTGGATCTCCAACGCAGGAATGGCAGACCTGTTCACGATCTTCGCGAAGATCAATGGGGAGCAGTTTTCGGCCTTTCTTGTGGAAGCGGGCACACCTGGCCTGACCATTGGTCAAGAGGAGCACAAGCTCGGAATTCGGGGTTCATCTACCTGTCCAGTTGTATTGAACGATTGCAGAGTGCCGGTCGAAAACTTGCTCGGCGAAGCGGGTAAAGGCCATCACATAGCTTTCAACATTTTGAATGTCGGACGTTACAAATTGGGAGCGGCCGTGGTTGGCGGAGCGCGAAGCATTCTGCGCGAGGGCATCAGTTATGCGAAGGATCGAATCGCGTTCGGAAAGCCGATTGCGTCGTTCGGTCTTGTTCAGAAGAAGATTGCCGAATGTGTCTCGGATGTCTTTGTGGGGGAAGCTGCTGCGGCGCGTGTCGTCGGCGCGATTGATGCAGCACTATCAGGTTTGGACAGGACTTCCTCAACGTATTCGCATGAGGTGCAGAAGTGCATCGAGGAGTTTGCGGTAGAGTGCTCCATTCTGAAGGTATGGGGATCCGAGATGGTGGGACGGGTCAGCGACGAGGTTTTACAAATCTACGGCGGGTACGGCTACGTCGAAGAGTTTCCGGCGGAGCGAGCGTACCGCGATGCGCGCATTCATCGCATCTTCGAAGGAACGAACGAGATCAATCGACTGATCATCACAGGGTGGATCGTCAAGCGTGCTGTGCAGGGCAAGCTTTCGTTGATGCCTGCGATCCAGAAGGTCATGGACGAGGTGATGAGCGGAACTACCGGACGGAGTTCATTTGAAGGGCCTTTGGCAGAGGAGCATGCCCTCTTAGCCGGTGCGAAGAGACTTGGACTCTTCTGTGCCGGAATGGCATCGCAACGTTTCGGCACGCAACTAGCCGATCAACAGGAAGTCATGGGGGACCTTGCCGATATTCTGATCGAAGTGCTTGTGCTCGAGTCGGCAATTCTGCGGGCTGACAAAATGGCCCCCGACAAACCATTCGGGGCGAAGCTAGCGAGGTACTATTCCGGACGTTCCTTCAATGTCGTTCGGAATGCGGCAGAGCGGGTCATCGGCGCGGTGGCGGAAGGTGACATGCTTCAGACGTCTTCGGCGATGCTACGCCGATTGACCAAGCACGAACCGGTGAACCTTGCCGTCCTGGGACGCGAAATCGCTCAAGCGATGGTCGATGCAGGACGTTACGCGATCTGAATCGGAATCGTGGGTTTAATCGTCACTCCTTACGTGAGAGCGCGATCCAGGTGCGTGTAACCACCGTCAACGACTATCTGTTGGCCGGTCGTGTGGGCGCTTTGCGTCGGCGAGAGCAGAAATAACACCATCGCAGCGATTTCTGTGGGTTCCGTCATCCGGTGGCCAAGCGGAATGCGTTGCCGTATCTCAGAGAGTGCTTTCTCTGGATCATCTCGCAGGCTGATCCAACGTTTATAGAGCGGAGTCATCACCTCCGCAGGTACCACCGCGTTTACACGGACACCGAAGGACGCAAGCTCAGCCGCCCATTCTCGCGTCAACGCGAGCTGCCCTCCCTTGGCTGCCGCATACCCCGACGTCCCACCCTGCCCAGTGAAGGCGACCTTAGAACTGATGTTTACGATGGACCCCCGCGAAGCCTTCAGCATGGGAAGTGCATAGTGAGCGATCGCATAGTAGTGCACCAGGTTTTGGTGCAAGCTCGTAAGAAACCGTTCAGGTGTACCGTTTTCGAGACCAACTCCGTCGTTCACACCCGCGTTATTCACGAGCCCCAGCAAGGTCCCATACCGGCTTTCAACGTAGCGAACGGCCCTTTCACATTGGTTGCTGTCACTCAGCTCGGCTTCGAAAAAATCGCACCGTGCTCCGCTTATCTTCATTTCGTCGATAAGCGCCGAGCATTCATCAGACGCGCGATTGACCACAACAACTCTGGCGCCCTCCTGGAGACAGAGTCGAGTGATCGCCTCGCCGATGCCGGCAGCGCCACCGGTCACAATCACGACTTGATCTTTGAGTCCTAAGTCCACAGAGTCTCCTATCGGAGATTGAAGTAGCCCCCATCCAGGGGAATATCTGCGCCAGTGATAAATGATGCTTCGTCCGAGCACAAGTAGTGTGCCAGGGCGGCTACTTCGTCGGGTGTGCCCATCCGGCCGATTGGCTGCGATTCGGATAGAGTCTTCATTCTCTCCGATTCCTGACCTGGATAGTTCTTGGCGAGAAAGCCATCTACGAACGGAGTGTGCACACGGGCCGGTGAAATGCAGTTGCAGCGGATACCATGCGCAATGTAGTCCTTCGCAACTGAAAGCGTCATGGACAACACGGCTCCTTTGGTCATGGAGTAAGCGAATCGATCACTGATGCCGCGGGTAGCGGCGATGGAGGCGATGTTCAGGATGCTTCCTCGTTGTGCCGCCTTCATCCCGTCAATTACTGCACGCATACAGAGGTAGGTTCCTCGGATGTTTACGGCGAACAGTCTGTCCATGTCCTCTGGAGTGGTTGACGAGAGATTTCCGATGTGTGCAATACCTGCGCAGTTGACCAGAATCTCGACCGGAGCGTTGATATTGCGAAACGCTTCAACGACGCTGGCTGGGCTGCTGACGTCGCAGCAATGCTGAGTCACTGCGCGCCCCGTTTTAGCAATCTGGTTCGTGGCCTCCTCGAGTTTACCGGCATCGAGGTCGAGCAGGTGCACGGCTGCTCCATGCTCGGCGAATCTCCTGGCGACGGCTAAGCCGATTCCGCTCGCCGCACCTGTGATCACCGCGATCCGACCTGTAAGGCTCAGCTTGGACAATCTATTGCTCCTCGTTGACTCGCTTCCATTGCAACACCTCTTTGTAAGGGTGCTTCCGAGACGGTGTCAAAGAATTCAAAATGTGAAACACAGTTTACTATAATTGAAAGAATCCAATCTGACCTCATACAATCCTGTCTAAGCTCGTTGGCCATCGTTGCCATTGAGTGTCAGCTGACAAGATTTGCGAGGTCGCATCTGTGAAGCCGATCACGATCATCCAGGTTGATGTCATCGACCTGCGTTTTCCAACCTCTCGCGAGCAGATTGGCTCCGACGCCGTCAACAAGGACCCCGATTATTCAGCAGCATATTGCATTCTCTCGACTGATGTCGGATTGCAGGGGCACGGTCTGACATTCACGCTTGGGCGAGGAACGGAGCTTGTCACTCAGGCCTTGAGCTATTTGAGCCGAAATCTGAAAGGGCGAACGCTCGATTCGATTACAGCGAATTTGAATGCTTTTTATCTCGAACTCACGTGCGACACGCAATTTCGGTGGTTGGGACCGGAAAAGGGTGTGATTCACCTCGCCTGTGGTGCGCTCATAAATGCTGTATGGGATCTTTACGCAAAGAGCGAGGAAAAACCCGTCTGGAAGCTCCTGGCCGATATGGAGCCGGAACAAATCATACAGGCAATTGACTTCCGATACATCGAAGATGCTTTGAGCCCAGATGATGCCCTGGCAATCCTCAGGAAAGGGAAGAATGGCCAGTCGGATCGCTTAAAGAGAATCGCGCGAGAGGGCTACCCAGCCTACACCACTTCAGCGGGATGGTTCGGGTTCAATGATGAAAAAATTCGTCGTCTCTGTCGGGAAGCGCTAGGGCAAGGCTGGACTCACTTCAAGCTCAAGGTTGGCGGAGATCCGGAAGACGATCTGCGCCGTGGTCGTATCGTTCGAGAAGAGATTGGGCCCGACAACTTCATGATGGTTGACGCCAACCAGAAGTGGGGAGTCCAGGAGGCCATTCACCGAACGAATCAACTGGCTGAAGTCGATCCGTGGTGGATGGAAGAGCCGACCAATCCAGACGATATTCTCGGTCACGCAAGGATTCGCCGCGAAACATCTACGCGAATCGCAACTGGCGAGCATTGTCATAATGCAGTGATGTTCAAACAACTGATGCAGGCGGGATCGATAGACGTGTGTCAAATCGATAGTTGCCGGGTTGCAGGAGTAAACGAGAACCTGGCCATCATTCTGATGGCCGCAAAGTTCGGCATCCCCGTTTGCCCGCACGCCGGTGGTGTTGGACTTTGCGAGTACGTCCAGCACCTGTCGATCTTCGACTACCTTTCAGTATCCTGCAAATTGGAGAATCGGGTGATCGAATTCGTCGACCATCTACATGAACATTTCCGAGATCCGGTAAAGATTCATCGCGGTCGCTACCTGGTGCCGGAAGCGCCCGGATATAGCATCGAAATTCTTCCGCAGTCTTTGAATAGCTACAGATTTCCCGACGGGCAGGTATGGAGAGAGGAAGCCGATGAAGATCGTCTCGTTCAAGCATAAGAATGGTTCCCAAGGCGGTGGAGTGTTGTCTGGGGAGTCGATTCGACGGCTGCCAAGTAGCGGCGCCGACGATGTGCTCGCCTTTATCGAAGCTGACAGCGCATTGGCGCTTGGTGAAGAGATTGCACTGAGTGACGTGACCCTCTTGGCTCCCCTCTTACGGCCGCCACGTGTGTTCGGGATAGGTCTCAACTATCGCGAGCACGCCGCTGAATCCAAAATGGCTGTTCAGAAGGTGCCGACCGTATTCCTCAAGCTTGCTTCTTCAATCACGGGGCCGGACAGCGATGTGCTTCTCTGGCCTGAGGCAACACAGCCCGATTATGAGGCCGAACTCGCTGTCGTGATCGGTAAGCCCGGACATCGAATTGCTAGAGAACGGTGGAGAGAACATGTTTTCGGCTACACGATCCTGAACGACGTCAGCGCTCGCGGCGTGCAGCTTGCGACCTCTCAATGGACTCTCGGGAAAAGTTTCCCAACGTTCACGCCAATGGGGCCGTGGATAGTGAGCAGTGACGAGATTGAAAATCCCCACGCGCTGAATATCCGGCTTACCCTGAACGACGAACTGATGCAGTCGGCCAATACGCGTGACTTGATCTTCGATATTCCTGAACTCATCGCTCATATTTCGAGCATCGTCCCGCTTCAGGCTGGTGACGTGATTAGTACCGGAACGCCGCCAGGCGTCGGTCTTGGTCGAAACCCTCAGCGGTGGTTATTGCCGAACGAGACGATGACAATTGAAATTGAAGGCATCGGGACCCTGCGGAACCAGACGCGCATGCCATCTTAGAGCGATTTTGGTCTTATTCGTGTGCTGTTGAATTCGTGTGATATCCAAGATGGGCTGAGATGTCCAGTGCTGCCGTCTTTAGGACATCTGCAATCTGTGCTGTGCGACTTCTTGTCATCCGAATCGTCGGCCCAGACACGCTAATTCCGGCGGCAACCTGTCCTGAGGAATCCAGCACTGGTGCTGCGACGCACCTTGCACCAAGTTCTACCTCTTCATCATCGATCGCATACCCGCGTCGCTGAATCCGCCCCAGTTCAGCGACAAGTTCTGGCGCGCGCGTAATGCTGTGCGGGGTCAGCTTTTCCAATTTCGTGGTCGCCAGCAGCTCATCGCGAAAGTTTGTAGCCTGCCACGCTAAGACGGCTTTGCCGAGAGCCGTGCAATGCAGCGGCCGGCGCATTCCTATTTGAGACACCAGCCGAAAGTTATGTGGGCTCTCGATCACGTCCAAATAGATGATCTCTCTACCATCAAGCACGGCCAGGTTCACAGTTTCGCCAGTTTCACGCCAAAGGCTTTCGAGAATTGGGCGACTCACCTTTCGGATTGTGGACTGATAGGTGCTCCCGGAGCCAAGGTGAACCAGACGTGGACCCAGCAAATAGGCTCCAGTGTTGTCACGGACGAGGTAACCCTCCCTCTCCAGGTGAGCGAGAAAACGGTACGCAGTGCTTTTGTTCAGCTTTGTCTGCTCCGCAATTGAGCGTAGCTGCAGGCCGTCGCGCGATCTGTCGAGGAGGTCGAAGATAGAGAGGACTTTAGTAAGAACTCCCACTGGAGCAGAGCTGGATTTGCGAACTTTCATAAAGGTACCCGCTCATGCTAGCAGGGAACGTCAGATTTGACGATTCAAAATGTGAAATAGAACCTTTTGATGGTCAAGGTTTGTTACTGCAGAATTGCGGCGTTCTATCCTGCCTTTCGCCAAACTAACGACTCCAGTTCATATATTGAAATATAAATGTCAATACTGTGGACAATTGCTCTTGACCAACATGTTCCAAATCTCCTAGATTTTGCTCTGCAGTGGTGTGCCGCAAAACAGACAATCCTTTGTGAGGTCACGTACCGATGAATACGACATTATCTCGCCGTAATGTACTAAAAGCCGCCGGAGCTTCTTTGGCGATGATGGGCTTGCCCGGTGCGGTCGCGCAAAGTGCGCCGGCGAGCAACGCGGCCCAAACCCCAAAAACTCCGACGGATGAGATGCAGGAGCGCACTCGGGCCCAAAGGATGCAATGGTGGCACGCCGCGAAATTTGGTATGTTCATTCACTTTGGTGTGTACAGCACAATCGGTCGTCACGAATGGGTAATGGAAAACGAGGCGTGGCCGATTGGTCCTTATACCGCTCATGCCGCCAACTTCCATCCAGCACCGAATTGCCCGCGCGCTTGGGCGAAACTCGCCAAAGCCGCAGGTATGAAGTACATGGTGATGACTACCAAGCACCATGAGGGATTTTGCAACTTCAACACGAAGCAGACAGACTACTGCGCTCCGAAGCAGGGCCCGGGTCGCGACGTCGTCAAAGAATATGTGGAGGCGGCTCGCGCGGAGGGCCTTCGGGTCGGCTTTTACTACTCCTTGATGGATTGGCATCATCCGGATGGGGCGCGGTGCGCAACCGACGAAGAGGCAAGGCGCAGGTTCGTTGATTACACTCATGGCCTGATCCGTGAGTTGTTGACCAACTACGGCAAGATTGACGTGCTGTGGTACGACGTCGCTTGGCCGCTCGATGCACAGGGCTGGGAGTCGGAGCGGATGAACGAGATGGTCTTTCAGCTGCAGCCAGAGATCATCGTGAACAACCGCAATAAGCTGGAGGGAGACTTCGCCACGCCGGAACAGAAGATCGTCGCCGAGACGAACGGGCGTGCATGGGAGTCGTGCATGACGCTGAACGATAGCTGGGGCTATCAGCGGGCGGACGACGATTGGAAATCCTCCCGCACAATCGTTCGAAATCTCATCCAATGCGTTCGCGACGGCGGCAACTACCTCCTGAACATTGGTCCCAAGCCGGATGGCTCGATCCCCGAGGAGTCCACGCGGGTTCTAAGCGAAGTCGGGGCATGGATGCAGACTAACGGTCACACTATCTATGAATCCGACCTCTGCCAGGTGCGCCGGTCCAATTACGCGAGCTTTACTCGCATCGGAAACACCCTCTACATGCATGTGCACTTCTGGCCAGGTGAGTATGTTGCCATTAGCGGTCTTCGGACAAGGGTCAAATCCGCACGGCTCCTCAAGACCGGTGCGGACGTGAAGTTCACACAGGATGACTTCCAGACGAAGTTCACCGGCCTCCCAGAGAAGGCTCCCGATTATCCCGCGACAACGATTGCGATTGAATGCGAATCCGAACCGACTCAAGATACCGATTACGTTCGCATCAACAAGCCGCGCGGAAACGTTTAGGTGGGGTTTTGATTGTGGGGAGGTACCCCCTCCCCCCCGCCTCTTTTTGCGCAAAATCTTCAAAATAAATGGGTTGAGGGTGGACCTAATACCCCAAAATCCTCGAAAATTTGCAAAGTCTTGAAAACAAAGGGGTAGAGTTCACAGGGGGTGTGGCGTCGCAAATCTGGTCCCGGACTCGATCCGGCAGGGGAGTTTGAGGCGATTTGCGGGGCTACTGAGAACCCGTCGCGAAAACTTAGTCAGACAAGTCAAGAGCCGCCACAGAAGTGTGGCGGCTCTTGGTTGTGTGATCTCGACGTCAGAACTCCACGCGGGCCGAGAGCTGCGCGTCGCGTGACAGGTTGGCTTGGGAGCTGACCTGGCCGAAGCTCGAGCTGCTGGCCGTGCTCCATGAGAGTCCAATTCCACCGAACTGGGTGTGATTGGTTACGTTGTAGAGATCCGCCTGGAGGTCCAGCTTTGTCGATTCGGTGAGATGAAGAGCAAAGCTGCGGCGAAGGCTGATGTCGATGTCATAGTTACCCGGACCATAGATGTTGTAAGGCGCGGTCCGTGGAAGGTTGCTGAACATATAGGCCGGGGTTGTAGCGAAGGCGTTCGGATCGATGTAGCGAGTGGAGCTGTTGGTCGCAAAGCCTTGCCCCCACTTTCCGTTAATCCTTCCGCTGCCGCTGTAAGCAGGATTGTAGATTGGCAGGCAGGTGGATTGTGCCGGGTTGGTACCGCAGCTTGCACCAGTAATGGCTAGCGGCGAACCAGAGTTGGCCTGGTAGATAGCAGAGAAGCGGTACCCGCCAAGCACAGAACGCATCAAGTGGTTCGAGGCGTTGCGGCCGGGCAGATCCCACACACCTGTGAAGACGAAGTGGTGAGGCTGGTTCGATGTAGAGACCGTCCGTTCGAGAGCGTCAGCAGCATAATCGTGTGTTGCGTTGACGACGAAGGCGGCCGGGATCGGATAGCCGGTGCGGAATGTGCCGCCGTCGTCAATTGAACGCGACCAGGTGTAGTTAGCCATGAACGTAAAGTTATGGCTCATCCGCTTCATGAGCGAGACCTGCAATCCGTGGTAAATCGAATTGGCAACATTGCCGTAGGTGTCACTGACCGAGTGGAAGGGGAACGGCTTCAACGCGGTAGAGAGAGGCTGTGAGGTATTGAAGAGCGCCGGGCAAGGCAGGTTATTCGCTGTGCAAGCTGTGGTCTCGGCGGTGCCCGTAGTGGATAAGGTCGAACCCAGGCTTAGATACTTCGGATCGAGCGCGTTAGACCAGTACCCGCGCGGATTGCCACCGTCCGTGACGAGGAAGTGACCCTCAGACCCTACATAGCTGATGGTGGAGGTGAAGTTCCCGGTCCATTGATGCTGGAAGCCAAAGCTCCAGTTGATGTACTCCGGTGCGCGGCCTCCCAGGTAGGGGTCGCCGTAACCAGCGCCGGAGGATGGACTGGATGTGTACCCCGAGACGGTGGTGTAGCCGGTTCCATAAGCAGGACCGGAGGCACGCCCGGCAGCAGCCTGGTAGGCCGGAAAAGCTGTGTTGCCCGGGCTAAGCGGGAAGGTGGAAAGCAGCTGTCCGTTCGCGGAGGCGGATGGACTGGCGGTAAAGCCCAGTGTGCCCGTGCCGGTGCGGGAGTTCGCCGCGCCGCCTACGCCGTTCCCGTGTGTGAACATCACGCCGTAGCTGGCGCGCCATACGGTCTTGGGATCGCTTTGAAAGGCGAGCCCGATGCGCGGGCCAAAGTTCTTATAGTAGTTGTTCACCGGCGTGTCGCAGTTGCAGGTGTTCGGGCCTGTTCCTGCATACTCCAGCGCTCCATTCCGCCCCGTGACAGGGTTCGCAAGGTTCGGATTGAAGAACGCCAGATTGTCGTGGGCTTCGCGGTAGGTGGGATAGAAGTCGTAGCGGAGACCGAGATCGAGTGTGAGCCGTGAAGAGACCTTCCAGTTGTCCTGCACGTAGGGCGAGATCGGACGGAAGCGCGCGCCAAACTCCGGCACCAGGTACGAACTGAAGCTGCCTTTGTCGATCTGGCCGATGAGGAAGCTTGCATAGGCCAGTCCGGTATTCGCGGTCGCCGCATAGCCCGGCTTGGAGTTGCTGGAAGCATTCAAAGCGGCAGTCTCGGTCACTGCATTCGCGATAGTCAATTGCGAACTGCCGCCAGTTGCCGGAACCATCTGATACTGAAGCCAGGCAAGTTCGGCACCGATGGTGAGGGAGTGCTTGCCGAAGATCCACTGCACGTTGTCGAGCAGGGTGTAGGAGTTGGCAATATTAATCGAGCCTGTTGCCCCCGCCCATTGTGTGGGAGCACTGGAACCGGCGAAGGTCACGATGGGAAACGCGGTTTGCGCCTGGCCGGTGGGAAGTCCAGTGATACCCATCTTCGTTGCCGCGAAGGCGGGGCCTTCGTCGGCGTTGATTGTCGGGCCGTTGTATCGCGCGAATCCGTATTTGAACTGGTTCACGAGATGTGGAGAAAACGTATGCGTCTCTTCGATGATCCCGACAGCGGTCTTCGGCGCATACGCTTGTCCGTAGTTGTAGGGAACAGGGCCGGTATTGCGCCCGGCGGTCGTCTGTCCCACAGGAACGGAGCTCGCCTGACGCCCGAGGGCCGCTACCAGGGTCAGGATGTCTTTCGAGCTGATGTTGTAGTCGATGCGCTCAGTTGTCGACCAATTGGAGAGCCCCGAGTAATTCGTCGCCAGGTAGTTGTTAGTGGCATTGGTATTACTAAGGTTTGTCGGAAGCATCGCTTGAAGGTTCAGGGCGATCGGAGAAAACTCGCTGGACGGGATTACGTTGGCTGGGCCGATGGCAACAGGGTTACCGCGAGAACCAGGGGCGGCTCCCGGGCCATAACCGTACTGGTAGCGGCAGGGGCCGTCCGTGCTATTGGCCGTGCACGCTGCCTGCGTGTTGGGATCATAGATGGGTACGCCGACGCCGCTGAAGTCGCCTTTGCGCTCAGCGATGCTGGGAAAGCTGATGACCTGCGGACTCGAGTGCGAATAGCGGAAACCGTTATAGTTGCCGAAGAAGAAGAGCTTATCTTTCCATGATCCGAACGGTACGAGTGGGCCGCTCAGGACGATACCGTACTCGTTCTGGTGTTCAACGCTCTTGACTGGTTGATGCGTGACCGGATCCGCCGCCTTGAAGAACCCCCACGTATCCAGAGCTGTGTTACGCAGAAATTCATAGGCCGAGCCGTGATACTGCGCGCCACCCTGTTTGACGGTGTAGTTCTGAACGCCCTGGCCTTCATACAAGGCGGAGTAACCGGAGGTCTGTACCTGAAACTGATCGACAGCATCGACCGAGATCGCGGTCCAGACGAAGCGAGGATCTCCTTCGCCCGAGACCTGGGTGAATGGAACGCCGTCAATGTAGACCGCGCTTGCGGCTCCTCGACTTCCTGAACCGTTCACAACGCCCGTATTGGTCGTCGCGTTCCCGTTGGTCTCGTTGCCCTGTACACCTGGCATCAATTGTGCGAAGTCCGTAGCGCGCCGCTGGTCGGGCTGCCCGTAGGCGCCCATCTGGATGGGCAGCGCAGCGTACATCTCCTGCTCCATGGTTGCGCCCAGCGTTGCATTCGTGGTCTCCAGTTGCGGAGGAGCCGCGCTGACCGTGACCTCTTCGCTCGTCGCACCTACGGTTAGCTTGGGATTAAACGTCTGGGTCTCGAGTGCGTTGACGTGTACGTTTTTCTGGATCAGCTTTTCGAAGCCCGTGGCTGCGACCGTTACGGTGTAATCACCTGGATCCAGCGCGGGAAGTGAGAAGTCACCGGCAGAGGTCGTCGTTGTTTTCGTGGAGACGCTGGTTTGCTTGCTCGTGACGACAACCTGCGCGCCGGGTATTGCTGCACCACTGGTGTCGGTTACAGTTCCGTTGATCTGCCCTTTACCGGACAGCTGAGCTTTGGCAGGTGCGGATGTGAGCAAAAGGGCGGCTGCAAACAGCAGCGTGGTACGCAGGAAATTTAGTCTTCCGCGGCTTGAGCGGGGGAATCGTATGGCGAAAAGCATGGTGCGCCTCCATCGGAATTGGTGTAACGGCGTGCTTCAGAGAAGCAGGACTTTGTTATTTTTCTTTGCACCAAAGCTTGAAGCTGTCAGACCACATCTGTCAACCTCTATAGAAAGATTTGTTCCATTCGGAACTTCGGTGGCTTGCATTTAGCGGCTTCAAGTTAGGTCCTTCCGCGTTGCTTGATACCCGAGTAGCGCGCGACGGGGGCTCTAGGTCTTACGTCGTTACCCGCGTTTTCAGCAGCAATTCGGTCGTTCTACCGCGTAGAAGCATGCCGTAGGAGCGCTTCCGATCCGCCCGGCTGATCAGATCTTCAGAGTCTCGGGCTTTGATACGTATCAGGGGGACTGCAGACTCACGAGATGCGTGCTCGCCGGCGAAAGCGGGATGCATCTGCAGGCGCAGATATGACTAAAGGCAAAACCTGCCTGTCAGATTTCGAGAAAATCGAGTCTCGATCGGGCAGACCATCTCAGGTCACAATGGCAGCACGACATACTTACCCTAGGGCGCAACAACATAATCCTGGCGGTAAGGTGTGAAGATGTCGAGCACCTCTGAGTCCTCGAGTGCCCGTGCCTGGTGCTCGACGCCGCCCGGGACGAGAAATGAGTCACCAGTCTTTGCCTCGAAGGTTCCAGTTGAGTATTCGAAGATGAGATACCCGCTGACGATATACACCATCTGCTCGTGCGGGTGGCTGTGGCGAGCGCCGACCCAGCCTTTGACCATCCTGTGCCGAACAAGCATCATGCTTGGGCTATAAGCCATTACCTGGCGCCGAAGCCCGTCTTCAGGATTCGTCATGACGCTGTCGTTGGAAGGAATCACTTCGATCTTGTTGCTCATCAATTCTCCTGACGAATTCTAGTGGGGCGCGAGATAGGCTGGAGTACCGGCTGCTGAAACCGGCGGCAGCTTGACGCTGTTGTTCATCAGTGTCGTCTCCGGCACATCGCCTGTTGATTCGATGGTGACTGTGCCGCCGTCAAAGTTCGCATTCGTTGGCACCCGCAATTCCACAACTGCCGTCTTGGAGATCAGATCGATCGGAGCCTTCAAAGGTGGTGTCGTTGTGGTCGCAAGAATTTTGCCAGAAGAGTCGCGCAGCACGACCCTTGCTGGCGGTGCGTCCACTGCTCCCAGGCTGTGCACCTTGACCGTGATCCTTCGGCCCGAGATTTTAACGTCCTCCGGATCGACGCCAAGATCTGGTCGGGACCAGTAGGGTATGCCCTTTTGTTTGAGCGTCAACTCCAGAACAGTCATTTTGTGTGGCGCGAAGGTGACTTCGATACTGCGGCTCCGCTCGAAGGTCGCGAGTCGTGAGGAGAAGTTCGTAGCTGGCCGACTCTCATTTTCTTGTGTGGCTTGCTTTATCTCCCACTCGCCCGGATCGACCTCCCAGCCGGTCATCTTCCCCGTAATCGGCTTCTCATCGAGATTGTAGGCAAGGATTTGAATGTGATCCGGTGTGCCCTCAGGCACTAAGATCGCAACCTTCGTGTCATCGTCCGGTCCGTTGAAACGCCAGCTGACGACGTTGCCGGGAAAGTCGAAGTTGCGCATCAGAGCGACTCCACCAAGCCGGCCGCGTTGGAGTTCACCATTGTTGTAATACACGCGGTCAATCCAGAGGCTGCCTTCACGGTTGATGAACTCGCGATCGAACGCTGTCTCGAGTTGCGATGCATAGACCTTCTCCAGATGAGAGGTGTCGCCGGTGAGCTGCCACGCTAGCTGCTGGGTCGTTTCGGATGCGTTCCCGGAATCAGTACGGCGGTCGGGCGGATTGGTGGATAAGAGCTGTTTGCCCCACGTATCGCGGGTATGAAGAATATCCATCGCGTCCGCGTTGATAGTACGCAGCGATTCCGGCCCGTTATCTCCGAACGGCACCACGTACTTCGTGTCTCCCGTGAACTTGTAAGCTCCCCAGAGCACAAACCATGGCGTCATCCCCGTGCTGGGAAGATCCTCATTCGTGTGAAAGTTCACCGTGAAATGCATCGTCATCTTTCCATTTGCATCTGGTCGGCGATGGGCCAGAAAACCGTCTGCTACCTCAGTGACCATCTTCACCGTCTCCGGAGTTCCGTTGTACTCGGCCAGCAGAAGAGCCGGATGAAAAACCATGTAGGAGCGGTCCTTTGCCCAACCCCAGACTCCGCCCGTCGCCATTTTTGTACCGCTGTAGTACGACGAACGAATCTGCCGCTGTCCCGCCGAGTTATACCCGGTCAGCCACTCAAGGCGCTTCGCGGTCTGCATGGCACGCTCAAGCTGCTTCGGACTGCCATAATCGATCTGCATCGCCTGCCCGAGAACGTTGATGCCGTCCTCGTAGCTGTGCAGCTCGTCATATTGTCCGGTAGCGAGCCCATTCGTGAACATGCCGTCCGCATAGATTTCATCGAGCGTGCGAAGCAGCGATTTCTTGAGCTTGTCCGGATTTGAGCCCATCATTGCAAGTCCGGGCCACCAGTTCAGGAAGTCGCTATCGTCGCACAGACCGCCTCCAAACTCTCCGTCCGAGATCTGCCGATTGTCGACGTACCAGTTGATGAGGCTCTTCAGTTGGCGGAGATCTTCCACCTGCAGGAATGCCCATCGCGGAACTCCTGGAGGAGCTTGCGGCAGAGTGAACGGCGGATGGAGCTGCTCGTGATTCAGCTCGTTCCAGTACTTCCGGCCCAGGTCGTTTTCCGGATCAACGCGCAGCAGATCCGAAATATCAGCATCGAAGCGGTTGTAGATATTCAGCTTGCGAGAGTTGACCGATTCCTCGACCAGGTTTGCATAGTTGTCACGAACCTGCGTAAGCCGATCAGAGATGTGCTCGGGCAACGCCTCTTTATAAGGCTTGAAGATCAATCGCACGTGCATTCCTTCGAGCGTGTGTACGTTAAACTCCGGACTTGCCGAAGCAACGGTGAGATAGAGGCTTTTCCCATTCGGCAGAATTCGATCGCGAGTATCCAGCCACAGCGTGTAGGGCTGACCCGGTTTGATCGAGAAGCTGTAGTCCATCATGTTCCGCATCGGCCAGATCGGGTCCTTGATCTGGATGTTCATCGGAACATAGGCGCCGTGAGTAGGTGAGATATTCATGGCCGGGAGATCGATCGCGATGCCATCAAGTCCCGCATGCATGTTCTGCCAGCTATAGGAAGTGCCATGCCCGATGTCGGTCTCCAGGCCGCGGTAGTCACTCGGGATCAGGAGGTGAACAATTGGCAACGGCTCAACTCCTGAGTCGCTCGTCAGGCTTTTGGCTGTCCGGCCGTGCCCAATGGACGTGCGCCCTCCACCGATAGCGACTCCGGGCACAGCTACCATCGTTGCCCTTTCGTCAGCAGGGAAGCGATTACGGGTGAACTCAGATAACGCTGTGAGCGATGGATTATCGGTGCCCGTTCCCGCGGTCATCGTGTAGCGCAGGACCGCGACTCCCTTTGGCTCTGCGCCCGGATGAACGTAGTACGCTTCGAACTCCTGGATGGGCCACTCTGGTTCGGCATTGGTGAAGCGCACCTTCTCGCCGGTGATCGGCTCCATGAGATCGAACGTGGTTCGCTGTGAATCACGTTCCTTTTCGAAGAGAGTTTTTGCCAGCATTGGCGATGTGTCATGTTGATCAGGATCGGCGACCGCGCCAGGTTTACCTGCGCCCGGCGTCAGCAGGTCAAACTTCCCCCATGCTCCACTGCGAACTTCGAGATGGTTCCACGGCTCATCAGGAAGATAAAAAGTGACGGACCTTCCGGAAACTGTGTAGCAATCCCAATCCGGCAATTGAAAGTAATCCCACCGTCCAACCAGCTTCGAGCGGTTGAAGACACCTGGCCAGGTCGTCTCCGGAATTCCATCCGTACCCTTCCACCACCAGCGCTTCAGATCGTACGCATCGTGAATCTCCACCTTCCGCACCGTTGTCAGTTCCGACGGCAGCGGCGCGGGAATCTTGTCATCCCGGTTCCACCCGTAGCGATACCACCATTCCGTCTCGGTTGCTTTGCTCCAGCGATGCATGCTGCTTTGCGGCGCGGCCGGAATCTGCGTCGGTGTCTCTCCTTTCGCAAGGGACGCCACGTTATCGTCCGCCAGCATGCGATCGTAAATCCGCACCTCGTCGATGTCGCCGCCCCGATCGTAGTTATAAGAACTCTCCACGCCGGTCGGCGCGATGAGGCGCGAATGTGGACCAAATTGATCGAGTGCCGCATCGAATGGTCCGCTCGCCGCTTTCGTCGCCACGAGCTTGCCGTTTACATAAAAGCGGATGCCGGTGTTCTCATCCCATGCGAGCGCAAGGTGCACCCACTCGCTTGGCTTTGGAAAATTCGGCATCGTGTACGACACACGAGTCCGTCCCAGATTGTCATCGGTCACAAATGCGTCGAAACCATGCCCGTTGTAATCGATGCGCAGCCACACCATATCCCAGCTGGAGTGGTCGCCATAACCCACGCGAAAGATCGGGAACTCTGTCTCATCCACTGGGTCGCGCGATCGCCAGTAGAAGGCAAGAGTGCCCCGCTGCGCGTAAATATTTCCCGGTGCCCAATACGAAAGGAGCTGGTTATTACCGCACTGCAGATAGGATCCCTTGGCTCCGCCCGGTAGGATCTTCACGTCATACAGGAAGTTCGGGTCGGGGTTCCCGCCCGCGGCATAATCTGCCTTGAACCCGTGGTCTCCGGAAAGATAGAACAGCAGTCCAGGCTCGTGCGCCGCCGGGCCGTTGATCTGCTGAGCAAAGCAAATCACCGTCGGAAGCATCACGGCAACAATCGCTGGTTTCACGAACCTGCCAAATCCAAGACCACTCCGCGAAAACAGAGAGCAAAACTGCATCGTTCGTAATAACCTTTCTTCGGAACCTGTTAGACCGATTTGCCGGAACGGTACCAAGCCGAACGCCCAGTGTGCAAGCGAAGCGCTTAAATCGGCGATCCAACGGAATCAACGAATCGCCAGATCTGCAGCCAGGAAGAGTTCTTCGATGAATCGCAGAGATTTTCTGAAATGCGCGGCGACAGTAGCCTTCGCCGCCAACAAATCGCATAGCTTTGGTCAGGAGGATCATCCCGTTGTACACACCACCGCAGGCCCGGTTCGTGGCCAAACTCATGAAGAAATTGCTGTTTTTCTGGGAGTGCCCTACGGGACCGACACCCGCAAGACCAGGTTCCAGCCGCCATTGCCGCCTGCTCCCTGGAGCGGTGTTCGCGACGCCTTGATCTGGGGAGATCGTGCGCCCCAGTTGAGTGGTAGAGGCATGACATCCCGCGCCGGTCAGCACACACAAACCGAGACATACCGTCTGCCTGCCGATGAAGGAAACGTTAGCGAAGATTGTCTGCACCTGAATGTGTGGACTCCTTCACCGCGCACCCAAGGCCACCAGCGCAGGCCGGTTCTCTTTTACATTCACGGCGGCGCGTACAACAGCGGAACAGTGAACTCGGTTCTTTATGACGGCACGCGTTTATGCAAGCACGGCGATGTCGTGGTGGTCACGGTCAATCATCGGCTGAACGCGTTTGGGTACCTCTACCTTGCGGGCATTAGTGCTGACCCACAGTACGCCGACTCTGGCAATGTCGGCATGCTGGACCTCGTCCTCGCGCTGCATTGGGTAAAAGATAATATCGCCGCTTTCGGCGGAGATCCAACACGCGTAACCATCTTTGGCCAGTCAGGTGGTGGCGCAAAGTGCGCGACCCTCATGGCTATGCCTGGGGCGCACGGTCTCTTTCACCGCGTCATGACGATGAGCGGACAGCAGGTAACCGCCGCGCCGAAAACGATTGCAACAGCCCGCACTCGCGACTTTCTTGCGAAGCTCGGACTCACCACACCTGACGACAGACTTCGCTCCGCGCTCGACGCCATGTCGCTCGAGCGTCTGCAAGAGGCCGCACGCGTAAGCTCCGCGTGGCTTCCAGTCGTTGACGGACGGAGCTTGCCTCGCGATCCCTTCTCGCCCGACGCTCCGCCTATCTCCAATGACGTTCCAATGATCCTCGGGAACACTCACGACGAAACGCGTGGTCTCATCGGAGGCGGTCAGCCCGCACTCTTCTCGCTCACCTGGGAGGAGCTTCCGTCTGCGCTCGAGAAGAACGTGGGTAGCTTCCTCGGTCCTGTGAAGCCAGAGACCATCGTCGCAAAGTACCGCGCATGGTATCCGCAGTACTCGCCGGCAGACGTCTTTTTTGCGGCAACCACTGCGTTTCGCTCGTGGCCCGGGCAGGTGATTGAGGCGGAGCGGCGCGCAGAGAGTCCCGCACAGCAACGCACCTGGGTGTACGAAATGGACTGGCCTTCACCGGTTGCCGGTGGCAAATTCGGAGCGCCGCACACCGTTGATATCCCGTTCTTCTTCGACAACCTCGCTGTTGCTCCGGGAATGGTCGGAGCCAGCGCTGAAGACATCGAGCGTGCTCAGCCGCTCGCAACGGCAATGAGCCAGACGCTGATTGCGTTTGCAACGGCAGGCGATCCGAATCACACGGGCCTGTCGCACTGGCCTGCCTACGACTTCAAAGAGCGCGCGACGATGATTTGGAATACTCCACCGAATGTCCTCGATGACCCGCGAAAGAACGAACGTGAACTCGCCGCGCAGGCACACTACCGCCAGCCCGGAACTTGATAAGCGCGATTGAACTTTGACGACCCTTATCAAGAACAGCTAAAGTCTCCAAAAGCTGTCTGACAGGGGGCTTTCTTGATCGACCGCAGGATTCCAATCGTCCTTGCTCTCACTTTCGTGTTTTCTGGCATGCACGAACTCGGCGCTCAGGACACGCGTCACGTGAGTGAACCGACGATTCCGCACTCGTGCACTGTCTTACGAGCGAACCTCCACGCGACCAACAATGCTCTGGCCGAGTCAGACGAAACAAAGCTGGACAGCCAGCGAATTCAGTCTGCGCTCGATAAGTGCTCACCCGGCCAGGCTGTTGAATTACGCTCGGACGGCGAGCACAACGCATTCCTCAGTGGTCCACTGGAGCTTCGCGAGGGCGTAACGCTCCTTATTGATAAAGGCGTAACACTGTATGCATCGCGCAATCCGAAGGACTTCGACACCGTTCCTGGAACCTGCGGCATCAGTGGGCCGGAGAGTCGCCCCTGCAAGCCTCTCATTTCGGTGAACGTGAAGAACGCTGCCATCATGGGTGACGGTGCACTCGACGGACGAGGCGACCGCGGAGTCATCGGCAGATCGTACACGTGGTGGCAGCAGTCCCGGGCCGCCGAGCCGACCAACGCCCGCTATTCCGCGCCACGACTGATCATCGCCAACCATGCTGACGGCTTGATCCTCTATCGCATTCGCCTGCACAACTCGCCGAACTTTCACGTCTCCGTCAACAACACCAATGGATTCACCGCGTGGGGTGTTCACTTGCTCACTCCAACTGTCAGCGGTACGGACGCTCGAAATACTGACGGCATTGACCCCGGCAACTCTCAAAACATCACGATCGCGAAGAGTTGGATCAAAAACGGTGACGACAACATCGCGATCAAGGCCAACGTGCAGCACATGAGCGTGCTCGACAATCACTTCTACACCGGACACGGCATGTCCATGGGATCTGAAGCTCGCGATGAGGACAGCATTCTCGTCGACACTCTCACACTTGATCACACCACCAGCGGCATTCGAATCAAGGCGAATGTGCAACGTGGGGGTACCGTCCGAAACATTGTGTATCGCAATATCTGCATGAAGGATGTTCCAGTGCCCATCTCGATCAGCCCGTTCTACAACGGCCAGACCACGGACGGAATCGTGGACCTTGGAATGAAAGGCAATCTGATTCCCGACTACAAGAACATCAGATTCGAAAACATCATTAGCACCACGCCAGGAATCGCCCAGATCGCCGGCCTGAATGCCGAGCACCTCACAGAAGTCAGCCTGAACGGAGTGGATATCCGTGGAGTTCACCCGGACCAGGTCAGAGCACAGTTCGCCAGGATCACCATCGGTCCATTGGGGTCTGACCTGAAATTCACCGGCAACGGAGTGACGTCAGTACCTCCAACCGCACCCCTCAAAATGTCCTTCTCCTGCGAAGGCAAATTCGTTCCCTATCAGGACTGAGCTCCCATGAGATCTGCGAGTTCGCGAAAACTGTCTCTCTTTGTGGCCCTGATTATCACGGGTTCGGCGTTCGTCTCCAACGCAGAGTCGACTCCAATCGTCACAGTCGCGAAGCAGAGTCCTGCCAGGTTTCACACACTTCAAGAGGCTATTGATCACGCGCCCACTACAGGCGAAGTGATTCGCATCGCCCCAGGAACCTATCGAGAGAAAGTGCATATCAACACGCCAAACATCCACCTCATCGGCACTGGAACGAGCCCGCAGGACGTCGTGCTGAGCTGGAACGATGCCGCCATCACGTCCGGCGGCACAAGCAAGTCGGGATCCGTCACCGTGGACGCCGACGGCTTCGAGGCCGAAAATCTCACCATCGAAAACACATGGGAAAACGAGCACACGCGCACGCAAGAAGGCTCACAGGCCGTGGCGCTGCTCATGAGTTCTGATAAAGCGGTGCTCGATCATGTGCGTCTGCTTGGCGCGCAAGACACGCTGTACGCCAATAGCCGTACCTGCCATGACAACCTGCCGAAAGACGGCACGGCTCCGCCCGCGGACACGCCCGCCTGCAGTGCGTCACGCCAGTACTTTCGCGACTGCTACATCGACGGCCACGTCGATTACATCTTCGGTGATGCCAAAGCCGTCTTCGATCACTGCGAGCTGCACCCGCGGCACTTCCCGACGGTAATGCTTACCGCGCAGAGCAAGCACTTCCCCGCCGAGGACTCCGGCTACTATTTCCTGCACTGCAGAATCACCGGCGAGGACAATGGCGATCGCGTGATACTCGGTCGTCCATGGCGTGATTACTCCACGGTAGTCTTCTATGACACGTATATCCAAAAGCCGCTCGCCCCAGAGGGATGGTCAGACTGGAACGGCCGCCTGAAAACCAGCACCTACCGTGAGTACAAATCGCATGGTCCCGGTGTAGACGGTGGCCATCGCATTGTCACCTATCCCAAACTCACGCGCGAAGAAGAGAAGAGCCTCAATCCCAGGGCACTGCTGTCCGGAAACGATAACTGGAATCCCATAGCTGAGGCGAATGCATTGCGACGGTTGATCAAGAGAACGAGATGAAGAATATTTCAAGCAGACCTCGCATTCACACTTCAACGGTTCTCGCGGGTATTGTCGTTTTCATTGTGACGACAATCGCCGGAGCCACGATCATCGGAAAGAGTGAACCGGCACAGTCGCTCACCGTTAGCCGGATTTCAGCGCTTCCAACCTCGCAACGTGGCGCGTGGCTGACCTATCTACACCGCTCCGAGCAGCAGGAGAAGGTCGATCGCGCTGCCCTTGATGCGGAGCGGCACGGAATGAAAGATGTGCCGCCGGATCCTCCTCTCGGCCCATCCGCGCGCAGCATGCCGCTCGATCGCAAGGCTTCGTGGTACAGCTCCGCAGACGCGCGGCACATTGCGGACGTCATTGTGAGCTTCCAGATTCTGTCAGGTGGGTGGGGCAAAAACATGAACATGGATGGAGCCGCCCGCGCTCCAGGCGAGAGCTTCGTTCCCGACAACTCAAATCGCTTTCCAAGCCCCGGCGACTTTGATGCACCACGAGATCCCTCATGGCACTATGTCGGAACAATCGATAACGATGCCACCACAACGGAGATGCACTTCCTGGCCAAGGTACAGGCAAACCTTCCGCCCGCAGATGGAGAAAGGTATCGCGTATCGTTTCTGCGCGGTGTGCAATATCTGATCGTCGCGCAATACCCTAACGGTGGCTGGCCACAGGTGTGGCCGCTCGAAGGCGGATACCACGATGCAATTACCTTCAACGATGACGCAGTTCTTAATGCAACAAAGCTTCTGACGGAAGTATCTGAGGGTAAGCCCGAAGTGGCGTTTGTCGCGGCAAAGATTCGCAAGCAGGCACGAACCGCCGTCGAAGAGTCGATCCAATGCATTCTTGCGGCGCAGGTCGAACTCGGCGGCAAGAAGACAGTCTGGCCCCAGCAGAGTGACATGCTAACGCTGAAGCCCGTTTCCGCGCGCAACTATGAACCCGCAGCTCTTTCGTCAGAGGAAAGCTCCAATCTGCTGATGTATCTGATGAGCATTCCGCGCCCGACAACGCAGGAACGAAATGCTATCTCTGCCGGCGTTGACTGGCTACGCGCGCATGCCATCTATGGCAAAGCGGTTGTCGGCGGCCGCAATACGCCGGAAGGCAGACATGTGATCGAACAACAGGGCGCGGGGCCGCTGTGGGCTCGTTTCTACGCACTCGACACACAGCAACCTATCTTTGGAGATCGCGACAAGACCCTTCACGACAACATGAATGAGATATCAAAGGAGCGCCGGAATGGTTATGCCTGGTTCAATACTGAACCGGCAGCCGCGATCAAGATGTATGCAACCTGGTGCGCCAATCAGAGTCCCTGCTCAACATCGACCGAAGGTCGCGGGGTCATGCAATCCCATTCTCGCTAACCACCGCGCTGGCCGGCTTACGAGTTCGTGATATCAAGTCCAAGATCAAGCGACCGCACGCTGTGGGTCAAGGCTCCTACGGAAATCAGATCCACGCCAGTGGCTGCGATCTCACGCACTCGCTCCAGCGATACGCCACCACTTGCCTCGACAAGAGCTCTTCCGCCAATCTGTTGCACTCCCGCGCGAAGCTCTGCAATGCTGAAGTTGTCGAGCATGATGGTGTGGGCGCCTGCGGCAAGGGCAGGCTCAATCTGATCCGCCCTGTCCACTTCGATCTCTACATGCGTCGTGTGCGGAAGATTAGCGAAAGCCGCGCGGAGCTTGTGTTCCAGATCCGTATTTCCGGCAATTCGCAACGCCGCCAGATGGTTGTCTTTCACAAGCACCGCATCCGACAGTGAAAAGCGATGATTATGGCCACCGCCACATCGAACTGCATAGCGTTCAAACAAGCGCAGTCCGGGCGTCGTCTTTCTTGTGTCAACGATTCGAGTTTTCGTTCCGGCCGTTCCCGCAACATATTTCGCCGTGAGTGTGGCAATTCCGGAAAGGCGCTGCACCAGATTCAGCGCGACTCGTTCTGCGCGAAGGATGGATCGTGCAGGACCCTCTATCGTCGCCAGTACTTCGCCGGCGGAAAAGGATTCAGAATTTCTCCTGCGGAACTGAACCTTGGGCGCACCGGTGAGAGACATTGCTGTTGAGAAGACATCCTCACCGCAAAGAACTCCTGCTTCGCGCGCTACGAGCTCGGCCCTGATCTGCGCATTCTCTGGGACCACGGCTTCTGACGTGATGTCGCCCCAGGGCGCATCCTCGAGAAGCGCCATTCGCACGAGAGCCTCAGTTGCATGCTGATCTGGCTTCATGAACATCCGACGGCCACAGATCGTTCGTACACGAGAGAGTGCAGCCACGCCGATGATGTTTCCGGATAGTCGCTCCGGAAATGAGCGCCTCGTGATTCACACCGTTCCAGCGCGGCGCGCGTGGTGGCCCGGGCCAGCTGAAGCAGGTTTGCGGTCTCAAGAGAAGACACGGAGGCTGCGCTATCTACGTGCCATAGATTTAGTTGTTCTAGCGCGCGCTGCAGGTCTTGGCCGCTGCGCTCGATTCCAACCATGTTCCACATCAGGCTCTGTAGATATTTTCTATCCGGTAGTGGGGTGGATTGCGTATCTTCTGCCTCATCGGAGGAGATCGAGCGCACGTCTGAAGCTGCGTCTGACGAAAGATCGCTCCACGTAGAGTGATTCTCATCCATTAAAAAATCCGCGCATCGCCATGCGAAAACCAGGCTCTCCAGTAATGAATTCGATGCGAGCCGGTTCGCGCCGTGGACGCCAGTGCACGCCGCTTCGCCCACAGCGAACAGACCTGGAATCGATGTGCGTCCCCAGAGGTCCGTCTTTACTCCACCCATCCAGTAGTGCGCCGCAGGCGTAACCGGAATCGGCTGCGCAGCCCAATCGAGACCGCGACTCCGGCACGCGGCATCAATGCTGGGAAACCGTCGAGCCAGAAACTCCGCGCCTAGCTTCGTTGCATCAAGCAGGACGGGATCGCCTCCCTGAGCAGCCATTTGCATGGCGATCCCGCGAGCGACAACATCACGCGGCGCAAGCTCAGCATCTGGATGGAGCATTTGCATGAACCGGCGCCCTTGCTTGTCCAGCAATACAGCGCCTTCACCTCGCACAGCTTCCGAGACAAGGAACGTTCCAGGTCCAGCCAATGCTGTCGGATGAAACTGATAAAACTCCAGGTCGGCCAATTGAGCGCCGGCGCGTAGAGCCATAGCGATTCCATCGCCCGTTGCACCTGCTGGATTGGTTGTGTGCAGGTACATCTGGCCCGCTCCACCGCTTGCCAGAATCACCGCATCTGCATGCAATTCGTCGCGCTCTCCGTTTTCTCTCTGAATGGTCAGCTTTGCTACTGCTCCACGTGAGAGAACCAGATCGCATGCGAACGTATGCTCGAGCACCTGAACATCAGCTTTGCGCAACGCTCGAACGAGCGCCATCTCGATCGAGAGCCCGGTTGCATCTCCCTGCGCGTGGAGAACTCGGGGCCGCGAATGAGCGGCTTCCAATCCACGCGCGAGTTCACCGTTCCGCTTGTCGAACGGTACTCCTAGCTGAATCAGATCCCGAATCCTCGCGGGACCTTCCGAGCAAAGGATCTTTACAGCTTCGGGATTGCACAATCCAGCACCGGCGCGCTCCGTATCGGCGATATGCTCGGCGATGCTGTCGTCCGGGAAAACTGCAGCAGCAATGCCGCCTTGCGCCCATCGGGTGTTGCTCTCTGCAATCTCTGACTTGGTGACAAGCGTGACGCGAAATCGCTCGCTCAGCCGAAGCGCAGCGATCAGCCCCGCGATGCCGCTCCCCACAAGTACGATTTGCTTTCGCTGATTCATAAATGGTTTGAGGCGGCTGCCGGTTGCAGGCTCAGCATGCGCTCCAGCGCAATGCGAGCGGGACTGGCGATCTCGTCGCCGACCGTGATCTGGTTTAGAACCTCTCCTCGCTCAAGCGCCTCGAGGACCCAGGCAAGATAGCTCGGGTGGATACGGTACATCGTGGAACATGGGCAAATGATCGAGTCGAGACAGAAGATCGTTTGGTCCGGGTGTTCGTTGGCCAGCCTCTGCACCATGTTGATCTCAGTCCCGACAGCAAATATCGATCCTGCGGGTGCTGCTTCAATCCGCTTCCGAATGAGATCGGTTGAGCCCGATTCATCTGCCGCGTCGACGACTTCCATCGTGCATTCGGGGTGAACGATGACTCGAACGTCAGGGTAGCGATGTCTCGCGAGTCTGATTTGTTCAACTGTAAAGCGCTTGTGCACGGAGCAGAATCCGTGCCACAGAATGACGCGCGCGTTGCGAAGAGTCTCAGGATCCAATCCACCCATCGGCTGATGGGGGTTCCAAACCGGCATCTGTTGCAGCGGGACACCCATGGCCTTTGCAGTGTTTCGGCCGAGGTGTTGGTCGGGGAAGAAGAGAACCCGCTGGCCGCGTTCGAAGGCCCATTTGAGCACGGTCGCGGCGTTCGATGAGGTACAGACAACACCACCATGCCTGCCGCAGAATGCCTTCAATGCAGCCGAGGAGTTCATGTAGGTCACTGGAATGACGGGAGCACGGCCATGCTCATCCGATTCGGAACCGAACAGCGCCTCAAGCTCCTCCCAGCAATCCGTGACGGAATCTATATCGGCCATGTCGGCCATGGAGCAGCCGGCGGCGAGGTTCGGCAGGATCACGGATTGGTCCGGCCGTGAGAGCATATCGGCCGTTTCCGCCATGAAGTGGACTCCGCAGAAGACGATTGCCTCGGCTTTCGGCCTTGTTTTCGCTGCCTGCGCGAGTTGAAAGGAGTCACCGACGAAGTCGGCGTAGCGGATGACCTCGTCGCGCTGGTAATAGTGGCCGAGGATTACGAGGCGATCGCCAAGCGCGTGCTTTGCGGCACGGATGCGGAGGTCAAGTTCTTCTTTGGAAGCCTGACGATATTCGTGGGGGAGGGTGCCTTGGTGGGGGGCGCCGGTGGGAATGGGGTCGTGCATGGAGGCGCCGGGACCGTATCCGGGTTCGGCATCCATGACCCAGGGCTTGTCCGCCAGCGCGGAGGAGCATACGCTTGTGAGCTTGTCTCCTGGCTGTTCACCGATGTGAATCAGCTGGATCGCATCGTCAATGGATTGCACTTATGTCTCCGGCCAACGGCTGGTTCGCCTCCCGTCGAAGGGATGGCGGTGTCAAAAGCCGTTTCAAATAGGTTACTGCGGCGACCTGCACAATGCGAATCGGCAGGGTAGGCCCCCCTCCCCCCTTGTTTTGCGCAAAGTCTTGATTCGGTATGGTTTAGGCTTGGACTTTTTGGTAAACTATCTGGAATCAGTAATTTACAAGTAAAGTATTCCATTCAGCGGAGTTAACGGGTGGGGGGGTCACTTTTTTTCTGGTGACGGCAGTGGGTGATAGCGGAGCCAGTCGATATCGACGAAGCCGCCTCGGGAGGAGGGTGAATCGGTCCGGGTGTTGAAGGAGAACAGGGCCGGGCGGGCTCCCTTCCACCAACTGAACGTCAGGGTTACGGGCGAGCCGAGGGGGTGGAAGGAACCGCCGTCGTCGAGGCTGTAGAGGTAGTCGGCGGTGTCGCCGTGGACGACGGCGCGGAGTTGAATGATTTTCCGAGTTATATGGGGACCCGGCGTTTCCTTGCCGGCTACTGAAAAGACGAGGGAGCGATCCTGCTGGTCTTCTCTAATGGCAATGTAGCTTTGGGCTTTGTCGAAGATGCCGAGGCCGGCGCGGTCGCCGTCTCTCATGTGATTGAGGTCTATGCGGGTGGTGACCTCGAAGGATTCGTCCTGCATGTTTTCCGTGAGGGTGTTGCGGGCGTGCAGCAGGTCTGGCGATGGCATGGCGTGCAGGCGGAGATAGCCGGGTCGCTCCGTGAGAGACCAGTTTGAGTTGGCGGGATTGTGATTCCATTCCCAGTTGGGGGCGAGGGTGGTGCTGTTGAACTCGTCCGAGGTTTGGGGGTCCATGTCGTCTGCGATCGGGTCGATGAGCGGCATGGCGTATTGCGCGACGGGAGAACCGAAGGTTGCACCCGGAGCGGCGTTCCCCATCACGGGCCAGTCGTTCTCCCAGCGAACGGGTTCGAGATAGAGGATTCTTCCGTGAGCTCCGCGCAGGCTGAAATGGATGAACCAATTGCCGCCGTTCGCTGTCTCGACCCAGCCTCCCTGGTGCGGCCCGTTTACGTCGGAGTTTCCCTGCTCGAGAACGACGCGGTAGTCGTAGGGGCCGTAGATGTTTCGGGAGCGCAGGACGACCTGCGGGCCGCGGCCGACTCCGCCCATAGGCGCGAAGATGTAGTACCAGCCATTGCGCTTGTAGAGTTTGGGACCTTCGAGCGTGGGCAAATGGATAGGGTCCTGCACGATGATCTTGCCGGAGTCGAGGAGCTTCTTCCCATCCGGAGTCATTCGGTGGAGGATCAAGGGACCGGCGTGCAGTTTTGAATGGAGGAGGTAGGCGTTGCCGTCGTCATCCCAAAAGGGGCATGGGTCTTCCCAACCGGGACCGCTGAGGACAGCGGTTGGAGCGGACCACGCGCCGGTCATCTTCGTTGCGGTGGTGACGAAGATGCCTTCGTCGGGCGTGGGGAAATAGATGTAGAAGAGGCCGTTGTGCTGACGCACGGAAGGCGCCCACACGCCGCCGCCGTAACGCGTGCCGCCCTGCATGTCATATTGAGGCGCCATTGTGAGACGAGGGAGGACGTGACCGGCGAGCTCCCAGTGCACGAGATCGCGGGAGTGAAGGATGGGAATGCCGGGGACGAAGTGGAAGCTGGAAGCGATGAGGTAGAAGTCGTTGCCGACGCGGATGATGTCGGGGTCGGAGTAGTCGGAGTAGAGGATGGGGTTGTGGTAAAGCGCGGGTTTGGGGCCGGTGGCGAGGAGCGGGTGACCACAGGAGCAGGCGAGCAGGAGGATGGCGATGCGAAGCCGCGACGTCGCAGGACCGGCCGTTGTTGATTGCTGTTGGGACGCCTCGCGGCCGTGCATCGGGGGCCTCTGATGGTTTAGTGTTCAATGGCTAGTGAAGGCAAGAGCAACCACAGATTCCCTTGCATCCCAGCGAGCAAGCTCGCTCTCCGGGGACCCCGCTTCGGGAATGACAAACAAGAAAAGCAAAGGCAAGGGCAAGAGCAAGGGCAAGAGCAAAGGCAGATTCCCTTCGGGAATGACAAACAAGAAAAGCAAAGGCAAAGGCAAAAGCAAAGGCAAACGCGAGGGCAAAAGCGAACGCGGATTCCCTTCGGGAATGACAAAAGAAGAAGGGAACAGAGTCGAGTCAGAATTCGAGTTTCAATGAGAGCTGTCCGATGCGAGAGTCGCCGGTTGATGGACTCACTGTGGACGTGATTGTGCCGAAGCTGCCGCTGGTTTCGTTCTGTTGCGGGTCTCCGAAGTTGGTGTGATTCAGAACGTTGAAGAACTCGGCGCGGAACTCTACCTGGAATTCCTCGTGGATTGGGAAGAGGCGGATGACGCTCGCGTCCCAATCTGTATAGCCGGGGCCGATGAAGCTGCCCTTGACGACGTTTCCGTAGGTGAGCTCGGAGAAGCCACCTGCAGTGTTGTATGCGGGATTGGTGGAGAAATTCTTCGGATTGAGCCAGCTTCTGCAGTGGATGTTGCTTCCGCACGCTGTGCCGCCGTAAGGATTCTGTCCATTCCACACGGCACGATCGCGACCGAGACCGGTGCCGTCAACGTTTGCTCCTGTGACTGTGAGGCGATCGCCGGTGCGGTGACTGAAGATGCCGTTCAGTTGCCAGCCGTTCACGACATAACGAGCGGCGGCATTTCCGCCGTGCCAACTGGGTAGCAGCCAGACATAGGAAAGGTTCAATACGTTGGTGTGGTCATAGTCCGAAGGGCCGGTGTCCAGACGCTTGTAGTTCGGTTCATAGATGGGCAGAACGTACGAGGAGCCTGGGACAACGGCAGTGACGGAGGATCCGAAGGCGTTGTTGTCCATCGCCTTCGACCAGGTGTAGTTGAAGAATCCGGTGAGAGATTTTTGCAAGCGGGCTTTGAGCGAAAACTGGAGGGAGTTGTAGTTTTCGATTCCGCCGGTGTCGACGGTGGCCAGCGCGCTGGTGTAGTTCTGCTGCGTGTTGGTTGAGTAAAACAAGCGATGGCCGACATTTGGGCCCTGGTTCCAGATCGGGTTGATGTCGGTCGGATTGATCTGGTGGAAGCTGTCGGAACCGACATAAGCCAGACGTCCCGAAAGGCCGTTTCGTATCTGGTGCTCGACCGCGAGATTGTAGGAGTAGGTGACGGGCACGCGGAAGGTTGCGGGATTGAAGGTTGAATAGGAAGCGCTCTGATAGTTCGCGGTGGTGAAGTAGGTTGCCGGTGGCGGCTGCGGCGCAGGGAAGAGCGTGCTTGATCCGGGGATGCTGGCGTAGGGATTGGTGAAGATGGCTGGCCTGGGGTTGGCAGCTGAGTTCGCGAAGGTGGCTCCGATGGAGGCGACGAACGGCACGGAGTTTGCGAAGATATTTTCAAAGACGCCGGGAAGGCGAGTGTCATAGAACTGACCGACGCCGCCGCGAATGCTGGTGCGGCCGTTGCCGAAGACGTCGTAGGCAAAACCGAAGCGCGGCATCAGGTGTGTGTACGTGGGATGGATCATGTTGGGGACGAAGCCGGCGTCGCCGGGGAACAGCAGGCCGGCGAGCGCGGTGGGGTGCGTGGTCGAGATCTGATTGGCGGCCCATGCTGTTGGGCTGAACATGCCTTGGCGGCCCTGGACCTCGTCCTGCGGCGAGAAGGGCTCATAGCGGAGGCCGTAGTTCAGAGTGAGGCGGCCAAGCTTCCAGATGTCCTGCGCGTAATAGCCCTGCTCGTGATAGCGGTTGGCGAAGTATTGGCCAGAGGCTTGATTGAAGGCGGTGAGGCCGCCGAGGAGGAAATCGGCCATGGTTACGGTGTCGGTGATGTTGTTGTTGAGGATGTACTGGCCGGGCTGCTGAAACTGGTTGGCGATGTCGACTTTGGCGAGCTCGAAGTGCACGCCGAAGCCGAAGGTGTGATTGCCGCGCACCCAGCGGACGTCGTCGGTGAGGGTGTAGTTGTTGCGGCGGAAGGATGCGGCGGGGTTGTCGCCGATGTTGAAGAGGTTGCTGCCGGTTGATGCGCCGACGGTGATCTGGTTGATCTGCTTGAATGCAGGCTGCCAGACATTCACGCCGAGGTCGTTCATGTTGATGCTTCCGGGCAGCGGACCGCGGCTGGCGTCGTCGATCTGGTAGCTGAGGCTGATGTTGTTCAGGAGGTGCGGGCTGAAGGTGTGGGTCTCGCTGATGAGGGCGTTGTGATAATTGATCGTTGCCTGGTCGGTGTAGGTGAGCAGGTTGGTGAGATCGAGCACGCCCTTCTGGTCGTAGCGATCGTAGAAGTAGCGAATGGTGAGGTGATCTGCGGAGCTGAGTTTTTGATCGCCCTTCGCGGTGTACTCGATCATGTTCCAGCTGGATGGCTTGAAGAAGTTGTAGATGGGGCTTTGGCCGGATTGGATCTTCGGCAGATATTTGAGCAGCGCGAGAGAGGCGGAGTTGAAGTCGGCAGGATTGACGGTGCAGGTGTAGGTTGTGCCTGAGGGCGCGCAGGGATATTTCGCGAGGGTGGTCGGGTTCTCGATGAAGTCGGTGGCGCTGAGGCCGGAGAAGACGCCGCTGAGTTGGGAGGGCGTGGGGAGCGTTGCTGTGCCGCCTGAGGAGATGTTTCTGTAGCGCGTTGCCTGCACGCCGAAGGAGAAGAAGCTCCTGTCCTGGCCGTTGTAGAGGAATGGGATGCGAATGGGACCGTTGATGGTGCCGCCGAACTGATTGCGCTTGAGGAAGTCGCGGGTCTTCACGCCGGAGACATAGTTGAAGTACTCGGCGGCGTTGAAGACGCGATTGCGGACGTACTCGAAGGCATCGCCGTGGAAGGCGTTGGTGCCGCTGCGGGTGACGATGTTGACGACGCCGCCGGCGTTCTGGCCGTACTCGGCGTTGTAGTTGCTGGTTTCTACGCTGAACTCCTGGAGGACGTCGGGCATGGGGAAGGGCGCGTTGACGTTGGTGTACTCGTCGACGTGGTTGCCGCCGTCGAGCATGTAGTTGATCTGGTTGGCGCGGGTTCCGTTGACGGTGACGGCGGCGACGACGGGGAATGTTTTGGTGGAGCCCTGGTCGATGTTGAGGCTGGAGGCGGTGACGACGCCGGGGACTAGCTGGGTCAGGGTTGCGGCGTTGCGGCCGTTCAGGGGGAGATCGTTGACCCGGGCCTGGTCGATGACTTGCGAGAGGGTGCCTGTGGTGGTGTCGACCTGGGGCGGCGCGGAGCTTACGGTGACGGTCTCGGTGGTATTGCCGATTTTGAGGGCGATGTTTACGGTGAGGGCCTGGTCGGCCTGGAGGACGGCGTTGTTTTCGACGTAGGTGGCGAAGCCGGCGGCGGAGGCCGAGACGGTGTATCGGGCGGGGGCGAGGGAGGCGAAAACGTAGTTGCCGGCGCTGTCGCTTGTCGCGGTGTTGATCCCGCCGGTGTCGGTGCGCGTGGCGGTGACCTTGGCGTTGGGGACGGCGGCGCCGGTGGTGTCGGAGACGGTTCCGGAGATGCGTCCGAGTCCCTGGGCGAGGGCGGCGCCCGGGAGGGTGAGGGCGAGGCAGATGATTGCGACGGTGGAAGGTCGCAGAGAGGTGTGGGTCATGGCTTCTCCAAACAGTGGGGCTCGGGGGCTATTGAGCGCCTTGGGCGTCTGTGGAGCGTAGACAGAGACCGTCCCTGACCGTCAGGAACGGCGTTTAAGTGCGGTGTTTCGTGTGGGTTGTGAGCTACTGGGTCGAGACGGCCAGAAGTCTCGGAGGGCCAGGTGTGCCGTCGGTGACTGTGGTGCTGAGCACGATTTGGATGTTTCGATGGCTGGCATTCACGGGTGCGGATTTAGAAATTGCCTCCATCATGCTGCGGCTGGTGAGAGCCTCTCCGGCGGCCTGGGTCCCGTAGGTGTACAGGCCGCCGATGACCACCACAACATTGCCTGTTTTGGAGTCCCAGATTCTGGAGATGAGGGCATAGTCCTGTAGCGCGGGGCCGCCAAGGCTTCCTTGGTCGCGGGTGCGCTCGTCGGTGGGCCAGCTCCAATCCCGGGCAGAGGGTCGGCGAGCGTCGCGGATGTAGATGAGGTGGCGGTCTGGGTCAAGAGCGAGGGTGTATCGGAGCTGCTGGGTAAGGCGCAGACTCCATTCATTATTGAAAGCGCCGATCAATATGGCCGGACTCTGGCGGAGGTCGGAGAAGGAACTCTGGCTTTCCGGCCGGATGATGACTTCTTTTCGCCTCGCCTCAAGGATTCCGACGACGCGGGCGATGGTGACTGTGTCGGCAAAAGGAACGGTGGGGGAGGACGCCTTTTGAACGATGGGGATTGCCGTTCCCTGATCGCCTTGAGGCAAAGATGCAGTAGGTGGACCGTTTGGAACGTCACCGACGGCTAAGAGGACGGGACCATTGGCGTCCAGGACTGGCTTCCAGAAGAGATATTGGGGATCTGGCTTATAGATCCACCTGAAGCCGATCACTCCGGCGAGCAGGAGACAGAGAATGGCGACCGGCCATAGCAGGGCCGGCGACCTGCGCCTGGCTGAAGATGCGGGTGCAATGCCGACATGCGATTTTGAGTGAGCAGCTTTCTTCTCTTCAGGTGCGATGGATTCGTCTGAGACAGCTGCGGGCTCGCCGAAGTCCTGCTCCTTCTGATCAGTGCTGGGAGGATAGGTAAAGTGCGGTATATAGGATCCCGGCACCATGACCATCCGCAGCTCGGACCGGTGCTTCTCCTCGCCGTAATAGATAGAGAGCCGTTTGCGCAGCTCGATTGCAGCGGTGCGGACGATGTGATCGAGGTTTGTGTCGTATGACGGATCGCGGCCAAAGACTTCGACGCCGATGGTCCTTTCCTTGATGCGGTCTGCCGCACCACTGAGCGTTTGCTCGACCACATATCGAAGGAACTGGACCGAGCGCTTGCTCGAACGGAAGACCTGGTCCTGAACCAGCAACTCCAGTTGCTCTCGGATTGCGTCGGGAGTCGGCTCAGTCTCGATGCTGCCTGGGAGCTCCGTTGAGAACATGGCGATTCCGGTGGGAGCGATTCTAGCACCGGGCGGAAAGGCACGTCTGGGAAGCAAATCGGACGGCGAGCAATGTTTCGCAAATGGGGGTGCGATTCCGGATAATGAAGTTACCGTGCGGGTTCTTGTGATTGAGGATGAGGTCCGGCTGTCAGAGAACATGGCTGCAGCTCTGCGTGAGAGCGCCGGTTATGCCGTGGACATCTCGCGAGATGGTCGAGAGGCACTGCTCCTGTGCGAGGCTGCGAGCTATGATCTGGTTCTGCTGGATCTGATGCTGCCGGGTCTGCGAGGCGAGGAGGTTCTGCGCCGACTTCGCAGCGGAGGCGACAACACTCCGGTTCTCGTCATCACAGCCGTATCGGAGACTCGAAGCACCATCGAACTGCTCAATCTCGGAGCGGATGATTATGTCACGAAGCCGTTCGACCTCGGCGAACTGATTGCACGTGCGCGAGCCCTGGTGAGACGCGGCAAAGGGATTCGGCAGACGACAGTTGAGTTTGGACCGATTTCGGTAAATCTGAGCGAGCAAACTGTACTGGTCGACGGCAAGAGCGTCGCTGTATCGCCAACGGAGTATCGAGTGCTGGAGTACCTTCTGCACCGTCCAAAGACGGTCGTCTCGAAACAGGAATTGCTGGAGCACCTCTATGACTTCACGTGGGAGCACCACTCGAATGTTATCGAGGCCCATATTTCGAACCTGCGCAAGAAGCTTCGCGCGCGAACATCCGGGTTTACTTTGGAGACGTTGAGAGGACGTGGATACAGACTTGGCGCGTTGGAGTTGAATCCGTGAGAAGCCATTCTCTCGCCGGCCGAGCGATCGCTCTGGTGCTGATGACCGAGCTGATCTGTGCATTGGCCTTTTCGATCATTTCGATCTGGCATGAGGGCAGAAGCAGGCTGCATGCGTTCGATGTGATGCTGCAGGGAAGATCGGATTCGTTGCTGGGCGCGATACAGGACGCGGAAGATCCGGGCGACAACGTAACGATTGATCCCCGGGAACTCCGAGTTCCAAGTAATGACGTCTATGCGGTATACAACGCGGGCGGGCAGCTCGTAGGCGCCTCTGCGAATGCTCCGGCTGTTCTGTTGCAGCGAGAGGGCGACGGCATTCGGATGATAGATGCCGGGCATGGTCACTATCGTGTGTTGCAGCGTGAGGCGCTTCGGATCATCGATCGTGCGGAGACGCACGGAGTGGGTTTGCGAAGGCCGGTCACCATCATCTATGCCTCGCCCACGGATCATATTTGGGGCGAGGTGATTGAGGCGGCGGGATTTTATATTGCGTGGAGCATTGTGCTGATCTGCCTGACGGCGTTGATCCTGATTGTGACGTTGCGAAAGCTGATTTCTCCCATCAAGGAGCTCGCGAAAGAGGCGACGGAAGTCCAGGGTCACTCCAGAGAATTCAGCCCACCACAATCAGCTCTGAAGGTGAAGGAATTGAGGTCCCTCGCGGAGGCACTTGTGGAAACGATCCGAAAATTGCAGCTCGCGCTGCACATGCAACATCGTTTTCTGAGCGATGCTGCTCATGAACTCAAGACGGCAGTCGCTGTTGAACGTTCAACGGTGCAACTGCTGGCGATGCGTTCGCGCAGTGTGGAGGAATATTCGGAAGGGCTTGGGCGAATACTCGAGGACAATGAACGTTTGGAGCAGCTGGTCGGCCGCATGCTGACATTGGCGAGGTTCGAAGAGCAGGGATCGAAGGTTTCTGATGCGGTTGATCTCGGATGCTGTGCGGAGAAGACATCTGACTCGCTGCGGCACTGGGCCGAAGCGCGCGGCATCCGGTTGTCGGTTGAGATTGAGAAGAACGTAAAAGTTCTTCTTTCGGACGAGGCGGCGGAAATGCTCGTTTCCAATCTGCTGATGAACGCGGTCCAACACAGCCCCAGCGGAACTCAGGTGTCGATCTCGGTTGGCGCGAGGGACGACATGAGTGCGCTGCTTCAGGTGAGGGATGCGGGGGAGGGTATCTCGGCAGAGAGCCTGCCGCATGTGTTCGATCGTTTTTATCGTGAGGACCGTTCGCGTTCGAGGGCTACCGGAGGCGCAGGTCTCGGACTGGCGATCTGCAAGAGCATCGTCGAAGGGGCGAATGGCTCGATTGCGATTGAGAGCGCGATTGGCAAGGGAACTACGGTGAGTGTGAAATTCGAGTTGGTCAGAGAGAGACCGTATGCTCCTGCTGCGGGAGCGTTGCAAACTCCGGTGCGTGATGCCTGGTCAGCAGGAAGTACACAACAGGCGTCACCACGAGGCTGAGCAGCATAGAGATTGTGAGGCCGCCGATGACGGCGATGGCCAACGGCTGCAGCATCTGGGAACCTGCACCCAAGGCGAGTGCGAGCGGCAGCATGCCGGTTACGGCTGCTAATGCGGTCATCAGGATGGGACGAAGACGCCGCTGCGCTGCCATTACCATGGCTTCGCGGGCGTTCATGCCTTCTGCGCGGTAGCGCTCGTCAGCATCGAGAAGAAGGATTCCATTCTTCGCGACGATGCCGATGACCATAATCAGGCCCATGAAGCTGGCTACGTTGAAGGTGGTGCCGGTGACGAGCAGAGCGCCGACTACTCCAGCGATAGAGAGGACCGATGACGTGAGGATCGCGGTGGGTGCGGCGAAGTTGCGGAACTCTGTCAAGAGGACGCCGAACACGAGCACGAGCGCCATCATGAGGACGCGCGCGAGTTCTGCGAAGGACTTTTGCTGCTCCTGGTATGTTCCCCCGTAGACCACGCGGACGCTGGGCGGCAAGTGCATTGCTTTTACGCGTGCCTGCACCTTGCTCACGGCGGTTCCCAGGTCGGTGCCTTCGAGGCGAGCGGTCACGACTGCGAGTCTTTGCAGATTCTCGCGAAGGATTTCGTTCTGCGGCGGCAATTGCGTGATGTTGGTCATGGAGCCGAGAGAGGCCGTGTGTCCGGAGCTCGAATTGAAGACGGTATCGCGCATGGTTTCGAGGGACTGACGTGTTTCGTCTCCCAGTCGGATGCGCACTCCATAGGGTCTGCCATTGCTGATCACGGGAGTTGAGACTTCTACGCCGTCGAGGATGGCAGTGGCGTCTTCGGCGACTTCTTGAGGTGTGAATCCCATTCTTGCAGCCAGTTGGGAGTCGACCTCGAAGTTTGTGGCCGGTCCGCTGACGGTGTTGTCGATTCCGTTCTCAACGTCAACGACGCCATTCACCTTTTTGATCTCATCGGCGACTCGAGGAGCGATCTGGTTGAGAAGAGCGGGATCGGGAGTGAAGAGTTTGATCTGGATGGGTTCGGGTGCATTGGACAGATCGCCGATGTTGTCCTGAAGCACCTGGGTGAATTCGATGTCCAATTGCGGTTCGGACTGCTTGATCTGCTTGCGGACGTCGGCCATGACCTCATTGATTCCGCGGCTGCGCTTTTGTTTCAGCTTTACGGTGATATCGCCAGTGTTGGCTTCAGTGACCGCGGCGAGCCCCATCTGCAGTCCTGTCCGGCGGCTCGTGCTTTCTACTTCGGGAGTGTTGTGAAGGATGGCTTCGACGTGGTCGAGCACCTTTCCGGTGGACGCGAGAGAGCTGCCAGCAGGCATGACGTAATCCAGGATGAAGCCTCCCTCATCCATCCCTGGCAGCAGGTCAGAGCCCAGCCCCTTATAGGCGAAGTATGTGCCGAACAGCAGCAGCAGGCAGAGGGCACCAAGCCAGAGAGGGCGAGTGAGCGACCAGTCCAGTGCGCTGTGATGCCATCGCATGACGCGGCCCAGGACAGGGCCATGTGCGTGGAGGTCTTCTTCGGCGGCTCGCGAGTTGTCGGCATCCTGTGCATTCTGCTCTTGCTTCGGAGTATGGACTCGCAGGAGTGAGAGAGCCAGGCCGGGCGTCCAACTGACAGCCAGGAGAAGAGAGGTGAGCAATGAAACGGTCATCGTGACGGCCAGCGCCCGAAAGAAGCTGCCGGTAACACCTGTCACGATGATGAGAGGAAGGAAGACGACGACCGGCGTAATCGTGGAGCCGACGAGTGGACGGGCGAGCTCGCGGAGTGCTTTTTGTACGGCTTCGACGCGCCCTTCACCAGCTTCCCTGTGGAGAGCGATGTTTTCGACGACAACGATGGCGTCGTCGATGACCAGGCCGATCGCGGCAGCCAGACCGCCGAGAGTCATGAGGTTGAAACTTTCACCCATGAGCCAAAGGGCCAGCACCGTTACAGCTACAGTGACGGGGATGACCAGTCCGGCGATAAGAGAGGACCGCAAGTCGCGCAGGAAGAGATAAAGGATGACGCAGGCGAGGCCCAGTCCGATCAGAATGGCGTCGCGGACACTCTTGATGCTTTCGCGAACGAGCTCGGACTGATCATAGTAGGGCTCAATTTTGACGCCGGCCGGGAGCTTGGTGCGGAGTTGTGCGACTTCGGCCGCAACGCCATCCGCCACTGCAACGGTATTGCTCGATGGCTGTCGCGTGATGTTGAGGAGAACCGCGGGCTTGCCGTTGGCCGACACAAACGTATAAGCGGGCATCGGGGCTTCAATCACATCGGCAACATCGCTTACGCGGACGGGCGCTCCGGTGTTCGTACTTTTGACGGTGAGATGTCTCAGGTCATCGATATTATGGGCCTGAGAGCCGACCAACCCCATTACCAGCTGATGATTCTCCTCATATAGACCAGGCGAATCGATGATGTTTGCTGTGCCGATGGCATTTGCCAGGTCGACAATTGTAACGCCGGCCGCCTGCAATTTCGCCATGTTTGGAACTACGTGGAACTCTGGAATCTTGCCGCCCTGTACGACGACCGTGCTGACGCCGTTCACACGATTGAGCGGAGGCTGTAAGGTGTAGGTCGCCAACTCCCAGAGCTGAGTCTGAGAGAGTGTGTTCGAGGTGAGGCTGTAACCCAGGATTGGAAAGGTTGCGAACGTGAGCCGATTGGTTGTGATCTTTGCTGTGGAGGGCAGGGATTGCTGGACGCGGCTGAGCGCTGCGTTGACGAGCTGCAGAGTTTGAAACATGTCCGCAGACCAGTCGAAGAACAGGCTGACTTCCGCAGATCCGCGGCTCGTCGTGGAGCGGACTGTCTGGAGGCCGGGTACGCTGTTGACCGCATCTTCGATGGGTTTGGTGATCGTGACCTGCATCTGCTCGACAGGCATGACACCGTTGTCGACGCCGATCACGACCCTCGGGAAGTTGGTCTGCGGGAATACGGCAATGGGCGTTTTGTAAAAAGCGTAGATGCCGATCGTTGTCAGGACGATTGCGGCAAAGAAGATGGTCCGGTGCCAGCGCACGAGCCAGAAGGTGCTGCCATGCATCTCGACAGCGTTGGCGTCACCCTGGTTACCCGATGGCATCAGTCCTTCGCTCCCTTATCGTCCGAGGCAGAGCCCTTATCGCCCTCATCCTTGTCTCCGCCGATTTTTACTTTCGAGCCTTCGTCCAAACCGTAGCCGCCTTCTGTAATCACGAGGTCAGAGGGCGAGACTCCGTCAACGATTTGAACTTTGTCCGGCGTACGTACGCCAATCTTGACGGCCCGTTTCCTGGCGGTCTGGTCGGCACCGACGACGAGCACATTCGTTCCACCATCGTCAGAGGGCAGAATCGCGGCGGCGGGCAACTGTACTGCGTTCGGAATCGTGATCCCTTGCAGGACGGCGTGAACCGGTGTGCCGACTTTGTATCTGCCATCCGGATTCGGGAGCTTCAGCCAAACTTCCACGGTGGTTGAGCCAGGATCGAGTGCCGGGCTGATCAGGGAAACGGTGGCGGACTGCGGGTCGTCGATCCCGGGGACGTACACCTGAGCCGCGCCGCCCACCTTCAGCTTCTGAGCCGAAGCCTGCGCGATGTGAAGCTTGGCCACCAGAGAACTGGTGTCCATGACTGTGATTATGGGTGTGCCTGCCGATGCCGTCTCTCCGGGAAAGAGCGGACGATCCGTGACGACTCCGTTGATCGGGCTGCGTAGATTGGCGTAGGTGATCTGGGCTTCCGCATTGATCAAGCGCCCTTGCGCGGAAGTGAGTTGGCCCTTTGCGGATTGTTCATCGGTTTTGCGAGTCGTGGCCTGAACGCTTTGCAGATGTTTGACTGCAGTGTCATAAGTAGCTTGTGCCTGCACCTGAGCGGCGATCGCCGTGTCCACATCCCGTCCTGCTATTGCGCCTTGCTGCAGGAGCTTCTTGCGTTCGTCTGCGGTTCGAGTTGCAACCTCCAGGTTCGCCTTTGCCTGATCCACATCCAACTGCGCCTTCTGAACTTGTTCAGGGATGGTGGCACGCGTGGTGGTGGCGTATGCGGCCTGCGCCGAGGTCACTGCGCCTTTCGAATCAATAGCGCTGCCCTGAAGATCGCGGTCTTCGAGAGAGACGAGAAGTTGTCCCTTTTTTACGTGTGCTCCACGCTGCACATATTCTGCCCGGATCGGGGCGCTGATTCGGGGTGCGATGGCCGCTTGCGACAGGGGAGAGAGAATTGCGTCCGCAGTTATCTGCTCTGCGATAGGACCAACCGATGGGTGCTCCGCCTGGACCGAGACGGCTTCGCCGGAGTCCTCGTCGTCATTCGAGGCTTTTTTGCAGCCGGCGACGAGGCCCGGTAGTATCACCAAAACGATAGCGGCGACTCTCCATCGAATCGAGTTGCAGTTTCTGGGTGGCATCCGTGCTAGAGCCTTCCTGTCAAGGTTTCGAGCTGCGCTAAAGCCGTCTCGTAGCGTACCAGTCCATCGGCCTGGGCATTTTCTGCCGATATGAGTGTGTTCTGGGCGTCAACAACGTCCAATACGGTTCCCTCGCCATTCACATAGCGGAGATTCGTGAGCCGGAGGCTCTCGCGGGCATCGGCCACGCTCGCGTCCAGAGAAGCCAATTGACGACGAGCGACTTCGGCTTCATCGTAGAACTCCGCAAGGTCCGCAACGAGTTTTCGTTGAGCGTTCGTCAGTGTTGCCTTGGCTGCTTCGGATCTTAGCTTCGCTTCCTTGACCTTACGTTCTGAGGTGAACCAGTCCCAGACCGGGATATCGACGGTCGCCATCGCCGAATAGCCTAGATTGCGCGCTCCGTCGGGTCCGCGCCTGGCAAATTGAGGAGCATCAATACCGTACGTATAGTTCAGCGCCAAATCCGGCAGAAGGGCGGCTCGAGCGTTGAGTGTCTGGGCTTCGCTCACCTGAAGGCCGGCAAGAGCGCTTCGAATCTCCGGATTATTCGACTTGGCCGCAGCTTCGACGCTGGCGCGGTCCGGCAGCATTGCCGGCGTGGCCGCCGGTTCGAGGGAGTAGGTTGTCAAGGGATCGGGGAACAGAAGGACGCCCAACTCGAGACGAGCCTTCGCGGCAGCCAGCTTCGCATCATCGAGTTCTCGCTGCCGCTGTTCGGTGCTGAGGCGCGCTTTCACGACGTCAGCATGTGCCGCTTCGCGCGCGTTTTCACGCTTTGTCGTGATGTCGAGAAAGTTGTTTGCTTCGTCGAGCGCGGCTTGCGCGATGATCACCTTCTGGCTGGCGGCTCCGCTGCCGTAATAAAGCCCGACTACCGTTTGCACCAGTCCACGACGGGCAACCTCCAGTTCGGCTTGGGCGCGGGCGGCATTTGCGTCGGCCAGCCTTATTGCGCCGATCTGCGCGAGCCCGATCGTTTCATTCGCTGATCCCTGACTGTAGTACTCATGCACCGCATTGTTCGCGATAAATACCGGGAGCGACTCGTTGAGGCCGCCTTGCGTTGTTACGGCGTGTGTGCGATTCGATTGGGTGAAGAGATATTGATTGTGGTATGTGGCGGAAGGCAAGAGAGCTGCTCGAGCATCTTTGCGCTCCAGCGCGGTTGCACGTCCTTCAGCGGCAGCGGCCGCAAACGCCGGCTCGTTGGTCTCGGCCCTGCGGATCGCCTCATCGAGGCTGATGGGCGCGTTCGGGTTGCTGGGCGTCACCTGGGCGGACATGAGGCCAATGCTCCCAGCGAAGAGCGCGCCAAACAGCGCAGACCAGCAGATGCGGCAAAGAGGTCGCATGAAAGTCGAGTTTAAATCCACTTTGCTTAAAAAACGCTGAATACTGGGGGCCAAAGGTCTTCTCTGATCAGGTCTTTTCTGATGCATGGATAAACGCTTATGCTTTCTCAGATGTGCTGGTTGTGCCGCGAGATGTGCCCGCCTTAAGGCAGGGTTAATCTTTGCCGGTTAGGCTGGATAAATCGTCTGGTCGAACGCTCGACCTAATACGTACATGGCCTCAAGAAAAGGGAGAAGAACCGTGCGAAAGTCTCGATCCGTGCTGATGCACACTTGCATGTTCCTGATGGTTGCTGTGCCGGCTCTGTCAGCCCAGTCATGGCAGGTGCTTAGGACATTTCATGTTGGTGGAGAGGGAGGCTGGGACTACGTCACTGTCGATGCTCCGAATCACCGAATATTTGTGACACGCACGACCCATACGTTGGCGATTGATGTGGACACCGGCAAGATCCTCGGAGACATACCGGGGCAGAAGGGATCGCACGGTGTGGCGGTGGTGCCGAAGCTTGGCCGCGGATTTATTACGGATGGCGGCGGGAGCGGCGCGATTGTGGTGTTCGACCTGAAGACTTACGCCGTTCTCGGGCAGATTCCAGCAATGCCTGACGCTGATGGGATCATCTACGACCCGACGTCGGATCTTGTGCTCGCGGTGTCTGGTGATGGAGGCGCACTGATGACGTTCAGGCCCAATATCGATCCCAAGAACGGCAAGCTGGATTCTCCGATTGACCTGGGCGGGAAGCCGGAGTTTCTGGCGGTTGACGGAACGGGCAAGGCGTACGTGAATCTCGAAGACAAGGGGTTGGTAGCCGAAGTCGATCTGAAATCGCGCAAGGTGCTGGCACGCTGGCCCGTGGCGCCGGGCTCTCACCCGGTGGGTATGGCGATCGATACCAAGACGCACCGGCTGTTCATCGGCTGCCGGAATCCGCAGAAGCTGATTGTGATGAACGCGAACAATGGGGCGGTCGAGGCTGATCTTCCGATTGGAGCGGGGGTCGACGCGACCGGGTTTTACAAGGGCGAAGTGTTTGCAAGCTGCCGCGATGGATCCCTCACGGTGGCTGCTGAGAAGAACGGCAAGTGGGACGTGGAGCAGGTTGTGAAGACGCCGGACGGAGCTCGGACGATGGGGATTGATACTACAAATGAGCACATCTATCTGCCGACAGCCGAATTGGAGCCTGGAACGGGGCGTCCGCGGCCGAAGCCTGGAACGTTCGTGATCGTGGAAGTAGGCCGCAAGTAAGAAGCGGAGAAGCAATGAGAGATTCTCATTGCTTCTCTTCAGTTGTATCTGCCGGGAAGAACCCTGCTGGATTGAAGAGATCTCCTCAGTGGGCTGCAAGTTGTGGCTCGGCGGCGAGTGGCATTGAAGTGGTCTGGCCCTGCCACTTCACCTGTAGCACGGTTATGTCGTCGGCTTGCCCGAATTTCTTCGCGGCTGTTGCGATCTCGTCTGCTGTGGCCTGTTGCTTCATCATCTCCTGTACCCGATCAAAGCCGAATAGCCGCCCATGAGAGTCCTGGGCCTCGGCAACGCCATCGGAGATGAGGGTTAGTTCGTCCCCGGGCCGCAACTGCAGGGATTGTGAAGGGAAGCCGATTTCGGCAATCATGCCGAGGGGAAGCGCGCCCTCCATATGGATTTCATTCCCATTCAGGTAGGGTGGCGGATGGCCGGCGTGCGCGAGAGTCACCGCTCCCTCGGGGGATATGCGCAGGATCTCGCAGGTTGCGCTGGCATGTTCGCGCTCGGCAAGCTGCTCGTTGAGCATGGAAAGAATCTGGGAAGGATCGGTGCTTTGCTGGATTGCAGTGCGGATTGAGCCCACGATCAAGGAGACCAACATTCCGGCCTGGAGCCCTTTGCCGGTCACATCACCGACCACGATGAGTGCGGAGCCTTGATCGTCCAGCGGAAGGATCTGGAAAAAGTCTCCGCCGACCTCGCGTGCGGGGTGGTACTCGCTACGGATGAGCATGCCTTTGACGGCCGGCAATTTTTCCGGAATGAGCACCTGCTGGACGCTACGAGCTTGCTCGATCTCCAGCTTCCACTGCTCCTGCAGCCGCTGCGATCGCACGAACCGTGTCAGGAGCATTACGGTGATGATGAGCAGGGACAAGATGGTAGAGATAGTGCCGAGCGAAACTGAGAAGCCAAACACTGTCGTGCTGATGCCGATGTGGATGAGGCGTAGCTCATGCTGAAAGTTTGCAGCGAACGCGAGAATCACCGCTGCACCAGCCATTCCACCTTCGGTTTTATTGCGCTTAAATCCCATGTAGGCCACTACACCCAGCAGGACTCCTAATCCGAGTTTCAGGCTCATGAGCGTAGGAAGCAGGATGGCGGCGGCCTGTACAGGAATTTTCTGTCCATACAGCGGCGGGCGGAGCATCGCGGTGCCGATCGCGAGCAGAGCAACGAGCGCCCATACTATGGCGTGAATGCGGTGCAATTTGGGTAATTGGAACCAATAGGCCCAGAACATCACCCAGAGCCCGATTCGGATTGGGGTGGCCACAACATCAGCCAAAATCACAACCTCCGTTTGACTCATTGGGGTAGTGAATGCTGCGAGCAGCACGAGAGCATTGCCCAGCAGTGTCACGAGACAAACCAAGGCGAGCCAGAAGTACGCTTCCTCATCGGGCTCAAGCCAGTAGAGTGCGGCAGCCATCAATAAAGCCATGATGAGGATCAGCGTCTCGAGAAAGCCGCTTCCGACGACGTGCGCAATGGAGTCGAAGTCCAGGCGAATCTGACCATCGATGTATCGCGCGTATCCGATCACGGGCGGTCCATGCAGGCCGCCAGCGTCGGGACTGTTGAAGGGCGTGGCGCTGTCCATCCACATACGAATCGCGATGATCATCCGGCCGCCGGTAAGATTCTGCGGCAGAGCGAAGGCTCGGGGCAGAGAACCGTATGCGGTAACGGAATGTCGGCTGAATTTGCCGAATTGGCCAATCTGGACGCCATTCACGAAGACCTGGTAGGCGTCATCAACCTCACGCGGCATCTTCAGGGACAGCGTTTTGCCAGATCCATGTACTTCCACCGTCAGCCTGTACCACGCGTAGCCGGCGTAACCGGGAAAACCCCGAGCTGTCCAGCCTGGAACCGGTCCCCTCGCCGGAGTCATGTCCATGTCCGACCAAGACGAGTCGTCCAATGCGGGCTGCGCCCACCCAGGGTTGTCTCCGGTGTGAAACTTCCACGGTCCTGTGAGCGGAACGACAGCATTGCCCAACTGCACCTGTTCGACTGAGCTGGTGGCAGCCGGAGGGGCCGGCAATTTCGGTTTGGAAGCAGCAGACGCCGTTGTCTGTGCAGCGCTCAGCATCGGCAGCAGAGATGCGATCAGCAGTCCAGCACGTAACATAGCAGTTCTCCGAAGGGGGTATGGGCACCGGCGCAAACACGCCAACGCTTCTGGAGAGGGCTTGAGGCAGATTGGCCTGACGACCGATGCTACACCCCCGAAAGCGCTGAATGGAAATAGAAAAGCTGCACCCGGAGGTGCAGCCTTTCTCGAGTCGTGCGATGGAACAGAGCTGTGAGTTATGAATCTCTGCGGCGGCGACGCACCAGGTACCCGAAGACGCCGGTTCCGCTCAGAGCCATCCAGATGGAACTTGGTTCAGGGACCGGGCCAACTGTGAATGTTCCGGCGTTGGCAGTAAATTCACTGGGGTCAATGCCTGTCTCAACGATCCATAGGGTGCTAAGCGGCGCAATTCCGGGAGTTCCAGACAGAGTTATATTGATCGTATTGCCTGAGCCGGTGCAGGTAACAACAGTCGAAAAGGCATTGGTAAGTTTATTGCCGCCTTCCGGCGTGTAGGAAGTCGGGCATTCAGCGCCCGTTCCCGAAGTGTCGGCTGTTGATAGAGGGTCGTTTGTTTGGATCGTCGCCGTAAATGAAGTCAGCGTTTCAGAAGAAACGTTGACCGCATCGAAACAACCGTCCTCATTGCTTATGGCGGCCGGACAGGAATAGAAACCGAACGTGACCGTGGAGCCGGGTCCAATGTTCGGCGCAAGCCCCTGAGGTCCGGGTGGATCGAGGACCTGGAACGTGAATGCCCGGGCCACCCCGCTGACTCCGAGTAGCAAAGCTGCCATCATCACATAACGAAAGATTTTCATGTTGCTATCTCCTGTACGTGCTCTGGCACTTGCCAACGGTATGTGCGAAAAAGCGTCGCAGAGCGTCGTTGAAATGAGCTGGACGAACCTTCTCGAGGGGGTTGGCTCCCAAGGCTCAGGAGTCAGAGACAATTCAGCCAGTAGTTCTTGGTGTGTCGATATAGATAGCACGAACATCAACGGTGCTGAACAAAAATCTAATTGCGCAGTGCGTTTTTTACGCTCATTAGGCGAATAGGCATTCGATAGAGTCCAAAAGTAGAAAGTGAGTTCCATTTGGACCTTGCAATCTCTTGCAACTTAGGTAGATAGAAATATCTATTTGGAGCAGAGAAAAGTGAAAGCCGCCTCGAGGGCGGCTTCGTCATTCTTGTGCAGGGGATTTTTTACGCGAATGCGGCGATCGCGTCTGTCTCGTTTTCCTTGACGTCGAAAACCGTCAGCAGCTTGGTGATCACCAGCAGGTCCTTTACCTTCTTGGACAGGTTCATCAGCTTCAGATCGCCGCCCGCATTCTTGACGGAGGTGTACGCTCCCACGAGTTCGCCGAGGCCGGCGCTGTCGATGTAATTCACATCCGCGACGTTGAGCAGAATCTTTTTGGAACCTGCCGCCAGAGCGTCGCGCACGGCGTCGCGCAGGCCGATGCTGCCTTCACCCAACGTAATCTTCCCGCTCAGGTCGAGCACCGTAACCCCACCGACATGCCGAATCTTCACATTCATGCTCATGAAACGCTCTCCTCAATCTCGATTTCTGTGTTTGACCAGCGTGATCTCTGTGCCAGGACTCAGTTGCCGGAAGTTTACCTCATCCATGATTGCGCGCATAAGGAAAATGCCTCTTCCAGACGGTTTGAGCAGGCCCTCCGGCGAAAGCGGATCGGGAACATTGGAGGGATCGAAACCACCGCCCTGATCCGCGATCTGAATCGACAGAGCTTCGTGGGTTAATGTAAATCGTGCGTTGACGTGCTTGTTCGGGTCCTTTTTGTTTCCGTGCAGGACAGCATTGACCGCAGCTTCGCGTGAGACCATCGCGAGCTGACTGGCTGTGTCCTCGTCAAATCCGGCCCTTTCGGCATACTCCATCACTTTCGCTTCAACAGCCTCCACCGTGGACAGCGTGGAAGGCAGAACGAGTGCCTCATCTAGCTCCGGTTCGGTCAACGCCTATATCCTTACTGCCGCTCACGAGGGTTGAGGCTCCCGCGCAGCAACGACTTGCTGAACAGACTCAAGAATTGTGCAGAAGTCTACCTTGAATCTTAGGTCGCCGCCAGACGCAGCAGTGGAGTTGTGCGGTTAAGCCCCTGCTTCAGCCGCTTCCGTGGTGGGATATAGCGGCAGCAG